>Ga0213877_10000040_pt1 | contig 14142 bp, 16 predicted proteins | sample VelepicoBEBS_R01_FD_160112 | JGI IMG/M metagenome (GOLD analysis project Ga0213877, IMG submission 160112) | Vellozia epidendroides bulk soil microbial communities from rupestrian grasslands, the National Park of Serra do Cipo, Brazil - BS_R01 | ecosystem: Environmental > Terrestrial > Soil >...
TGGCGCAACGCTCTACGTTACACTCGAACCATGCTCAACAACCGGGCGGACACCGCCCTGCACCGATGCAATTGTCGCGGCAAAGATTGGCCGAGTTGTGGTCGGCGCGATTGACCCCAATCCGAAACACCATGGACGCGGCCTGGACCAGCTTCGATCCGAAGGAATCGCGGTGACGACTGGAGTGCTGGCGGAAGAGTGTGAGCTGTTGAATGTGGGTTTCAACCGGTGGATAACCAGCGGCACGCCATGGGTTATTGCTAAAGTTGCTCAGTCACTGGACGGACGGATTACTCGCCCGCCCGGCGAATCCCAATGGATTTCCAACACGCGTTCCCGCAGGGTGGCCCAGTGTCTTCGGTCGACGGTCGACGCGATTCTGGTCGGTGCAGAGACGGTGCGGCGAGACAATCCCAGGTTAACCGTACGCGAGAGGCCACGAAGCGTCCAACCGTTGCGCGTGGTCGTTACGCGGTCCGGGAATATACCGGCAGACGCCAGCATCCTGACGGATCAGTATCGAGACCGGACAATCGTATTCCGCGCCACTGCGTGGCTTGATTTACTGATGGATCTTGGAGCGCGAGGTGTGACCCGTCTCCTCGTGGAAGGAGGTGGCGATGTCCTGGGCCAACTGCGCGACCAGCAGTTAATCGATGAACTCTGGTGTTTCATTTCGCCTTGCTTTACTGGCGGGGACAAACCGAGTTTTGCCGGCGTCGGAGTTGCAACAATGAGCGATGCGAGCCGTCTCGATCGAATCCGGTACAAGCGATTCGGTGATGATTTGCTCGTGACCGGACAGGTCGTGCGTAAGCGGTAGTGCACCGAGTCCGTGATTGGTAAAACGCTTGCGGAGGGCTTTAGCCTAGTGCCTGTCCCGGAGGGACAGTACGACCGTAGCCTGGCACGAAGTGCCTGGGACAGCGCCACCCCAAAGAGCCGTCTCCGCCTAGGCGGATGTGATCAGTATCGGTGTGCGCACCGATTCGATCCGATGTGATCGCGCATTGGTAAAACGCTTCAAATTTATGTCGTGCTATTTCGCACCTACGATACAATTCTTTCCATGGCAACCTGGCATCTCGCAGGTTCAGGGGACGCTCCATTGCATCGAGCAGCAGCCCGAACATCATCGGACTCGAACCCTTCAAGAAGAGCATTTAGCCTTCCTCAAGAACGATCGGTGTGTCCCTACGGGACGCGGCTTGCAGCCATTTCGCAACACTCTCTAGCCTGGCCTGCATGAGGTGACCCATGTACGCGGCGTGTGGTTTTTGTGGGCTGGACGGTAGGCGAACCTGCTCGGTTTGCGACGTTCAGCGGAGATGCAAAGCAGGACGCTTCGCCTACCGGCGCCCAAAGTGACCCGAGTGCAGCGGCATTAACCGGTAAGGCGCGTAGTGGTAGCGACGATAGTAGTACGGACGGTGATGGTATACGGAATAATTTCCGGCGCCTCGAGGAGCATGACCGAAGAACGGCGGCTTAGCCTCCGAATTCAACGTCGAAGCGAATATTGCAATCGTCATAACCAGCAGGAGAGAGGACCGGGCCAGCACAGGATGTCTTTTTTGAGCGTTTGGACGTCAGACAAGCTCCCGCTATTCGGCGCAAGCCTTGAAATCACGCGCAAGCAGCCCCCGGAAAAAATGAGCCCGGGCGTTGCCGCCCGGGCCAAAACAGTCTTTCCAGTCATTGATCGTTCGCGCGATTCGACTCGTGGAACGATCGGCTCACTCTAGCACTTCTTCGGTCACCGGACTATCCGGCCTGCAGCCCGGTCTCGGGTCGCTCCCTTAGGAGGGAGTCGCTGTAGGCTTAGCCGCTGGGGTAGCGGCCGGGGAGGTCGTAGCCTTATGATGTTTGTGATGCTTATGGTGCGGCGCAGCGGGGGTAGCGGATTCTGCTGGGCTGGGGGTCGGATTTGCGTCAGCGGCAAAGACGCTGGTTTGAGCAACAAAGCCGAGGACCGCAGCCAGTGTTAGAATTTTTTTTGTCATATGGGAATAGGGTTATCCTTCAAAAGGACCGTTGTTGACTAATCGATTTTTAAAGCTGAAGCCTGGCCAATCAGTCTCTTCTAGAGCTTCATCGACCAAACCCAGCACGCTCTGAACATTGGATCCGAGCCGTACAGATCCCGGAGCTCCAAGTCCCAACGCGGAGGCTGGTATTTGCTGCATGTTCTTCATGCGTCACCTCACACTGCTGAACACCCGGGAAAACGCGAAGTTTCAAAAAAGTTTAACTTTCGCGTACGAGCGAGTCGCACAATGGTGACCGAAGGAAACAGAGGTCCCTTGCGCTACCAGTCGGCGTTTGGTACCTGAGGAAGTGCATAAGCGACGAGAGTAGTTCCGGATCATGGCAGATTTAAAGCTCGATAATATCGTAAAGCGATTCGGTCAGGTTGAAGTGATCCATGGGGTGAGCCTGGAGATCGAAGACGGCGCGTTCGTCGTCTTGGTCGGTCCGTCCGGCTGTGGCAAGTCGACAATGCTGCGAATCATTGCGGGACTGGAAGAAGCGACCCAGGGTGATGTTTGGATCGGCGGGCGTCAAGTGAACGGCGTCGATCCCGCGAGTCGTGGCGTGGCGATGGTGTTTCAAACGCACGCGCTCTACCCGCACATGTCGGTAGAGGAGAATATGGGGTTCGGCCTGAAAATGGCAAAGCGTCCCAGACAGGAAATCAAAGAACGTGTTGCGCGCGCGGCTGAAATTCTCCATCTGACACCCTTCCTGAGACGGCGGCCGAAGGAACTTTCCGGTGGGGAGCGTCAACGCGTCGCGATCGGCCGCGCGATCGTACGAGAGCCGGAAGTTTTCCTGTTTGACGAACCGCTCTCGAATCTGGACGCGGAACTCCGGGTGCAATTGCGGATCGAGATTTCAAAGCTGCACAGCGACCTGCAGACAACGATGGTTTATGTCACTCACGATCAAGTCGAAGCGATGACACTCGCGGACAAGATTGTCGTGTTGAATGAGGGTAAGATCGAACAGGTTGGTGTGCCGGCTGAAATTTATCAGCGCCCGGCGAATCTATTCGTTGCCGGATTTTTCGGTTCGCCAAAAATGAATTTCCTTAGGGTCAGAGCTGAGGACACCGCGAATGGGACAATCGTCATCAGCGGGCCGGACTTCCCATCGCGGCACATCAGCCTTCAGCGCAGCAGGCATTTCACGGTCACCCAGGGAAGGGAACTAACGCTGGGGCTTAGGCCCGAACACATTCAGACCTGCGAGCCCGGCACCGGGATCGGCACCCTGGTGATCGAGGTAGTCGAGAACCTGGGCGACCTCACGTTCGTGCACGGCACCACGGTGACCGGCAACCGGTTAACGATGAACGTGAAGGGATTCCAAAATTTCCGGCACTCGGATGCGGTCGGTTTCCGGTTTGATCCGGCGCGCGCTCATCTTTTCGACGGCGACGGCAAGGCAATCCTGTAAGCAAGCTTTGCTCACTCACAACAAGCATTCTGGTTCGGGTTTTGTCTGGTTCTTGCGGGCGCGCAGGATCAATCGCCTCCCATGGATGCTGGCCGATGCAGTTCGTCCTGGCCAGGACCAATTCCCTCTTGATTCATACACGAGTTAAGTGCAAGCGCTCCGGCGATGGCCAATAGCACCAAGAACCATCCAGATCGTCGCAATCTCATGGACCGCAACATATTTGGCGAGTCCCGCCCCATGTAAAGCACTTTCCCCTCGCGCGTAGAAATCGTCGGCGCGCGACACAGGTTCCGTTATGAACCCGCAACTATTGCGGGATCTCAGGTCGCTTCAGACTTTTCAATATCCTGCATCAACAGGAGCAAGTGAAACGGGTCCGTCGGACTCTCAATAAATCCGTACTTCTTGTACCACTTGGCCGCCTCTTGGCCTTTGGCGTGGACAAGTACTGCTCGCACTCCTACTTCACGGCTAACATTGAGTGCCCTTTTTAAAGCGTCTTTTAAGAGAGCCGATCCCAATCCCTGTCCTTGTACCGACTTATCTATGGCCAAGCGGGCTACAGCGATAACGGGGATGGGATATTGCCCGAGCCCTTTTTTAATTGCCAGCGGGGCCTTGGCGTGCTCGATCGAGCCGACTGCGAGCGTATAATAGCCCACTACGCGACTGCTTCGGTCGGTGATGACGTAAGTGCGGCTCCCTCCTCTCCTTTGGTTTTGGCTGGCGTAGCGCTTTAAGTAGATGTCGAATGGCTCCGTGCCGCATTCAAAGGGCTCGGTAACATGATGGCCCCCTAGCGGAACTGGGGGACCGTACATACTCACCGCTCCAAGGCGCTGGGCTCAGTTAATAGACGACGCAAAGCAGGGATCTCGGTCACAGGCCGATCAAGAAGTTCAACGAACCTGTCCCAGTCCTCCCCGTCGAGCACAAAGCGGGTACGTTGAGACAGAGCGATTTCGGCCTCAGTGAGTGATGACCGCAGGACAAATTCGCTCAAGTCAGTATGGGTAGCGATTGCGGCTTGTTGTATAAAACGCTTAGTCGACAGCGTAAGCCGTACCTCAATTCGCTCGCTCTTCTGTTCTTTTCGTGTCCTGGGCATGGGACTTCCTTGTGTTCTAGAGTGTACGGACAATATCCGGACAACCCTGAGCCGCGCAAGTAATTTTTCAAGCTGTCTCGCGCGGCATGACTTTGATTGTCGCGGAGCGGGCGCGTGTGCTGATCATCGGGCTGAGGTAAGGGCTGCCATGGTACTTTGCTCGGTAGGCGTCGTCGATGCGGTTGCTGATGGGCCCGTCTACCGGCTCAAACGTGACCTCCTTTGTCATACCGGCAGCGATAATCCGGCCTCCCTTCTGCCGCACAGCAGCTTGATACCAACGAGACTTCTGTCCGTTGTAGGCGCGCACATAGAGTGCGTCGTCGACCGCGACGGACCAAATCCATGTCGGGCTGCCGTACGTCACACCGTCCTCACGGAAGGGTGAGATATGTAAATCATCGGCCTCAGCAATCCTGGGCAGTTCGTCTTTTGACCAAGGTATCATCGTGGATTCTCCTCAACTGCGACCCAAGAACGGACTGTCCCGGGAGCGTCAAAGGTACTGCTCTTGTCCACTCCCTCTGGCCCCCTGCACTTCGATCTTTGAGGTAGCTGCATCCATCTCGCGGAGATCGTTGGAAGTGAGTTCGATTGCAATTGATCCAAGATTCTCGTCCAGACGCTCCATCTTTGTTGTGCCCGGGATCGGGACGATCCACGGCTTTTGGGCCAGCAGCCAGGCGAGCGCAATCTGAGCGGGTGTCGCCTTATTCCGTATTGCAATCTCGCCGACCAGATCAACAATTGGTTGGTTTGCTTTCCGGGCATCGGAAGTAAAGCGCGGGAACACGGACCGAATATCCCGAGCGTCGAAGACCATGCCGGCGTCAACCTTTCCTGTGAGAAAGCCCTGTCCTAGAGGACTCCAGGGGACGAAGCCTATTCCGAGCTCTTCGCACGTCGGCAAGACTTCCGCCTCCGGATCTCGTGCCCACAAGGAGTATTCGCTCTGAACGGCCGTAACCGGCTGGACTGCATGCGCCCGGCGGATCGTCTGCGCAGCTGCTTCAGAAAGACCAAAGTGCTTGGCCCTTCCCTCTGCGATAAGGTCCTTTACCGCACCTGCAACATCTTCGATCGGTACGTTCGGGTCGCCGCGGTGTTGATAAAAGAGATCGATCACGTCGGTCTTGAGGCGCTTGAGCGCTGCCTCGGCAACCTGCTTGATATGCTCCGGGCGGCTGTTGCGGCCTCGCCGCTGTCCCGTCACTGGATCGAGATCATGACCGAATTTAGTTGCGATCACTACCTGGTCGCGGATCGGTGCAAGGGCTTCGCCAACAAGTTTTTCGTTAGTGAACGGGCCATATGACTCGGCCGTATCGAAAAAAGTAACGCCACGGTCCACGGCGGCCCGAATGAGAGCGATCATTTTCTGCCTGTCTCCAGGTGGGCCATAGTTGGCACTCATGCCCATACAGCCAAGTCCGAGGGCCGACACTTCCAGGGCACTATTTCCAAGTTTGCGCTTTTGCATCGTTTCAACTCCGGTATTGCTGATGGCTTTTGTGATGTGGTTGTCGACAAGCCTGAACGTTCAGGCGCTACCGGAGCATCGAGTATCTCTCGCTACGCTTCTCTCGCGATCGTGCGCAGCCTGTCGCGTTCTTGCGAAAAAGAACTTTCTTCGAGCTCACGCGTCATCTCCACTATGGGTGCGGTGGAAGCCTATGCTCACGAAGAGCCGTTGCGCTGCTTCGCCTTGGCAACAATTGATTTGCCGACGGTAGGACGTATCCGTTCTAACGCTACTCCGGAGAAGACGGCTCTGCCCGCCTCCTGCTTTGGGACGGCAAGAGCATGCGAAACTCAGTGGGAGCCATACCCGCCGTCCGCCGAAACACCTGCGCGAAATGGCTTGGACTAGTGTAGCCGACTTCGAGCGCGATTTCGATAAGGCTACGGGATGTTTCGCGGATCAACTGCCGGGCTTTCAGCATGCGCTCTCGGATCACGAATTGCAGAGGCGTCATCCCCGTGGACTGCTTAAACACGCGAGAGAAATGGAAAGCGCTCAGTTCCGTCAATTCAGCCAGCTTCTCAATCGAAATGCTCTCTGGCAGGTGCCCGCGGACATAGTCCTCGACCTTACGGAGCCGTGCGATCGGCAAGCCGCCGTGATAATCAGGCTTCTCCGATGCGATGTTCGTGTATTTCTCGGCGATGTAAATCGCGAGAAGCTGCGCGAATGCAGCGACCCGCTTCGAGTTACCTGGATCCCGGGCAGATAGCATCTCGGCGCAGGCAAAACTCAGATGCGCGAGCGTTTCATCCCGACCGAAGAATTCAGTCACCTCAACAGCTCCAGCTTTGTGCTGGTAGACCATCTGAAAGGCCGCGAGGCACTTGTCCACGCCAAGATGGATGTGGATCACGTCAATCTCAGCTCCTAAAGGGGAGCGCCAGCGCAATTCGTAAGGCGTTTTCGAGCAAGTTACGAACAGGTCGCCAGACCGCACTCTGTAGGATCGCCAGCGGCCGCCAATCTCGCGCTCCTCGAATTCTGCCGAACCTGCTATGTTACAAGCAATCAACGGCTCCACTGTAGCGGGCACCAAAAAACCGTCTACCACACGAGCAAATTGGTATCGCCGCGCGAAAAGGCCCGACCATTTTAACGTTGCGCTGTCCGCGACTATCTTGCCACCGATGTACTGGGGAAAGACTTCCGCAGTGGTCCGTTCGGGTGCCTTGATGGGATGATCCACGGCCTAGCGAAATGTTTAATCCAGATTCCGAAGTGGGGAATCGTTCTCGTGCAAGAAAACGACATAACAGGCGGTGTAAAAATGAAGAAGCGAAAACTCGGAAGGAGCAATCTTGAAGTCTCAGCGATCGGCCTCGGCTGCATGAGCATGACCGGCGCTTATGGTGCAGTCGTAGAAAAACAAGAAATGATCTCCGTTATCCGTGCGGCAGTCGAACGCGGCGTCACATTCTTCGATACCGCTCAGGTCTACGGGCCGTTCGCGAACGAAGAACTAGTCGGCGAAGCCCTTGCTCCTTTCCCTGGGCAAGTCGTGATTGCGACGAAGTTCGGGTTCAAGTTCGAGCACAACGGCGCTCCACGTATGGCAGGCCTGGATAGCCGGCCAGAGTACATCAAACAAGGCGTCGAGGGCTCGCTCAAACGACTGCGAGTTGACGCCATCGATCTTTTCTATCAACACCGTGTCGACCCCGAGGTACCCATCGAAGAAGTAGCGGGTGCGGTGAAAGACCTCATTCAGGAAGGCAAGGTCAAGCACTTCGGCATGTCTGAAGCAGCAGCACAAACTATCCGTCGGGCGCACGCAGTTCAACCAGTCACTGCGGTGCAGAGCGAATACTCGCTCTGGTGGAAACGCCCTGAAGCCGAAGTATTGCCTATGCTCGAGGAACTCGGGATCGGCTTCGTTCCCTACAGTCCGCTAGGAAAGGGATTCCTCACCGGAAAAATCAACGAGGGCACAACCTTCGACAGCACCGATCTGCGGAGCCGCATCCCGCGTTTTACAATAGAGGCCCGGAAGGCCAATCAGGCCCTGGTTGACCTGCTGACCGCCATCGCGAAACGGAAGAAGGCGACACCCGCTCAGGTCGCGCTCGCATGGCTGCTGGCTCAAAAGCCGTGGATCGTTCCGATCCCAGGTACCACTAAGCTGGCCCGTGTGGTGGAGAACATCGGCGCAGCAGGCATCGAGCTGACCCCTGATGATCTCCGCGAGATCGATGAAGCATCGTCGAAGATCCCGATACAAGGCGCGCGGTATCCCGAAGAGCTGGAGCGACTAACATATCGCTGAATGGCGACCCCGAAACCAGATGCAGGAAAGTAAAGCTCCGCAAGTCTAGGCGCGGCTCGTGCCGTTGCCGCGACCAAGCCCGGGGATTTAGAGGAGCAGGCGCCCAAGCGATCGCTCAAAAGCGCTTGACACAAATTATTCCATATTGGAATACTCGGCATGCCGGATGAGCCTTGGCATCTTGAGCCGACCGACCTGTATTTGCGTCGTCAGGAAGAATTTCAAAAACGGCGGCCAATGCAGCTTCAGGCGGTCTTGCGGAATCTCGCTCGCTATCACAAAATGCTCGATGAACAGCCTATTGCACGATTGATTAGCACAAACTTTGTTCATCCCGAAAAGCGCGGGGTCGTGGCAATCACGCAACAAGGATTCAAACCAAAACAGCCACCGACCAGGCTTTATCTTTACGCGGCACAAAATTCCAAAACTGTGTATTTAATCACAATTGGTGATAAACATACTCAGCGACAAGACATCGAAGACTGTTACCAATTCATTCGAACGCTATGAGCCGACCAATTCCAAAAACCACTGGTAAACGCTACCGAAAGGTGAGCCAAATGCTCGAAGATGCCGGCACTCCACAAGAGGTCTTGGACAGTGTTAAAGAGGTCGAATCTCAAGAATTGGTCCCGATTTTAACCGGGATGCGTGTCGCCAAGGGCCTTACACAAAAGCAATTAGCCGAGCTGATGGGGTGCACTCAGGGGCGGATTTCCAAACTCGAACAAAGTCGCGACCTTGATTTGCGAATTTCTGACGTTGTTGACTATGTGAGCGCAGTTGAGGACGCGGTTTGGTTCACAATCGGGCCTAAGACTTTGGCTGAGCACATTAAACTTCACGTGAGTGCTCTGCGACAATTGCTCGAACAACTTGTTGCATTGAGCGGTGACGATCCCTCAATCAAGCAGGGAATTAATCGTTTCCTTGATGAGATTTTGATTGAGACAGGGCAACGCCTGGAAAGCGCAAAAGAGGCGATTGCCAACAAACAAGGAACAATTCAAAAGCCAATCGTTGAAGTTGGTTTGATTAGTGGGCCGGGCATCAAACATTTGGGTTAACAGAAGAGTTCTGCACCGGCAAAAGGAAGAAGAAAGCGCCTGAGGATTCCGGCTCAAAAAATCGGCGATAAAAAATTACACGGGAAAGCACCGACGTGTGGGAGGTATGCGTGCCACAAAGGACCCCTCACGGCGCCCGGGGTGGAAAATTCATCACGACCTTCAGCAATGCCTTTTCGTTAGCGTAGCATCCTCGGGCTTGCGAAACCATTCAGAGGCAAGGCTACGCCTCCAATGTTTCCAGGTGGTTTGCTGAACTCCTGACACAAGCAGGGTTACGAGAGCCTCAGATCACCGAGGGCGCGGAATCGGACGAAGTGCCAGGCGGAAGGCTGTGACCTAAAATACCGATGTGCCACCCTTCGGGGCGCTTCAGTAGTTGCGGACCTCCCAGATCACAGTGTTTCGGCCACGTAGATGGCCGACCGGATATTCGTAGGCTGAAAACTCGATAACGGCGCTTGGGTATCGTGCGAATAGATCCTGCACATCGTCCAACGAAGACGGGAATAGTGACTGGCGCAGAAGCATGACCGCTCTCAAGCCCTCGATCTGGTTAGCCTCCCTTAGAGCCGCCCTCATCGTCGCCTTTTTTGTAGAATAAAAGAGCGATACGTGCTCGGTAGATAACAGGATTTCTCCTTGTATTACCAGTGCGTGATCTGGGGCTGCTTCATTATAGCCAACGGATCCTATGTCGGCCCCAGCTTTGACCCATTCATGCAGTGCAGCTTTTGCTTCAGCAAGCGATACTTGTTCGCCTAGCCTCGGGTATTGAGCGCCTCCGCTCGCTCCCCGGTAGCGCATGACCACCTTGCCGGAAAATCCTGACTTCTCGATGTCCTGAAGCCGAGTCCAAGTCCTGAGCTTGTTTCCGTATGCTCCTGCGTCGTATAAGCGGTAATTCTGTGCTTTTGAGCGAATGATTTCGCCGTTCGGCTCGTAGGCTTCCTTACAATTCAGAGTATTCGGCAGCGCTCGGCTTAGTACGCGTCGTTCAGACATTGAGATATTGAACGGCTAGAGCGGACACGTTCTCGAAATGATGATTTTTGAATCCGTTTTCTTCCAGCTCGCGCCCGGCATCCTGAATTTGCTTCGCAGCGTAGGCGTAGTCGATCGGCGATCCATCATAGAGTTCAACCTTCTTTTTCTGGTGGAGCGCCACCAGACATTCAACTGACGAGCCCTTTGAGTACTGCCAATCAGGTGTCAGTACCACGGTTCGAACGTACTTCGAAATTACGTCACACCAAAACTCAAGCCATTGACTTTGGTTCCAATTCCAGCCCTCAAGAGCGGACGGATCAATGACGACCTCACGCGTATTCTCGCGGATCTGCGAAACGAAGTGCTTAAACGTCCGGGCGTTCTCATCTACCACAGTTCTTTCGAAATCGTCACGGAGTCCACGTGACAGCGTATCAATATCTCGCTCGCAGTCTGGGTGTTGCCTGTACCATTCGATAGCTCTGCGCCCGGAAGTGAGAGGACCGCTGCAATAGATGGCTTTTCGCTCGGAAATGACCGTCTTGAAAACGTCGAGCATCATACCCGCTTCATTCTGGATGGACATTCGTCGCATAGAATCTGTTGCCATGATCCTCAGGCGCTACCGGGGAGTCTTGAATCAAGCTGGTTTGAAGTCGAATCATTTGCGCAGTGTGATGGGGTCAAAGCGACTATGGCGTTTGTGTTGGTCTGTTGGACGGACTCGCGGTGGAGGAGCCGACCGGATTTGCGGATGAACTGGGACTGTTGCTCGATCTTGCGCTCGGCGCTGGCGACGACTGACCCACAGATCCTGCCACATTGGCATTCAGATGGACTTCTTGTTTTTGTCTCTCGGTGGAGCCTACTACGTTCGCGGTCAGATTGACTTCCTGTTTCGATGGTTCCTTTAAAACGTGAAATCCGCTTACGTACCCGAGGCATACAGCCGCGCCGATCCATGCTAAGTGTGCTATAAAGGCGCTTAGGAGTATTCCGCCGCGAGTCGACCATCCGGGCCAGCAATCCGATCTCGGTTCGTCTGTAAACTCCGTGAAATGCGCGATGCGAGATGGTGGATGATTTGCGCCTTGCTCCGGAAACTTTCCTAGGAGTCGGGACCAAAGCCCCCGTTTTTTTGGTGCTTGGTTAGACCCTGCTGCTTGATCTTTATCCGAGGGCGCGTACTTGAAGTAATCTCGATTAAAAATTGCTTCAATATCACGCAATCTCAGTCGGAGATCCCGACCATACGCGTCTAGCGGTATAAACTGGAACCAAAACCAGAAGAGGAGGGGAAATCCAGCGACCGAAACAGTGATCCACATCGGAAGTTGATTCGACCCAAACGTGAGGATCGCTGCGGACACTATGCTCAGATAGGAGAAATTCTGCCACACAGCGCGATAGATGTTTTCGTAGCGTTCAGCCGCCTTGTCGTACTCCATCTTTAATAAGTCAAAGCGATGATCAGGGACATCATTACCGGTCTTGGCATTCGCGCTCTGCGGCAACTTTTGATTGCCGTTGTCTTCGCGTTTCGGGCAGCCGACCTCCACCCAAACTGTCATCCTTGGCATGGACGGCGATTTTTGGGAATCGATCCTGGAAACACAAACAATAAAAGGACACTCCGAACAATTCACTGGAGCCGATCTCTTCGATAATGGCACTCGACTTTTGCCGACTCGGCGAACTTTGAATCCGTTTTATGAACACTTCCATCGATGCTACTTTCTCAGAGGTCTTTGTCGGAAATGGGTTTCAGTACTTCGCAAGCTCTCCCGGCTTCACCGATTCGCGATAGTGCCGGTAATTTCTAGTTTGTACGTCCTTAGCTCATCCCTTTGGCTCTCTCCCACTTCCCTCCCCACCATCTGCAAATCTCTGCAAGCATTGCTACAAACAGTCGAAGACAGATTTCCAGAGCCTCAAGCTATAAGTTCCACTTCGGTACGATTCGGCGAGCTTTCACCGTTCCCGTGCCGCAGCCGCGGGATTATCGTCCTGGTCAAGACGTGGTTTACTCCCTTTGATTCCGTAGACAGGATGCTTTTGCATAACTCGGTAAAGCTTGGTGGGGTGTTTTCCCTATTTCGTAAGTCTTGGATGGCGGGATGTTTTCCCTATTGTTTCCAAGGCTTCCAGAGACTCACCACCAAGCTAAGAGGATTGCCTTGTAACGACCTAGCGTTCAGTGGCGGATGGGGAGGGATTCGAACCCTCGGTACCTTACGGTACACACGCTCTCCAGGCGTGCCCAATCGACCACTCTGGCACCCATCCGGAACGAGCCTGAGATATTGATGCCGCCAAGGCTCGGTTTCAACCTGTTATTTAAGGGCCTGGTTGAGGGCATCAAGCTCTGCTTTGAGCTCAGCCTGGCGCTCCTGAATAACCTCCAGCCTCAACTGATACCGGTGAAGTTGGATTGTGGCGTGATGAATATGCCCTTTGACTTCGTTCACTTGAGTCTGTGTCTCGCGTAACGCACGCTGCAATTCCATTTTGCGATGGCTCAAATCGTCGGTCGTTTGCCCCTCAAAATGGTATTTCTTCGGGGTCGCATTCCGAGCCGCCTGAATCGCTTTTGCGAGCTTCGAAGTCGCCGCCTGCAGAAATTGAAGGGACGGCCCCTGATATTCCGGCACCATCAATCTGGCTCCGCAATGAGCGCAATTTACTTCCATCCCAGCTCCATCCATGTCGATCGCAAGTTCTCCGCCGCAATGCGGGCAATCGAACACGATGTCGCGTTCAGTCACCTGGACACCAGCGCTCTCAATCTGATCCGGCGACGGAACGCTATCCTGCGTACCTGGAGTTAAATTCGCGTCGATCATAACGAACTAGCGAGGCGGTGCCTCAGACCGGCGATGGGTATCCGGCAGTTCGATCGCGCTGGGTGTAGAACAGCAGGGTTCAGCCGCCTCGTTTGAATCCTTGAAAGGCAAAACCAACGCGAAGTTAACAGCGAGACGCCGGAATAAAATTTGACTTGTCCGCAACACGTTTTGCCTTTCAAGGATTCTAGCGCCGTGCGCAACCACGACCATGCTAGGCCGATGAGGAAAAATCAAGGGACACATGCCGGTTGCATATTCGCACAGTGACACCATGGCACAAGGGAAGTGAGCCACGCTGCGCCATCATGGCGCTTCCTCGTGACACCCCAAGTTTGACCTATTCTAGTAGTGGTCTCAACTCCAAGCACTTACATCGAGAGCGGTCGTCCCGATCTTCTGGCACGAGAGGTGCGGGAAGATGGGCCCGACGTATGGCTAAGATTCTAGGTATTGACCTCGGAACCACAAATTCCTGCATGGCCGTTATGGAAGGTGGTGAACCGGTCGTCATCGAAAACTCTGAAGGCGCACGGACAACACCTTCGATTGTTGCTTTTGCGAAGAACGGAGAACGGCTTGTGGGGCAGGCTGCAAAGCGGCAGGCGGTCACGAACCCGCAGAATACGATTTTCTCGATTAAGCGGTTCATGGGCCGGAAATTTGAAGAAGTTCAGGACGAAGCAAAGCGCGTACCGTACAAGATTGTCAAAGCTTCAAACGGCGACGCCCATGTTGAGGTTCAAGTCGGCGGCGAACGCAAGACGTTCTCCCCTCCGGAAATCTCGGCGATGATTCTTGGAAAGCTGAAGGCCGACGCAGAAGCGAAGCTGGGTGAAACGATCAAGCAAGCCGTTATTACCGTACCGGCCTATTTTAAC
>Ga0213877_10000041_pt1 | contig 14094 bp, 15 predicted proteins | sample VelepicoBEBS_R01_FD_160112 | JGI IMG/M metagenome (GOLD analysis project Ga0213877, IMG submission 160112) | Vellozia epidendroides bulk soil microbial communities from rupestrian grasslands, the National Park of Serra do Cipo, Brazil - BS_R01 | ecosystem: Environmental > Terrestrial > Soil >...
TGCCATCTGCGCTAGCTAGTGAAGGATTTCAAGGCCCGGAGCCTTTCGAGGCCTCGGATGATCAGTTTTCGGTCGGCTAAGACCGGGATCGGGTAAGGCTCGAAACTTGTGCCGGGAGCGTTTCGTGTCTTGAGCTGGCCATCGAAGATGAGGGCGGGCTAGGCAAGCTTCTTTTTTGGCAGGCTGAACTTTGCGCTAAAGAATATTTCGACCGGCCGGCGCCCGGTCAGAGCCATGAAGCCATGCCTTTTTCCAAGTGGCGATCGCTTGAAAGAAGGCGCAGAGCTTTTTGGATAAAGGCCTCCGGATCGAGCGCGATCAGGCCGGACTGTTCGCGGTGGATGCGCTCGTGGTAAGCGGCGTTGATAGCCCGGGTTTCCTCCGGGGCAAGCGCTCAGTAGCTGAAACGCTGGCCGGAACTCATCTTCCTTGGGCGCAAGACCAGGTGGTTGGGGTCGATCTGGCGGATGGCGTCCCGCTACTATGCAACATCTGTTGCAACACGTGACTTTGGACAGTTTCTTGTGCGTGTTACAATCGCCCGAAGGGCGAAGCTGTATTCCTTCGGGCGATTCATCCGCCAAGGCTGAAAGATTTGTGAGCGGTGCAGGCTCCTGAAGACGAAAAATCGTACGTCGAGAGTTTCGTACAGGGATCCGGTTCAGGCTGCATAACCCGCCGGTAGACATGGGCAAGCAATAAGCGCGCACGGTTGGCACGGAAAGTGTTCACAAAATAATCGACGAAGATTCACTTGATAAACCGATGACTAACAATGCAACGCAACGGCGCATCTATGCGCGTCAACGGGCGATAGCGAGAGGCCGTGATCTGGGCTGCTGGTTCACTGTACTTTGACCTGCCGCAGCTGAATTCGTGCGAACCAGCACCTCGATTCCATGGGTCATTGCAGCCGTTCTCTTCGCTGTGTTCGCGGGCTTACGCGGAAAAGAGCAATCCTCCTGGTCGCTTTCGCCGGTATCCTGGCTTGGTCGTTATCCCTGCGCCCAAGGCAAAAATTAGCCAGGCCATAAATCTACTGGCGCTTTGTTTCGAATGTCGAGCGCGACGGCCTTCAATTCAGCCGGGTCGTGCGAGCTTGGGGCGTATCGCTCCGACCTTCAGTGGTGTAAGAATTGGAAGACCGGCGTTTGCATAACGGAAAGGGCGATCCCGTAACCTTACTTAAACATGGGGAGCCCGCTTCCCGGAAGCGGGACGAAAGAGCATGGGAAGAGGTTTCATGCTTCCTGGATCGACAAGCGACCCGTTTTGCATGCTAAAAGTCGCGGATGATTCACCGCACGGCGATTGTCGATCCAAATGCTCAAATCGATAGTGACGTTGAGATTGGCCCCTATGTGCTGATTGAAGGGCCGGTCCGAATTTCGTCGGGCACAGAAATTCAGGGCCATGCCGTGATTTCGGGCGTCGTGTCAATCGGGAAAAACAACCGAATCGGGTTCGGAAGCGTCATTCGCGCATTCCCGCAAGACCTCAGCTATGACTCAGCAGCGCGTTTCTGGGTTCGAGATAGGCGACAACAACGTGCTGCGCGAGTACTGCACGATTCACCGCGGTAGAAAGGAGGGAACAAACACCCGGGTTGAGTCGAATAACCTTCCCAGCGCACATCTTGATCCTTTTCCGCTTCTCTTCCATGAGGGCGTCGCAAAAGTGGCGCTCACCAAAGACGTTGCCGATGCAGTTCCCCAAACAATCTCCCACGGTAACTGATCCCTCGTGGAATGCGAGCGCGCGAAAGTGACTGTACTTGGCGCGGTCCAGGGGGTCGGTTTCCGGCCATTCGTCTATCGATTGGCGACACAACTCGGCCTAAAAGGCCGGGTGTTGAACTCGTCCCAAGGCGTGTTCATCGAAGTCGAAGGCCCGCTCGATTCGCTTCAAACCTTTCTGATTCGGCTAGAGAAAGAGAAACCTCCGCTAGCGATCGTCCAAAGCTTGGAGTGCTCGTTTCTTGACTCAGTCGGTTACGACTGTTTCGAAATTCGCTACAGCGAGCAAACAGGTCAGAAGACTGCGCTCATTCTTCCGGACGTCGGGATTTGCGCGGATTGTTTGCGAGAAATACTTGATCCTTCAAATCGGCGATATCGGTATCCGTTTACGAACTGCACAAATTGCGGCCCGCGATTCAGCATTATCGAAGCGCTTCCCTACGATCGCCCAAACACCTCGATGAAACGATTTGGGATGTACCCGAATTGTGAAAGGAATATCTCGATCCGGCTGATCGTCGGTTCCATGCCCAACCGAACGCCTGTTCGGAATGCGGGCCACACCTCGAACTATGGAATGCAAAGGGAGAGATGTTGACCCGGGGAGGACATGGCTCTACGCAAGGCGGCTGAGCTTGTCGGTAACGAAAAGATTCTGGCTTTAAAAGGGATCGGCGGCTTTCAATTGATCGTCGATGCACGGGAGGAGAGCTCGGTCGTCCGGTTACGGGCGCGCAAGCAACGGGAGGGAAAGCCGTTTGCGTTGATGTATCCATCCCTGGAAGCGATTGAGCGGGACTGCCTGGTTTCGACTCTCGAAGAGCGGTTGCTCGCTTCGCCCGGGTCGCCCATCGTGCTTTTAACACACCGATCCGGTCGATCTGGGCCGGCCGCCTCCGTAGCGCCCGGAAGCCCTTGTTTCGGGATCATGCTACCGTACACGCCGCTCCACCATCTTTTGCTGCTGGAGCTCGGGTTCCCGATCGTTGCGACCAGCGGAAACCTGGCAAACGAGCCGATTTGTATCGACGAGCGCGAAGCGCTGAAACGCTTGGAGGGCATCGCCGATTTTTTTCTTGTTCACAACCGCCCCATTGTTCGGCATGTCGACGATTCTATCGCGCGCGTTGTCTGTGGCGGTGAGATGGTGCTTAGACGAGCGCGAGGCTACGCGCCATTGCCGGTACGCGTGCGTGCCCCGCTACCTTGTGTGCTGGGTTTCGGTGCCCATTTGAAGAACAACGTTGCGTTGAGCGTGGGCCGAGACGTTTTCATCAGCCAACATGTTGGTGATTTAGAGACGACGACCGCTCTTTCCGCTTCTCGGAAGACCGCAGCCGATTTGCCTCGACGTTATGAGGCGCTGCCTGAAGTGGTCGCGTGTGACCTGCATCCCGATTACCTTTCCACTAAATACGCACCGGAGCAGCGCAAACCCGTGCAACGAGTGCAACACCATTGGGCGCACGTGCTGGCCTGCATGGCCGAAAACGAAACGGAGGCTCCCGTGTTGGGTGTGTCATGGGATGGCACCGGCTATGGAACGGATGGCACGATCTGGGGTGGCGAATTTTTGCTCGCCAACGAGGAGTCCTTTCAAAGGGTGCTTTCGACAGTTCCGTTTGCCTGGAGGCGAAGCGGCGGTAAGAGAACCGCGTCGTACCGCTTTAGCAGTTTTGTATGAGATCTGGGGCGATCGCGGGCTGCAGGACCGCCACCTGGCGCCGATCTTGGAGTTCTCGAAAAATGAAATAGTTTGAGGTCAGCGATGGCTTGCCAAGAATCGTCGATTGGGCGCCGATGATAGCGGAGACCCTGATCGATCTGCGGCGCGGGAAGTCTGCCGGTTTTATTTCCGCAAAATTCCACAACACCTTGGCGGAAGTAATTGTCGAGATTGCGCGGCGATTGCGCAGCCAAAGGTAGTACTCACTGGCGGATGTTTCCAAAACCGGTATCGTTCTTGAACGATCCGTTCTGCGTCTCTCTCAGGCCGGTTTGGCATCAGCGCGTGCCCACGAACGACGGAGGCATTGCGCTTGGGCAAGTCGTAGCCGCTGCCCGTGCTAGTCGCCGGATGGTAAGCACAGAAGGAGTTGCAGTCCAATGAATCTGCTCTATGGCGAAATCGTCGAGATGTTTACTGAAGACGGAATGTTCGCTGGCAAGATTCGCGTCGGAGGCGCCATCAAGAAAGTTTCTCTCGATCTGTTAGTTGAACCGCGACGCGGTGATCGGATTGTAATTTGCGACGGCGTCGCGATCAGCAAGGTAGAAAGTCAAAGACCTACGGAGATAAATTATGTGTTTGGCAATTCCGTGTAAACTCATAGAAATCTCCCGTGACCCGCACGGCGTGCGAACGGGAAAGGCGAACTTTGGCGGTATCGTCAAGCAGGTTTGTTTGGAGTACACCCCGGAAGTGAATGCCGGCGACTATGTCTTGGTCCATGTCGGCTTTGCTCTAGGGAAGGTTGACGAAGAAGAGGCTGCGCGCACTTACCGGCTCCTGGAAGAGATGAATCAATTGACCGAGCTGGAAGTGCCAGACCTCTGAGCTGTGCCGGAAGGAGGCAATATGAAATATCTCGATGAATATCGAAACGAAGCGCTGGCTCAAAAAGTAGTCAGCGAAATCCGTCGCGTCGTCACTAAGCCCTGGGTGCTGATGGAGGTCTGCGGTGGTCAAACGCACACTATTGTCAAATATGGGATCGATCATCTGATTCCTCCAGAGGTGGAACTGGTGCACGGGCCCGGTTGCCCGGTGTGCGTGACCTCACTGGAGATGATCGACAAGGCACATGCGATTGCGCGACGGCCGGAGGTTATCTTCACGTCGTTCGGAGATATGCTTCGCGTACCTGGTTCCGAGTGCGACCTGCTCGTGCTCAAATCGCGGGGAGCCGATATTCGGGTCGTTTACTCTCCGATCGATGCTCTCAAGATCGCGCGCGCTAATCCCAATAAGAAAGTCGTCTTCTTTGCGATCGGATTTGAAACGACAGCGCCCGGTAACGCGATGGCCGTCTGGCAGGCTCATCAGCAAGGAATCAAGAACTTCTCCGTGCTGGTCTCTCACGTTCTGGTTCCTCCAGCTATTGCTTCAATTTTGCAGTCGCCGTTCAATCGGGTGCAAGGGTTTCTGGGGCCAGGACACGTTTGTACCGTAATGGGTTATCGAGAATACGAGCCGATTGCTGAGCGATTTCGTGTTCCCATAGTCATCACTGGATTCGAGCCGTTGGATATTCTTGAAGGGGTGCTTATGACGGTGCGCCAGCTCGAGCTCGGCAAGTGGGAGGTTCAGAACCAGTACCCGCGGGTTGTAAGGCGGGAAGGCAACCTGATCGCCCAAAACCTGGTCAATAATGTTTTCGAGATCAGCGATCGCAAATGGCGCGGAGTAGGGTCCATCCCGAAGAGCGGCTATAAACTGCGCTACGAACTGCGGGACCACGATGCGGAACGAATCTTTGAAGTACAGGAAATCGATACCCAGGAACCAACTATATGTATTAGCGGCCTAGTGCTGAGAGGGGTCAAGAAACCGCACGACTGCCCAGCTTTTGGCAACCAGTGCACGCCCGAGCATCCGCTGGGGGCCACTATGGTTTCCGCCGAAGGGGCGTGCGCAGCCTACTATGCCTATGGACGACACTTGCAGCAGCCCAAGCAGAAGTGCGGCAGGGAAGAGGCGGTGATCAGCAACCAGTAATCAGAACATGAGCGCGACGAACACAACCAGCGTCGACAAGACAACCGAAAGCTTTCGCGACAAAGTCATCCGCAAATGCGGCGAGAGCGTGGAGATGAAGGAGAAGTTTTTCACGAAATACGCCGAATCGTTGGAAGCGATGTCGCGCACGATGGCGGAGCGTTTCCAGCGAGGCGGCCGACTCTTCGTCATGGGAAACGGTGGCAGCCTGTGCGATGCACTTCACATGTGCGTGGAGTTCAATCACCCGATCATCGAGAAGCGGGCCGCATTCCCGGTGATTCCATTGATGACTGACATCGCTACAATGACGGCGATCGGTAATGATATTGATTTTACCCGAGTCTTCGTTAATCAACTGCGGCTGTTAAGCCTGCCGGGTGACATGGCAATGGTGTTTAGCACCAGCGGTAAATCGCCCAATCTCATTTATGCGCTGCAGTCGGCTCGCGAAAAGCAAATATTAACGATAGCTTTTGCAGGCAAGGACGGCGGCCGCTTTCCAGACATAGCCGATTACTGTTTCATCGTTCCATCGTATAGCATCCACCGGATCCAGGAGGTGCATGCCACGGTGGTACATGTGGTCTGGGACTTGGTTCATATCGCCCTGGGAGCAGAAGATGTTACGTGATTAGCGTTTTCGGAGATATCCCATCTATGAAACCGCTGATCACGAATCACCAATCACGGAAAACAACGTTCCAAACCCGCTCCTGAGCACGTGTCCACTCCCGTTGTCGCGACTATCGCGAAATTGTACTTGCGCACGGCAGCGGCGGAAAGTTAAGCCAGCAATTAATTCACAAAATCGTGCTTCCACAGCTCGGCAACGAACTGCTCGAGCCGCTCCACGATGGCGCGATCTTCTCACTCGACGGCGCTCGTTTAGCGTTTAGCACCGATTCGTTTCTCGTTAGTCCGATCTTTTTTCCGGGGGGCGATATCGGCAGGCTCGCTGTGAATGGTACTGTGAACGATATTGCAATGTGCGGGGCACGTCCGCTTTACTTGTCGGCGGCATTTATTCTGGAGGAAGGCACCGCTATAGAGGATTTTTGGAAGGTCGTTTTATCGATGCGGGAGGCGGCAACCGAAGCGGGAGTTAGCTTGGTGACCGGTGATACCAAGGTGGTAGATCGGGGGAAGGCGGATAAGAATACGCAGGCCCGCCGTCTCACCATCGTCGAGATTTGACAGTCCTTTACCTGCCGCATCACCCCTCGTCATGGCCAGAGATAAAATAGCACGTTTTGGAGTTTCCTTGAGCAGATCGCTGCTCAAGGAGCTTGACCGAATGGTCAGGGAGAAGGGGTATCGTGATCGCGTGCGAATCTCGTTATGGGGCGCCAATGCGAGTCGAGGATCTATTCGAGAATGTGATTAACGATACTACATCATTAGAAGAGGCATGAATTTTGGGAGAAAAGACTTTCTCCCCGTCGAGCCACCAAGCTGTCTCTTCTTCCTCATTCTCTCAGGACGAATCTAAAACCACTCGTTTTGGAGTTACATCCCAGCTCCTCCGACGAGCTTGTGAATGGCCCATTCTCGGAGCTGCGCTTTCGGGCCGACACCCTCGCGCCTTCCGATTCTATAGAATCGAATCTCCAGGGGTATAACTCCACTTCTCCCGCTCAAGCGGGATCTACTTTCACACCCACGGAGAGTACCGTCTACGGCTTAAACGGCCGTAGACTGTATTATATAATACCCTTATTTCACGCAACTTATAAATCGACTATTCAAGTATCACGCAATTTTCACGCACTTTTTACAATGACCTTCGAGAATTCCGATACTTCCGATTGATGCGCACCTCTGTCTCTTCCACCCGAGAGCCGATGAAACGAGAGTCCCGCCCGAGCAGCGAACAGGGCTTAGCGATTGCCGTCAAACTGGCGCGGACCTTTGATCACGAGTTCACCCACACACCCCTGGCTAAGCTCGCCTCCTTTAGCGGATCTCTTGTAGCCAAAGTGCCCTCGGTTTGCATCTCAAAGCGTTTGTTTTGATAACGCTGGACTTCCCACAACAAAACCGAGAGACAACGCGGTGCGAGCAGTCACCGAAGAGGTAGTCGGAAACCGTGCTCCCGGCACGCGCTCGTTTTTTGGCGGCGGTATTCTGCATAAGTTGCTTCCGCGCGCCTCGCCAATGAAGTCGACTTCTGTGCTTTTGCTGTGCTGATGGCTGCACAGAATGAAGCCTCAATTTGGGTCTCGTCAATTCCAATTGCCGCGAGGAAAACGCCGCGCAGCCGCTGCAGTTCGGCAGACCACCAGCGCTGTTCATATCTTTCGACCAGCGCTTCTGCCTCGCTTATCGCCTCGAGAGCCTCGGAAGTGCGATCCGCAAGGTACAAAGCTTCAGCCTTCAGCGCTAGCAAATATGGCACGTCCAGCACTGATGCGGTTGCCCGATAGTCTCGTATTCCATCCTCGATCCACAAGATGCCTTCAGTTGTGTCACCAGAAGCGCTGCGCGCCCAACCGCGGAGAACCTCTCCTCCAGCCAGCCAAAACGCGAAACTCTGACGCGTGGAGAGTTCTATTAAATCCGACGCCAAGCGTTCCACTTCGGCAGGATTACGCTTAAAGTGGCCGACAAAACCGGCAAACCATAGTGCCTGACCTAAAGCATGCGCTTCCTGGAGCTCTTTCGCGAGCGAGATAGCTCCCTCCACGGCTGCTTGGCACGAGGTGACCTTTCCGATATGCCAGTCAGACAGGGCCTGATAGCACAGACAAGAGACGGCGGGCGAGATAGGTTCTTCGACCGGAGACTGTACGCCTCCAGAATGCCAGATCAGAAGACTACGCATCGCGTATTTTCGCGCGGTCTCGAAATCACCAGAAAAATAGAGCGTGGCCGCCAAAACGCGGTAGGCTCCCACGATAAACGCAGATTCCTTCTGTTCCGTTGCTAGTGTTTGAACCCGCTTGGCAATCTGCATCGTTGCACTCAGTTTGTCGGTGATAAGGGAATACCGCCACTGACCCACGAGCGCGACATGCAGGAGGAGGGGACGATTCAGTGAATAGCATAAGGCTTCCGCACGCTTGTAACAAATTCGCGCCTCCGGTGCTCCCAATCCTCGCACGGCCGTTAGATACAGCCCCGCCTGCATCAGAATGAAGAGCTGATCTTCAGCAGTAAGACTCTGGCCCTCGACGCCGGTTTCTACCGGTGACCCCCAGCGTCCGTCTTCGAAGAAGTGAGCTAAGACCAATAGCAACGCTCCTCTAGCTCCAAGGACGTTAGCCGCAAAGTGGGCGTTCCCACGCTGAATACGCGGAAGGTAAATTTCATGCAGTGCCTCTCGAAACAGACCGCCGTTGCAGCCGCAGATGACGGCTGAGAAAAGTGGCTCCATCTCCCTGAAACTATTCGGCAGCTCCGGCGCAACCGTTCGATAATAGCGGAAGAGCCGCCTATTACATTCCTTCCACGCATCCGTTTGTTGACTCCGGAGCTGTTCACCAAAGTATTCACGTACGAGAGGATGCGTGTCGAGATGTCCAGGATTATGCGGATCTTCTCCCGCGAGGAGTCTTGCTCTTCTTAACTTGGCGAGAATCGTTCGCCACTCGATCGGGCTCAAATCAATTAACGACTCTGTCAAGCCTCGGATAGCAGGCGGTTTCAGTAAGGCCCCGAGCGCCTTTTCGTCAGTGGGGCGATCGAATAGACCTAACATGCGGAGAACTGATAGCTCAGGGCCCTCGCCAAGCCAGGTCTTATAAGATTCCATTACTCTTCGGACATGGACCCCCTGTCGTACGTCCTGAGCAAGATTTTCTGACACTTCTTTGCGATAACGAATATCTCCACTATAAGCATCGGTCAGGTAGCTGCCCAAAAGGGTTAGAGAAAGGCAATGGCCGCTGAACTCGCCACTGGCCTCTCTCAATTTCTCTTCATTCCCTTTAACACCGAGCGCTCGGAGCAGCTGCGCCCCGGCATCGCTGGATAGTTGTTCCAGGCCACGGTGCAGTGCTGAGGTACCCTCGTGATCTGCAATATCAGCGACCGGCGTCCGCGTGGTAATAATGCAAAGCCCCGTATTGAAAGCAGCAAGCTCGCGCAAAAGCGCTCGGAGGGAAGGCTCACGTACGCGTCCTTCTTGTGGGCCTGGTGGGTTTTGGAGCGGCTCCAGGCCGTCCAAAACCAGTAAGGTTCGACGATGCGACATCAGCTTCGCCAGTCTTTCGCCTTTCTCCCACGCCGTTCCGAGCCGTGGATCTGGATCACAAAACCAAGTGAGAGCAGCATCAAGGAATTCGTCTGCGGATGAGGTGTCCCCGCTGCCCTGCCTGTAGAAGGACCAACCAAAAATAAGCTCCGCAGAACGATAATGGTCAGTAGCCATCCTTCGGAGCCAATGGTTAACAAGCGTGGACTTCCCGACACCAGCCCAGGCAACGATTGTAACGATATTTACACGCGGATTTTCCCATGCATCGTTCAGAAAGGCGATATCCTCCTCTCGACCAAAAACATCGCTTCCTGTAACGGGTAGTCTTGCCAATGAAATTTTCTCTGGTCCCCGTATAGCCTGCGGCCTGCGAGTTACGTTTCGCGAAGCGGTAAAGGGCGTATTCTGTAGGCTCTGACGAGTGATTCTACACCGTGCGTCGATAGCGCCTGTTATCGTCGGTATCGCCTTCAGAAGTGCGACCGGGGTCTGAAAGCGCCGGCCGGGGTCTTTATCGAGGAGAACCTCGAGCAAAACTATGACGGGCTGCGGCAATCCCTTGAGTTGTTCGAGCGGTAAGAGCGCGTGCTGATGCTGATACATGACCTCAGCGAGTGAACCACCAAATGGCACTTGGCCGGTCAGCATCACCCAGAGCGTTACGCCGAGCGAGTACAGATCCGAACGAATATCGACGCCGAGTCCGGCGAATTGCTCCGGGCTGGCGAAGATTGGCGTACCAGCAAATGCTCCGAGGATGGAAATCGCGGTCTTAGAATCCGGTTCATCTATCGCCTTGGCAAGCCCGAGATCGATAATCTTCGCGATTACCGCCCCTCCTGGCTCCACGCGAACGATGATGTTGCTTGGTTTGATGTCCCGGTGCACCAGGTTCTGTTTGTGCACCTCAGCCAAACCCGAGGCGATCTGAGTGGCTATCTCCAGCGCCAGCTTCACCTCAAGGCGGCCGGAGCGTTTAATCAGGTGTTCCAAGGTTTCCCCCTCCACAAACTCCATCGCATAAAAGATTTCGCGCCCGCGGAAACCGAGATGATAAACGGAAGCAACATTGGGATGGCGAACAATGGCAGCAGATCGCGCCTCGCGGAAAAAACGTTGCCGCGCCAACTCTTCCTGAAATAATCCCAAATTCAGGACTTTCAGTGTCACTGGAATGCGGAGATTCACATCGATCGCCTTAAAGGTGATGCCCATGGCACCGTGCCCCAGCTCACAGAGACTGCCGTTCGGGTGGGTCTGAATTTCGTAGTGCCCAAATCTTCGCGGGTTAGCTGCTGCAGCGCCAACACCGGATTCAGCGATATCTCCCTCGTTCATTATGCTGATCACGCTATAGGCGGGGTCGAGTGCAATCCTGAGCAGACAGACCGGACAGGAAGCAGCGGGGTTACCTGCCGGCAGCTTCCTGCCGCAAATCGAACACGTACGAAAAGTCGGTGAAGGCGTGGGTTCCGATGTTTCTGCATCGGCCAGCTTTCTTTTCTGTCCGGCGGAATTCATTGCGCCAAATGACCCTCGGCAGCGACCAGCGCCTCGCATAGCAGATGAATTTCCTCGTCAATCGCCGCGGGCTCGGTGACGGTGCGCGCGACCTCGCGGCGAACGGCAACCGAATACTGCTGGCGTAATCGATGTATCAGCGTGTTTACGGCACCATCACTGACTCCAAGTGTCACGGCCGCCTCGTGATAGGAACTAAGCTCTTCTGTGTTTCCGCCCGGAAGGAAACCCTGGAGGGTTTCGAAGATCTTCCCTTTACCGATTGCAACATACTGCGCCTGCACGTCGGTCATGGCCTCCTTCAGCAATGTGAGCGCCCAGCGAGCGTCAAAGATCTGCTCCGCGGTTAGCGCTAAATCATCGACTGGCTCAAGTTGATAGAGGCTTTCTACACCCTCGGCGTCCAGGGAAATGAACGTGCAATGTCCGCCGCGCTTGATAGTCTGCTGTCGGTTCCGCGCGACGGAAAGAAAGTTTTGCAGCGAAGCGAGCAAGAAGGAGCGAAATCGACCTTTGTGTGGGTCGACCTTGATTAGCCCTCGGTGCTCCAGCAGATGAAGAAAAAAGCCTTGCGTCAGATCCTGCGCATCTTGGGGTCTGTATCCGCGGCGGCGAACATGAGAATAAAGCGGATACCAGTACGTTTGATAAAGTTCAGCCAGTGCCGCCTGACCCGCTTGCGTTTGGTCCTGGGCGGCGGTCAAAATAACACTCCAATGCGTCGAGCTGAAGCTCGCTGCGTCGGCGTCCGCGGAGTCGTCTTTCAGGTTCACCCAAACCTCCCAGCTGGAATTCTAGACTTAAGTCATACAGCATAACTCTCTCTCACGCCGCACTCAATGGGCGCAGTCTGCCGTTCTAAAGTTCTAATTCCTTAAAATTCGCAAAGATATTTCAGAAAACCTGAAAGTCGGAGCTCGCAATCTATTTGTAACTTAATGAGGGACAACTTACTCGGTGGGCAGGGAATACTTTGAAATCAGTACAATTATGGACACGATGACCTACGCATCAGTCGCAGCGCTCCCTCGGAGCGTCGCTCAAAACAAAAAACAGCCGGTCGTTCCAGAGGCAGAGTTCACCCCTGTGGATCTGTCGCTCATCACCCGATAATGAAAACAATGAAAATGCGCGTACTGCTTGCCCTCGCAGGGTTGTCTAAGAAAGGAAGTCACAATGACGCCCCCATCAGTGGCCGACTCCGCAGAGGTTGAAGTTTACGCTAGCTGGGCCTCAATACTGGTTAGAATGGTATGCCCCTCAGTCGAAGCAAATCCTTGTACCAAGATACATCCCGCCATAACAGAACCAGAATTTACTCCTTTGAATCTGTCGTACCTGAGTCGAAGCCGAGTGCGGCTTATCGGTGATGGGGATCTCGTCGATAGGATCTAATTGTTGAAATAGGCATCGTCGAATATCAGGAGCGCGGCAAAGGCAGGCAGAAACGGAAGGGTTGCTTCCGTTACTTTCCGCAGGTTGCCACTTTTGCGTCGGCACGATGGTTTTGCTGCGCCAGTCCTCGCCTTTAATTTCTCTGGGGACGTCAAGGCGCTCGGTGAATTCAATGCGCTTGGTATGAAGTGTGACGAAGCATACAAAAAGAACGACGCGGCTGCTCTCGCAGCGCTCTTCACGGAGGACGCGGTTGTAGTGACGGACACAGGACCGATTTACGGTCGGGAGGCCATCGAGAAAATGTATGCAGATGAGTTCCACAAATGGCACCCCATCAACCATATCGGCCAGGCGGATCAGCTGAATGCGATCGGCAACGTGCCTTGGTCGGTCGGAGAATGGTGGAATACTCTTCAAAGCCAGACTGGTCCCGTGTTCGTCAGAGGCTACTGGTCAGCGATTTATATTCGTGAGGGTGATGCTTGGAAGATCCGCATGTTGACCGTCAGTAAGTCGTCATAGATGGCGACCTGTTTCGTGTGACCAAGAGAAGCAAGAACAGCTCCGCCGGCCACGTTGCCGAAGACTTGTCGCGGCCTCCAAAATCCAAGGAGGTCATCCCATTAAGGTGACTCCGTCATTGCAACTGTTGCTGGTTGGGTCGAAGCGAGCGCTGACACTATCGCAAAGGCCACGCAGCCGGCGCAATTGTCGTTGGGTCGTTGTTCCTCGGGCTATTCACCCGAGGGCTGATTGCCGAGGCTTTCATTTTTTCTCCTGTATAAGGAATCAAAATCTCTTTTCCTGCTTCGCCGGAGAGCCAAGCCTGGTGATGCTCCTCCGGCAGAATCACCGGCATCCCCGTCTGAATCTCCCTCACCAGGTCGTTCGCCTCCCCTGTGATGGTCGTGCAGGTGTGCACCCATTCATCTTTTGCTGGATCTCTCCAGCCTTCCCACAGCCCCGCAAAAACGAACGGACTATCGTCCTTCATTTGGATCGGGCGTTTTTTGAATCCCCGCCGGTAAGACGGCGCTGTACCGACCGTCTCAACATGAGCGTTGATGGTTTTGTACGCGTCCAACGTCCTCTGGTTGGTATCTGTGTTGAAGCGGATCGCGAGTACTTTCTGAGTCGGAGCGATGTTCCAACTAATCGGGAGGTCGCGCTCGCGAGAGATCTCAATTAGCGGCGAGCCAACTCATTCTCTGAACCCACAGGCGTCCTTCAGTGCAAGAGTGCCGTCTGCGGCTTAAACGGCCTACGCCTTCTCTCGGCGAGCTCGCGCTTGCTGCCTCTTTCCGCGCGGGACTCAAAATCACCTCTGACAGGCCTCCGCTAAAGGTAACGGGGGATGAGGGAGTTATTGCGGATTGATAAATTACTCCTGGCTCAGAGCGGTTTTTCAGAGCTAGCCACTAAAGGTCAACGGCTGAGAGAAGCAAGAAGCTCACATTGGTCGAATCCGAAGGGCGAGGATGACGGATAACCTCCTGACGCTGTGGTGGAACCGCGAGACC
>Ga0213877_10000042_pt1 | contig 13757 bp, 13 predicted proteins | sample VelepicoBEBS_R01_FD_160112 | JGI IMG/M metagenome (GOLD analysis project Ga0213877, IMG submission 160112) | Vellozia epidendroides bulk soil microbial communities from rupestrian grasslands, the National Park of Serra do Cipo, Brazil - BS_R01 | ecosystem: Environmental > Terrestrial > Soil >...
CAGGTCTTGATTATGAGAAGACTGATAATTGCACTCGTGCTAACGCTTCCTTCGCTCAGTCACGCTACTCCGCTAAGCCAATCAGAGACTCAAGACCTGGTGAGCCGTATCCAGACAGTCAACAAATCCAAACCGTCTATTCAGGCCAACTTCAGTGAAGAGCGGCATACGGCGATTCTGAAGGAGCCCGTGAGAAACGAGGGGAAAATCTGGGCCGTTCTGCCGGACAAAATCCGCCGTGAGATCGGTGGAAAGACGCCGAGCGCAACCGTGATCGATGGCAAGAAAATGCTCGTTTACTATCCCAGTTTGAAAGAGGAGGAGGTCTACGATCTCGAAAAGCGACCCCTACTAAAGGATTCGCTTCGGGCGCTGACGGGGGGACTGGATTTCCAGCAGTTGAATAATTTTTATAATGTTGAGGCCTCAAAAGAGGGGGATACATATCGGATTAGTTTAACACCAAAAACCGCCGCAGTTTCGAAGGTAGTAAAATGGGTCATACTGACCACAAATCGAGATCTTTTTCCCTCAGAGGTGGAGCTTGAAACAGCTCACGGCGATAAGGTAGCTATCAGGTATTCGAACGTCAGCCACAAGTCTTTACCTGATTCAATGTTTCAGCTTACTACACCACCGGGTACGAAGGTGACGCAGCCACTAGTGCCCGGCGGTCGCGCGCTTTAGCTTGGCTTTGACATAACGGTCCAGCGTCGGGCGGCCAGGGAAAGCTCAACTTTGCATTCGAGCCAAAGGCGCTCGCATGTTGCTCGAAGAAAACGAGCGCCTTTGGACGTCTTTATGCACCTTTCAGGGACGGCCCTGATGTTGGAAGTTTGCAGGCAAAATTTTCGACTCTATAAATCCAGTTCTTCACCCTATTACGAACGAGCGTGGTCTCTAAACAGAGATGCACAAGCGCCAGATTCAGGTGACGGGAACCGGATTGGACGATTTAACCAAGCCAGAACGAGACGAACTGATGCGCAGTTTGCGTCTGGCATCAACGTAGCGATAGGCTGCCTTTTATTGGCTGGACCAAGAGGGCAACTCCAAGCGGTGAAAAAACAACACTTTCGTCGCCTGGGTTGTCTTTTTAATTTAATAACTCTTTCTTCGGGTGTTCCGCAAGCAAGCTGTATCCACGCCGCTTTCGGGAACGGGGAAGCCCTGTTCCGTAAAGCACTGCACACGCGCATTAAGCGAAATTCGTGTTTATTTTGACAACAGAATCGTTCCCGTTTAACTGTGCCATCCGGTCAAATTTTCCGGGGGAAAATGAACCTCTTCTCAAAGCAAGCCTTCGAAGTTGACGAAGATGAATCGCCTCAAAATCTGAGAAGTGCGGAAAATTTCCCTTGGGAGTTTTGTGTAAGTACTTGATGATAAGTGACTAAGGCTAGGTAGCTCAGTTGGCAGAGCAGAGGACTGAAAATCCTCGTGTCGGCGGTTCGATTCCGCCCCTAGCCATTTTTAGTCGTAAGTTACTCAGAATCAAGGAGGCGAACAGACTAGCCGTGAGAAAAATACCGCCATACTCGCAACATATCGTAACAGCCTCCTAACTACTTAGCGTTGAGATTCTTAAGCGACAAAAAACCAAGGCACGCCCCTTCGGCTTCGGGGATGAATCGATCATCGGTCTCGATCAAGTATATCTTACAAGTACTTTACAATAAGTAACTTACTATAAATAGACCGGTGTTATTGACGGAATCAGAACTAAAACCAGAATCAGGCGCCACCTTCTGATTCCGAGTATGTTGTGCGATTTTTCTAGTCGATTGAGATTGGCAATTTCAAAAGGTCACGCAGAACCGGCTGAACGGACAGCGACCATGAGACTCACCAAGGGCACGAAGCCCAGAAGAGCCTCAACCTTCCTTAGTTTTTCGCGTAGTGCCTCGCTTTGTTTCTACAGGCGCAGGGTGAGGAGCGGCCTCTTTTGGTGGGGCCATCGCAGCCACCACCTTCAATACCTCCGAGCGGACTGGCGCTGGGGAAGCGTACACTGTTGGCACTCCGACGGTTTCATTCGGCAAGTACGGTCGTTCGGGCGGCGAAACTCTCCTTTGGATATCCAGTAGCACGGTGAACATCTCTGTAATTGTTGAGAGAAGCTCTCCCAGTGCTCGTTCCTGTGTTTTTGGACTCCCCTTAAGGGTCTCGATGTTGAGCGTCTCAGAGATTGGGGAGTCAACATCGTCGGGGTTTTGCTCAAAATGTCTGATCTGTTTTTCTAAGTCTGCCTTGATCTGTTCAACGTTATCGAGGTCAGGGATATCGAAACGAACGGTCCGCATCATTGCCACGTCGAAAGGAAGCGTTTCCGGCTTTTGGATCATCTGAACCAAAGGCTTTTTTATCGCATGGCGAAGAGCCAGCTCATAGAACACATTCGGGTTGTGTCCTGAAAGATCGGCGATGACGAGATCGTCGCTGACGATATGCTTGAGAACTTGCTTTGTGATTATGCCGGGTTGTTCGAGAGCATCGGCTCTGATGGCGTCCGCGTAACCGCATTTTCGGACTGTTGGGGCGATGATATGCTTCAGAAGTTTGTCGGAGCGCTTCCTTGTCTCCGTCTCGGGCTCTCCGATCGGAGCTATGACAAAGCAGGTCTTTTGGCTCATCAGATTTAAGCCATTCGTTTATTCTACGTCATCATTCTTGACAAGCCTCATCCGTAATGCGCAGGGCATGGCGCTTAACAGCGGTCAAGTCGGAGGGCAAAAAATAGAACGCCGTGTAAGAACTCGGCCCGATTTTTGGCGTAACTGCCTGAGAATCAGGGGCACAGCCTGGAAGTGCCTCATCCATTCAGCGGAAATCAGTTCGTGACTCGGCTTGTGGAGAGCGACGTCTCTGCGCTTGCGAAGGGCGCGACGAGTTGCCGCAAGAAGCCTGTCAAAACTACGATGGCGGCAGGCCGGATTCACGTCGCCGTCTGGTTAAGGAACAGCGGTTTGCTGTGAGGGAACGGGAAGTCGGCCTTTGGCGGTGAGGATTGCTACAACCGTGGCGCGATCATCATAAAGGTCTTCTAGAATCCGTTGGGTATATCGATGAGCGTCCTGAACCTCATCGTCAGTGACGTTGCGCCAATCGTCGTGCAATACGTCGTTGCCGAGTGAGCGGATGTCATCATGAGCTTTTTTCCGACGGGCATCAGTGATCACCCCGTCTGCCGCCGCCGCATCAATTCGTTTCTGTAGGTCGCGTAGACCTGGATCGGTTGTTTTCGTGTACCCGTTAGCTTTGAGCGTCTTCTCCAAAACAGACCGAAAGAGCGCGGAAGCCGCTCGATTCGCGCCGAATGAGGCACACTTTTCCGCTTCCCGAAACTCTGTCAGAATGTCAGAGGGCACCAGACTTGGAACGAGGGCCGCGCCGATGGAAGGAGGAAAAAAGCTTTCTAAAACAGCGTTCGCGGGACTTTCGTCTTCTAAGATTACGGCAAGTCCTCCTCGCTCGCATCTAGCGCATTGACTGAAGACGTGGATAGCGCGGCTGTAGGTTTTCTCTTTGTATGTATAAGAGCCAGGAACGGCGGCGGCGACGTATCTCGGACTAAAACTCGTGACGACCTTGCAAGTGGGGCATTCGGCTGACACGGTCCTAGTTGTTGTGTTGAGTTCGGGATTCATGCTTTTCGTTTACGGCGTGCTTTAGCCAGGATCTGTTGAATTCGCAGTCCGTTTTCCAATGTGGGAACGGTGCGACCGTTGAGCCAATCACTTACGCTCGAAGGCTCAATGCCAAGTTCTATGGCCAGATCGCGGCTGCGGCCACGCTTGGCGTCGCAGTAGGCCCGCAACCGCTCGAGTAATTCTCTAGTCAACGGCTCGCTATCGTCGCTGGTCATGGCTCAAGATTAATGCGGCGTTGCCGTAGATCAAGGCTTGATCATAATGCGGTAATGCCGTATTTTTAATCGTGATCAACAACGAATCAACGAAGAAAAAGAAACTCTCCCAGCGTCCGCTCCGGCGCTATATCCAGTTTGAGTGCCAGCTTGGCCCTCACTTCACTTCTACCGTGCCCGGCCAGCCTAACAAGCTGCGGTCCAGCCAGCGGTATTGTCTGTGGACGGCGGATCTACCCAAAGGCAAAAAGAACCGCAGGTTCATGGCGGCGGTCCAAGAGATTAACCGGCCCGGCAACATGGGCGACACACTCCACAACTCGCTGGTGTTTGCCAAGGCGGTGGTGCTCCCTGACAATCAGGATTCGGAGCTGGTGGCAAAAGGCTGTTACCGCAAGGCGCAGAAGTTTCTCTACTACCTGATCAAGGACATGCTGGCGAGGGTGACGCGCCCCACGGTTAAGGTCTGCGGCGGCGATGGTAGCCAGTTGGATGCCTATTGGCACACGTACGACGTGGGAATGTGCGGTTCGAGCGAACTGGGCCAATTTCGCGAGCTGGTGATCTCCGAGGTGGGCAACAAATACCTTGGCAACTCGGATCACATGGAGGCGGCCTAAATGTCGTGCGCGACAGTGATGGGTTTTTTAGCGTAGTGCGCGACCGCCAGACCAAGGGCGGCGTGCTGATCAGGGCCAGGGCGAAAGCGGACATTTATAACCTTTACCGCAAATTCTCTACCGCGTATCCAAAGCGGCATCTGCGTGAGAAGCGTTTCAAGATGAGCCGCCCGAAAGCTGATGAGCACCGCGACTACCGGTGGCGGATAGCGATGCGAAAAAGGGACTGGGCGCAAATCGTTTATCGCCTCGCGATGGAGATCGGCTACTGCAATTTCAAGGAAGAGGTTCACAAGCGGCCCGATCAGGCCAACAAGCACAGCGCCTATCTGAGCGTCTGGAGCGCGATGCTGCGGGTACAACACGAGGAAAACAGCCGGGAGCAGGCGACGCAGCCATACTTCAACCCGTGGCAGTCGGCCTGGGACCACGAGCAGGACTGCGCCAGCGACCGCTTCGACGCACCGCCCACGAGGCAGACCAAACCAATCAGGAGCGTTTCGGCTCAACAGCCCGAGCAATGACAACGGCAGTTCTAATCGGGTTTGGCGACGGCTTTTGTATTGCCAAATACTCGTTGCTCGAAGGATGCCAGGGCACGCTCGCTGAAGCCTAAGAGCATTGGGACGCCGAGAAGAATCAGAGTCTTTATGCCCACAGCAGGGGCGGCTAAAGAGCTGTTCATGGCATCCGTGAAAGTTTGATTTTGAAGCGAGACAGGAAGGACGCCCCATCCAAGGAGCGCACAGCCAATAAGGCTTGCGCAGACGCCCACGGCGGTCCGAACAAGAATGCGGCGGCCATAAGCTTCCAGTTCAGCTGAGAGCCTTACGTCAAACAACGGCATCTTTGCCAAGACGCTAACACAGCTACCCACAGCACCTGAAAACAGTAGGCCCAAAATAAGCAAGGGTGCCCAACAGAAGGCGTAGCAGAGGCAGCCGATCGCGAGGAATAGAAGGATAATAGTTGCAGCAAAGAGCCTCCGAGTGTGAAACAGCATCGTGTCCTCGTAGTCCTCTGTGTATTCCGCCCAAGAATCTTTTTCTTGAAAAAGCGAGCGTAGGGTAGCTTGGGCGTCTTGTAGTTTCGTCTCGACCTGCTTCTTCAGTGGCTCAACGTGCAATTTAAACAGTTTTCGGATGACGGTTTTAGGGACAGCCCACTCCTCTAAGAGGTCAATGACCAAAACGGCTTCACGCTCTATTTCGGTGGCCGGACAGATGTAAGCTCTTAGTTGACCTTGCTGTTCCGCGAAGCTAATCAAATCGTCAAGATGGTCGGTGTGGGTCGCTTGTCCGGCGCTCTTCTCGATTTCCGATAGGTGTTGCAGCCTCTCTTCCAAAAATTTGAGGTCGAAGGTATCTTCGGGTGGCCGGGGACGTTGTGCCATCGCCTCGATTAGTGATCGTTGTTCACGAATCGCGGCTAAGGTTTTCTCTCGGCGCTTATCAAGTTTCGACTTCTTCACACTGAACGGGCCGACGAGTGTAGCGCCATAAGCGTGACGTAATCAATTTCGTTATCCGCTGGCGCCTGATAAGGAAGCGTGAGAACTCCCGGTAAGAACTCGGTGGTCGGTGGCCTGAGGGACGGCTCTGTCAGCCGATCGTGCCTGGAAGACGCGGTTCCAGTTCGTGCGTGCCGGTAGTCGCTATCGATGCACTCTAACGTTGTAAGTTACTGCAATTAAGCAGCTTAAAACTTTACGCCGGCCTAAAACAAGTTATTCAGAACAGAAAATCAGAACTCATGCATAAGTGATTGATTTTAAATGCCTTATTTGCGATCCCGATAGTCCGCGTGGCGGCGTCGACCGTTGAGTGCGCCTTCAATCTCCTGCCTGCCATGCGATTGCGCTCTTCGAATAACGCGATCACAGAGGCGCTGGGGGCCAGCCAGGCTCGTTGGCGGAAGCGGCGCTTTGTTGTTGTCGACTGACTGCACGGGGATCGAGTTAGCTGGCGGCGGTAAGCGGCGCAATCGGAGGCTACTGGCCGGCCCTTCTGCCAAACTGAAGCAGTGGAGATGAACGGCAAGAGACCAACGCCGATCTTAGTGACAAATTTCGTTTCAGAGGAACGCGATCTTCTGGTAACAACCTCCCTAGGAGCACTCGTAACAGCTCCGCCGTCGTCCGTGCATTTCCACCAATCGTCCAGTCCCCGAGAACGCCCCAGAAAGGGACGTTGATGCTCAAAAGTCCAAGCCATCCTTCAGGACGGGTCGCCCGGCCTGGAGTTGGACTGATGACGCATCGGAAGCTGATGAAATGCGAGCGCAGTCGCTCGAGGTTGATTGCATCGCGAGTCAAGAAATCAAGTCGTTGAAAAGCCGCCGCACATCCGGATCCTCTTTCCAGCCGCGGGCCAGCTCCTGGACCGCAGCCTGGCGCACATCCCAATCCTCATCGGAGGTGGCGCGCTGCTTGAGCCATGGCAGGGTGTCCGGATCCTCTTTCCAGCGGCGGGCCAGCTCCTGGACCGCAGTCTGGCGCACAGCCCCATGCTCATCGGAGGTGGCGCGCTGCTTGAGAATAGCGCGAATATTCTGCGCATCGCGCCAAATCACCGCCACCATGCTGACCGCACGCGTGCGGATAGCGGCTACTCTCGCACCTTCTTGATCCCATGTCTCATAGAAGAAATTCAGGTCGAAACGGACGAGGGCTTTCACACGGTCGAGTAACTCGTCTGCAATCGAACCCAACTCGTTCCGCTTTCTCAGCTCGCCTACGCAGCGAGCCGCGAGGAAAATCGCGTCACAAGTCTGCTGCGGGTCCGGTTGCTGGAGCAAATATTCAAGGACTTGGGTGACCGATCGCGGCCCAATCATCCCGGCCAGCAGGCAGAGCACTTCGCGCCAGGATTCATCCGCCCAGTGCCCGAAGATTTCCGTCTTCAACTGCTCGGGGGAGAGGGTTCGATCCATCTGGAAGCGCTCCAAGACCTCCAAGGCGCAGAAGTATTCCAAAAAAGTGCTATGGACAAAGCCGTAGGAGCGCCCACCTACCGAGCAGAGCATAAAGTTGCGGCCCCGCAATTGCTCGATGAGTGCCCGAGCGGCGCGGTCAGCTCGCAGGTTCGGAATACCCTTCAGTCCGTCGGCAAGGGCGCGTTCGAGCGTGGGCTCATCGATCAAATTGCCAGCGAGACCGCGCTCACTAGTCTGCATGGCTCGAGCGACGCGCAGAAGCAGGTTACGCTTGTCAGTGAAATCCAACGTGCCGGCACGCAAAACGGGATCGGCATTAAGCGCCTCCTGGGCTTTCCATTGATGGAGCAACAATTCGGCGCATTTTTCATAAAGGCGGACCCGGTCGCGAGGGAGGTCCTGTGTGCGATTGAGGATCGCCATCATGGTCAGCAGCAGCGGATTACACGCCAACTGTCGAATGGCGGCGGAGTCCGCTATGGCGCGGGCGAGGAGTTGGCGTTTGACGTTGCCAATGCGGGCTTCCTCGTAGGCGCCGCGGTGCCAGCGGCCAAGGAAATCCTCGATCTGCACGTTGTCTAGCTCCTGGAGCATGAAGTGGCGGAAGCCTTCGTCACGCCAGCTTTGATGCTGATAACCGATTATGCGCGAGGTAACCAGGACGCGGGCCCGCGGGTATTCATCTGCAAAGCGATGGATGGCCGTGATAACTTCCTTGCGCAGCGTGGGATCGAAGACTTCGTCGAGCCCATCAAAGAGCACGACGCTCGGGTTCGCTTTCATCCAGGAGTCGAGCTGCACCTGGTCGAAATGCCAGCGTACGCTGGCGCCGTCGTGCAGGTATTCCAGGAAGCTTGCGGCAGCGCCCTCGTGCCGGAGCCGGGCGTATTCGCGCAGCTCGATAAGCAGCGGCAGCGGGTCGTGCTGGGGGTTAGGGGCGGCTTTCTCGGCCCATTCGAGCAGCAGGTATTGCAATAGCGTGGATTTACCAGAGCCCGGATCACCGAGGATGACAAGGCGCCTTAAAGCTGGTTCATTGATCACCTCCGGCACCGGACGCGGCGATTGATCCAGGTAGGCGCGGCGCTGCTGTGCGAACGTTTCTTCGTCCAATGCCGCGCCTTCCAATTCGCCCGCTCGGCGCAGGCGTTGCTGTAGTTCTTTTGGCAGCTCGAACACGCGCGGCATGAACTCTGCGCATTCGCGCGCGCTCTGGGGAATGAACATGCTGGTAAGCGTAAGAGGCTGAATGTCGTGCGTGGTGGGGTCGAGTTCTTCGAGCTTGAGTCGGCTGTAGCGATGGCGCATCGCCTTTTGGTAGGCGTCAAGATCGAAACCTGGGCCGGCTACCACGCGCCCATGCCCCGGAACTGCTGTCCCAAGGCTCCGCTCGTTTTCTTTATGAAACTGATCTGTCTTTTCCTGGACTCGGATGCGCAATTCGCTCCGCAATTCGTCAAGATTTTTGAATACATAGGCGGTCTGATCCTTCCCGGCGCGATTGAGAAACGCTTCCATTCGTTGAGCGCTCGTCTTGTTACTCAGTGCGTCAATGTACGCAGCGGCAATGCCCGCTTCGGTCGGCTTGATAAACATCAGCCGCGGAATCGGCGGCTGCCCTGGCGTGCGACAGCCTTCGTACTCCAGTTCCGTGATCGATTTTTCTCCGGGGTTGTATTCGGCCGCAGGGGGCACGTAACCATAGCGCTGGCCGAGGATACCGATGTAGAGGTTGGACTTGCGAACGTCATTTGTGCACGTGGCTACAACGCCCTCTTCACTGGCGCGAAAGCTCGTCTTGACAACGCCGAACTCCGCGATTGTCTTCAGCGCGACATCTCGCTCCTTTTCAAGATCGACGAGAGTGGAAGACAGATAAACTACGAATTCGTGACGTGTCGTCATAGGCATTGTGACGAGCTTTTAAATGACATCACGAAAGTGCTGGGACGACCAGTCCATTTTTCACACGCGTAGCGAAGCGAAATGAGCCGAGCGGCTCTGGAGCTCCGACGTAACTGAACAGCTAGTTCTTCTACAGGTGCCGACCCATTTCGCCTTTAAAACTAAACTGCCCCAGGGCCTCTTAGCGCCATGGTGATCGCCACGATATCTTTCCCATCTGCTTTTAGCAGGCCCGACCTTGTGGCTGCAAAACCGTTCACAGAAGTCCCACGTTTTCGGTCCCATCACGATGATGGTTCCGGGCGAGCACTCGATGAGCAAACTCTGCTCTTCGGGATGGTAGTGCATGAACGCGATCTGGAAAAATGGGATAGCCCAACAGGTTCCGTCGTCGCACCAGAACCGCACAATCGGAGGCGAGTGCTGCTCCTGCCAAGCCTGCGACTTCGGGCCGTACTGCTCCTTCAGAGAAAGCCCAGGGTTAACGTTCATGAATCGTCTCCTGAGTTTGACGCGCCTGTTGTGGCTGCGGCTGCCCGGGCGCTCTGCCACGCAGGTACCTACTTGCGCTATGAAGCCGGTCGATCGCCGTCTGATCGGTCACTAGCTCGAATGCAGACATCCGGCTGCTTGGCCTGGTCACGGCCTCGCGTAGGGCAATTTTGCTGTCCGTGAACAGATGCATCGACTCCCGCGCTCGCGACATGCTAACGTAGAATTGCGCCTCGTTCGCATGGCTGAACGATTCGGTTGGAACGCTCACAATTACCTGGTCGACTGTCTTGCCTTGGGCCGCGTGGCTTGTGATGGCAACGCCCTGATCGATGTGGAGGGCTCCCTTCAGGGCGATCTCGCTTTCGGCAAACACCAGCTTTCCATCGCGCAGCCCGGTCACAGTGTGCAGCTCGTTGTTGCGAAACTTCTTTCCCCGGCTTTGGAAGTTCTTCGTGATGTGCACCCGGTCGCCAACTGACAGCGAGATTGTTTCGGCCTTAAAGACGCTAAATTTGCCGGCCTGTGATAGTGACAAAGCTTTCCGCCTGCCACCGTTCTCGACGACCAGCTCCGAAGCGCCGGCGCGCTCAACGACCTGCCACTGTTCGCCGCTTTTGAATCCCCCGGCAGCTCGCCGATGGAATTCAATCACATTGCCGGCCTCGTAGTTGATCGAATCCCGCCGCTGGCTCACTGTCAGGTTCAGTTTCTCCAGGCGCGAGAAGGTTTGCTCGGCTGATGCTAGCAATCCTTGCTCCCTCATAACCTGGCGCACTGCTTTAGCTATCTGCCGGCATTCGCCGTGCGTCGGGGCGACTACCAATGAGCTCTTCTTTTCCTTGATCGCGGCAACGTATCTCTGGGCAATCGCCTCCAGGCGCTTCGCCTGGTCTTCGACTTCCTCTATTGCGCCGAACTCATCGAGCTTATCAAAGCCCTTTTCAGTGTTCCCGCGGGCCAGCTCCTGGATCGCGTCGCGTAGCGCGGGAACCTTCTGCCGAAAGATTTTCGTGAGTGCAGCCGGTTCTAGCGCACCGGTCTTCTCCAGGACGCGGAGCGAGTCCCCACGCTCTACGGCATGATGCTGCCGGCTGTCACCGCAGAGAACCAGGCGGCATTGGCTGTCGCCGGCGAATTTCACAAGCCAGCGCATTTGTTTCGCGCTTAGGAAGCCAGCTTCGTCCACGAGTAAGAACTTCCCTCGGGCCGCGTCCTGAACGATCGTGTTCGTCATTAAGCTCTGTACAGTGTCCCCCGCGGTGAAGCCTTGCTCCTTCAAAACCTGGGTCGCTGCCGATGAAGGAGCGAACAGCAAAACCTCTTTTCCGGATAGCGCCGCCATCGCTAGAACCGCTTCTTTCATCATCGTGGTTTTCCCCGTGCCTGCCACGCCGCGGATGGCTGTCACAAGATCACGGGAACGCAGGATGTGCTCGACGGCCGCTCTTTGTTCGTCACTGATCTGAGAAACCGGATTCCAAGACCCGTCTCTTCCGATTTCTTCGTACCGGCCGCGGCCCGCGTCGACACCCTTGAGCATTTCCGACTCTTCGTGAAGAACTTCCCTTGTCGTGACGATTCGGGCTCCAGGGTCAGGCCTAACGAATCGCGGATCCTGAAAAGCAAACGCCTTTGCCTGATCAACTGACACACGGCCGATCCCTCGACGCAGAAGCATTCCAGCGGCGTGGAGCTCCCGCGCAATCGACGACCGCTCAAAAAGGTGGCTGACCGCCAATGCCTTGGCTAAGGCCGGCTCCAGTAGATGCTGGGATCGCGTGCCTTTGACATTTTCGGTCTGCAACGATGCACGCTCTTCCGGCGTCATCTGGGCACGCCAGTTAAGGAGCTGCTCCTCAGCGTTCAGCTTTGCTTCGCTCTAGGCCTTCCGGCTCTTCGCGCACAAGTCATGTTTTACCTGGGCAAAAGCGTCAGCAAATTCCATCCCGGTTTCTTTAACTAAGGCGCGAGCCTCCGCCGTTAACGCCGTGTATTTACGCCTCGCCAATTCCTCAATTTGACGCATGCGCTTAGAAAACTTCTCGATGAGCGGCCGGCCGACGGAAGCCAGTTCGAAATCTCGATCTGTGCGGCGGATCCCGTAGCCAGCCGCAAGGAGCTTCGCCGCCAGCCTGGCGTTGAAAGCGGCCTCGTAGAAGGGAGCATCGGCTTTGATGTTCATGAACTGACCGGCCTTCCAGCGCGCGCGATGTGTTGCAAGGGACTTTAAACGACAAACCGAGTGAACGCTCGCCGAACTATTATGCAATGCCTGTCGGCCTCATTTGCACATATGGGACAGGTTTCTTTGTAGAAAAAGGGGATGGATCTTGACATGTTACCGCGTCGTGAAAACGGGAACCGAAACCAGGCGTCAACGTACCACCCATCTTTTCTAAGGAGCTACTACCATGTCAGAGAAAGTGCCCACGACGACATCAACGCCGACCACGAGAATTCTCGCAATCGGAACCATTAATCCCGGCGTCGATCAAGCCAAAGCGCTTGAGATTCTGCCAAACGAAGTTCGGGAGACAGTCAATCTCTACCTGGACGGCAAGATCGACCAGTGGTATTCGTTGCAGGATCGCCGGGGCGTGGTGTTCATTCTGAATGTCACCGACCCCACGGTTGCACACGAGATGCTTGAAAAGCTGCCGCTAGGTCAGGCCCATCTCATGAGCTTCGAACTGATCCCGCTTGGCCCGCTTAACCCGCTTCGGCGGTTGCCGGGAATGACACCGAAACCTCAGTAGTCGCGATAGTCTTCGGTTGAGCGGCGACCAAAATTATGTGCCGGAAGACCCTCGAAGGTTTCTGTTTCGCGCACGATGTGAGTCCGGCACCCTCGCCAGGCGCTCGGCCGTCTATTGTGCGGCGTTGGTACAGTTGCCCGGCGTTGCAGCGGGAATGGCACTCAAATAGGTGTAGATCGCGTCGAGGTCCCGGCCCGTCATGAAACGAAAGTACGGCCAGGGCATTACGGCCAGGAGACCGTGCTTAGGGTCAAGCGGATCGTGGCCAGTGCGGAGAGCGTCCTCGAACTGTTCCAACGTCAGCCCCCCGGGTTTTCCGGTAGAGTCCGGGGTAAGATTGGCGGAGACAACACCTCCCGCTGCCGGGGGAGGGCCAAAAGCCACGCCGCCGGCCATATAATTCTTGCTGTTAATCTGCCCGTCTCCCGAAACTCCAAACGGTGCAGGAAACGGATTATGTCCGGGCGAATAGGAAGGGCAGCTATGACAATCGTTACACCCACCTTGAGCGTTCACGATGTAGCTACCCAAACCGACAAGGTCAACATCTTTGTCTTTGAGATTGAGCGGAACGGGGGCAATGCTCAGGCCCTGCTGAATCTCAAGCTCGCGTTCGTCCTCGTGATCCCGGTCGTTCCGGTCCTGCTCATTATCGTGCCCGCGTACAGGCAGACTGTCGACTAACGTTAGGCCTAAAAATAGCCCGCCAAAAGCAATTGCAGAGAATGCGATTCGTTTCATAGTTCGGTACCTGTTCCGAGTTAGTGTTCCTTTTGAACCCAGCTTCACCGTGAGAACGGTCCATCTACCCAAGTTGAACCCCGCCGTGCCCAGTCCCACGGCGTAGTACTCTTTACTTTGCCGGCCGCTTTCCCCCTCGGTAGCGCCCCAACGCAACTCGAAATTCCGAGCCAATTCTAGAACTACTACTGTCGAGGCTGGCTGTTTTTGTTCCGGCTGCCGGAAGTATTGTCTGAAGCGATGCCGGTGTTTCCCAATGAGTGCCATTCATTCCGCCGGCTCCGTTTGCGCACGAGAAGGCCTACTGGTTAACCGCTCCGTTGAGCCCCGGCAACCCAAATCCTGGATAGTGCGGCAGCAACTCCGTCGTTTCGACAGGAGTAAGGATTTTTATCCCGTGCTTCTCGCCGGTCGCAATCGCCTGGGTCGGATCGGCCTGCG
>Ga0213877_10000043_pt1 | contig 13732 bp, 12 predicted proteins | sample VelepicoBEBS_R01_FD_160112 | JGI IMG/M metagenome (GOLD analysis project Ga0213877, IMG submission 160112) | Vellozia epidendroides bulk soil microbial communities from rupestrian grasslands, the National Park of Serra do Cipo, Brazil - BS_R01 | ecosystem: Environmental > Terrestrial > Soil >...
CGCGGGACGCGTATGCTCCCGTACGCCGAGACGCTCATGCCGAGGTGGAAGAATTAACGGGTGCCTCCATGTCAGCGCCTCTCCATTTTTCTAATTTCCAAGAATCTGTCTTGGACACGTGTGCTCCAAAAGCCATTGCTGTCCAAAATAACCGCGAAAGCGAAGAAGGGGTCAGTCAACAATTCTTGACAGTCTCCACCCACTGTTTGTTTCAAGGGTCCGTCTCCCGTTTAGAGTTCTCTTTCGAGCTGGCACACCTGCCGGCTGAAATTTGCTTCCAGCCGCTCCGCGATCAAAGCCGTTGTCACGATTTTAAGGAACAGCACGCTAGGAGGGCCCTGGCTCGCTCAAAAGATTCGCGTGCATCGCTGCGCGTCCTGTGTATCCTAATAATTGGCCGCAGAATCGGCCTTACCAAAAACAGGATACAAAATGAAAGACGAATTCAGGCGCGGGCCACATCGGCCCGAAATAGGGCCTTTTTCAGCGGAGGTAGAAGGCACGGTTTCTCAATACCTCCTAAATCCACGTGGCGAAGTCGACGGATTGTTGTTGGAGGATCACACCGTCATCAAGTTTCCGCCGCATCTCGCGCGGGAGCTTGTCGAAGTGATTAAGCCAAAAGAGCGCGTTCGCGCCAACGGGCATTTGGAAGCCGAGAAATTGCTCAAAGGCCACGTAATAGCGAACCTTGAGAGAGGACAGGCGATCCGCGAGATCAAGCCCACGCCACCTGAGCGGGCGGTAGCCCTCGGTCCGCTGCAGTCACTTAGCGCCGCGGGTACCATCCGATTGATTAAACGGAATCCGCACGGTGACATTGACGGAGTTGTTCTTGACGATCGCACACTGCTGCACTTCCCGCCACATGCCGGAAGACAGTTCGCGAAGCTACTTCGCGAAGGTGAACCTATCGCCGGGATTGGCTTCGGAACAGTCAATGATCTTGGCCGCACCATCGCTGTCGCAATGCTCGGCCGTTCAACCGGCGCTTTGGTTCTAGTCGAGCCACCTCCTGCAAAACCGAGAAAGCATCCGGAAGACCGGCAGGTTCGCGAAGAAGAGTCCTAGCTGCCGATCTACTTCGCGCCATCCCCTGGTTCACTCTGAATCAGTGTTGGGTAGGGTTCGCGCGAAGGCCGATCGGTCCTGGCTCCAGGTTAATCCAGCCCCGGTTCCGGGCGTCTCGCGAGCCCTCGATCACACCCTTTAACAAGAAGGAAAATTTTCTATGTTTTTCAATCTATTACCTGCCTCTTTCGCGGCTTGGGCCATCGCTGCGTCCACCATTGCAGCGATGTTCGTCAGGCCGAAGCGTATTGCAGAAGCGTTCTGGGCCTGCCTGGGAGCGGCCCTCCTGCTGGCTTTTCAATTGGTATCTTTGTCCGAAGCGCTAAGCGCCATAACAAAAGGATACGATGTATACTTCTTCCTCACTGGGATGATGGTTCTGGCCGAACTTGCTCGGCGAGAAGGCGTATTCGATTGGCTTGCAGTCGTCGCGATGCGAGCCGCATCGGGATCCCGACTCCGACTCTTCACTTTGGTCTACGCCTTAGGAGTCGCGGTAACAACACTGTTATCTAATGACGCGACTGCCATCGTACTAACACCGGCGATTTATGCGCTGACCAGAAGAGCAAAAGGCGACCCTTTGCCTTACCTGTTCGCCTGCGCTCTGATCGCAAACGCTGCCAGCTTTGTCCTGCCAATTTCGAATCCGGCTAATCTGGTCATGTTTGGCAGCAATCTTCCTCCGCTCCTGCCTTGGTTGAGAACATTTCTGCTCCCGGCCTGTGGAGCGATTTTCGCAACTTACCTGACAATTCGGCTTGCATTTCGAAACAGCCTGCGAGGTGCCTTGCCTGACATCGCAGAGGACCGGCATCTTTCGACAGCCGGGAAGGTCACCATGCTCGGCATCATCACGACCGTCGGCGTGCTCTTGTTCTGTTCGGCCATGGGTAAGGCTCTCGGATTCCCTACGTTAGTAAGCGCGGTTATTATCAGTTTTTTTAGCGCACTACGGGATCGCCGGGTGTTGCTCGCGGTGGTTCGTGGCGTCTCCTGGAGCGTACTACCGCTTGTCGCGAGCCTTTTTGTTATAATCGAGTCGCTCAATTCGGCAGGCGGTCTCCGGTTAGCCTTAGACCTCCTCGAAAAATTGAACCAATGGCCAACGCTTGTCGCGAACATATCGGCCGCCCTCGGTTTCGCCTTTGGTTCGAACCTTTTGAATAATCTACCGGTCGGACTTATTGGCGCGAACGCGCTGCACGCGTCTTACGTATCCAGGCAACTGGCGAGTGCGATGCTTATCGGAATCGATCTTGGCCCAAACCTGTCGGTGACCGGATCACTGGCAACCATTCTCTGGCTCATAGTCCTGCGACGAGAGAAGCTTGAGGTTAGCGCCTGGAGCTTCTTTAAGGTCGGCACCATCGCTATGCCGCCGGCGCTTCTTTTGGCCGTTCTGTTTCTATCGCCCGCATCTCCGCAGAGAGAACATCGATCAACTGCCAGCGTTTCCTCAACAGCGCGGAAGGAGTTCTGCGAAACAGTCCTGATACGGCTATCGGAGACCACACATGCACTCGATCAATAATTTGAAGTCCCAGCAGGAGGCAACACCCTCCCGATCGAGCAACTTCGGCCTCGATTTACTTTCGTTCTTGATGGCTGATGTGCGCGATGGTGTTGGCCCCTATCTTTCCAGTTGCCTATGCGCGGGTTCCTCTTCGCCGTCACGAATAGTCCATCCGGGGTTGTCGCGATCCAATTGCTGGACGAGGTCGCGGCGGGAATCTTCGGCGTCATCTCGATCATCATTGCAGCAGACCTGATGCGGGGTACGGGGCGGTTCAATCTTGCCCAAGGCCTTGTCGCCTTGTCGACCGGATTGGGCGCCGCCCTAAGTAACCTCTGTTCTGGCTTTGTCGTTCAGTCGTCTGGCTATACCGTCGGATTCTTCGCCTTGGCTACAATCGCCTTAGCCGGCCTTATTTTCTTTGCTTTCTTCATGCCCGAAACGCGACCGGAGGAAATTAGCCGCTCGGCATCTACAGCTGCGGTACCCGTGTAAGAGGCCGTTCTCTGACAACGCAACTGCAGAAAAAAGCGCTTTCTAAGACGTGGCAAGCTCCTTGGAAGTTAGATCCCGCTGGAAGCGGCTGGCCGTAGTGCGGCACAGGCGAGAACCAGACTTCGCCAAGGCTTCGTCGGGCAGGCTGCCTATGCTACACTTGGTTCGCAGCTGCCAACCTTAGCCCAAGAAGCCTAACCAAGAGATCGCTAGGAGTTTAGCACAAAAGTGGCTCATTTGTTTTCCTCGCCAAGGGCACTCCTGTCCAAGACAGATTCTTCGAAATTAGAAGAATGGAAAGGCGCTGGTATGGAGCCAGCCGTTGATTTTTACCACCTCGGCATGAGCGTCTCGGCGTACGGGAGCATACGCAGCCTGCCCGACGAAGCCTCGACGAAGTCGGGTCCCGCGTGTAGGTTCGACCAGTTGAGCTCTGCCCGGGCATCGGTGGTACATCGGCGGAATGAATTTTGCTTCCTTCCCGCTCAAGCTATTATAGGCAAGCCTCTACTTCGGAAGGCTTACACGCGAGACGCGTATGCTCCTTTACTGTGTCGCGGCGTCAGCTGGGCGTGCGCAGGCGCCCTCATTCGCACCCTCATCTCCAAAAGCCATTCCAAAGTGCTCCCAAGGCGCTTCGATAGCAGACCACCTGTTCAACTAGCGATTATTTTGGACAGTAGTGCGCCAAGCGCACCTCCAGCGAAATGTCAGGAATTTTGAGCCTACAGTGGACTTATACAGAACCGGCCGGCTCCCTACAGCCCGGCGCGCTTAGCCAAACTGCCGAGGCCGTAGCGCTTGATTTTGTATTGAAGTGCTCGACGGCTAATTCCTAATTTCTTGGCCGCCTCAGCCCGGTTAGAAGTCACGTTTGCGAGTGTCTGCCGAATCAGTTCTGCCTCCACCTGGGCCAAAGACATTCCGGGTTTGATAGAGAATGTCCGATCTGGTCTTCCAGAAGAGATCAGCGCCGGAGGTAAGTCTTCGATGCTGATCGTCTGACGTGGAATGGTGACGACCAATCGTTCAACAATGTTGCGAAGCTGGCGGACGTTGCCAGGCCAGGATAGAGTTCGGAAAACCCCGACCACTTCTAAAGAAAAACGCTTTTTCTGACGGCGATGCTTTGCGCAATAGTGCTCGGTGAAAGATTTGACTAACTGTGGGATATCTTCGGCCCGTTCGCGCAAAGGCGGAAGATGCACCGTCACCACATTAAGTCTGTATAAGAGATCCTCTCGAAATCGACCATGCATACTTTCGGCTTCGAGCGACTTATTGCTCGCTGCGATGATGCGAGCGTCGGCTCGTTCGACCTTTTGGCTTCCCACCGGACGGAAACTGGCGTCCTCCAGTACGCGAAGCAGGTCGGCTTGACCTTTGGGGGATAGATCCGTAATTTCGTCCAGGAAAAGCGTGCCTTTGTGAGCGAGTTGGAAACGCCCTTTTCGATCGCTGACAGCCCCAGTGAAAGCTCCCCGGACGTGTCCAAAAAGTTCGGATTCCAATAAGTTTTCAGGTAGAGCCGCACAATTTACCGCTACAAAAGGACGCGTACTGCGGCGGCTTCTCTCGTGTATCGCGCGGGCGACGATTTCCTTGCCTGTACCACTTTCTCCCTCGATCAAAACGGTCACATCCGTGGTCGCAATCTGACGGATAAGGCGATCGATCTCTGCCATCACGCCACTGCTTCCAGCGAAAATATCCGGATCAGAGCGTCTCCGTAGACGCATTTTGATTTGTTCGTCTTCTGCGATCAGCGCTTGGAAATCTAACGCTTTCCGAAGTGATTCGATCAGCTGTGCTGGATTAATGGGTTTCGACAGATAGTCGTATGCGCCTTTACGGATAGCATCCACGGCGACTTGGATCGACGCTTTATCGCTGATGAAAATAAACTGGGTGTCGGGCGTAATCGCCCGAATCCGATCCATCAGAGCAATTGCGTCCACTGTATCGGGATCAAAAACTTTCACGACCACATTAAAGAGCTTCTCGTCGGCGAGAGCCAAAGCCTCGGACTGATGAGTGGTAACGGACACCTGGTATCCGACAGACTTAAGCATCTGGCCAATCGAGTTAGCCGATTTGGCATTTCTATCGAGCACGAGAACACAGATTTTTGCGGGATCCACGTCCTGAAAGTTCCTGCACAATCATCGGCCAACAAGTGCAATTTTTGCGCAATTTGGCACCCGCGGTCAAAGATCGGAGGTCGCGCAGAACGCATGCTTGATAGACAAGTGACTGATGTCAGGTTGCTTACAAAAGCAGCTGAGCCATTGGCACGATTGCTGCCAATGATCCGGCTTTATGAATCAGGCGGTGAACATACTTCAGAGTTTGCACAAGCTGGCCCAGTTCGATAGAGAATTGCATAAATTGTCCAAGGGCACGCCTCAGTACCAGGAGATGCTGGATAAAATCGAAGCTCAACGAGCACCTTTGCCCACTTCAATTCTGTTTCATTATGACCAACGGACGGCTCGCGGCAAACTGGCCATCGCTCCGGTGCGTCGAGGAGTCTGTGGAGCATGTAATCTATCAATACCTAGTGGTCGGTTGGCGGATCTACGTTGCAAACCCGGGGAACTGAATGTCTGTGATAATTGTGGAGCATTCATCTATTTATCCGAGGATGAGTCAGCCGCCCCTGGTAAATCCGCATCGGACCACAAACCGCTCAAGAAAACTCTTGCAGCGAGGCGCAGATAGGCGCGCTCACAGACGCAAGAGGCGCAAATCGCGGCATCCGACAGTGGATCGCCAGGTTTCCGCACGCTTCTCATGACGATTGTATGCATATAAAATTGCGCGCCCCTAACTTTGTAACGGTGCGCTTGGCAGAAGGGCGGCCTGTGATTCCCGACGTAACGGCCGTATCGGTGCCTGAAAGATTTCGTGGTAGACCAAAGCTTGACTCTTCGCTTTGCACAAACGGCTGCTCAGCGTGCGTTGATATGTGCCCGACACACGCCGTCTCCTTAAACCCACTGATGATTGATCTTGGTTCATGCCTGTTTTGTCCACTATGCAGTGAGGCATGTCCCGAAGGCGCGATTACGTTTACCAACGAATACAAAATCGCGGCCACCTCGCGCGAAGGATTGCTTCTTCGCGAAGGGGGCGAAATTTCGCCAGAAAGCTGCACACAGGAAATCCAGCGGCTGTTCGGGCGTTCGCTCAAGTTGCGCTCCGTTTCGGCCGGCGGTTGTAACGGCTGTGAGCTCGAGCTGAACGCGCTTGGCAATGTGAACTTTGACATGGGGCGCTTCGGCATCGAGTTCGTCGCCTCCCCGCGCCATGCAGACGGGATCGTGCTTTCAGGCACCACGACCCGAAATATGGAGCAGGCGCTGGCGTCAACCTACGAAGCGATACCCGCACCAAAACTGGTGATCCTTTTCGGTGCCTGCGCGATCAGCGGGGGAATATACCAAGGCTCGGAGCAGCTGGCCAGGAAGTATCTGGAGCAGCTGAAAATTGATCTCTACATTCCAGGCTGCCCGCCGCATCCACTAACGTTTATCTGCGGGCTGCTTACTTATCTGCGCAAAACGCGCGGTTCTAAAACCGGGAACGCCTGAACAGTCATGGAATTGAATTCTGCCCAAGTCGGTCGCCTTTTGAGACTGGATGAACAGGTCGTGCGCGAGTGGGCGCGTGCCGGAACGTTGCCTCACGTCTATTCCCAAGGCCGATACCGCTACAATCGCCAATCCATCCTGGAATGGGCGCTCGCGCACAATCATCCGCTTAGCCTACCCACGCGGGAGGCTCAAACTGATCGCTCGCTCCCTCCGTTGGACAAGGTATTCTCGACCGAACACTTCTATTACAATGTTCCAGGCGAAAATTTTTCCGAGGCAGTGCGAGCGGCGTTGGATCGACTTGATTTGCCGCCCGAGAACGACAAGGAGCTCATTTGCGATCTACTGATCAGCCGCGAAAAGCTGATGACCACGGCGGTTGGCGATGGGGTGGCTGTTCCACATGTAAGAGTTCCGGTGGTCGTCAATGCGCCGGCTCCAGTCTTCGGCGTGTTTTTCCTGAGCCGACCGATCGACATGAGTGCACTCGACGGGCAGCTGGTGCACACGCTTTTCGTGCTGCTGAGCCTGGCGCCGAAACAGCATCTCGAATTGCTTGCGCGCCTGGCCTTTTTTTTTCGTCAGCCGGAGTTTATCACACTGCTGCGGGAGCAGCCGCGTGCGGAAATAATCGTGAAATGGATTGGCAATCATTTGCCAAAGTGAGCGGGCGATGATTGGGTTCTTCATTCTTGGCTTGATCATTCACGGCGCGGCGATGGTGTCACCGGCCGTGCTGCGCGGTGATCGACAGTTGAATCGTATCGTCAATTTGCTGAACACACTGGCTCTGGTCTTCGGTCTCATTTTTTCGGTAGGCTCACTTCTCACCGCTCAGCTCTGGGATGCGCATTGGCTGCTCCCTTTTGTCGGAACGATTCACTTAGCCTGCGATGGGATCACGCTTTTTTTCCTCTTTACATTCCAGCTGCTGTCATTGGCGGGCAGCCTCTATGCTATAGGATATCTCGAACACTATGTTGCGCGCGGTGTACGCATTCGCTGGCACCTCGTGTCGTTCACGCTGCTGATTTTGTCACTCCAGCTCGTAGTCGTTGTGCAGCACGCGCTGGGATTTCTGATCGCTTGGGAACTAATGGCCGTGTCAGCGTATTTCTCCATCGTGCTGGAGAAAAACAGACCGGAAGTTAGGCGTGGCGGGTTCTGGTATTTCGTTGCCACGCACGCAAGCGCGCTTTTCCTCTACGTCTTTTTCATCGTGCTACATGACAGGACCGGCAGCTGGGACTTCGCGGATATCGCAAAGCAGACCGGATGGGACTCGGGCACCCTGGCACTGCTGCTGGTCACGGGCTTTCTCGGCTTCGCGATCAAGGCAGGCTTCATACCCTTTCACTCCTGGCTACCGAACGCACACCCGGCTGCGCCAGCGCACGTTTCAGGATTGCTTTCGGCGATCAACATCAAGGCCGGGATTTACGGCGTCGCACGGATGTTCATGTTCTTTCCGACAGGCCCTCAATCCTTCGGCTGGGTGCTGCTCGCAGTGGCATTGATTTCGGCCATCGGCGGCGTCTGGTATGCGCTTGCGCAACACGAAATCAAGCGGTTGCTCGCATATCATTCCGTCGAAAACATCGGCATTATTGGGCTGGGGTTGGCTATGGCATGGCTTGGGCGTTGCGTGGGGGCACCGCTTCTCGTCGCCTTGGGCCTGGCCGGCGCGCTGTTGCACACGCTCAACCATGCGATCTTCAAGGCGCTGCTCTTTTTCGGTGCGGGCAATGTCTATCTTTGCGCTCACACCGGTGACATAGAGAAACTGGGCGGCCTCGCAAAAACCTTGCCGATAACCGCCATCAGTTTTTTGATCGGCGCCGTGTCGATCTGCGGTCTGCCGCCGTTTAATGGCTTTATAAGCGAGTTCCTGATCTACAAAAGTTTCTTTCAAGGCGGCATTTTGATAGGTAGTGCCGTGCCACTGGTACCACTCGTGCTGCTGGTTGCAGCGGTGAGCCTGGCGTTCGTCGGCGGCTTGGCCGTGGCATGTTTTACAAAGCTCTACGGAATCGTCTTTCTTGGTGAGAATCGTTTGAGACTGTCGACGCAGCCCAGCCATGAAGCCCTTTCGTCCTTTCCGGTGCTGCTCGGACTGGCGACGCTCTGCGTCCTGATCGGCTTCGCGCCCGGCGGGGCGTTGAGTCTAGTCGCTCCTGCAGTTAGCGAGATCTCCGAAATACCGCCGACCCGACTGGGCGTAGAGCTGACTGCGCCGCTGGGCGCGTTAACGCCGATCTTCGGGCTTCTGCTCGCACTGACTCTTCTAGTCCTGATAATCAAAGTCTGGACGCAGAAGAAGGTTGGAGTGCGACTGCGCGAGACCTGGGGCTGCGGCTACCAGAGCGTGACGGCGCGTATGCAATACAGCGCATCGAGCTTTGCCGAGGAACTCGTAAGGCTCGGCCAGCCCATGCTTGGATTAAAGTTGCACTGGAAACCGATCGAGGAGGCGCTCCCCGAGCCGCGAACGTTTAAGTCGCACAGCTATGATCAGATAGAAGAGGGCCTGTGGGTTCGGCTCAACCGCATAATCGGCCGCGCACTGATGCTGCTGCGCTGGATTCAGAGCGGCAACATCCGTCACTATGTCCTCTACATCTTCGCCGCGCTCATTATCTACCTCACCATCGCTTTCATATGGTGACGTTTTCCACAAATCCAGGTTCATGGCTCGTGTTCTTCGCTCTGCTCGCGGCAGCACCTCTTCTCAGCGGGATCGTAAACAAACTCAAGTCGCGGCTGGTGGGCAGATTCGGCGCGTCTGTTCTCCAACCCTACTTCGATCTTGTGCGACTGGCTCGAAAGCAGACTGTTTACAGCCGCAGCTGCAGTTTCATCACTCATCTGGCGCCGGTTGTGGTCTGGAGCACAACTGCCTTCGCTATGCTTTTGCTGCCGGTTGGGCCTTTTCCCGCCTCGATCTCATTTGACGGCGATTTCATCCTGCTGGCCTATTTACTGGGCCTGGGCCGCTTTGTACAGATCCTCGCCGCGCTCGATGTTGCGAGCAGTTTTGAAGGAATGGGCGCCAGCCGCGAAGCGCGCTTTGCGGTGTTTGCGGAGCCGATCTTCTTTTTCACCTTTGGCAGCCTGGCCCTGGTCACGCGGCATTTATCGCTTGAGTCGATTGTATCCGGAATCGCGTGGGATAAGCCATTGTTCCCCATTTTTATGGTGGTCAGCTCGATTTCCATCTTTTTCCTGATGATTACGGAGTGTTCACGTATGCCGGTAGACGATCCGAACACGCACCTCGAACTCACCATGATTCACGAGGTGATGATCCTGGACGCGTCCGGCTTTGATTTGATGCTCTATCAGCACGCAGCTTCACTCAAACTGTTGCTTTATGCCTTCCTGATTGCCGGCCTGGTGAACCCGTTCGGTTGGCTGAATCCGGCGGGCGCCCTGGCTCTCTTCGTGGGCGTTCTGGTGATGCTCGCAGCCGGCCTGGCGGCAATCGAAACTCTGATGGCGCGGTTCAGACTGGTGCTGGTCCCACAATTCCTGCTTTATGCCACGGTCATCGGCATACTTAACATTCTGATCTTTACTTTCTCACGCTAAAGCGATGACCAACGGCCTTTCGATCCTGTTTTGTCTCACGCTCATGTACTTGGCAGTGACGACGCGCCTCTCCTCTTACGTGTTAATTCTGGTGTTTCAAGGTATCCTCGTCGCCGGAGTTTATACCGTCTCGTTTTTTGAACATTTCTCCGCGGCACACCTCCTGATCGCGGGCGCCGTGCTGCTTTTCCGTACGATTTTGATCCCCAGTTACATGGTGAAAATCATCCGCGATCTCGACATGGCACACCGCGACCTTACGCATCGATACCATCCCGGATTCCTGCTCCAAATCTCCGGGCTTATCATCGTGGCGCTGCTGCTCTCCTACCAGTTTTCCCGTTTGACGCCGGTGCTGGTAATCCCGCTTGGTACGGCGCTGGCCGGGATTTTCAGCGGCGGGCTCTTGATCGTCCGGCGAAGACTCCTGCTGGCACACGTGGTCGGATTTCTGATCATCGAAAACGGCTTGTTTCTGCTCGGGGTCGGCCTCAAGGCCGAGGTGCCGTGGGTGATCGAGCTAGGCGCGTTTCTGGATCTTTTCGTGCTCGTCTTTTTGATGGGCATCGCGATGAACCACCTCAAATCCCATTTTCCCGAAGGCGCGGGCGAAGACCTGACAACGCTGCGCGATTGACGATGTTCACGATTCCACTCCTCCTTGTACTGCCGCTACTGGCTATCGGATTTAGCGCCGGGAGTCGCTCGCTGGAGAAGAGTCATCTCGCGACTTTGACAACTGCAATCGGGCATCTGGCAGCGACATTCTACCTGTTGCTTAGCCAGCGGAATCCGTTTGCCGCAAACATGTGGTTTGGCATCGATCCGCTGGGCAGTTTCTTTCTGCTGATTCTCTCACATACTTTTCTCGCAGTCGTACTTTACTCGCCAGGCTTCTTGCAGAGAATGCAAAAGCCCGAGTATAGCGCCTCGCGGCGGCTCTATTACCCGGCGCTGAACTCCTACCTGCTGGCAAACACTCTAGTCATCGTGACGCAACATTTCAGCCTGCTTTGGGTGGTGCTGGAGTTGACGACTTTCTGTCTCGCGCCGCTAATTTATTTTTATCGCTCGAAAGAATCCCTCGAGGCGGTTTGGAAATATCTCTTTCTCGTCTCGCTCGGACTAGTTTTTCTATTGATTGGAATCCTGGCGTTTGGCCTCGCGGCGAAGGGTGCAGGGGGACACACGAGTCTCCTTCTCGCCGACCTGGTGCGAGCTGCTGCCCGACTGGACCCGCTGTGGGTGAAGGTCGGTTTTGTTTTCGCGGTCGTCGGCATCAGCGCCAAGATCGGCCTTGCGCCGATGCATCCCGCCGACATCGATGCGACTGCTAATGCTCCCGGACCGGTAGCTGCGCTTATGGCCGGCTCGTTACGCAGTACCGCCATGCTGGTATTGCTGCGGTTTTATGAAGTCGCGTCCAATACGAGCGTGCGCGAGTTTTCGCAGCGCCTGTTGATGATCGCGGGTGCGTTCTCGCTCTTGGTGGCAGCAGTCTACATCTGGCGAAGCCGCGACTACAAGCGGCTGCTGGCTTATTCGAGCGTCGAGCATCTTGGCATCATCACGCTGTCAACCGGGGTTGGCGGTGCCGCGATGCTCGGGGCGCTGCTGCACACGCTGTTCAACTCCTTCGGAAAAATCGCTCTCTTTTTTATGGCCGGCCGCATTAACCGCGACCTTCAGACTCGTGAAATAAACTCGGTTCAGGACCTGATGACTCGTTTGCCTTGGACTGGGTTCGCTTTCGGGCTGGCATTTTTCTACGTCGTGGGCACGCCCCCATCCGGCTTCTTTTTCAGCGAGTTGTTGATGCTACAAGGGATGGTGCACGCGCGGAACTGGCTGGTGCTGGGCGTCTTCCTCGTACTGCTGATGATCATTTTCATTGGTATGAGCCGCGCCGTCCTGCATATGCTGCAAAATCCGCGACCGTCCGAAGCGCCAACCAGCGAACCACGCGAGCGGTTTGACCTTGCACACGCGGTGAGCTTTTATGCTTTGGCGATTTCGGTGCCGATCGCTATTTTTCGACCTGACTTCCTGTTCGGGCCGCTGCGCTCCATTCTTGTGAAGTTCGGTTTTTCATTATGAGCTGGTGTCGGCTCAGACCGCCGGAAGCCGTGGAACGTTCTCTCGTTCCAGTTCTGGGCATTGATCCCTGGATGGCCGCATTGCGCGAAAGACTGGCAGGCGGCGCGTGTCCGGTCACGCTTTTCGGAGAGAATGAAGACGAGAGCTGGATCCGCGTCTGGTGCCTGCTTGGAGACGCCGCCGCACATGTGCTGTGGCTGACTTCGACCCGCATGCGAAGGGACAACGCCCATTTCCCATCGCTCTCCAATGATTTTCCCGCCGTGAACTATTTCGAGTGCGAGCTTTTCGAGCAAACCGGGATCGTTCCTGAACGTCACCCCTGGCTGCGACCGGTCCGCACTGCAGATGCTTGGAGGAAAAATGGCAAGCCGTATGAGTTTTACCTCGTCAAAGGCGAGGAAGTTCATGAGGTTGCGGTCGGCCCCGTGCATGCCGGTGTGATCGAACCCGGCCATTTTCGGTTTCAGTGCTATGGCGAGCAGATCCTGCATCTGGAAATCATGCTCGGCTACCAGCGCCGCGGGGTAGAGACACTCGTGCCGCAGCGCAACACGGCACAGCAGATCGTGCTTGTGGAGTCCATCGCCGGCGACTCCGTGATTGCTCACGTGAGCGCGTTCTGTGCGGGCGTCGAGAGCCTCGCCGGAGCGACGTTGTCGCTCCGAGATCACGCGGTGCGGAGCATCGCGGCAGAACTTGAACGTATCGCTATGCACCTTTCAACACTGGGGGGCATCTCGCTTGACATCGGTTTCGCATTACCCGCCGCTGCGATCGGAAATCTGCGAACTCTGGCGATCAACTTAATAGCCGAAATTTGCGGCAGCAGGTTCGGTCGGGGCTGGATCATTCCGGGCGGCGTTCGCTTTGATGTAGACGTCGCGTGGGTCCAGAAGGCAAAGAAAGTGTTGGCGACGATTCGGGAAAGATTCCGGGACGTTGAAGGCCTTTTATTCAACTCCGCCTCCGCGCTCTCCCGACTCGAAGACACCGGTGCGGTGACACCGGAAGCGGCAGTGCGAATTGGCCTCGTCGGCCTGGCTGCTCGTGCCAGTGGCATTGATCGAGACGTGCGCGTTGATTTCCCGTACGGGATGTATCGTTACTCGAACGTCGGCTCGACCATACTGGAATCCGGCGACGTTTATGCCCGTGCGAAAATGCGCTCATTGGAAATCCAGCAGTCAATTGAGTTCATCTTGGAGCAACTCGAAAGTCTGCCAGCATCCAAGCCGAAAAACGGAATGCAGATTTTGCGCCCTAACAGTATCGCTGTGTCCCTCACCGAAGGGCATCGCGGCGAGATCGCCCATGTTTTGCTGACGAACGCGTCAGGAAAACTGTCGCGAGTTAAGTTAAAAGACCC
>Ga0213877_10000044_pt1 | contig 13636 bp, 6 predicted proteins | sample VelepicoBEBS_R01_FD_160112 | JGI IMG/M metagenome (GOLD analysis project Ga0213877, IMG submission 160112) | Vellozia epidendroides bulk soil microbial communities from rupestrian grasslands, the National Park of Serra do Cipo, Brazil - BS_R01 | ecosystem: Environmental > Terrestrial > Soil >...
CTTATTATCGAACACCGCGCAAGGTTGGAGAATAACTGACATCAAGTATTCGGATGGGCGAACTCTCAAGGGAATTCTGAAATGAGGGCGTTTGTGGTGGGCTGATCAACCTCAAGGCAGCGTAATTCGACATCATTTGGCAAGGAATTAGCCGAAGCTCTGGTTGCGTCGGGTGCGACTTCGTGACGGTTGTTAAACAGTTCGCCCTTGCCGATAAGATGATATTTATTTCAACTGGAGGCGGCGCGTCCCTGGAGCTTCTAGAGGGAAGGGAATTGCCCGGAGCCGCACCCTTACGGATCGGGGATTGGGCTTTGTGATACAAACGTAAGTAACAACAAACTAAAACACGAATATGGAAGTCAGCGGAAGAGTCAACTCAATCTTGGCGCGAAAGAAGGTTTCCACCGTCTGGTCGATTGGTCCGAATGCTTCGGTTATTGAGGCCATCCGGTTCATGGATGACAGGAACGTCGGAGCACTACCGGTTATGGACAATGGAAAACTAGTCGGGATTGTCTCCGAGCGCGATTACACACGAAAAGTCATTCTCAAGGGAACATCCTCCAAGGATACTCCGGTGAGTGACATAATGACTAAGCAGCTCATAACCGTTAACCCGCGCGAGAATGTTACAGAGTGCATGCGGATTATGACCGACGGGCACGTGCGTCATCTTCCAGTTCTGGAAGGATCCGATCTCGTCGGAATTCTTTCGATTGGCGACGTGGTAAACTGGTTGATCTCGGCGCAAAAGGCCACGATTGACAATTTGGAACGCTATACCCTCGCGGAAATCAAAGACAAAGAATAATATTATGACTCCTCCATAGGAGCGGCGGGTTCTGGAATCGCCCTTAGTTGGCTTTCTGGCACCACCAAGCTAGCCATCAAGCGCTTGACGTCGAAGAAGCCCTTAATGCTAACCGTTGCTCAGTTCGCGCGGGTACCCGACGAACCGCGGCACGGAGCTTGTCCAATCTGAGTTGCTCCCGAGCGATGCGGCAGAGCGCCTCCGCTAGTTCGTAGCCTTAGCCTGCATCGCTCCCAATTCTCTCTGAAGACGTGGGAGCTATGCAGGTTTACGAGTTATCGCCTGCGCGCTTCTTTGGATCCTCACCATTGTTTTGCTGACGATGCTGCATAAAGAGCTGATGCGAAAACCCGAGGTGCACGCTCATTATCTGTTTTGCCAATTCTCGATTCTGGGCGTCGATCGCGTGAACGAGGTCGCGATGATGTTGAACACTGCGTTCCAGGTCGTCGTCCGCATAAAAGTAAAACGAGCCGATGATGATCGGCGTATCAACCAAGTTGCGGGCCATCGTCTTCAATCTAGGCGAACCGGACGCGTCAAGTATCAATAAATGAAATCGCTGATTCACGTTCTGAATTTCAGCAAGATACTCACGCGGCTTATGACGATAGAGGTCCTCCATCCGATCCGTTAGTTCGCCCATTTCCGCCACCTGTTGGAGCGTCCTCCGTTCTGCGGCTAGAGCGGCCGCGTGGCCCTCGAGCAAGGAGCGAAGCTCATAGATCTCGCCAATGTCCTGCGTGGTCCATTCCGCCACAAAAGCGCCGCGATTGCTGTGGCCGATGACCAGCCCATCACCAATCAGTCGTTGCAGGGCCGCTCGGACCGGCGTGCGACTGACCTCCAATTCGCTCGCGAGACCTTCTTCTTTCAATTGAGCACCGGGCGAGTAATGACCCGACATGATACGCCGCCGTAAGGTCAGATAAACATGCTCGCCCGGTCTGCTCATCTTGGTAACTTCCGGCCTAGAACTTGGGCAGCTGGAACTCCAGCCCTTCAAGTTCGCGCATGAGAACTTTTGAATCCGGGTCCGATAACGGCGAAAGCGGCGGCCGAACGTAGCGCCAGCTATCGTCATCATTCGCAGCGGCCAGAACGGCCTTAACGGCGCCGATTATCGGATAGCGCTGAAAGATTTCGCGCACGCGATTCAGCTTGGACTGTATTTCTTCCGCCTTAGCGGTCTGCCAGTTCTGGTAAAGCTGCTGCATGGTTTCGGCACCCACATTCGCCGTTCCGGAGATGCAACCTGCTGCCCCGAGGCGGAGCGCCGGTAAGAGAAAGGCTTCGCTACCGGGAAAAACCTGAATTTCGGTGAATTCTGTCAGCAATCGGCGCGTGTTTTCCCAGTCACCGGAGCTATCCTTAATGCCGGCGACTAACCTGCCATACCGAGCGCTTAACTTCTCGATCAGAGTCAACGGAATTCCGACCTGGGCAACTGGTGGAATATGGTAGAGGTAGACGCGCAACCGTGGATCGGCGACGCGATCGATGAACTCAGCGAAGAAAGCGAAAAGCCCATCGACGGAAACCGCCTTATAGTAAAACGGCGGCAACATAAGCACGCCGCCGCAGCCGATCTGCAAGGCGTGGGTAGCCAGGTCGACCGCATCCGGAAGCGCGCAAGCTCCATTTCCCACCAACAACTGGGCGGGACTGATTCCCGAACCGACGATCGCCTCCAGGAGGCGCTTTCGTTCCAGAAGCGAAAGCGAGTTTGCTTCGGAGGTGGTTCCAAAAACCACCAGCCCATCGCAACCATGGTCCAGCAGCCAACGGCAGTGAGCAATCGATCGATCGGAGTCGATCTCGCGACTCTGATGGAACGCGGTCACAACCGGCGCAAAGATTCCTCTCATCAGCGTTTCAGTCATTTGTAGGAGTCCTTTTTTTGGGTTCGGAGCAGTCGGCGACGGACTTCGTCAGGCGGGTTCGCAGCAGCCAATTGAGTGCGAACTCGGATGACGGCGCGGGATCGAGAATCGGTTGCCGACCTAAAGTCTCGAGTGTCTGGGCAAACAATGCCCTGACGCCGGGCAAGACTTGGACCGGGAGCCCAGCGAGGCGAAGTTGCTCCTCAGCCTCCGCCACCTCATGCATTCGTCGGCCTGCGTGGACGACATGCGTGCGAATCAGTGCCTCGAGAAAGTCCTTTAATGGCGTGCGGTCGATGTCAGAGAGCACTTCGTAGAGCTGTTGCCGCACACCCTTCAGTTCAGCGGCAACCAGGCATTCGACGGCGAGAGCTTCGAGACCTTTGGTAAAGATCGTTCGCAAAAGCTTCAGGGAGGCTGCGTCGCCGGCGGCGGCATTCTCAAGCACGCGCACAGGAGCGCCAAGCTCGGTCATTAGCTCGTTGATCCGGTCGGCCCCTTCGCCCGCGCAAAGAAGCGGCGTGCGCGATCCCGTCAAAGCGATCGCGCCCATTATTACGACATCCACAAACTGAATGTTATGTGAATGAGCTTCTACCGCAGCTTGTCGCTTGTGATCGGGAGCGGCGGTTGTAAAATCAGCCAGGAGTGCACCCGGCTTCATATGGGTGAGAGCCGCGCGGTTGACATCGAGTGCTACGCTCCCTGTCACATAGGAAAAAACCAGGTCTGCATCACGAAGCCAGGCACCCGGAGCTTTGTGGATCGGCTTGCCAGCACGCACGCTCAGCGAACTCGCCGCGGAGTTTGGGCGTTGTTCGCAAAGCATGAGGGAGTGTCTTGATGTTTCGAGAAAAGCGGAAACGTAAGAGCATCCTACCTCCCCGCATCCAATGATCGCAAGATTCATATATGGTTTTCCACTTAAACCAGTCTCACTAGAAAGTACAATAAAAAAACATATCTGCCGTCATTTGGCTTCCTCGGGCTGCATCATCTGTTGACTGCGGCAAGCATTGTATCCAATTTCTGCGGCGTAGTATATCCTTGGCCTTTTTGTTCTCACGCGGTGCGCTAATCGGCTTCAGAGATCTGCCGCGCGCGCGATGCACAGAATTGTCGATGTCGCTTTTAGGTAATCCTTTGCACTTGCTTCATGCCCGGCTCATCTGAATGTCCCTGAGAAGGTACTAACAAACCCCGGGCCTGCTTACGGTTCGCGTGCTATGAATTTGAGCAATGGCACCGATCCGTCTCAGGAAAAGTTACGCAATGCTCAATGAAGTGTAATCGGTATGACACATCTTAAACGTCCCGCTACTGTTTACTTTCCTCAACTAGTCTTGACCGCCTTGCTGCTCTCAGTCCCTTCCGCATCGGCTCAGGGCGATCAGAAAGCTAAGTTCAGCGGCCGCACCATCGTGGCCGAAGTCGTGGCTTTGGATCAGCCTTTCATGGTAAACCGCCTTGGATCTTCAGTGCCCACTGGACAGATCTTCGCCCTGAGGACGGATGTGATGCCCAAGGATCCCAAATTGTGCTTTTTACCGAGTTTCGACCGAGCGCAAGACATGTCGAAATACGTGGGGAGGGTAATGTTGAAGCAGTACAAACGGCCTCGCCCTATCGTCTTGCGCGTGAATGTGGGCGACATTCTTGAGGTTCGATTTTGTAACCTGCTTACCAACGTAAACCAGAAAAATAGGTCCCCTGACTACGCCGGCTTTCACATAATGGGAATGAATCTGCTGAGTGGCCCGGATGAAAATCCAGATGATCCACTTCCACCTCCCTTGAGCAGTGACAGCTCATACGTGGGAAGAAACGTGACTAGTTTCGCCACGCCGGGTAGCATTAAAGTTTACCGCTATTTCGCAGCCGCCGAAGGAACGTTCATTATCTCCAGTGCGGCTCAGCCGGATCAGTTGCTTGAAATAAGCAACGGGCTCTTCGGGTGCGTGGTGGTAGAACCACCTCTAGCAGAGTATTATCGCAGCCAGGTGACACGGACGGACTTGTTCTATTCGACGTACTATTCTTGTCGCCTTCCCGCAAACATGTTGCTGCACAAGAAGCCACGTTCGCCAGATCAGATACCAGGTTCGCCCGACCAGTGGGTCCTTACGACATTCAAAACCCGACTGCGAAAAGAGGCTCTCAAGAACGTCAATGTCGTTATCAAGAAGGTGGAAAGCAAGCTGCTTACGCTGGAGCCTGCCAGGCAAGAGCAAAATCGAAATCTGTTCTATGAGCTCGACTCGGAAACGGGCACTTGTAAAGAGCTGTCTCTGACTGCAAGTGAGCAAGAGGCCAGAAGCCCGGATATGGAGGTGGGGAAAGTCGTTCCGGCTGGGTATTTGTATTCGGCTCCGTTCGATACTGAGCACGGCTTGAACGAAGATGCACACCCGATCATTGACTATTCAATCTCTTACAACACCGGCTGCCCCGATGAAACCGGGGTTGCTCGGACCAACGGGTCACCAATCCTTCGAATGCTATATCCCGTCGCAAAATCCGCACTACCAGCCCGAGCCGATAATGCCGGGCTCCAGGTGAAAAAAGGCGACCGATGTTATCAATTGCCGGCAGCTCCAGGGGAAAGTCATGACCAGATTGAGTTTAGATATAAGAACGAGATTAACGAACTGGATTCGGGGAGCGTCCCAAGAGATCTTATTCCAGTGCTAAGTGCGTGGGGTGTGCAAGAAATTCCGGGTCTTAGAAGGGTGACGCCGGAACGGAGCTATGTCTCTGATGTCACTGGAGTAATCCCCAACCTCGATTATATTTGGCTTCTCACCGGAGTGAAGGTGAATGGGAAGCAGACTGATTCCGTTCTGATTCAGGGCGACATCGTCGAAGGCAAACCGAGGCTCACGTTTCTGAAGACGGAGCTGCAGCTCCTCCATAGCGACCCGACGGCAATCATTACGGGACCGCAAGCTGGGCGTTTCTCTCTTAGCCAAAACAGTCCAAGCTTCTACGAGGTGCCTGCGCTCCCAGATCGCAAGCAACCTTTCCGAGAATTTGTTTTGGCGTATCACAATTTCCCAGGAAATATGAATCAGGCATTCCGGGAGGAAAATTCTGGTCCTATCTCGTCGGTGTTGGCGAATGGAAGTGACCTTTTCGCGATCAACTACGGGATCGCCGGCATTGCGACTGAGATCCTGGCGAACCGGCTCGGCGTGGGACCCGAAGGAATTAACGGAGATGAAGTGGATCTGAAGTTCGAAGAGTTTTTCCTGAGTTCCTGGGCGGTGGGCGACCCGGCGATGCTGGTGGACCGCCCAGCTAACACCCCCAAGCCAGGCGGAACACCGGGAAAGGCTGAACCCGAGAAAGGCAGAGCCACCAAAGTTGTATATCCTGACGACCCGTCCAACGTCTATCACAGCTACATGCGTGACCATGTGATCATGCGGATCTACAACGCGGGGCCGGGAGCGCCGCATGTGCATCATCTGCATGCGCATCAGTGGCTGCGCTCACCGAGTTCGGATAACTCACAATACCTCGATAGTGAGCTCATAGTTCCCGGCTCAGCATTTTCACTCGATATGGTCTACAACGGTAGCGGCAACCGGAATCAGACGGTCGGAGACTCGATTTTCCACTGTCACTTCTATCCGCACTTTGCGAGAGGGATGTGGGCGCTTTGGCGAGTACACGACGTTTTTGAAGAGGGCACGTTGCTGGACCCCAAAACGGGTGCAGTGGAAGCCTCCGATCCTCGCAATCCAGATCCCCCGAAGCTGTATTGGGTGCGGTCGCTTCCGGATAGCGAAATCCAAACTGGCACTCCTATTCCCGCGGTTGTCCCGCTACCGGCGCTTGGTATGGCGCCCTTTCCAGCCAGAGTCCGAGTAACGAGTATCCCCGAGATCAAAGACCCGGCGGGAAAAAATCCTGATGATCTGAAACAGTGGGTTCCGAATCTGGCTGAAAGCATCGGTCGGATGGTCCAAGTTCGCAAGGAGTACATCTACGAGAGAGAGACGGGTAGCTCGGGCAAGGTTTCAGTTAAGAGAGACGAAAATGGCGAGCCGATCGAGCTGAAAAGAAATGGAGTACTCCAAGAGTTTACGGACGTCAGCGGTAAGCCGGTCATCAAGAATCCCGGCTATCCATTTTTCATTCCGGGCGTAGCGGGTCACCGCCCCCCGCATCCACCGATGGCGATGGCTTGGGAAGAAAAAACGCCTGGCGTGCCCGATCTAGATCCAAAAAACGGACAAAAAAAATATCTGGATGGTGGCCTGCCCCGTCATCAGGTGCTTGGGGGTCAGACCGTGCATGAATTCCACACAAATTGGGATTTCACGAAGGATTTTATTCGCTACAAAAACGACGACCACCTGAATCAGAAAGTGGACGACGCTGCGGCTGGCGCGTTAGTGGCTTATCTTCTTCCGGAGGACGGCACCCCGATCGAAATAGCCGCGATGAACGCTCACGCGACGCGCTCACACGAAACCGTCCAGCCGGACGGCAGTCGGGGTAACTTCGTCCTCAACGGGTTGCCGCCGATTAACGGTGCGCCGTATGCCGACCCCGGCGTGGATGACAACGGGAACGCGGCTCGAGATCTCCGTAAATACAAGGCCGCGGTGATTCAAAAAGACGTCGTTTTTAATAAACTAGGTTGGCACTATCCGCAGGAGCGCTTCATCACGTTGTGGCAGGACGTTAAGCCGACCATCGACAATATGAGACCGCCTCAGCCCTTTTTCTTTCGAGCAAACGGCGGAGAAACGGTAGAGTTTTGGCACACTAACCTTGTGCCGGATTACTATCAATTGGACGATTTCCAGGTGCGAACGCCAACCGATATCATTGGCCAGCATATTCATCTCGTAAAATTCGATGTCACGTCATCTGATGGAGCCGCGAACGGATTTAATTACGAAGATGGCGTGTTTAGTCCCGATGAGGTGCGCGCCCGCATTTTTGCGATTACGCGCCCGTGGGCCGAGGGGAGCTATAAGAAGCCGTCGCAAGAAAATCAGTCGGCCAGGAAATACGATCTATTCGCCTTTAATAAAGATAACGTCGAAGTTGCAAGTATCGACTGGTCAAACTGGGCGAGGGTTAAGGCGTTGGAGCCGGTTCAATGGGATGGGAGCTATATGCAATGGCAGATGACTCAGGGCCAATCAGTGCCAAAGTCAGACAAGTCTCCATCGGATGCATACCTCGAACCTCCGTCTGGTCAAAACTGGGACGGAGCAATGACGACGATCATGCGCTTCTCGACTGACCCGTTGCTAAACAATGATGGACAGGACCGTACGGTGCGCACGGTATTTACCCACGACCACTTCAGCCCTTCCACCCATCAGCAGACGGGGCTGTACGGAGGGCTTTTAGTCGAGCCAGCTAATTCAACCTGGATCGATCCTGTAACCGGCGGCCCCTACTATGATACAGTCAACCGGAGTGATGGTGGCCCGACTGGATGGGAAGCAATCATCCGGATGCCCGATCCGGCGGAAAGTTATCGTGAATTCGCCGTGGAGCTTCAGGATTTGCAACTTGCGTACGCGAATCCCAGCCGTGGGGAAGCCGGTCCCATTTGGGATCCCGCGAAGCCCACGAATCCTGACAATCGTAGCGGAAATCCGTCATTATTTAACATTCCGGAACAACATTTCAAGTCTGGGCCGGTGGATCCGAACTCAGATCTGTACTCAGATTTCGCAAAGAACGGCATAACCTTGTCAAAACAGGCAGTCATAGAGGGTGACACGAGCCCATGGCGGGTAATTGATAAGAACAACTACGCTTACGGGCCTAACGGCGACGCACCCGCTTTTTATATAGTTAAAAGTGATAAGTATAATGTCTATACTCCTCATCTGAACACCTGGATTGACTATGCAAACGCGGTCGGTCCTCTATCTCGACCAACCAAGCCTGAACCACCGCCAACTATTGCCAAATTTAATCCACAATTGGTGAGCCAAGGAGGCGGTACGTACTCGTTCAATTATCGTAATGAACCGCTAATTGCTCCGAACAATCAAGGACGGGTACGGGGCGGAGAAGGAGACCCTTCGGATTTCTCTTACTCGTTCGCGTCGATCGTGCGCGATGACCTGTGGGATAAGGATGTGCCGCCATCATCACCCGTAACCGCCGGGCAAACCCCATCGCCCCCACCGCCCCTCTTCAACCGACCCAAGAATCCTGCGCAGGTGAACGGGACATGGTATAACCCGGTTGATGTCGCCAAAGGAGGCATCGGTGTTAATGACGGCAAGGTCTCAACCTATGACCCTTATACGCCACTGTTGCGTGCGTACCAGAACGACCGGGTGCAAATCCGAGTCCTGGCGGGGGCTCACGTCAGCACGCATTCTTTCATGGCTCATGGCGTCAAATGGCTCTTCGAACCATCGTACACCAATTCCGGTTACCGCAACGCCCAGGGACTGGGCCTCTCTGAACACTTCGAACTCATTTTCCGGCTGCCACCCGCAACGACGCCTCACGCGGATTCCAATAACTCGTATTCCTTCGCGGACTATCTCTATGCTCCAAGCAGCGACATCTCCGGGTTGTCAAATGGTGTGTGGGGAATTATGAGATCCTACGACCCCCCAACCATCCCACATGATCCAAGTAATCCGGATATACCACCAATCGCATCGCTCTACCGCTTACCGGAAGCAGCCAACCCGAGACCTTTTCCGGACTCTGGACGGTCTCTAACGTCATTCAGATATCCAGATATCCCTGACCTTGAGTTCATAATCAGGGCCCAACAAAGCTCAATCACGTACAACGATGGCAATTACAAAGGTGCCGGGCCTATTCAGAACAAAAATGGTATCGTCTTTGCGGTTGATGAAGTTAAGGTAAGAAATGAGGTTTTGTCAGGTGTGAAGACGGATCCAGGCGAGCCGCTCATTTTGCGCGTTAAGGCCGGCGACTGGATAAAGATCACGCTCCGGAATGAAATATCCGCGACCTACGGACAGGCTTCCGCGACAGTGGGACTCCATCCCCAACTTCTGGCCTACGATGTTACCAGATCGGATGGGGCTAACATTGGATTCAATCCTGTCCAGACGTTGAAGGGGAGTAGTGGCAGCGCCGCGCAACAGGAGAAGCAACTTGAATACTGGTGGTATGCCGGCGAATTGCAGACAGACGAGAATGGAAATATTGAGCTCAAGAAGGATGACGCCGGGAATTCTTTGGGCATTCCGTTGGGCCGGCCGAGAGAGTTGGGGGCCATCAATCTGCTCCCACCGGATCCTTTGAAGCAGCATACAAACGGATTGGTCGGTGCGTTGATCGTGGAACCTGAAGAATCGACCTGGACAAATCAGGAGTATTTGGGTGCCTCTGCCGCGATCAAGGACGGCCACGGAAAATTGCTGTTCAGAGAGTTTGTGTTGATCCACCAGAACGACGTAAACGCCTCATATTCGCCAAAGAGCCAGGCCTCTCCTGCTCCCACTCCTAGTGATGTCAACTTTGCGTTGAACAACAAATCTGAAGACTTCGGTTATCGACTTGGCGCCACCGCTAGTCCGGCGCCAAGCCCCGCCCCAACCTATAATCTTTTTTCGAACGAATTGACGGGCGGAGATCCTAAGACGCCGGTTTTCGAAGCCACGGCGGGAGAACGTGTCCGATTTCGTGTCGTATTCCCAGGAGGTAAGCCCTCGACACCGACTTTTGAGGTTCACGGGCACTCGTGGCAGGAGGAACCTTATGTTAATGATTCACTCGAATTGGGTAACAACGTGAAATCGCAGGTCCTGGGCGCACAGATCATTTCTCCAAATCAGTCGTTAAACATCCTTATTGACAGCGCCGGTGGCCGCAAAAACATTCCGGGAGACTATCTTTTCTGCGACTATCTCCAAACCACCAACGGGAAAAGCGGTGCCTGGGGTATTCTCCGGGTCAAACCGCTACGACCGGCTGAGTAGCAGCGGTGTCGCCAAACTGGGAGTGCTGGACTTTGATTCGGATTCAGATCGGTGTTCTTGCCGCATTGATATGCTTAAAGGCAACCTCAGCTGGCGCCGGCGCGGATTTCGGTGCGGGCAACGGCGCTGTTCGAGACGCCGCTGAGGAGGAGCACCATGAAGGAATCGTAGTGAAGTTCGAAGCTGTGCGCGTTGGTGAAGCTCAACCGCAGACGGGGCCCTTGCTAGGGGACGACGACGTTGTTTTCCGGTTCAAGATATCAGACGCAACGACAGGAGCGCCCGTCCGGGGTGTTTACCCGGCAGCCTGGGTGGCACGACTCACCGATGGTGAGACAATGACGCAAGCCGGCATCCTCGCCAAAACTAAGTCATTTCTCGAAGGCGGCCTATTCAGCAAGCCGGACATAGACTTGAATGCCTACTATGTCCTCGCTCTCAACGAAGATGGGACTATATCGGTTGTCGATCCGCTGTTCGGCTTTGGCGGATCGAAACTCCTGGCTATGGTTTCGCTTAAGACTCGCGGAGATGATTGGATATTGTCGGCCGATCAGAGGACACTCTACGTTTCAATGCCAGACAGCAATGAGGTTGCGGTCGTCGACACGATCTCATGGACAGTAAGGGCGTCGATCGTCACCGGGCAAAGCCCGTCTCGTGTCGCTTTGCAACCGGACCAACATTATTTGTGGATTGCCAACCTCGGCTCCGGAATGGAGGCGCCCGACCGGGGCGTAACGGTCGTAAACACCGACGGCCTGCGGACGGAGGCACATATGCCTACCGGAAAAGGACCTTACGAGATCGCTTTTGATGACGACAGCCGGTTTGCCTTTGTGCTGAACCAGGGAAGCGGATCGCTCTCTGCCATCGATATCCCTTCGTTGAAGAAGACGCGAGAAATCCCCGTGGGAAATCGGCCCGCGTCGATGGCTTACTGCTCGAAAGCGCATTCCGTCTTTGTGACCGACGAAAACTCGGGAGAGATCTACGTGGTGGATGGGAAACGGCAAGAGGTAACCGCGAAGATAAAAGGAGAACCGGGTCTTGGACAGATCCGCTTCCCGCCGAACGGCCAGTTCGGTTTTGCAGTCAATCCGAAAAGGAACATCCTCTCTATAGTCGACTCATCGTCAAACCGCATTGTGCAGATCGGTGATATGCTGCACGAGCCCTATCAGATTGCGTTCTCGGATCGGCTCGCCTATATCCGTCATCGCCAGGATGCGACTGTGCTGATGGTCCCACTAGACGCGATTGGGGTGGAAGGTAAGCCTGTGCCGGTAGTTGATTTTCCCGGAGGTCAGAGCCGCCCGGGCGACGGCGTCGCGTCCAGCCTGGCTGACAGCCTCGTGAAAGCGCCGGGAGGAGGTGCTGTGCTCGTAGCAAACGATAAAGACCGGGCCGTGTACTTTTACAAGGAGGGGATGGCAGCGCCGGTAGGACAATTCGACAACTATGGCCACAATCCGCGCGCGGTTCTGGCCGTTGATCGTAGTCTCAAGGAGCGTTCTTTGCCAGGAGTCTATGAAACCGCTGTTCGACTTCCAGATCCAGGAACTTACGAAGCCATCTTTCTTCTTGATGCGCCGCGCGTTGTCAAAGGCTTCCAATTTCAGATACTGCCTAATCCAGAGGTCGAACGGAAGCGGAACGAAGGTAAAACGATTGCATTTCCGTATGTGGAACAACGGCTAATCAGTGCTGGAGAACGAGTGTCGCTCAGCTTCAAGATCTGCGACGCCGTTGATAAATCGGTAAAAACTAAACTCGATGACATCGTAATCCTGACTTACCTCGCTCCCGGGCTTTGGCACGAACGAACACCGGCCCGGGAAACCGTTGAGGGCGTTTACACAATCGCTTTTGAGCCGCCGAAAGCGGGCATTTACCATGTACATGTCTTGGAAAATGGACAGCTAGTGCCGATGCTTGACGGTCAGCAGGTAATCCTCGAAGTGGTCGACAAGTAAATAAGCGCGCAGGGCCTCGCATAGCGGATAGAAATCGATACGACCCCGGGGCTAATGGGAAGATTTCAAGAGTGGCAAAACCTCGCGGCAGAAGATTCTCATCTCCTCCCACTTGGGCCAGCCGTGAAGGATGAACTGAGATACTCCCGCTTGCTTGAATTTGAGAATCTCGTCAGCCACATCATCTGGCGTCCCGACAAGTGAGATGGATGTTGCCCCCAATGCACGAACGGCTCCTGCCCAAAGGCATCGGTCGAGCCATTCGGATTGACCCAATTCATAAACGTGGCGCATCGATTCCGAATCCGAGCCTCTGACGAAAGCCGCTTCCCTTTCCCGCCGACTGCGGAGTTCGGACGACTCGAGGAGGGCCCGTGCCACGTTGAGCGCTTGGGAACGGGTCGGCCTCGCAATGCAGGCTATCCGCAATCCGACCTCGCCGCCATTAGCGAGGACGGGCGCTGACTCCTTGGCGACATTCTCGACCGTGTCACCGAAGCGGAGCCAACAGTCTGCGAGTTCGGATGCCACTTCCCGAGCGTTTCGTGAGCCGCCGCCCAGATAAACCTCCGGAGTTTGGCGGCCGGGCGCTATGAATGGCGTTCTCACGCGGCCAGCTTCAATGCGATAGTGCCGCCCAGCAAAGTTCACTGTAGTCTCGCCTGACCAAAAGCGTCGGCAGATCGTCAGATATTCTCGCATGCGCTCATATCGTGCGTCGTGCGGGAGATTGTCGCCGTAGTATAGCTGCTCAGCCGGCGAATGCCCGGCGACAAAGTTTAGCGTGATTCGACCGGACGAGAGTATGGAGAAAGTGTTGACCTGCTGCACGAAAAGCGTAGGAGACATTAGTCCGGGACGATGAGCCACCATGAACTTGAGTCGGTCGGTAGCGGTGGTGAGGACCATTGCCAACACCATCGGGTCCGGTTTCCCTACGCCGATATCTACTAGCACAGAATCGATGCCGAGTTGCTCCGCCTCCCGGCAGAAGGCCGTTTGGGCAGCGATTTC
>Ga0213877_10000045_pt1 | contig 13531 bp, 13 predicted proteins | sample VelepicoBEBS_R01_FD_160112 | JGI IMG/M metagenome (GOLD analysis project Ga0213877, IMG submission 160112) | Vellozia epidendroides bulk soil microbial communities from rupestrian grasslands, the National Park of Serra do Cipo, Brazil - BS_R01 | ecosystem: Environmental > Terrestrial > Soil >...
TTCTGGACATTGTCGACTTTCGTGAATGGGACGGAAAAGACTACAAAACTTCCCCTGGTCTTAAAGACCACCAAACCGGAGATAAAGCGTTTGCGGGACTATCGGACTATTCCAGATGTCCGGTTTCATTATCGGATCATCGCAGGCGCACTGGCAATGCGGGCTGCGGCTCTGTTGCCGGATAACACTGCAGAACTTGCGGACGTTATGAATACCGCTGGACGATGGGTCGCAGATCGGGATAATACCCTTGCCAATCGTTATTATGCTCAACTCGAGTTGCGGTGCGCGAAGACGGACATCGGTCGATCAGCGATTGCGCGGCATTGGTTCGTCGATACGACTGGCCCCTGGAGCACCGAACAGGCCGCAAATCGAGAGGCAATGCGGCAACAGTTGGGAATTAAAGATGAATAAAGGCCGCCCCGTTGTCCATTGAAAAAGCGTTATTGAGACATTCTACCGGGATGCGCTCGAAACCTGTTACTCGATACCAGAGCTATAAAGGCGCTGGTATGGAACCACCCCTTAATTTTTCCACCTCGGCATGAGCGTCTCGGCGTACGGGAGCATACGCGTCCCGCGTGTAGGTTCGACCAGATAAGCTCTGCGCGAGCTAGCAAAGCCTCTACTTCGGAAGGCTTACACGCGAGACGCGTATGCTCCTTTACTGTGTCGCGGCATCAGCGCGGCGTGCGCAGGCCACACCCTCCTCCGCAGACAGAACCTCATCTCCAAAAACCATTCCAAAACCGACTTGGAAAGATTTGTAATGTTCCGGAAAGGTATTTGCGCCGTATACCGCGCTACGGTGCGCCATGGACGTAAAACCCGACGGGTTGCAGAACCTCGATGCCCTGAGAGCAGAGTTCCATTCGTTGTTGGAAGCGGCAGATGAAACGCTCGTCGAGCTTGACCCGTATGAGCAGACAGCGGTTAATAGTCTTCGTGAGGCCATCCTGATCGGCCACCAAATTCAGCAAATCCAACTGGCCATCGTACTGGCTTCGGTAAGGGAACTCCAAGCCACGTTGGATATGATTGCCGCGTCCAATTGAGAGAATGTTATGGTAGGTGCACGCTACCGACTTACTTCGACTTCGGCCATACATCAGGGATCGTGGTCGCCAGCCATTTCACTAGCGCTGCGTTCACCTCAAGCGGCTTTTCTTGTGCCAGCCAATGGCCTGAGCGAATCGTCTCTTCAGTGAGATTCCGACAGTAGCCGCGCATGGGCTCAGCTAGCCGCGCATGCGTGCATTCGCACACGTTGTCATAACGGGCATTCAAGAATAAAACGGGCATTTCGAGGTAGCCACCATTCTGGGCTGTCGTAGAATATTCGGCGTTGAGCCGATGATTCATATACCAGGAGGCTGGACCGTAGAATCCGTTCCGGTGCAGCGCTGAGACATAAATGCTCAGATCCTGTTCGGATACGACATCGTTGTCTCGTGGCAGATCGGGAATCGGACTCATCCCGAGGAAGCTGTGATTCCGGCGAGCCGTTGCTGTGAACGCGCGCTGCCCCTCCCTCGCCGGATCCCCTTTGCGAAACAGCAGCTTCATGAATTTGTAGACGTTCGCATCCATAGACGAGATGGCCTCAGCAAAACTCTCTTCATAGAAGCGCATGTAATCCCACTGCCCCGCGGGAAACTCGCTTTCTGGATAAAGCTCGCGATCGACCAAGGTCAGCGTGTGGTCCAACCCGCGTTCAAGGGTGTAGTACGGCACACATAAATTGGCCACGGCATGACAGCGCTCCGGATGATGACTGGCGAGGTTCCACACTACCGGGCTTCCCCAGTCATGACCCACCCACACAGCCTTTTCTCTGCCCACAGTGTCCACAAGCTCGAGCATGTCCCGGACCACGAGTTCCTGAGCATAATCGCTATGCTGAGTGTAAACCGAGGAACGTCCATAACCCCGCATGTCTGGAGCGATGGCACGAAAACCCAGCGCCGCCAGTGCGGGAAGTTGATTTCGCCAGCTGATCGATAACTCAGGCCAGCCGTGCAAGAAGATGACGAGCGGTCCGTCTTCCGGCCCAGCTGCCAGATAGAACGTGGTGTGTCTCTGTGTCTTGACAGTGTGTTCGGTGAAGGCCATATGGCACCTTCTGGGAGGAAAATCCTGTGACTGCGTAATTGCGCAGTCAAATAGAGAAGTCGTCTGCGTAGACGACTGTTGCCGCATCACCCGTTCTCTTGGAAGAGGAGGAAGAAGGGATATGCGTGACCCAATCTTCAATCATTTTCGTTTCCTTCGAAAATCTCTCTTTCTGTAGCATCCTGAAGACTTCTTCCTCTGCCTGCCTGTAGCTCATTTTTGTCTGCATGAAGGCGAAGATCACTTGATCCATGAGCTGGTCAATCTCCGTAAACTTCTTTGCGATTTCGTCCTTGTTCATGTATGACTGAGACGCACTGCCATCTGACAGAATTCAACAAAGAAAATTGCCCTCTATGCTAGCGTAATTCCTCAGATTTCCAAGAGGAAAATCCTGTGACAGTTATGTAAAGTGTTATAAGGAAGTTAGGAGCAAGTAACGGATTTTGTGTCTGTTCGTGTGTGGTTGTAAGCTGTTTATGGGTAAAAGCTTGTGCAAAAACAGCCTTCGTGCGGTCATGGTCTCGTGCTAACATTGTCAGGCAGCTATCTAACGGATCCTTACAAAGGGGGTGTTCGTCGCCGCAAAAAGTGTGTGAACATCTTGCCCACGATGCCCAGAGGCTGGCAATGTGCAGCGAGAACTGTCTGTTCGGCCGATGTCCAGCGGTCGCCGTAATTGTTGACGTTGAGCGATGCTATTCCCGTCTGAGTCGGCGTAGCACAGCGCCATCTTGAACGAAAATTACTGGCGATATTTTATGCAATTTGTGACAAATCTCTTCTTTCAACTTCATTGTGCTGCCCTTGGGGTTCGACAGCGGAAAAATTTTATCCTGATTTTTAAGGATCGAGCAAAGTTGTGTGAATGAACTGGAACGCTTGGGACCGCCTTGGCAGCGCTCTGGAATGGCTTCTTGAGGCGAGGGTGTGGTCTGCGTACGCCCGGCTGATGCCGCGACACAGCAAAGGAGCATACGCGTCTCGCGTGTAAGGCTTCCGAAGTAGAGGCCTTGCTATAATAGCTCGAGCCGGCGGCAAGCTAACTTCATTCCGCCGATGCTCGAGCAGGGCTCGACTGGTCGAACCTACACGCGGGACCCGACTTCGCTGAGGCTTCGTCGAGGCAGGCTAGGCTGCGTATGCTCCTGTACCCTTACAACGGAGCAGGCTCCAGATTGAAAAGAGTCCGCCCAATTTCGACGCATAAATATTATTGAGGGATCGGGCAGTTTTTTTCGTTAGAACGGATGGGCGCGCACTCGGCATGCGAGTCAGCGAAAGCGCATTGCTATTTCAACCGCCTCTAAATTATAGCCAGTCCCAAAGCATCGGAGTAAATATGCGAAGGAGAGATTGCAGTTGCGCCAGCATCGAGCTGGCGAAGAGAAGAGTATCGAGCCGTATGGTAACCACTGACAAAATCAACCACGGCCTGGAGATTAGAAGAGGAAAGAGCCTTGGTCTTTTCACTCGCTTGAGCTTAATCGGAACCTTGAAGCGAGCCGTTTTTTTCGTCGCGGTAATACCCATTTTGGCATCGGCGCAAACACACGAGCAAATTGCGGATGTGCAATCACCGATAGCTGCGCGGCAGGCCCAGAAGAATACCGATCTTGCGATAAGCCAGGGTGGTGCGCTACAAGCGCAACTGGATGCGATAAGTCAGCGCGATGCGCTGCAGGCGCAGCTGGATGATGTAGCGCTTGCCGCCAAACAGGGTGATTCGCTGCAAAACCAGGCAAAAACCGGAGAAGGTGGGGCGAATCCAAATCACCAGGACGTTTTTAGCGCTGCCGGCCAGTCTCAGCCGCAGCAGGAACCGCAATCGGCAACTTCCGAAGCCTCGCCAGCGCCCGTTCCCGCAATACCGCAGGCAGAGAACGAGCAGGACACGGCTTCGCAAAATCATGCGCACCGTTCGCCGTCAGAATCAGCGCGACCCCAAAGAATCCACCGGACGCGGGAGATTAAAACGCTAGACTCGCCCGCATCAGCAACAGCAACAGCAACTCCATTCCTTTCCAAGCTCCGGAATCAGTGGAATCGATTCTGGCAGAGGCTGAAAGCGAACCCCTAGCCAGAGCCTGTTGCGAAATGTCCCGGAGGCACGCGGCCCCAACTGACGTTGCACTCGAATCCCGCCAAAGTTGTCACTCCCACGGTTCGATGCGCGCTACTATTCTATTCCGACCGAATAATCAGATGACAACAGGTACGACGGGTAGATGCAGCAGTTAAAACGAGGAGAAAAGAAACGATGACCAAACACATTACTGGGAGACGTGAAGAGTGGTTGGCAGCACGGCTTGACCTGCTCCAGGCGGAGAAAGAGTTGACGCGGCGCAGCGATGACCTGGCGAGGAAGCGCCAGGAGTTGCCATGGGTGAAGATTGACCGGGAGTACCGGTTCGAGACCGATGCAGGGATCGCTTCACTTGCAGACCTCTTCAGAGGGCGCTCACAGCTCCTCGTTTATCACTTCATGTTCGGGCCCGACTACAATGCGGGGTGCGCCACCTGCTCGACGATCGCGGATGGCTTCAACGGGTTCGCAGACCATCTGGCGAATCACGATGTCATGCTTTGGGCGGTGTCGCTGGCGCCGCTCGCTAAGCTGCAGGCGTACAAACGACGGATGGGTTGGACGTTTCCCTGGGCGTCCTCGCTCGGCGGCAACTTCAACTTCGATTTCAACGTTTCGATCACCGAGCAGCAACAACGGGAGGGGAATGCCGAATACAACTACGAACGCGGCGGTCACGCATTGGACGCGACACAGCAGGTGCCGGAACCTGTCTCCAAGAATGCAACCATGTGCGGAACCGACGCCGCCACCTACATGCGCGAAAGGCCGGGTATGAGCGCGTTCGTTCTCGAAGACGACATCGTTTACCACACCTATTCTACGTATGCGCGCGGGTTGGATGGTCTCTGGGGCATGTACCAATGGCTCGATCGCGCCCCCAAGGGCCGGAACGAGCCAGAGATTATCTGGTGGCGCCGCCACGACGAGTACGATAAGCGCTGAACGCCGAGCCGATAGTTCCGCAACCGGATTGAGGCCGTGAAGTAAATTACTTCTAGCCAATAAGAACACAGTCGGCGCGAAAGCAAAAGGTTGGTTAGCAGATGCATCAGCTCTCACTTTTATGCGAGGTCGGCGTTGCTTTGAGCTCACGCGCTGCTGCGATAAATCTGTCCAGCACCGGTGTTCGTCCCAGGCGGTGCCAGACGGCACAATACCGATAGGGTGGCGTCGGTCGCGCGAGCGGGACGAAAACGACGCCCGAGGTCGGTACCCGGCTGAACTGGGCCGGCACTACCGTCACTCCGAAACCGGCCGCAACATAGTTGAGGACGGTCGTGGTACGCTGGTGGGTTTGCCGCGCAATTGTCGGCTCAAAGCCGAATTTCTGGCAGAGCTCGATCAGCCACAGGTTATAGCGGGTTGGCTTCTGCCGCGATGCCACCAAGAATTCTTCTTTGGCCAGAGCTGTCAAGGGGATGGTCCGGCGTCGAGCTAAGCGATGGTCCTCAGCTAACGCCGCGACCAACGGCTCTTCGACAACAACGACCGACTCTAGCTCCGGGTGATCTTCCGGTAGTCCTGAACCGATCAAGCAGACATCCAGGCGTCTGGCCACGAGCTCCGCCAACTGGTTGGCCGTATGCATTTCCGCCAGATTCAGTTCGACGTGGGGAAAGTGTTGCCGGTAATGTCGCAGCAAACTCGGCATCACGCCGTAGGCCAGAGAAGGTACAAAGCCGATGGAGAGCCGGCCCGTTTCACCGCGAGAGGCACGGCGAGCGGCTTGAGCGGCTTCCTCGGCGTCTCGCAGCAGCCGGCGACAACTTTCCAGAAACAGATTGCCCGCAGCCGTCAGTGCCACGCTGTGACTATTTCGTTCGAGAAGCTTAGCGCCAATCTCTTCTTCCAACTGGCGTATCTGGGTGGTCAGCGGCGGTTGCGAGATATGGAGGCGCTCAGCGGCTCGACGAAAGTTTAATTCTTCGGCGACAGCCACGAAGTACCGAAGATGCCGGAGTTCCATAGCAGGGATGCACTGATATTTTTAACATATCGCCGTGTTAAGAACAAAGTAATTCCTGTTTAGCCGGCCCGGTCGTAGAAAGTGAGAACAACAAAATCAAATAGTCCCCGAAATGTTAAATAGTACTTTATTGGATCGGCAGGTCAGTCTCTGGCCCGGTAACCCAGAACGATGGACAGGCATCGAGCGGCCCTATACTCAGGAAGATGTGGCACGGCTGTCAGGCTCGATGCAGATCGAATACACGCTGGCGAAAGTTGGTTCTGAACGACTTTGGCAACTGCTGCACTCGGAGCAATTTGTAGCGGCTTTGGGGGCCTTGACCGGGAATCAGGCGGTTCAGCAAGTGAAGGCCGGTTTGCAGGCAATCTACCTGAGCGGATGGCAGGTGGCAGCGGATGCCAATCTGGCCGGTCAAATGTACCCGGACCAGAGTCTCTATCCCGCAAACAGTGTCCCGGCAGTGGTCAAACGGATCAACCAGGCGTTGCAGCGAGCGGATCAGATTGACCGGAAGGAAGGTCGTAATGGCACCCACTGGTTTGCCCCGATCGTGGCCGATGCGGAGGCGGGATTCGGCGGACCGCTCAATGTCTTTGAATTGGTAAAGGCAATGATTGAGGCAGGGGCGGCCGGTGTGCATCTTGAAGACCAGCTTTCTTCTGAGAAGAAGTGCGGGCACATGGGAGGAAAAGTGTTGATCCCCACGGAGCATGCAGTTGGGCACCTTGTTGCGGCCCGGTTGGCTGCAGACGTGTGCGGTGTACCGCTTGTGATCATCGCGCGCACCGACGCGAATGCTGCCACACTTCTGACCGATGACATCGATGAAAGAGATAAGGTGTTCCTGACCGGGGAACGAACCCAAGAAGGCTTCTTCCGGGTCCGAGCCGGGCTTGATCAAGCGATCGCTCGCGCCGTTGCTTATGCCCCTTATGCGGATCTCCTCTGGTGCGAGACCAGTGAACCGAACCTAAGCGAGGCAAGAAGGTTTGCCGAAGAGGTCCATACCTCGTTCCCAGGAAAGCTATTGGCGTACAATTGTTCGCCATCGTTTAACTGGAAGAAAAAGTTAGATAACGCCACGATCGCCTGCTTCCAGCGCGAGTTAGCGGCGATGGGTTACCGGTTCCAGTTTATTACATTGGCTGGATTCCATGCGCTGAATTACGGGATGTTCATGCTGGCGCACGACTTTCTTGAGCGTGGCATGTCCGCCTACGCAGACTTGCAACAGGCTGAGTTTAGCGCGGAGGCCATCGGTTACACGGCTACCAGGCATCAGCGGGAAGTTGGCACCGGATACTTCGACGATGTGGCGCAAGTTATCGCCAGCGGGTCTTCGTGTACGAGAGCCTTGCACGGTTCGACCGAGATCGAGCAGTTCCATTAGGCACGCTGTGAACGGATGGCTCCCTAGACGGATGGTCGATAGGCACGCCTCGTCAGTACGAATTCCGTTATCAACCAGAAAAAAGAACCAATTTTCGAAAGAAAAAGTTACAGCTACTCTCTGTGCAGAAGGTGGAGCGAAGGTCAAGCGAGCAAACGGAATAAATGGAAGGGGCCGTGTGCTCAGCGCGGGAAGGAGGCCGTTATGCCGGCTTGCGACCCTGACCGCAGCGTAGCCTTCTGCTTCTATAGCAAGCGAGAAAAACCAAACACATTTCTGTAGATGAGAGCAGTCGAGCTGTAAGAATCGTCTCCGTGTTAGTCCCGCTGCAAAGCCCGAGAGTCAAAGGTGGCGATAAGGGATCCAGACCCCAATTGATAGCCAGGAGAGTTTTTCTTCCGTCGACAGAGAAGACGATATAGTCGCCTTGGCAGACAAGATCGCCCGTCTTGTCAAAGACCCATTCGACGCCGTGCGCTTCGGCGCCATGCGGCGCTTGACTAATCTTAACATTTCATTGTTTCTTTCCTAAGTACGGATCACGACTCTGGTGGCCCGAGTTCGGTCAATTGGTCTGGGGTCAGACTGCGGTTGACTATTCGTCCGTGAGCCAGAACGTTACTCCTTCAGTTCGCCCATTTAAGACGCGAGCTGAGAGTGAGATTCTATTGGACCTTGGTCCAATCGCGTTACGCCGTTGGGCCGTTGCGTCTGGGATTAGCTTGCAACAGGTTGCAGCACAGATCAGTACTGAACTGAATAATTCCTTCGCTTTTGTATTTCTGCCGTTCAACTTTAAATTTACAGAGGATTTGTTTCCTGAGGACGACTACATTACAACCATTCCGGTGCGCATCTATTCCGACCCCGGGACGACGCCGTCTGTCTTAGTACGCCGGAACTCAACTCAAGGGGAATCGGCTTCGGGATCTGTCCAATGCTTCGGCTATTTGATCAACCTGCCCTGAACCGGTGTCGCCATAACACGTTGGCTTTGCAATTTCACAAAAAAAGCTCGTTGTGAATGATAGAGTTTAACCCCCGGACCGGAAATCGTGAACTGCGAACCGGGAACACAAAGCGATGATGGCGAGACATACCAATGCGCATCACAAATAATCAAGCAAACCAGAACCGCGAGCGCGTGGTCGATACCGCTTCAAGACTGTTTCGTGAGCGGGGTTTCGACGGAGTTAGCGTCGCCGATCTTATGAAGGCGGCGGGATTCACGCATGGGGGATTCTACAATCACTTCAAATCTAAGGGAGAATTGTCTGCGGAAGCGCTCAAGCGTGCATTCGAGCACATGTCAGAGGAACGGGCGGGTGCAAAGGATTTGGCCGAGCTGGTTTCCAGATATCTCTCGGACGTTCATCGAAAGTCTCCTGGCAAAGGGTGTCCCGCAGCAGCGCTAGCTGGCGATGCTGCACGCGGGTCGGACGAGGTGAAGTCCGAGTTCGCCGAGGGCATCGAAGGAATGATCCGAACATTCGAGGAACGGCTGCCTGGCGCGATGCGTGGTGCGGCAAGGCGCCGTTTCGCTATCGCTCTTCTGTCCAGGATGGTGGGCGCACTGGCTCTTGCAAGAGCGATTCCAGAGGACAATCGATTAGGGGAAGAGATCTTGAGATCGGCCAAGGCTGCCTGTGAAGAGGGGATTTCATCGATTGGCGTTTGACAAGCAGGGCGAGGTCAATGATGATAGCCATCATTATAATTGGCGGCGCTCAGCACGACCCCCATAAAGGAATACACGATGCCCCTCTGGAAGATCTACCACCCAGTTGGAAAGTTTTCGACCGAGGACAAGCAAGCGATTGCGCAGAGGATCACCTCAATATACAGGATCATTCCCAAGTTTTACGTGGGCGTGGTGTTCCAGGAAGTCCCCGCGGACTCCTTCTCCGTAGGTGGAGAGCCTGCCGACGACTTCGTCCGTATCTGGGTAGACCACATCGCGCGAACATTTAATGACGAGGAGATCAAGGCTCGGTTTCTGAACGCCTGTAGCCAGTTGCTGGCGCCGTTTATCTCCGACCGTGGCCTCAGATGGGAAATGCATGTGGATGAAACACCGTTCAGCCTTTGGTCGATCCATGGCCTTAGACCGCCTCCGCCGGACTCCGTGGCCGAGAAGCGCTGGATAGCCGACAATCGACCCACCGCCTATCAAGCTGAAGATACCCGCCCAACGGGGTCCTGATAGCTTATGTGAGTGAGCCACATCACGGGATGATGGCGCCACGCTTGACGCGGCTGCGATAATTTCGTGTCTTCTGGCGGTTTCCACACAGCAGAGACGAACACCACCGGCGATTGGCTGGTTTGGATCGATCGAAAAAGACCCACTGACACTCAGGCGAGCTGCACATTTTTAAACGATAAAGCCGCCTGCTGGCGGCGAGCATGAAGAGCTCCGCCAGGATGCGCCCAAGCCGATGCACACTGCGCGTCGGCTGCAGCTCAAAGTTCCCTGCCTGCGTAACCCGCATGACTAAAGGGTACAGCTCGCTCAGCTTGTTCAGACGATCTGCGCAATGTCGCGCCTTTGCTCTGGAATCTGGCGGGGCCTGTAGCAGAGACCGAATCGCTGCGCGCAGTTCCAGCGTGTGCCGGTGATCAGGCGCACTGATAGTCTCGCCCTTTGCGAGAAGTCCGGCGCCACGCATCCAGGCCGCGAGTTGAACCGGGGTTGCCAAGGCGTCGGCCTGAACGTGTTGCTGCCCCTTCTCGACGTAGCGGCGGAGATCGATCGAATTCAAAAAATCGTACAGCAACGCCGCTTCCGATGGAACCGAGTATTTCTCAGCCAAGCGCATAGGACACCAGCATACGCCTTTTACTGGTTGACATCAATAGACACCATTAATACCGTTTTGATGGTGTTCAACAACTCCGCGGGCGCCACACCGCCAACTCGAAAGGATTCTTATGATGAATAACTCAACCATCTCAACCGAAAACGCTTCCTATCGAAAATACCTCCGCGTTCTCGATAGTCGAATGGCCTATGTTGACGTCGGTAATGGAGATCCCATCGTATTCCTTCATGGTAATCCGACGCCCTCCTATCTGTGGCGTAACATCATTCCCTATCTGCTACCATTCGGCCGCTGTCTGGCGCCCGACTATGTCGGAATGGGGAACTCCTGTGCCGCTCCAAATGGCCAGTACCGGTTCTTTGATCATCAGCGTTATTTAGACGCCTGGTTCGATGCCGTCGGGATCACAAAGAATGTCATCCTTGTACTCCACGACTGGGGCTCCGCGCTCGGATTCTCATGGGCGCAACGCCACCCGGACAGCGTCGAAGCGATCGTCTACATGGAAGCCATCGTCCGTTCATTTAAGTCATGGGACGAGTGGCCTGATTCCACGAGGGCGTTCTTCCAGGCACAACGCACCGCTGCAGGGGAAGAGCTTATCCTGGAGAAGAATCTCTTCATTGAATATCTCCTTCCGCTGCGAAATATACCGGCGGACGCCATGGAAATATATCGGCGGCATTATCGCATTCCTGGCCCGAGCCGTCAGCCGATGCTTTCATGGACGCGCGATCTGCCGATTGCCGGAGAGCCGCAAGACGTGGTTGCTGTTGTCGACTCATACGCACAATGGCTTTCAACTTCGCCTCTACCCAAACTCTTTATTGACGCCGAGCCAGCCGGCTTCCTTATAAGAGCACAGCGCGACTTTTGCCGCTCCTGGCCAAACCAAAGCACCGTGACCGTCAAAGGGGCGCATTTCCTCCAGGAGGACTCTCCCGAAGCGGTTGGCATTGCTACTGCCAAGTTTGTGGCAAAAGTCATGGCCAGGTGATAGAGCTCTACTGCTGTCCAAAATAGGGTCGCCTCGGCCTTGGCTCATGAATATGGGTCCTATAGGACCTATAGGGCCTATTATAAGGGCCAGGCGACCCTCGAGGTGGAGTCGCCATCGGATTGAGCGGCAGGTCGGCGTGATCAGGGGTCTTGATATTGTAGCGATCCCCGGAGTTGAGCACCAGGGTGAAAGGGACAAAGGGTCGCGCGTGAAGTTGCTCTTCGAGGAATTCCAGAGTGATCATGCGTAAGGACAACCCTAGCGTTTGTCAGAATGACACTGTAGGCAATCTTTATTGATGTTCGCCTGCCAACCAGCGGCTATCCGGCAGGCGCAACACCTTCAATGGTTCGGGTTTGAATAATTCTGTTCATTCAGACAGACTTTGGCGCTGAATAAGTAAGATCCGATCACACATGTGTGGCTGAACATCTGTTTCTATGAGGAAGAACTTCGCTCTCGAAATCGAGTCTATCATCACGCGGCTCGAGCCAATCCGGCGTGAGGTGTTGCAAGCAGAGCAGCATTTTCGCAAGGAACTTGACCAGGTCTATCCAGCCAATCTTCAGAGCGCGCGAAATCTCGTCCATTATGTAGGCCTGCGCAGGCACGATATTCGCGAATTGCAGGAGGATCTGGGCCGGTTGGCGCTCAGTTCGCTGGGTAGACTGGAATCGCATGTAATCGCAACACTCGACGCGCTCGTCGCTCTGCTATACAGACTCGCAGGCAAAACGTGGAACGGACCCACGATCGAAGAGACTTTACCGAATTCGATTCCGGCTCAGCGCTCCTCGAGAAACACGCGATTGAATCGTTGGGCCAGGCCCCGGACAGTCGGAATGTGCGCATTATGGTGACAATGCCGAGCGAGGCTGCCAACGACCCGTACCTTGTACACAATTTCCTGGATCGCGGAATGAATATCATGCGCATCAACTGCGCCCACGACAGTGCTCAGGAGTGGCTACGCATGGTCGAGAACTTGCGAGCGGCCCAAAAGGAAACAGGGAAGCAGTGCAGGATCGCCTTTGACCTCGCCGGCCCGAAATTACGGACCGGCCCAGTGGCTCCAAGTTCCGGTATCATTCGCTGGAAACCGATCCGAAATGAACTCGGGCAGGTCATAAGCCCTGCCTATGTTTCGTTTTGTAGCGAGGACTACAGTTCCGCGGAGGAAACGACGGCCATTCCGGTCAAGGGTTCGACGTTTCGGCACGCTCGGGTAGGCGATATCGTTGAACTGACAGATACGCGCGGGCGCGAGCGCATTCTGCCGGTTGTTGAAGTGGACCCCGTCTCGTGTGTCTGTACAAGTGACCGCACGGGTTATGTCATCCAGGGCACAAAACTGCTTCTCCGGCGGGGAAAAGAACTTCTCTACGAAGACGAAGTCGGTGCTTTGCCGGAAGTCGAGCACGCTCTATCTCTGAGCGTAGGTGATGACCTCCTGTTGACGCCCGTGGACGTGCCTGGCAAACCAGCTGAGCAAGAAGAGGATGAGGCCGAGTATAAGCCCGCCCAGATCGGCTGCTCTCTTGCGGAAGTCTTCACCGATGCAATGCCCGGCGAGCGCATTTTCTTTGACGACGGCAAGATCGGCGGCGTCATTCGTACCGTCCAGAGAAATGGGGCCGAATCCCGGCTCACAGTAAAAATAACGCAAGCCGCCAGCGGTAATGCGAAACTTCGTGCAGAAAAAGGCATCAATTTGCCGGATACTAAGCTGAGAATTTCTGCCCTGACAGCAAAGGACCGCGAGGATCTCGAATTCGCCATACGGTATGGAGATCTGGTTTCTCTCTCTTTTGTCCGGCGTCCCGAGGACGTGGCGGAACTGATCCAGGAATTGAATCGCCTTGGAGCGACGCAAACCGGAATCATTCTCAAAATCGAGAACCGTCCCGCAGTAGAAGCTCTGCCGCGGATTTTGTTGACCGTAATGGCTCGCCCGACCGCCGCGGTGATGCTAGCTCGAGGCGATTTGGGCGTTGAGATTGGTTTCGAAAGAATGGCGGAAATCCAGGAGCAGATCCTTTGGATTTGTGAGGCGGCCCATGTGCCGGTAATTTGGGCAACCCAAGTGCTCGAGTCCCTGGTCAAGCGCGGTCTGCCTTCTCGAGGCGAGGTTACGGATGCCGCGATG
>Ga0213877_10000046_pt1 | contig 13446 bp, 8 predicted proteins | sample VelepicoBEBS_R01_FD_160112 | JGI IMG/M metagenome (GOLD analysis project Ga0213877, IMG submission 160112) | Vellozia epidendroides bulk soil microbial communities from rupestrian grasslands, the National Park of Serra do Cipo, Brazil - BS_R01 | ecosystem: Environmental > Terrestrial > Soil >...
ACAGGACGGCCACCTTAATCTTACCGAAATCAAAGAGGTGGAAGTGCTTCAGGCGGAGGCGGAGAAGTGGAAGTTAAAGACTGGAGACTTGCTTCTCACGGAGGGGGGAGATTGGGATAAACTTGGACGAGGAACAATATGGCGCGAGGAAATTGCCAATTGCATTCATCAAAATCATATTTTCCGTATTCGCATCCGTCCGGACGAGTTCGTTCCAGAGTTTCTTGCGTCGTTAATTGGATCTTCCATCGGGAAAGCCTACTTTCAAGAAGCTTCCAAGCAAACGACCAATCTCGCATCGATAAACCAGCGTCAGTTAAGGGCGTTTAGGGTCTTTCAGCCTCCGGTTTCCGTACAACGCCGTATCGTGGCCGAGCTAGACGCGTTACAGACGGAAGTGGACTCCGTGAAACGCCTGCAAGCTGAGACCGCGAATGAACTCGGAGCGTTGCTTCCAGCCGTCCTCGACCGCGCCGTCAAAGGCGAACTGTGAGACGGTCTCTCTATGGCGTCTCGAAAGGCGGCAAAACCGAGGCTCGGACGCGTGATTCGAGATCACGAAACTCCGAAGTGGCTTCAGAATTCAGGCCGAGTTTGTAGTCGATCAAAGTCGCAAGTTTTCTTGGACCAATGAAAGTCCGTAGTCCCGGGGAGATTACGTAAATTATACCATCATCATCTGCGATTTTACATTCCCAGTGTTTCGGCTCCTCGGAAACCACGATTATAGCTGCCTGCATTTCGTAGAAATGGGCATTCAAAAACAGCATTTGGTTTCGAACCAGGAGCGTTAGGATGTGTCCGCTAGGCCATTTGAGAAAGTCGGACAACCTGCGCTCACCGCCTATCCAACCAGTCCGTCGCAGGCCCATTTGCTCACGCTTCCGCCAGTCTTTCTGCCATAGATATTCGCGAAGGAGCTTTGCAGACTGACTTGCCCAGAACGAATCGTTCAGCACCAGACTCCCCAGACCAAGCGCGATTTTCGCGAGGAAGCGTTCCCCTTGATGCTTATCGATCTGAAAAATGGCATCGTGTTCTTTCCCATACATGCCTTTGAGCCTCTGGTGCAGTTCCGACAGTTGCTCGGGGATCTTCGAGAAACCAATCCGTTCAAACGCCGGACCGTTGCCTAAGTAGAATTTGGGCTCGATGACTTTTTTCTTCCGGAATTGGCTAACAACGGAAAGAAAAATGCATGGCCACCAGATTCGGTTGGTTGAGCGAACGAACAAAAAGACAAACCCAGGATCAATCTCAGAACGAAAAGCATGTGGCGGCCGGCCTACTACAAAGCCGGAATCAGGCTCCGCAGGGTAGGGTCGATGGAAGTGGTAAATTGAATCTCCGGTCGGTCCTACCCAGAGATCACAAATGCGATCGTCGTATGCAAACTGACGCAGTTCGCCGCAGTAGCTAAGGGGCAGGATCGTGCGAGGTCCCACCGACACACCTTTCAGCGCGCTTACTGCGCGATCATTTTGTGTGAGCCAACTCCGAATAAATGGTCCGTCCACATAAATCCCACAGAGGTTGTTACATCGCTGACAGACGTCTTTAAGTAGGAAAGGGTTTTGCGGCGGGAGATCCCCTCCAAGCGCGGCCGGGATGACGTGCTCATCGCTGAAGTCGTTTTCGTCCTTTTCCCGTCCGCAGTATGCGCAAAGCCGTGACATCCATCGATATTTAGTTACCTTTTCTGCGGTGCCAAAGAGGCTTAGAACCTTTGCGCTCGCATTCAACTAAAACGCGCAAGTAATCGCTTGGATCCATCCGGCGTTTGCGGGCTGCTAGCAGCAGAAGCTCTTCGACTTCCGGGTCGTCGAGTTCCAACCGTTCCAGCGGATCCAGTTCCGGCCAAGGCTCTTGTTTCATGTCGGGTTGCCCAAGTGGAGGTAGCGTTGCAGAGCTTCCTCGATGATTTTGCTTTTTGAAATGCCGCTTGCTTCGGGGCCGGCGCCGGGTCTGGCGCCGCCGCGCGGATCTTTCGATTTTGCTGGCCAAGAATGCGTGGGAGAATCTTCAACAGTTGCGCCGCAGGCTTGCGGCATTTGTTGTTCGTTATGGGTAGCGCGCAACGCTTTGAAATGCGAGCCCCAAAATCAATTTGATCCGCCGCCGGCTGGTTGTTAAGATTCCTTGTCCACGAAATCAAACCGCGCGGCGCGTCCTTATGCCAGAATTTTATGAGCGAGACCAGCAATGGCGCAAGCGCCTGCGTGGCCATGATCTAAAACTGCTAGCAATGATCGGTGCCGCGTTCTTAGCTTACTTCGCTGCGCTGATCGCGCTGTGTTATTTCACTATGCAGAGCGACACATACTCGATCGAGCAGAGTCTTCGAAAGAGCGGGCACTGGCATGAATGATAACGACAAGCTAGCCGCGCAACGACAAGAACGGCCGGTGGTTAGCTATTTTGCATCGCTCCTTGCTGTGTGTTATTTCACCACACATCGCGTTATCCACTCGACCGAGCAGTAGATTCGATATTCGGGCCACTGGAACCCATGACCATGATTGAGCAGATTCGCCAGCTGCAGGTTGCTAACCCGTTTGAACCCAATGGCGCGCTCCGTCATGGGTGTTGAGAAATCTGAAAAGAAGCGGCTTTGAACGCAAGCAAGCCGAGGCGATCCTAGACCTATATCGGTCCGTTCGAAACGAAAGCCTGATGCGACATCCCATGCGCTATGGCTTGCTCACCGGGACCGTTATTTCATTGGTCGTTTTTGGTCTTTAAGCTGTAATTGGTATAGCGTTGGGCTGGCACTTGAGCCCTCCGTCTCCCCACTCATGAAAGGCATGAGCAACACGTTGTTATCTCCACTAAAGCTTTGTTGCTATTATAGCATCCGAAAGCTAAGCCATGCCTCGTTCTGACTTCTTTGCGTATTTGCTGCCATTGATCTTCCTAGCGGTCTGCTGGCTGCTATTCTACTGTGGGCCGCGTACCGTAGTTAAAGTTCAAAGCAGCGGTTCACAAACTCGTAGTTCCAGGCTCGAACTCGAACATAAAATCGAGTTTGCCTTTCCTGATGATTTTCGGAGTCGCTGCCGCGTTGGTCTTGTGCGCATACGGCATTCAGGTCCTGGACGACCGAAATAAACAGCATCAGTGGGATGAGATACACCATGCGCTCGCCGAATCGCACGGTTGGGACGAGCGCAGCCTGGATTCACAACAAGAGACCCAGCTTGAGACAGACACCGACGATTTGTGTGAAAAGCTAAGCGTGGGACCACGTGGGGACTAATTTAACCGACGAAGACAATGTTGCTGCTGCACCTGAGCGGCCTCCGCGCTACTGCCCCGCTCTCTTCAGGTTCAACTGCGCCTTGGCCTGAAGCGTTGCGTCATGCTCCAGTTCCTTGATGATCCGGTCCCGGTCCTCTTCGTTCATTGCCTGGAACTCAGGGTCCTCGATCTCCGCGGCTAAGAGCGGTTTCAAGGCTCGCCCGCGCAGCTTGATAAAATCGTAGAATTCATCGGGATCGAGCTTGTGGCCGCTGACGCTCTCGCTAGTCGGGTAACTCAGTTTCACGTTGTTGTCAACGATGTAGCGCCAGACCGGATCCTGGCTTTGCGCCTGGCCGCCGACCAAAGGAATGTCCAGCCGCGCTACCGGGCTGCTAGCAATCTCTTCGCCCAAGACGTTTAACTGCGGTCTCAAGCCGAACAGGAACTGGTTTGCGACCGGGATCGAGCGAGCCGCTTCCCCGATCAATCCTTTGCCCTGGTAGACCGTCGGGTTGAAAAACCTGAACATCTGGCGCGTGCCTGTGCCGCCGAACGGCACCATGGCAGCGCTGCTAGTTACCGTAGCGGCGAAATTCTCCAGGCTCTGTTGCGACTCGTGGCCTTCGGGCGCCGAAAGCAAGGTTAATAGAGTGCTCATTCCTTGCAGAAAGTTATCGTGCATAACGGAGCCAACGCCGGCCCACGCCTCGGCTTTCAACAAATCAAACACCCAGTTCTGGCTTTTGCCCTTGTCGTAGCGCATGAAGTCGCCCAGCTGCCCGATCAGAGCCAAGGGGAATCGCAGCGGCGTGTTGATGTAGGAATAATAACGGTCGCCGACTTTGAACGAGTAAGGTAATGCGCCGGCCGCGCGCCACTGTTTCTTCTCCTCTGTGTCGCCTGGGCCTTCGCCGTGGATATTGAACCAGGGATTAGGATCGGTCAGCCGACTAAGCACGTATGCGGCGCCGGCGCCCAGCAACGCCATCCCTGTGTAAGCTTTGCCCATGAACATCGATTTGATGTCGCTCTTTTCCTGCTCAGACAGCTCGTCCCAATTGAAGCCGGGGACACCATCAAAGAGCGATTCAGGGCCGCCAAACCGGCGTCCGCCTAACTCAAAACCGGCGCGCCAGAACCCCAACGGGCTATAGTTAACCATGTCGTTAATGACATTGCCGGGCAGCGTCACAAACGGCGAAAAGAGCGAACCGAAAAAAAGGTGATCGCGCTTGAGCTCGTTGAGGAACGCGGTGACTTTGCCCATGATGCCGTAGGGCGAGTTGCGGTAGATAGCCAGTTGCGCGTAGCGTTCAGCCTGGCCCGCAATCTCCGGGGACTGGTCGCGGAGCCGGTCATCGATCAGTTCCTCGACACGGCGCGCTCGTTCTAATGGTGTGAGGCCCCAGCGCGCAGCTTCATCGCTGGCCTGCTGGATAGCATCGTCCCGGATTTTCTGGGTGCCATAGACCAGGGAGCGCCCGAGCTCCTGAGACTGTTCCTTGGTATAGCCGAGACGATCACCCAACCTCACGCCCAGCGCGTAGCTTACCGAATCTCTGGCGCCGTTGCGAAACACCGTCTCCATGCCGGATAGAAACCGGCCGACATATTTGTAGGCGTTGTAAGCGTTTAGAACTGCCAGTGGACCTTTGAACTGCAAAGGTCCTTCGTACCACTTGGCGCCCGGTCCGGCTGCTTCCAGGCGCGACCGAAACGGCAATTTCCTGGGCAATTTCCCGAAGGCAGTTTCGACTCCTTCGCCCACATGCATCGGCGTCCCGGTTGCCAGCGAGTATGGCAGATCCCTGCGCGCGCTCTCCAGGAGGCTTCTAGCGTAAGTGGAAAGTAACGCCGGCACATGGGTGATGTTGAAGTCGCGCTTGCCTACCGTGTTAAATGCCAGGTCGAAAACGTTGTTTAACAGGTTCTGACCGTAATAGGAGCCGTGCGTGAACGGGCCGGTTAACAAGCTGGCCATCCAGAGCGATTGCGCATCCCGGCCGCCTTTGCGCATCGTGGGCGCCTGGTCCAGCATCAGGTCGGTCATCCGGGCCATCCATTTGTTAACCAGGTCGCGCGGGCCTGCCTCGGCTAACAGTTGCTGAACCATGTTGCCGGCGTTCTTCATTTCCTGCAGCTTTTGCCGGTCCCAGGACTCTAAACCCAACATCTTGGCGATCGCGTTGTGGTACTCGTCTTTATCGAAGAGCCCCAGGTTCATGAGCTTGAGGACGCGAGCGACTTCGCTCTGTGGCAGCGGCTTTGGCGCATTGGGTGCGGCGTGGGCTAAGATCTCCTGCACCTGGCGTTCCCGCTCTGCGGTGATGGCGCTGCCGAAATATCTGTCGAAGGCCGTTTGGATTTTGAGCGCTTGTTCTTCACTCAAGCCTGTGCCTTGAATCAGCTTTTGGTAGAGCGCCTGGCCCGTTCGGCCGATCTCAGCGTAATGCTGGCGAACGAGCTCCCGCAGATTGATGCCTTGCTCGCGGATAAACGATCCGATCTGGGCCTGGCTGAAGGGCGCATCAAGTGCAGAATCGAGCTTTTGAAAAAACAGCGCGTTCGGGTTTTCGAGCTTGAGCTTTTCAACAGCCTCTGTCCATGCGCGCTCAAAAAGCGGCACGTTCGATATAGCGTTGCGGATAGTTTCGCCGGCGCTGATCTTGATCCGGGGCGGAACCGGCGGCAATTCGCCGGCACGCTCCTTAACCATCTGCGTGATGGTGGATTCCCAGCTTTGGTAAAGCTTTTCGAGCAGCGGCCGTTCATCGGGACTGGTAAATCCCATGCGGCCAAACGCCTGGTTAATCGCATCGGTAGCGGCATGCCGGTACCGTTCTTCGAGGCTCTGATCGATTTGCTCTTGGGCGCGCCTAACGGCTGGCTCAGCCTGTGCTAGCAGCTGGTCGATAGCCGCTTTCTGCGCTTCTGAAAGCCTCTCATAAGCTGCGCTAACTCTTTTGGAACCGCCTATCCGATCGGCTTTTTGCTGGGTGTCGGCGATCTGCTTTTGCCAGCGAGCCACAGCCGAATTGCCATCTGTGTAGAGCAGTTTCTGGGCGTTGAGCGCCTGGCCGAGCGCGGTCTCGCGCGCGGCTTCATCACGCAGCCAGAGCTCTTTGCTGTGGGTAAGATCAACGGCTGCCTGCGCGAAATTGCGATCCCGCAAATCCTGGATCTGGCGATCAAACTCCTGGCTGATTACTACGCGCATGGCCGCGCCCTGGTCGGTTCCATAAACCTCCGGATGAGCCTCCAACCAGCGCTGGCCGGCATAAATATCGTTCCCAAGCCCGCGGAATCGCACCCTGGCTTCGTTCATGGCCTGGTCGAGCGGACGCGGGGCGTAGGGGAGTTTTTCGCCCGTCATAGCCTCGACCATCTTCGCGCTCCCTCCGCTCCTGAAGGGCGTTTCATCGGCCGGCCGATTCGGGCTGCCCATGTCGTCGCCGCCTCGCAATGAGGCGCGCGCGAAGATTTCCCCTATGCTGTCTCCTGCTCCCGGTCCGAGTTCCCCTCGTCCTGGTCCTCCCGGTTCGGTTCCGATTGCCTCAAGAGCTGGTCGGCCAATAGAGCCTGCTGCGCCTCGCTCGTAGCCGGGTAAAGGCTCTGGAGCTCCGCGGTACTCTCCGAGGCTAGATCGCTCGTAGGTGTCGCGCTCTGGACCGGTTGCAAGCTCTTCTCGGTTGGTAACGCCGGCTCCCGCTGGCGCTGCTCTTCGTCCTGCGAGCTCCTCGGCTCCTCCTGGGCCGGGATAAACTGCGGGCCCCGCTGCTCCTGCTCCTGCTGCTCGTCCTTCTGGGGTTGCGCCTGTTGCTGCGGCGAGCTCGGGCGTCCCCCGTAAGATCGCTGTCCCCTCGGCTGTTGGGACCTCTGCTCCGATCCCCTCTGGCCTCCCCGTGATTCCCACGGCTCCCGCTCGCGGCCCGACAATTGGCTCTGGCCGCCACCCGGCTTCTGAAGCCGCGGCCGGAACCGGGGCCGGTGAAAGTTCCCGGCCATACTCGAAGGTAGCCCGCTCGCCAGGCGCGAACGCGGGCCGGCTAGCGTTAATCTGGTTTGACCTGGCAATGGTATCAGCGTCATTGGAGGGATAAGTTCCCCTGTTACGTGCAAGTTCAATCGCGTAACCTGGCCCGAGGACACGCTCGATCGCCATCGCAGCCAGGTTCTGAAAATCATGGTTAGCTAACCGGTCTTCACCGTAGTTCACGAAGACAGGGCCCTCGGGACGGTTAATTATTCCGATCGGGTGGCCGGCGCCTTCCAAGAAGGCCTGGAGCCGGTCGGCTTCTTCTTCAGACAACGGCCGGCCCAAGTTAAGCTGCCCGATGTTAGCTCTTGCGTAGTCAGTGGTCGGATGCACGTCGAGCACGGCCATGGCGTGTTCATCGGGCCGGATCGCGACCGAGTGGACCGGGATTGCGCCAACGCCGATTGGTTCCTTTCCTTGCCGGACTGCAGCGAACGAATCGCGGATCAGTTGCTGGACGTCCCAGTCGTTGACGCGCCAGCCGAATGCTTGCCGGATTTCTGACCCAAGTTCGCCTAGTACGCTCTGGTACCAAGCCGGCGCGCGCTCCAGACTTGTGCGAGTCGGGAACCTCTCTTCGGCAAAAGCTGCTAGCAATTCTTCGGTTACCAAGTTGGTAAGCCGCGCCCCGGTTCTGCCATACTCGCGCGCGTAAGCCTGGGTCATGTCCTCTATGCCGCTAAACCCACGCGCACGTGCCAGCCGTTGGGAAATGCCGGTCGAATCGAAGTAGTTGCGGGCCGCATGCATCGCTGCGACGTAAGCAGCCCGCCCTTCAGGCGTGCTAGCAAATAACTGAGTAAATCCGCCGTGGACAACCGCCTCGTGCACGGCAGTCTTGCTGGCGTCGACCAAAGGCTGAGGCCTGGCGAACAGGGCCGCGGTATTGAGCGTAGCCTGTTCGCTGACCGGGTCCCACCACCCAAGGCGTGGATCGGTTTCATCATGTACCGTGCCAATCGGAAACCGCAAACCATCGAACGCTCTTGGCACTGTTTCCTCGATCAACGCACGATGCAGTTCATCGGCATTGGGAAATGCGTCGCCTATCACCCAAAGTTGCCGCAAGTTGCGATCCCAGACCGTTTGCGCTGAACCCGGCTCATAGCCTTGTCTCGCCATTGCAAGCCGGACACGCCTGGGCAAAGACCGCTCGGTTGGTACATAGCTCACTTTCCCGTCCAGGCCGGCTTGCGATGCGCTAGCATTAACAGTACGTTTGACTTCGCGCTGCGACAGCTGCGTGACCGGCTCTGTCGGAAACCGAACCTCGGCTGTACGCGGACCAGGCAGCCTTGCTAGCAATTGGCCAGGAGCTCCCATTGCGCGTGAGAGCGCCGATAGATCGGCTAGCAAGTTCTTGCGGCCATTAACATTGAGCGCAGCGTTCCGGTTATTGGTGCTAGCGTTGGCCCAATCGCCTTCATGCAAAGCGATTGCGTTCTGGTTACGTGCTAGCCAGGCCTGCACAACCGACAACGGTAGCCCGCTTTGTCTTTGGAGATCCGAGATTGCAACCGACTCAGGCTGGCCCTGGGCGCGCAATGTATAGTAGGCTGACAGGATCCGGTTCTGGTCTGCCAGTGCGACCGGAGTGGCGGAAAGGGCTGCTCCCAGCGGTTCGGTGAACGCCATGTAAAGGCGCGGGCGACCAGCGGCATGGATAGCGGCTGCGCGCTGAGCGTCGGTTGCACTGGGCCAGTCGCCTTGGTCAAGCTGCACTTTGTCGCCTAGCCCAATAATCGCGGATTTTGCTTGCTCGAGTGGCACGCCAGCACGCTCGACAACCTCGCCAATTGGGAGGGACGTCCGCTGGCGTTCCGCGCTCAATGTCTGGTAAGCGTCATAGAGACGTTGCTCGATTGAGGCTCTTTCGCCTGGCTCCAATGGGACCGGCTGTGTGGGTTCGGTTGGCGGTGGTTCAACAAATCCCTCGCGCTTTGGAGCGGGCTGCGGCGGCTCTTCCGCCGGCGGCGTTAGCCTTACCGGCTCAGGCTCGGCCGCTGCAGGCCTTGGCGCGGCCGGCCGAGGCGCTGCAAGCTCGGGTTCGGCCGGCTCTGGCGAAGGTTCTGGAAACCCGTGCGCGAACTCCTCTTGGATGCCTGCGCTAATTTGCGCGGTTCTCTGTGCTAGCTCCTCTGGAGTTTCGCTTGGCGCAGCGACGCCCAGGCGCACCGCCGCGGCTTGGGTGGCAGCTTCTTCGCCCAGCGCAATTGCCTCCAAAGCTTTGTCCAGGTCGGTTGTTAACTGACCGAGCGCTTGCTCAGGGGCCTGCGGCGGATACTGGACCTGTTCTTCGGGGAGTCTTTGTTCAAGCGGAGAAACCGGCGCTACTGGAGGCCTTTGGGTGGGAATTGGCGGCGGCTGTCCGGTTTCCGGTGGCGCCGGTGACGGAGCACCCGGCTTGGCGCGCACTTCAACCTCGGCCGGCGGCCGCATGGCTCTTCCGACGATCAGACTGCCCAAAGTCGCACCGGAGTCCAGTATGGCACCGGCGGCGGCTTGTTGCCACACTCCGCGGTCCAGCGGGCGGTTGGGATCGTAGCCGCTCACCCGCGCGGCCACGTTCTGCATAAACTGGTAGGATCCCATCCCGGCTCCGCCGCTGACCCATGCCGCAGTGACCCGCGCCAGATTGGCCAAACCTTCACGTGCTGTTTGGTTTGCTAGCATTCTTCCGAAGGCTTCGCTTAAAAGTGACCGGGGCACCTCGGCGGCAGCCATTTGGAATGGGACGCCGGCCATACCGATAAGGCCGGCCAGGTTCGCCGTGCGCTCGTCAGCGCCATTTTCTCTTGCTTCCTGGTGCTGACTTTCGAAGGCCTGCGCGGCAAACGTTGAAAGCTCTACGCTCCTACCCAGGATCCCGCCGAGAGTACCGCCGGCAAAGGCACTGATGACCTGAGGCGTCATTTCGCCTGCGGCTGCTGCGATTTGTCCCGCGGGTGTCGCCTGGGTTTGAACCGGGACTTCGCCGGCTCCGGCTTGCGCCGATCGGCCGGCGCTCTCAACTAGATCGCTTAGCAATGAAAGGCTCTTGGCGACGTTCCTTGCCGGCGCAACGGATTGGCCCCCGCTAGCGATGTAAGCGTTAGCATACTTGATCTGCTCCTCTAAGAGCGCAGCGCCCTGGGCCAGGCCGGCTGCTTGTTCGCCATCGAAAGCGCCTCCCTTGCTGGCGTCCTGGAACTCTTTGTTGATTTCATCGAGACGGTTCTGCAAGTCGACGCGATAGGCCTGCATCTCCGGTATGGTTTTGCCGGTGAAGGCTTCGATCGCGGCCGCCCCCGTCCGTGGAATGCCGGCTGCAATCTGTGCGCCGCCGGCGAACATATGGCCGACCAGCAGACGCCCGATATTGGTCTGGAGCTCCGACCCGAATAAAAGATTTTCCCACCAGCTCGGTTGCTGGAGGGCCGGACTGGTTTCAGCTATTCCGGTGCCGCGGTTGGCCCATTCTCTGACTTGGTCGAGAGTGAATGGCTGTTCTTGGTCGCTCGGCGCTGGAGCCCCTGCGGCCGGCGGTTGCTTGCCTTGGGCCCAGGCGCGCACCTGATCGAGAGTAAAGGGCCCTTGTTGATCGGAGGCTGCTGATGGTTGCGCGGAGGGCGGCGCCGGTCCTGCGGTGCCCGGTGCCGATGCAGGCTCAGCCGACTCGTTGGTTTGCGCAGCAGGTTCTTGAAAATTGGCGACGGCAGCCATGATGGAGCCCTATTTTTGCGCGGTCCGTGGAAATGGCTTGAGTTTGCCTGCCGCATTCATCGCCTTTGCGGCTTCGATATTTTTCCTTCGCAAAAATTCGGCTCGGAGAGCTTCGCTCTCGAAGTTTGGCGCTAGCTGCTGCTGGAAAATGCGAAAAAGACAAAGACGTCCGTGGCACCAACCACGTTCTGGCCCAAATCTAAAACCCATGCCTTGTAGCGGATCGGGATTGTTCATAAGCCGCGATCTCTACCCTCGGAGCCTTCCAAGTTCGCTAGGTTAGCGGCAGGGGGTGTAGTTCCGTAACGTTTCAAGAGGCCGTTGAAGCAAGCGAATGCTTGTTTTTTTGCGATTCGAGGAAATGACCAGGCCAGATCCCCCCAATCCTCAGCTTTTGGATAACTTTCGCGCTCCGGCAACGCTCGGCCAAAAAGCTCTTTGGCAGGCTCAATTGTAATGATAATGACCTCGTAGCCGTAAAGTGTGTTGCCCTTGTTGCGCACTTCATAGAGCGCCGCCATGCCCTGTCGTTTGATCTGACGTAAAATACGACCTTGATAAACCGTTTCAGTCGGTAGCATTTTCATTTAGCGCTGAACGTTAAGAACTCCTTTTCGAATTCCGGCTAATGTTCGGCCGCGTAGCGGCTACGTACTCACGTACTGCGGTTGCTCAGTTCCTCGGAGCGCGGCGTCGTTTCTCAAGGCCCAGTCGCGCTCGCGTGTCACTCGGTCGCTGGCACCGTCCGGGAACGGTTTGTTGTTTCCGGGCCAAAGCGGTTTGCGCAGCGCCGAATAAACAAGGATCGCTTCTTGGGGATCCATGCCATTGACTGCGTCGTAGCCGCCCATCCGATCAATGATGTCGCGGGCCGCCGCCCCGCCCCGGTGCTGAGAATCTGCGATCACCATCTCCTGGAGGCCTGGCGAACCAAGCCGCCACGGCTGGGATTGACTGAGAAATTTGTTGGCCCAGGCTGCCGTGACCGCGTGGAAAGCCTGGGGCGAGTCCGGGCCGTACTCTTTGACGATCCGGTAAGCCCTGCCCTCGTCGTCGGGACTGTCAGCCCAGAGCCCAAACACCGAATCGTGCGAACCATCCTTGCCAAACTCGCGGCCCTCTTCGCTCATGACGTTAGCCCAGACATTGGGATCAATCCCGAGCACAGCCGGCGCTCTTTCAGGGTGGCGATAGTCGTTGTTGCTGGTTGCTAATCTTTCTGTGGCCGTTCCTGCGCCTGGCTCGTAGCTAACCGGTCGCAGTCCTGTCTGGTCCTCCGTCATCGACAGCGGGATCCCGCGGCGGTTGGGAGGCACTTGTTTCGTCCCGCCCTGTTGCGTCTGAGCTGCGGCCGCTGCTGCCGCGCGAGCGTTGAGGCGCCGGCTTATTTCGCGAATGGCGGCATCGGACTGGGGAGGTCCAAATTCACCGCGCTGATAGGCCGCCTGATCCGCCCGGTTTTGCGGCGTATCCGGGATACCGGATTTGCGGAATTGCTCCAGCATCGCTTGGCGCTCTTGCTGTTGCTCATAAGGGGTGAGAGCTGCCTGGACCTGTTCTTGCGTGCCTTTGACCCGCATGGTCGGTTTAGTCTCGCCAGTTTTGATGTCTGGGAACCCGGGAAGCGGGATTGTTGCTTCTACTTCAGCCGGCTTGGTCTCCCTGCCTAAGGTCGCGTTGATCCCGTTGAGCAGCCCTTGAGTCGTAGCGTTGAAGTTGCCGTTCGCGTTGAAAAGTTCGTGCGCTTTGTTGGCCATAACATCAGTTGCGCCCATGTTACTGCCCAGGAAACCCTTGCCGTAACTGTACAGGCTCGTGAGCTGGGCCTGCTGCGCAGCTGGCAGCCGAGGGTCGGCGATCAACTGTTGCAACTGGTCCAGGTTCTTGGCAATCCGGCCCTGCACGAGGGTCGGCTCGGCTTGCCCGCTGAACGCCAGCCGGTCCGGATCGATCGGGCTCTGCAGGTAGCCACCCTCCTGCAGTGAACTGAGCTCTTTGGCTTGACCGAGCTTGCTCTGGAAATCGCTCGTCGCTTTTACTCGGCCATCGACCAGACCGTAAGCGGTTTGAAGTTGTTTTCCGACGGCGTCGGGCCGGCTGAGCAAGTACGCATTCTTATCGAGCCAACTGCCGATCTTTGTCGAGTATTGCGGGTCATCCCATGCCGGCAAAGCCGTGATCGCCTCACGGGCCCGGTCAAGCGCGTCGTTCGTATCGGCCTGCTGGCCTTCTACCGCGTCGAGGTTGAGCTGGCTGGATTTAAGGGCCAACTTCTTTGCCTGGACATCCAGGGGCAGCAATTGCTTTCGCTGGTCGGATTCGCTCTCGATGTTGGCCGCTTGAGCCTGGTAGTAACCGCTCCGGGCGTTGGCTTCGTCCAGGTCCGCAAGCGACTTTCTGTAGTTGAGCGCGCGGTTATAAGCGTTGTCGACAAGAGAGGTCGTGCTCTGGGTGATTTGATTCATCAC
>Ga0213877_10000047_pt1 | contig 13334 bp, 11 predicted proteins | sample VelepicoBEBS_R01_FD_160112 | JGI IMG/M metagenome (GOLD analysis project Ga0213877, IMG submission 160112) | Vellozia epidendroides bulk soil microbial communities from rupestrian grasslands, the National Park of Serra do Cipo, Brazil - BS_R01 | ecosystem: Environmental > Terrestrial > Soil >...
AGTCCTTGGCCGGATCACTCGCGCAGTGTCTTGCCGATGCACTGAAGACATTGGACTAGCGTCCGCCTGCGTTTCGGTCTGATATGTTTCGGAAGTCGGGACGGAAACAGGAGTCTGACTCGACACTGGGGATTCTGTCAGCGGAGAAGAATTTTGCCCTGGAAAAACCACTGTGTCCGTACGGTCAATGCTGATCGTCTGCCCCGAACTCATTCCCGTCCTGGCGCTCTCTTCGTTCACGCTTCTGACGCCGGAAAGCGTGGTGGAATTGGAATTCACAGTTGCGTCGTCACTAATTAAATTCTCGTCCGTTGCATGGTCGGCTGCATTTTTTTCCGGTATTTGAACCGCGACCACCACAGCTGCAAGAATCGTGCAAATCATAAGTCCCGACGCAACCCACGTCGTTTGGCGATCGTATTTTCGAAGCACGCCATTCCTGTAAGGGGTCAGGTCTTTACCGGTCACTGGTGGAGGAACACAAAATCGCCCCACGCCCTCGCTGTGCTCGGGGATCTTCTTTGGATTTTCGCTCCCCAGATTCCATTCCATGGAGCTCATCCTTGGAAATATCGGACCATTTTTCCAAAACTTTAGCACGATGATGAGACGAACTGGAATCCGACAGAATTCAGTGTAAATCCTTGGATTTCCATGCGGAAATATGGCGTTAGACCGTATGCGTTAGACCAACCCCATTCCGGTTCAGCGCGTCCAAATTTTTGATTAGCGGGTGCAGCGGAGCAGTCAGCTCAGGACCTCTGCAGTCCGGTGCCTCGGACTTGATTGTGATAGAAGATAAGACGCCGGTGCAACCCACGGAGTTAGCTCCGGCGTCTGTTTAACTTTGACCCCTAGCCCAACTGGCAGGAGTCAGTTCACTGACACGATTGGCGGGGAACTCGGCTAGACCCGGCAGCACGCTGCTAAGGTACTGGCGAATCGGTATCTGATAGCGTCGACAGGTCTCGATAACCGACAGGATCGCGGCAACTCGCGGACCGGCTCGCTCGCTGCCAACGTGCAGCCAATTGCGACGGTTATGCAAAGATTTGCATAATGCAGAGCGTTTTTAGCCCGGCATCGCGGCGGGAGGGCGCTTGGAGAGCATTCGGAGGGTGGTCGCCGCGACGGTGGGTTAATTCCCTCTCAAAAGGATTAGATGCGCTTGAGGGTCAGGTGCAGCATGAGCGATAAGTGATGACTTCATACATTAGGTTAAGGCAAAAAAAATTACCAAAGTGCCCGGCCAAGAAACGCAACCAGCGCACGTATCCGTTCCTCAGTCGGCGGGGGTATCTTTGTCTTTATGATTTTTATGGTTTGCGAGGCGTTTGATGCCGAGGGCCGATCAAAATGGGTAACGGGGCGGACAAGCCTGCAGCGTTACCCACTGCCATTGCGTGAACTCCTCCCAGTTTGCGGGTCCGCCGTGTCGAGCACCGTTGCCGGATGCGCCGACGCCACCAAACGGGGCAAAGGGATCATCGCCAATATTCTGATCATTGATGTGAACCATCCCCGCGGGAATCCGCTTGCTCAGGGCCAACCCGCGCTCGAGAGAGTTACAAATTATGCTCAGCGAGAGCCCGTATTCGCTATCTGAAGCCAAAGCGACGGCCTCCTCGTCGCTCTGGAACGTCGTTACCGGAGCGACCGGTCCAAAGATCTCTTCTCTAAATGCCCTCATCGAGGGTGTTACTCGGTCAAGCACCGTGGCTTGATAAAACAAGTCTCGGTATTCGCCGCCCGCCCGCAGTCGGGCGCCGGATGCGATAGAATCCCGGACAATGGAATCCACCCGCTCCAACTGGCGCCGGGTGATGAGCGGTCCAAGAGCCACTTCCTCCACCGCTGGGTTTCCCACTTTGATTTGCTTGGCCTTTTGGGTGAGCAGATCCGTTACCGTCGGAGCAAGTTTTTCGTGAATCAGGACGCGCCCAGTCGCCATACAGATCTGACCTTGATGGGTCCAACTGCCAAAAGCCGCGTTCGAGGCTGCTAATTCCACGTCTGCGTCTTCGAGGATAATCATCGCGTTCTTGCCGCCGAGTTCGAGCGAGACCTTCTTTAGGTTTCGGCCGGCAATTTCCGCCACTTTGCGACCGGCGCCGGTGGAACCGGTGAAAGACACCATCGCCACCCGAGGATCCTCGCAGATCGCCTGGCCGGCATCCGCGCCTCCTGGCAGGACCTGGAGCAGACCGGCGGGCAGACCGGCTTCCTCGAAGATCTGGGCAAGAATGAATCCGCCGCACACAGGCGTCTCCAGGTCCGGTTTTAGCACGACGGCATTGCCGAGTGCCAAAGCCGGGGCAGAGGCGCGAGTAGAAAGGATCAATGGGAAATTATTGGGTGAGATGACTCCAACCACCCCTCGAGGGATCCTTCGGGCCAAGCTGAGGCGCTCACTCGGTGAAGGCAGGACCAAACCGGGCGGTTGAGTCGCGATGGCTGCGGCTTCCAGCAGGTGACCATGCGCCTGGAGAAATTCAATATCAGCCTTCGGACGAACGCCCCCGCATTCGCGCATGACCCAGCGTTTGACCTCCTCTTGGTGCTTGCGAAGTAACTCCGCCGCACGACGGAGGACCTCGGCTCGGTCCGTGGCGAGCGCCTCTGCCCAATCGCGTTGCGCTGCGCTTGCCTTGTAAGCCGCCTCGCGGACATCCGTCGCGTCGGCGACGCCCACCCGGGTCAAGATCGAACCGGTCGCAGGTTCTATATCGTCGGCCTGACCACCGGATGACTCGATCCAGCCGCCATCGTAGATCTTGCCGCGCCAAAGGGACTCTTTGAAATAAAGTTGCTCTTTCACTAGTGATTGCTCCGTATTCATATTCATAAGGGGGTTTGCGAGTCGAAGGGGGTTTGCGATTTGACAACGGACGGTTGGTTCCGGCCCTCATCCGGGTTGGGTTTGGCTTGCCCTGTCGGAATCGTCAGACTTGCTCAACGAGGCGCTTTCGACTCGATCCGACCAGGTTGCGTGCAGCAAGTCTTCGATGGCCAGCGCCGCCGACCCAGAGTCGGATGCCGGGAAAGCCCCCATGACGTACCGATCTGGACGGAGGGCCAGCACCTGACCTTCGTAGCCCTGCCAGGCCACAGTGACGGCGCGTTCATTGTCGACGACTGCCGCGTCCAGGATTCCCGCCTGAGCCGCTTGACGCGGCAGCGCACAAGGCAGTGAGTAAATACCGATGCGGCGGGTTCCTATCTTTTTCCAGATGGGTTGCACCCACCCGCTAAGCGCCTGTTCGGGCGTCTGGCCAAAGGCGACAAGGGCAAAGCCTGTGCCGAGCGCTTCGTCGAGAAGGATGAGCTTGCCATCCACCCGCATCACGATCGGCTGGGGAAACATCCTGCCCACCAGCGTGCGCCGGGTTCCCTTGTCGTCCGGCACGAAGAAGCCACGAACAAAGCGCGGTTTGGGCTTATACTTCATCTCAGCAACGTAATCTCGCGCCGCCGGGTAAAGGCCTAACGCTCGCAAGCCTAGCTGCAGAGAGACGGCGGAAAACTGATCTTTGGGCATCATGACGCGGCCCATCTTCATGGCCAGATCGATCATCTGCCAGATGTGAGGCTTGCGTTCTTGTTCGTAACTTTGCAACAGGCCCGCTCCGGCTGTCCCGCCCAATACCGCCGCCAGCTTCCATCCGAGATTGAAAGCGTCGCGGATGCCGCTATTCATGCCTTGACCGGCAAACGGGGGCGTCAGATGAGCCGCGTCACCGGCCAGGAATATTCGACCTTCGGACCAACGGTTCGCCACCCGCGCGTGGAACGTATAAACGCGTACCCTGCTAATAGTAGTGCTGCCGGACGCCATGCCGTGGCTCTCCAGGAGCTTGGTCACAAAATCGGCACTCACCGCTTCCTCATCGCTCTCGCCTTGGAAAAGCATAAATTCAAAACGCCGAGTTGCATGTGGTCCAGGGAGGCTGAGACAGGGCCGTCGTGGGTCGCAGAACACTTTGGTGTGGCGAAACGGGTGCGTGTCGCCTTCGAGGTCAACAATGAGCCAGCGTTCGGCAAACGTGCTGCCCTCCAGCTTAAGGCCGAGTTGCCGGCGCGCGGTGCTTTTGCCGCCGTCGCAGGCCGCCACGTAATCGCACGCCACTGTGGCCGTCTTGCCGTCCTGGCCGCGCACCTGCAGACGCACTCCCTCCGAGTCCTGGTCGAGCCCGATCACCTCGCAGTTAAACCAAGTCTCGACGTTGGCGAATCGCTGAAGACCAGCTCTTAGCTGGGCTTCCAGCAAGGGCTGACGGAAGGCGGAGCGACGCGGGTAGCCGAACTCTTTTGTCTGGGGTTGCACCTTGGCGAAACAGCGGCCACGGGGGGAAAAATAGTGGGATCCATAACCCAGGACCAGGTCGGGCAACACATGATCGATCAGCCCGATCGCTTGCATCGTCCGCAAAGACTCGTCATCGATGGACACGGCTCGCGGCTCCTGCACCGTCGTGGCGTTGCGTTCCACCAGGAGCACGTCGACACCGGCTAGGCCAAGAGAGTTAGCAAGGGTTAGCCCCGTCGGCCCCGCCCCAACTACCACCACACTTTTGCGACAATCGTTCATCTGCGAAAAAGGTCGGTTACCTGGTTTCTTGGATTCATGAGGGAACTTCGTCTTGGACGCGGTTGCTGAGGATGCCGATTCCGCTGACTTCAACCTCAATGAGGTCGCCGGGCGCCATGAAGAGCGCCGGTTGGCGCTTAAAACCCACGCCGCCGGGCGTTCCGGTACAGATCACGTCGCCAGACCGCAAGGGCGTGAACGACGAAATGTACGCCACCAGCTGCTCGATCGTGAAGATCATCTCCCCGATGGCGGCGTGCTGGACCACTTTGCCATTAAGACGCGTGGTGAGCGTCAAATTTCGAAGGTCGCTGATTTCGTCCGCTGTCACCATCCAGGGGCCGAAAGCCCCCGTTGCAGGAAAGTTCTTTCCTGGCGTGAACTGCGGAGTGTGCCGTTGCCAATCGCGAACAGTCACATCGTTGTAGCACGCGTAACCAGCGATGTGGCCAAGAACTTCAGATTCAGGGATGTAGCGACCTCCGCGCCCGATTACGACAGCGAGCTCGCCTTCGTAGTCCAGTTGAGAGGAAACGCGAGGGCGAATGATCGGCTGCTCATGCCCGATTTGAGTGTCGGCAAACCGCGTGAAGATAGCTGGGTACTCGGTGGCTGGGCGACCGGTTTCTAAACGGTGGGTTTCGTAGTTTAGGCCGACGCAAAGGATTTTGTCCGGGTTAGGAATCACAGGCAGAAACGCCACCTCCTTCAGGTCAAAATCCGGTTTGACGCCGCTTAGGGTGGCCCGAATACCGTCCAGGGCATCGGCGGCGATCAAGGCGCGTAAATCGGCGAACCGGCCGCCGAGATCGAAAATGCCTTCGCCAACAACTGCGCCGTAACTTTGCTTCCCGCCATGCTCAAATGTAGTAAGTTTCATATCCGTGCTTTTTTTTAGGTCTGAAGAGGTTGCCTAGCTGCGCATGATCGCTTGACCCCAAAGGTTCAGTGTCCGTTCTTCGTGGGGCCAGTCCTTGGTGGGTCGATCGTGAATGACCTCGAGCTCGGCCGAAACTTCGATCCAATTCCCATCACAGTCGGCGATGAAGATGAACAGGTTGTTGCCGGGTCCATGGCGACCGGGGCCCCAGATCAACTTAATGTTTTGGGCCCCGAAATGGTCTGCCCAATCGCGTATTTTGGTCCATTCCCCAGCTTCGTAGCTGTGGTGGTCAATTCCCTGGTAATGAGAGCGGAAAAACGCGAGCGTGTGATGTTCGTGGTTTGAACGCGTCCAACAGGTGTTCACTTCGCCCTTGTCGTTTCGCACCCGGTCGGAGACGGCAAATCCGAGTTTGCCGAAGTAGAATGCCTCAAGGGTAGCGGGGTCTTGAGTCGCCAACGTCAAGTGTTGGAGCGGCCCGTGAAGGCGCGGCCTCTCCTCTGCCTCAGCTGCTGGCTGGGGCGCAAGGCCGAAGACCACCACGTTGCCATCCGGATCACGAACCGAGAACGCTTGGTCGTCGAACAAAGGACTCGGAGAGGCAGCCGGCTCGAGCCCTTCGGCTGCGGCTCGAGCCCGCAGCTCATCGAGCCCAAACGAATCGCGGCAAGCGAAGGCGCAAAACCCAAGAGTCTTTGAAAGCCCTTTGCCGACCAGGATGCGACGAGCCGGACCTTGGCAGAGCCACAAGTCATCTCCGAGAGGTTTGACGGTCATGTCCATGGCCGAGCCGTAAAACTCGGCGAGCCTGGCGGGTGCCTCGCTCAGGAGTTGAAGGTGATGAAGGTAAGCGCCTGTGCGAAGGGCGGTAAGGGGGTCAGTCGGTTTCATATAGTGGTATTATTCAGATTGATTTGGACTAAAAAATCATATAACGATATTATGTCAACTTAATAATTAAATTATTCTTGTTATATGATAAAATATTCGTTTATGTGTCAGAGAGTCGCTGAGCTGACTACAGGGCTCATGATCCTGAAGAATTGGGACACTGCGGAAGCGTCTCCCGGGGCGGCAGCGACCAAGGTGGAATAGACAACCTCGAAGGTAGCAGTAATAACCGAGACGCCGTGTTCGATTTTTTTATCACAGTGTGAGAAATATTTTTGAACTCCCTAATAACTGCGCTATCATACTGAGAAATTGAAGGGCTGATGAAAAAGAGCGCATATCCTCAGCGATCCGGGCCACCGAAGGCTTGGGCAGGAAATCGTCGCGACGGCAAAGCATTGATCAAACGCAGCCCCAAGCAAAAGTCCAAGGCTGAGAGCAGTGGCGGCCGGATGCTTGCTGTCCTCGGGCTGTTCACGATAGAAAGCCCTGAGTGGACGGTGGAGGAAGCTGCTGAAAGCCTGGGCGCATCGGTGAGTACGACCTACAGGTATTTCAGGGCGCTCACAAAAGTGGGCTTACTCAGCCCCGTCTCGCGCGCAGGTTATATGCTCGGACCGGCAATCATCGAATTGGACCGACAAATCCAGATGTGCGATCCGATGCTGCGCGCCGCCCGCGGCGTGATGGCGGACCTGATCGGATATGCGCCGGACGAGGCGATCATTCTCTTGTGCCGACTGTTCCAGGACCGGGTGATCTGCGTGCACCAGGTTTTCGGTCGCGGACCCCACGAGCCCGTCAGTTACGAACGCGGCCGTCCCATGCCGTTGTTTCGTGGCGCCACCTCAAAGATCATTCTCGCCCATCTGCCGCCGCATACGCTGAAAGCGCTGTTTGCTCAGCGCGCTCACGAGATCGCCGCCGCCGGCCTTGGCGACAACTGGGACGCGTTCAAACGCGCGCTTGCCGCCCTACGGCGCGGCGGCGTGTGCATCACCAAGGGAGAAGTCGATCCGGGACGAGTCGGGATCGCCGCTGTCGTTTTCAGTTAAATCGGATAGCAAGGCGTTTAGAAACCGATTTTTCATGCCTGACTCATCGAGGTAATAATCGCCTGCTTCCGCCAAGGCGTCTAAATCGCTGTCACTAAATTCGCCCGCGTAATATTCTAATTCACCCATCGCCATTTACGCCTGTTGATTGGTATTCGACGATCGAGTGGCCATAGTCACCGTTTATGTTTAAGAATTGATCAGGTTTTCGCCAGGAAGACGTAATTCGTCGTTCTTTTTGTGGGATTGAGTCAAACGGTTCGCTTACAGCTGCGCATGCATTCAGGCATTTATCGAATTCCTGGTCGACGTGAACTGCCAGCGGGAATTCTCCATGGGCGAGGAACACCGGGTGCGAGTTCGCGCAAACCTGGCTTTGCCCCAGTGCGAACGCCAGCACTATGGGCGGAAAAGCATCCAGGAGCAGGCATATCCAACGATTTTTCATAGGGGCTCTGCGGGATTCGGTCTGCTAGCAGAGCGTTTAAGCCGCCAGTCGCATGACTCCCTCAAGGGTATCGTCGTCGATTTACTGGATGAATGGCTCCCGCGGGCCTATCGGCTTACACATGCGGGAGCGATCGGCGCTAATCCGGACCAGCGAATTCACGAAGATGCGCGTCACCTAGCCGAATTATGCGCCGACCTCGGCATTGGGCTCTTTCAATCCTCGCTTTTACTCGGGGCCTTCATCGGCGTGCTTTGGGAAGCTGTCTGAAAACTTTGGCCTGGTTTGGCATCATCACCGTGTGCCGATTCCCGGGTACATGGTCTGGTGCGCTTTGTTGTATGCCTTCGCAGCGAGTTTCCTCAGCTGGAGAGTAGGTAAACCGTTGATCCCGCTTAACGCTGACCGCTACGCGCGAGAAGCCGAGTTTCGCTTCTCGCTTGTTCACCTCAACGAGCATATCGGAGAGTTCAACGGGGACGCGGTGGACCAAAAGCCTAAGTTACTCGTGGACCTACGAAATGTACTGCGGGTATGGTGGGGAATTGTCAACGCGAATGCGCGGCTGACTTTCGTCACCGCCGGGTACGGCTGGTTTACTACAATTGCGCCGATACTCGCGGCCGCACCGGGTTACTTCGGCGGAAACCTAACCTTCGGCGAACTTATGATGGTTGCCGCGGCGTTCTCTCAAGTACAGACATCCTTACGATGGTTTATCGATAATTTCGGGCTGATTGCGGATTGGCGGGCGACGCTACTAAGGATAGCGGAATTCCGCGCGGCTCTGATTGCGTATCCTCAGCAGGGCTTGTCGTGTTGGTATTCAAACTCGGCCTTGGCGGCGATTGAGGCGTCGCTCTCCTTCTGGCGGGCGATGCGCGCCTGCCACCACTCGGCGTGAAGTTTCTTGGGCGCGTCGGGCCACTTCGTATCGGCCTCGCGCGGGATCTCCCATTCCTGCCATGTCTTTCTAAGAGCTTCGTTTAAGGACACGCGCAAGGGCTCCAGCTTCGCCTGCCACTTGTCCCAGATGACATCGATCTCCGCGTTGTTGGCGATGGATTTCAGGGTGACGTGGGGCACGCGTTCATAGACGAATCCGTGGCGGATGTTTCCGTGCACCGGCTGCGAACTCGGCGCGGTGCGAGTCACTTCGGCCTCCTTGAGCTGACCGTCACGGGAATCGGCCAGTAGGGTAGTACGAGTAACGTGCACCCATGATTCGCGCACGAGCCAGCGCCAGTGCCACTCGGGAAGTGTCGATAGTGATCCAGCGCCGACCCCATTGTTCAGCGACGTAAGCTGTTGTCCCGGACCCGCAGGTTGGATCAAGTACCAGATCGCTAGGCTAGGGTCCGGGGGGACGCAGTCTTCAATCATACGGCTGAAGGAAGGCATCTTGAGCCAACCTTGTGTTTGAAGGGAATTGAAAACTACAATTACTAGCGGCTTGGCACGCAAAACCGTTCTCATAGACTTATCCAATGACACCGATCGTAATCGCTAGACTTGCTGATCATCTGGATGCCCAACGAGAAGCCGTTACCGAGCACTGGATCAAAGCTGTTCGGGCCAGCTCTGAAATCCCGAGTGCGCAAAAGCTCTCCCACGGAGAGTTGAGCGACCATTTTCCGGACCTATTCAATGATCTCCTCGAATATTTGCGCACCTCAGCTGGCGGCGACGTGCGCCAAAGAGCGATTGAAGCTGCTCGCAAACACGGGAATCATCGATGGAACCAGGGCTATCATTTAGCCGAGCTCGTTCGCGAACTATGGACCATTCAGCGCCTGGTTCTCCGGGATGTGATTCGAACTTTCGCCTTCGCTTTTCCAGACTGGGGTTCCGAGATGGAGGAAGCTGAGGAACTAATCAGCGCTTTCTTCCAGGATGCGTTGGTCGGGTCAGCGGAGCAATACGTTGAAAATTTTGGGTCGCAGCTGCGGAGAGCAAGCGAGTCCGTCACGGAGGCAAATGAAAGACTGAGCAAAACGGACATTTCTCGTCTCCGATTGATCCGAACAGTTTCGCACGATCTCGGCAATTTTCTGAATAGCTTAACTTGGGTGGTGAGTGCTTTTGGCCAGGAATCAGTTGAGGCCGAGCGTCACAAGATGATCGAAGTTACGAAACGAAATTTAGCAGACATGCGAGCACTGTTGGGAGAATTGACAGACTACTCGGTATTGCTGGCGGGCGAGATCCAGCCTGATTTCGAAGAGATTTCGCTACAGTCTTTGTGCGAGGACCTCGCTACATCCTTTTCTCAGATGGCCAGGGCTAACGGTATGCTCTTCAAAGTACAATGCAACCCCGATCTTCCAACTGTTCGAAGTGATCGGCGCAGAATCAAACAAATCGTCGGGAATCTTGTATCAAACGCGATAAAATATCGCCGGCGGGAAAGAGCAGACGGAAGCATCGAAACGTGCTTCGTGTCCTTGCCTGGCGATCACTGGCAGTTGATCATCAAAGATACAGGTATCGGAATTCCTCAGGATCAACTGCTGAGCGTCTTTGAGGAGTTTCGACGAGTCGCACCCAGGGGGGAAATTCAAGGAGCAGGCTTAGGACTAGCTATCACAAAGCGCCTGGTCGAACTATTGCGAGGAGAAATTTCTGTGTCCTCAGAGTTGGGAAAGGGAACTCAGTTTACGATGACCTTTCCCATAAAGCCCCTCTGAACCGACGCCGGATCGCGACGGGCTCTTCGGCCCTCCGATGTCCGAATGTCGGAATGCCCAAGAAATTATGGGTCGGCAGTGGCGAGTAGCCCAATGCCGCTTTGAGGGTGAACCGCGTCGGAGGACGCTTCCCGCATGAACTGTCGGGAGGCCAGCTTCAGCGGGCGGCCATCGCCCGCGCGCTCATATCGTTACCGGTCCTCATCGTCGCTGACGAGCCAGTATCGATGATCGACGCCTCGCTGCGCATGTCGATCGTCATTCTTTTCAAGAGCTCCGCGACGAGTTGAAGGTATCGATCATCTACGGTTTGGTGCGGCCGAGAATTTCGTAAACCAATTGCTCGCGAAATACGAAATCACTATGCAACCGAAGAGGGAATTTTTGGTTCACTCGGACGAATTCTTACCAATAAGCCTGGGATAGCTGGAGTTCTACATCCAACCAAGACTCGAAGAAAGAAAGACAATCCATGAAGGAAACGAGAAAAAGCATGGTTCAAGAGGGTCTGCCGCATCCTTGCGGGGCAACTTGGGACGGCAAGGGAACAAACTTTGCCCTCTTCTCGGCCAACGCGACCAAAGTCGAGCTGTGCCTCTTCGACGAGCGAGGTGAGCTCGAATTGGAGCGGATTGCACTCCCTGAGTATACCAACCAGATTTGGCACGGTTATCTGCCTGACGTAGGGCCCGCCACAGTCTATGGTTACCGCGTCCACGGGCCTTATGAGCCCGCAGCGGGTCACCGATTCAATCCCCACAAACTTTTACTGGATCCAAACGCTTGCGCTCACACAGGTGAATTAACCTGGAACCCTGCGCTTTTCGGATACCAGATGGAAACGATGGACGATCTGACATTCGACGAAAGGGATAGCGCGCCTTTTATGCCCAAGTGTGTAGTCGTTGATCCCGGCTTTGAGTGGTCCGAGGCACGCAGCCAAAAGCGGATCCCATGGGATGACACCATCATTTATGAAATGCACGTGCGTGGGTTCACGAAGCGATTTCCGAAGATAAATGAGAAGCTACGAGGGACCTTTGCCGGCCTCGGACAGAAGGAAGTCGTCGATTACATTCGATCGCTTGGAGTCACCTCAGTCGAATTACTTCCTGTTCACGCGTTCGTGGTCGACAGCCATCTTCTGGAAAAGGGCCTTAGTAACTATTGGGGTTATAACAGCATCGGGTTCTTCGCACCCGATCCGCGCTATGCTTTCGAACGCGAACAGACGCTGCGAGAATTCAAGGAGATGGTGGCGCGATTACACGAAGGTGGTCTGGAGGTTATTCTCGATGTCGTCTATAACCATACGGCCGAAGGCAACGAACGCGGTCCGACCCTTTCCTTCAGGGGAATCGATAACCTTTCTTACTACCGTTTGCTACCCGACAAGCCACGTTATTATATTAACGACACAGGAACGGGAAATACTGTCAATTTGAGCCATGGCCGTGTCATTCAAATGGTTCTAGACAGTTTACGCTATTGGGCACAGCAAACAAGAGTGGACGGATTCAGATTTGACCTCGGGACTATTTTAGCGCGCGAGCCAAATGGGTTTGATAACCAGAGTGGATTCCTGAAGGCTTGCACTCAAGATCCCGTACTGAATACGGTCAAGCTAATCGCCGAACCATGGGATTGCGGACCTGGTGGATACCAGGTAGGAGAGTTTCCGCCGGGATGGGCGGAATGGAATGACAGGTTTCGTGATACCGTTCGCTCTTTTTGGAAAAGAGATGTCGAAGCATCAAAATTGTCGACCCGCCTGGTCGCTTCTCCAGATCTTTTCGACCGGCTGGGAAGAAAGCCTTCTGCTTGCGTTAACTTCATAACCGCTCATGATGGTTTCACGCTGAATGACCTCGTGACTTACAACGACAAGCACAACGAGGCAAATGGAGAAGAGAACCGGGATGGGAGCTCAGATAACAGGTCCTGGAACTGTGGTGTGGAAGGTCCGACCGCCGACCCCGAAATTAATCAGCTTAGAGAGCGCCAGCTGCGCAATTTTTTAGCAACGTTGCTGTTATCCCAAGGTACCCCAATGTTGGTTGCCGGGGACGAGTTTGGCCGAACCCAAAGTGGAAATAACAACGCTTATTGTCAAGATACAGAGATCAGCTGGCTTGACTGGAACATTAGCGAAAAAGGGAAATCGCTCATTCAGTTCGTCCGGAAATTGACTGACTTGAGGCACAAATACCCGATCCTCCGGCGAAATCGATTCCTGACCGGCGAGTATGTTGAAGAGGTGGGCGTCAAAGACGTGACCTGGATCAACGCCAGCGGTAGCGAGATGACCCCGGAACAATGGCAGGATGATAGAATGTCATGTTTCGGCATGTTATTGGATGGCAGAGCTCAAGCAACCGGAATTCGCAAAAGCAGTAACGATGCGACCTTGTTGCTAGTGGTCAATGGTTACGGAGATCTGGTGGAGTTTGCCCTGCCCGAATGTTACGGCGGTATGCATTGGTCCCTCCTGATCGACACAAATATTACTGACTCATCCGTAAAGAGTGCGTTCGATCCCGGGCATAAGTATGGTGTTACCGCGCGTTCGCTATTGCTTTTTGAGCTTCTGACCTGATTAATATGCACTCCTGTCCAAGACAGATTTTTCGAAATTAGAAAAATGGAAAGGCGCTGGTAGGGAGGCGCCCGTTAATTCTTCCACCTGGGCATGAGCGTCTCGGCGTACGGGAGCATACGCAGCCTGCCCGACGAAGCCTTGGCGAAGTCTGGTCCCGCGTGTAGGTTCGACCAGTTGAGCTCT
>Ga0213877_10000048_pt1 | contig 13260 bp, 12 predicted proteins | sample VelepicoBEBS_R01_FD_160112 | JGI IMG/M metagenome (GOLD analysis project Ga0213877, IMG submission 160112) | Vellozia epidendroides bulk soil microbial communities from rupestrian grasslands, the National Park of Serra do Cipo, Brazil - BS_R01 | ecosystem: Environmental > Terrestrial > Soil >...
AAGGCGCTTAAAATCCAACTCGTTCTATCCGAACACCATTCGCGTCCATTCGTGTCCATTCGCGGTTGGCCTTTATCTGCGTTTATCTGCGTCCATCTGCGGCTGTTCGGTCAGCAGTTTTTCGTGGAGATCCGCCGCGTGGTTCCAGGAAAAACGTTTTTCGATGGTTGCTCTGGCGGCGGCGCTCAAGTGCCCCCAGTTGGTTTGGTCTTGGAAAAGAGGCGAAATACGGTCTGCCAGTTGCGCGGGGTCGCTGGCTGGGTCGAACAGGAATCCGTTGGCGCCGTCCTGGATCAGTTCAGTATTTTCCGGGATATGGGAAGCCGCGACAGGTAACCCGGACGCCAGTGCTTCCAAGATGACGTTGGACATCCCTTCATAACTGGAAGCGTGAACCAAAAAGGTCGCCGACTGATACGCTTCCCGGACTTCTTCTCGTGACAACCAGCCAGCGAATTGGACACAATCCGTTATTCGGAGGGCGACCGCAGTCGCTTCCAATCCGGCTCGCTCCGGACCATCCCCGATGATCACGGCTCTGACCTCGGTTTTGCTCCTAATCGCAGCCACCAGGTTAAGGAGATAACCGACATTCTTTTGAGCGTGTAATCTCCCGACCGATAACAGCGTAGGCACTTTAGCGCGGCGTTCAGGCTCCGGCCGGAAGAGATCGGTATTTATCCCGTTCGGCACCACTTGAACCGTGAAGGGATCGGTTTTTTCAGACAACGCCTTTAATCCGTGTGAAGGCGCGCAAACCGCTTTGGCGTGCTTGAAGATGTCACGGCGAAGGGGTTGAAGGGCCCGATAAAAAATTTCCAGGTGCGGTTCTGTGCCCGGTACGTCTCCCCCACGCAACGATACGACGTACGGAATGCGGGTCCTAAGGTTAAGCCAGCGGGCAACGATTCCGCCGGGGACCGAGAAAAAAGCCAGTGCGGAATCGATCTGATGGGCTCGGGCGAGTCTGACAGCGTGCCAGCTCGCCACTAGGACATAGCTGGCCATCTCGATAACGCCCGACTGATGCGGGCTTTTCCGCAGAGCCCGCGTCCGCACAACCGTAACGCCGTCTTCGGTGACGGTTCCATGAAGGGATTCTATCCCGGCCGTAAGCACCAATACGCGGTGACCTCGCTTAGCGAAGATCCGCGCGATCTGCTGGCACGCAGTAGCCGATCCCCCGCCGATCGGAGGATATTCGTAGTTAATAAAAAGGAAATTAGACAAGGTGTGTTACAACACATGACAAATAACAGATGACAAATGACAAATGAGCGAGGTTTCCGGCTCGGAGCTGACCCCCTCATAGCCGCAACTAAACACATCGAATCTCACGCAAGGACGCAAAGACAAAGACAAATTTCACAGCAAGGCCACAAAAGCCACAAAGATCTGAGACAGAGGACTCCCTGTTTGTGGCCTTGCTGTGAAATTTGTCTTCTATCACCCCTTCAGAATCCTCGCGTGAATGTGAGATGCTCTTATTGCAGGCCCTTTGTGCCTTTTGCGGCTATTCCCGTCTTATTTCAACGCCCTGGAGCTGACTCCCGGGGCTGTGTGCCCTCCAAAATGGGTAATCTGTTGACACTGGATTCGTGTAGCACGAAATTCGTGTATGAAGAATGTTACCATCACACTGGACGATGAGGTAGCCCGATGGCTTCGAGTGTATGCCGCGGAACGCAACGCCAGTGTCTCGCGGTTCGTTGGCGAGCTGTTAGCGGAGCGAATGCGATCGGACCGCAGTTACGGCGCCGCGATGCGGCGGTTTTTGAACGGCACGCCTCGGCAGCTTCAAGCAAAGCGGGTAGATTATCCTACGCGCGATTCGTTGCATGACCGGCACAGCGTTCGTTGATACCAATGTCCTAGTTTATGCGCGGGACGCCGATGCGGCTGACAAGCAAGTACGCGCTATGGAATGGCTGGCCATGCTTTGGCGGGGGCAGAATGGGCGGATCAGCTATCAGGTATTACAAGAGTATTACGTGACGGTTACCCAAAAGCTTCGTCCTGGTCTTCCGATCGACGATGCACGCAGCGATGTAACCGCGTTTTTTTCCTGGAAACCGGCCGTTTCGAATGATGCGGTCATTCGGCGTGGTTGGGAACTCCAAGACCAATTCTGTCTATCATGGTGGGATTGTCTAATTGCAGCTGCGGCGCTGGAATTGGGCTGCGCCTACCTGGTATCCGAGGATTTCCAAGACGGGCTCAGAATTGACGGTCTTACAATCGTAAACCCGTTTAAAACCACTTACGCAGATCTGGGTTGAACGGTGGCGCTACGCGGAATAACAAATTACAAATGACAGATGACAAATAATAGATAATTAGGGCTAACGGCGGCTTGTGAGTGAAGCTGATAATTTGTCATTTGTCATCGGCCATCTGTCATTCGCTCTGCCGGACTCGCCAGAAGCTCGCCCGGAATAGCAAATAGCAGATAGCAAATAGCAAAGTCTTCGCAACCCGCCGTTGGGCGCCACAGCCCCAATCTGCTATTTGCTATTTTCTATTTGCTATTGCGAACGAGCCTCTGGCGAGCCCGCCAGAGGCGACCGGTCCAGCATCCAAACGCACCAGAGCGCCGCGCGGTCGTCATGCTTACCAAGGGTATGGTCTTTCAGACGGCTCTGTACGACGCTCCGATTCAATCCAGGTAACTTGCCCGAGCCGTTGAGGCTCAGGGCGCCGCTCTGGAACCATTGGCCGATCGGGACACCAAAGCCTTTCTTTCGCCGGTCAATGATTTCCGAGGGGAGCAACGAACGCGCTGCTTCTTTTAACAGGTATTTCGTGGTGCGGCCTCTCAACTTGTACTCAGAGGGGATCCGGCGCACGAAGTTCACAAGATCGATATCGAGAAACGGGGCGCGCGCCTCCAGACCGAAAGCCATGCTGGCTCTATCTACTTTCACCAGAATATCGTCGGGTAGATAAAGCCGGAGGTAGAACTGCATGGCCCGGTCGACATCGGTATGAGCCGTCGGATCGTTCCAAGCTTCCAACGCCTCCGAATACAACTCTTCCGGGGCGACCGGAGTACCGAAGAGGTCGGCGATTTCCGACTGGTGCAAGGGACCCATCCAAGTTGGGAGCCAGTATTCTCGGGAATAGGACAGTCCCCGCAGCATGCGCTTAACCTTGAAATCGAGACTCATGTTCACATGCGAAACCGGCAGACGGTTAGCCAGCGCCTGGACTACCGCGTGACCCGCCTTGGGGGTGAGCGTGTGATAGGGGATAGCGAACCGCAGAGCTTGAAACGGATCGTAACCGGCAAACAGTTCGTCGCTGCCGTCTCCACCGAGAACGACTTTTACTCGGGTACGCGCTAATTTCGAAACCAAGGTTGTCGGCAAAATCGAGCTATCACCGAAGACTTCATCCAAATTTTGGGCCACACTCGGCGCAAACTCGAGGCAATGCTCGATGGAAAACACTTCTTCGAAATGCCGGGTACCGAGACGTTGGGCCATTAGTTGCGCATACTCGCGTTCGTCGAATGACTTTTCTGTAAATCCGATATTGAACGTCTCGACCACGGATTGATGGCGAGTGGCCAGCGTTGCGACCAAGCTGGAGTCGATCCCGCCACTAAGAAAAACTCCGACCGGGACGTCGGCGGCAAGTCTCCGTTTGACGGCGGTATCAAGCAGCCGGATCAGCTCTGATCCCCATTCTTGTTCCGGGTGTTTTGGAGTCTTTTGGAAAGGATCAAATTCGAATCGCCAATACTCCTGGATCTCAATTTGCCGTTTGCGGAGATCAAACTTCATCCAGTGCCCGGCCGGTAGTTTGCGGACATTTTCTAAGAGAGCGCGGGGAGCGGGTATAAAGCCGTAAGCGAAAAGTTTTTTTAAAGACTCCTGGTCGAAAGAGCGCGGCACGTCTGGATGCAGGATTAATGAAGTGAGCTCCGAGGCGAAAACCAGAGTGGTACCATCGAAATGATAGAATAACGGTTTCTTGCCGAATCGATCCCGGCTGAGCAAAAGAGTTTGTTTGTCGACATCGTAAATGGCAAAGGCCCACATCCCGTTGAGCCGGGAAAGCATCTTTGGCCCCCACTGGCGGTATGCGTAAATGAGAACCTCGGTATCGGAATGATCCGATTGAAATTGGTGTCCCGCAGTTTCTAGTTCTTGGCGAAGTTCCCGATGATTGTAAATCTCGCCGTTAAAAGTGATGACCAGCTTGCCATCGGCGCTCAACATCGGTTGTTGGCCGTTTGCCAAATCGACAATTGCGAGTATGCGGTGCCCTAAAAAAACGCGATCTCGATCTGAAACCCAAAGTCCCTCGCCGTCAGGCCCGCGATGAGCCAATCGACGAGTCATCCTTTCGAGCTCAGTTCGACCGCCGTTCCCAACAAAGCCAGCAATTCCGCACATAACGTGTAACCCAATAGACAGCGTCGAGACCGCCGTCAACGACGAGACCGCCGGCTGCCGAAGGACACCAGTAAAATCCAAATCTCACGCAAAGCCGCAAAGCCGCAAAGAAAGGCCGAGGTGAAGGTACGCAGATTTTGTTCTAAGGCCACGATATGGTCAGGGAGCTATAGACCGGTTGTGCGGGGTCGCCGTTGTCCGTGGCTCGACCGTTTTCAGGTTTTTCGGTAGGTGCGTTACCGGTCGTAGGTGTTTTTACGATGCCCGACGCGGATGACTAGCACGATTAGGACCTCATCTTGTATTTGAGAGACGATGCGGTAGTCGCCAACCCGGTAGCGCCACAGACCGTGCAACTCACCGCTCAGTGCTCTTCCGTGCTGACGGGGATCGGCGACATTAGCGACATTGGTATCAAGAAAATCAATGATGCGCTTTTGGGCTTGATGACCGAGTTTCTTTAATTGCTTCAGAGCGTGCTCGGTGAACTTATAATCCCAGCTCACGCTTCACCTCTTCACTACTGTAGATACGCCCAGGGTTTTGGAGCGTCTCGACGGCGAGGAAGTAGTCTTCCATGTCTTCCAGATACTCCAAAATGGCCTCACGAGCGTAAAAGGTTTTGGTGCGACCGGTTTTCTCGGCGAGGCGAGCTAAGCGTTCTTCGGTTTCAGGATCTAAGCGGATAGCCAGCACCGAACGAACCTAGCTTAGCTATACCTGTATAGCAACTCTGGCAGGCATTAGATCCCGGTTTCTCCTTTCTTTTTACGATCTTTGCGCTTCTGTTGCGGCTAGTCCTTCTGTCTAATTTAGATGGCAAGGTAGTCGGAGTTGCCATTAGCTAGTACGTTGCATGCCAGGAAGCGCGCCAGTTTTATTTCTAATTTTCAATCGTCCTGAGCCGACCCGCCAGGTCTTTGAAGAGATAAGAGCCTACCGGCCTTCGCGTCTTTACGTCGCGGCGGATGGTCCTCGACCGGAGAAGGCCGGGGAATGGAGTCGGTGCGCGGATGCTCGCTCGATCCTGAATCGGGTCGATTGGGACTGCAAAGTTCGAACGCTCTTCCGTGACCAGAACCTTGGTTGCGGTACAGCCGTCAGTGAAGCCATTAACTGGTTCTTCGATCAGGAAGAAGAAGGAATTATTCTCGAGGACGATTGTTTACCTGATCCGAGCTTTTTCCCGTTTTGCGAAGAGATGCTGGATCGTTATCGCGATCAGCCTGAAGTTGGCTCGATTTCGGGAGATAATTTTCTGCCGCGATCTCTTCACCTGGAGCAACCCTATGGTTTCTCCAAGTTTGTCCAGATCTGGGGTTGGGCAACCTGGCGCCGTTTCTGGAAGAGATACGACTTCAGGCTGGCTGGAGACTGGAGGGAATGGCTCGAGATCATAAATCGCGCCAATCCCGTGCAGAACCAGGCCAAATATTGGTTTCAGATCTTTAAGACGCTTCAGTCTGGCCTAATTGATACCTGGGATTTCCAAGTAATGTTTTCGTCTTGGCGGCATGGGTATGTCCACGTTTTCCCCAGCCGAAATCTGGTGACGAATCTAGGTTATGATGGTGACGCGACTCACACCAATTTCCACAGTCCACTCGCAAATTTGCAACGGGAGTCACTAAGAGACTATCAAGTGACACTGCCGATAGCCGTTGATCCGGAAGTCGATAATGCGATCTTCTATTTTCGTTTTTTAGAGTCCCTGACTAGCGTTTGGTGGCTAGAACAAGCCATGGATCTTCCGGGGATGCTGGGTTGGCTTCGCGCACAGTTGGACCTGGCGAAGAAAGAAAACGCTCACCTAAAAGCAATCCAACAGGTTCAATCCCGCGCGATTTCCAAAATCCAGTCGGTTCGGTCCAGATCCATCATCCGGGCCAATTATACTTTGTTACTGGCGCACTTTGTTTATACCTGTCGATTGGGGCTAGACCTTGCTCGCACAAAAGCGAACTGGGTCATCGCCCGCGTTGGGGCAAAAGCGAATGAACTCATTTCGCGATTAGGTGTCATTTTGCGCATCGTTTTGCTCAGAGTGCGCCCGGAGGCTACTTTACCGCCGGTGGCTCGAGATCTTTCAGTGAGGAATAACGAAGAACGCGCGTCAAAAGTAGAGTATGGCATCGCCGGGACGCCCCGGGACCAAGAGCACGCCTCTAAGGATCGATAGAGGTACCAGACAACGGCTCTTGATGCCAAAGTTATCCGGTAAACTTACGACCTTCGACGCGTGTTTTAGTTTGACTAATGATGATACCAGTTAATGAACCATTGCTCACTGGCAACGAAGCCAAGTACTTGGTGGAATGCGTAGAGACCGGTTGGATATCTTCTGAAGGGCCGTTTGTCCGCAAGCTCGAAGAAGGAATGGCGGCCATTTCCGGGCAGCGATACGGCGTGGCGGTCATGAATGGGTCGGTGGCGCTGGATCTGGCGATCGCAGCCCTAAGAATCGGTCCTGGTGACGAGGTAATTTTGCCGACGTTTACAATCATCTCCTGTGCGGCTGCGGTCGTACGAGCGGGGGCCATTCCGGTGGTGGTAGATGCTAACCCCGCGACCTGGAATTTGGACCCCTCAAAGCTGCAGGCAGCGATCACACCTCGGACCAAAGCAATCATGGTCGTCCATATCTATGGGTTGCCAGTGGACATGGATCCAGTTATGCAAATTGTGCGCGACCGAGGGCTGAAGCTTATCGAAGACAGCGCGGAACTGATCGGGCAGGTTTACCACAGCCGATCCGGCGATGCTTGCATGGTGGGGTCGTTTGGAGATGTCGCTACCGTCAGTTTTTACCCAAACAAACACGTCACCACCGGTGAAGGTGGAATGGTGTTGACGAGTGACGAGGATCTGGCCGAGAGATGTCGAGCTTTGCGGAACCTTTGTTTTGGAAAGAAGCGGCGTTTCATTCATGAAGAGCTCGGCTGGAATTTTCGCATGAGCAATCTGCAGGCAGCGGTGGGGGTTGCCCAATTGGAGGTATTGGACCGGACAATAAAGAAGAAACGATTGATCGGTAGCTGGTACAACGAGTTTTTGGAAGGTGTGACAGAAGTGGAACTGCAGGAACCTCGGACGCCTTATGCAGAAAACATCTACTGGGTCTACGGCATTGTATTGAAAGACGAGGTGCCGTTTGATGCGGAAGAGGCAATGAGCAGGCTAGCGAGTGCCGGAATCGGGACCCGGCCGTTCTTTTGGCCGATGCATGAGCAGCCGGTTTTAACGAGGATGGGCTTTTTTCGCGATGTTTCTTGCCCAGTTGCCGAACGCATTGCCAGGCGCGGGTTTTATCTTCCGAGTGGGGTGGCCTTGACCCGGGATCAAGCCGAACAGTCGGCGGCTGCAGTTCGAGCTTTGTTCGAATAGTCATGTCCATGAATACCGACGTGAACAAACCGTCCAGCGAGTTGGTGGAGCATATTGAACATCAAGGTGAGACGCTAGCATTGATCGTGCGCAATGAATTCTCCGCTCCGGGCGTCAATTTTTTTACGTCCAACGAGTTATCACAACAGTTGGCCTATATGCAGCATCCGGCTGGCAAAGTGATTAGCGCTCATGTGCATAACCCCGTTCACCGAACGGTCGCTTATACCCAGGAGACGTTATTCATCAAGCGGGGCCGCCTGAGAGTGGATTTTTTCGATGCCGATCGGGAGTATCTGGAGAGCCGTGTGTTGAGGCAAGGGGATGTGATCTTGCTAATCAAAGGTGGGCATGGATTTGAGGTGATCGAAGATCTGGAGATGATCGAAGTTAAGCAGGGACCTTACGCCGGCGAAGGCGATAAAACCTGCTTTGAAACGCGAGTTCCGAAAGGCGGTTACAAAATCAGTTCCAGCCCGGCGGAATCGTGACAAGGACTACCTGACTTGAGCTTTCACAAATATTCTGCTTACTACGACCTTCTCTACGCCGACAAGGATTACCAGGCTGAGGCCGAGTATGTCGCTGGTCGACTGCGGGGAGCGAATGCACAGGTGCGAAGCATTTTGGAGCTAGGATCGGGAACCGGACGACATGGTGGGTCACTTGCAGCGATGGGATTCGACGTTCATGGCGTCGAAAAGAGCAGCGAGATGGCGTCAATCGCCCGGCGCCTGGAAGCCAGGGCGGACAAGCCGGGATCATTCACGTGTGAGGTCGGTGACCTCCGAGTGATACGGATGGGCCACACCTTTGATGCGGTCGTTTCCCTGTTTCACGTCATCAGCTATCAGGCAACCAATGAAGATTTAGCAGCGGCGTTCAAGACTGCAGCAGAACACTTGGAACCCGGGGGCCTTTTCCTATTTGACGTTTGGCATGGACCGGCCGTCCAGGCGACGCCCCCTTCTGTTCGGACGAAGGAGGCAGCGAACCAGCGATATCGCGTAAAGCGTGTGGCGCGACCCGAAATTGCCAGCGACAGCGCGACTGTGAAAGTCTTCTACGAACTGGATTGCGAAGATATCGACACCGGGAACCGGGTTCAGTTCAATGAAGAGCACGTGATGCGCTACCTCTTCCCTGACGAAATTGAAGAGGTAGGAAGGGCAGCTGGGCTCAGGTTGGTTGCCACTGAGGAATTCCTTACCGGCAGGACACCGACAACAGATACTTGGGGCGTTTGTTATCTTCTGAGAAAGCTGGACGCCGCAGCGACAGTGGCCCCTTAGGGTGCGGCATTTTCCGACTAGGCTGAGTGAATACGAGCGTTTTTTACCAATCCGCCTGTCTCTACGAGGCTTTGATGCGGGTTCTTTACGGAAGCGGGTACAAAGACCGATCAGAGGCATTGGCTACTCTCATTCCAAAAGGGTCCAGCGTCGTGGACCTTTGCTGTGGGCCCGCTACGCTGTATTTTAGATACCTTCGACCAAGAGATGTGTCCTACACAGGACTAGATATCAATCGTCGCTTTGTGGAACGACTCTCCCGGATGGGACCAGATAAGCGGCCAAGAGCGAACAGCCAAGAATCTCCACGAGTTACTGGAATCGTGTGGGATGTGGCCACCGATGTTTCCTTGCCAGAGGCAGACTATGTCATCATGCAGTCCAGTCTCTATCATTTCCTGCCTGATCCGAATCCGATTGTTGACCGCATGCTAGCGGCGGCTCACAAAGGCGTCATCTTGACCGAGCCGGTCCGAAACCTGGCTCAGAGCAAGAATCCATCAGTAGCAAGGCTGGCTAGAAAACTAACCGATCCGGGTACCGGGGATCAGCCTCGTCGGTTCAACGAATCTCGTTTCGAGGAGTTTGTAAACCAATATCGAGCTAGGGGCTTGGTGGTTGCGTATTACCCGATTGCTGCGGGCCGGGAGCGGCTGTGTATGCTCCGTGGCTGCGTGACCGGAGACAGAGAGATGATTCCTTCTTCGCTGAAGGTTCGCAGGACAAGTCGTGATTTGTGATTGGGGAGAGGCGTCGCCCCGATCGCTATAAAGATGTCGCTCCTTCGGAGCCCTGGCCTAGCAAGCGAGACAATGCGCCACCAACGGCATCGCAAACTGTCGCGCCGCAGGCTTGGCGGAGGCGGAAGCGAGGCAGCGCTCCACGAGTTCGTGGTGAAATCGGTCTAAAGCCGGCGCAGCGAGCCGTGACCGCTTTCCAGGTTTCGGCTTTCGCGGATGTTGTAAATGGGTTTGCCCTGCGACTCGTAGAAAGTGCGCATGATCATCTCAGCCAATAGGCCGAGCAGGATGCACATCATCCCGATCATAAAGCACATTACAACGATCAGGGGCACTGGCGTGGTGATGAACGCAAAGTCCTTGAAAATCTTCAGGTAAAGCATCCAGAGAAAAGCAAGGATACTCAAGGCCAAGCTGAAGATGCCGCAACCGCCGAACACGTACATCGGCTTTTGAGCAGCGCTATCGAGGAACTTAACGACCAGCAAGTCGAGGAGGACCTTTGCGACTCGCTCCAACCCATATTTGGAACGGCCGGCCCGCCTGGGGTGATGATTGACCACCACCTCCGTGATTTTTGCTCCGTGCCACGAGGCATAGATGGGTAGAAACCGGTGCATTTCGCCGTACAGCCGGATCCCGTCGACTACCGTTCGTTTGTATGCCTTTAAGGAACACCCGAAATCATGCAGGCGAACACCGGAAACGAGCGAAATCAGTTGGTTTGCTAAAATGCTGGGCACATTCCGCTGGATAAAATTGTCTTGGCGGTCCTTTCGCCAACCTGAAACCACATCGTAACCTTGTTCTAGCAATGCCAGCATCTTAGCGATGTCCGACGGGTCATTTTGGCCGTCGCCGTCGATCGGAATGAGGATATCACCTCTGGCAAAGTTGAACCCAGCCATCATGGCGGCAGTTTGACCGAAGTTCCGGCGAAAGTGGATAACGCGGAGACGCGGGGCTTTCTCGGCGAGCCCGTTCAGAATTTCTTCCGAGTGATCGGTACTCCCGTCGTTGATAAAAAGGATTTCCCAAGTCCGGCCGAGTTGTTCCATCTCCTGCTGAAGTCCTTGAGCGAGTTCTGCTAGAGTCCCTGCTTCGTTAAGAACGGGAACAATGACGGATAGTTCTACGGGATTCGACGGTTCGCTCTCTACTTCTTTAAGAAAAGGACCGGGTTGGACCGGCAGGGCCTCGCTCGGGGTCATGCAACTACACTCCTTCGGGCACTGGAAGTTCAAGCGACTTGATTGTCAATAAAGTTCCGCAGGTTCTCAAAATGTGTCTACCTGGCTCCCGGAAGTCCTAGCGACCTCGAGAGTTAGGTTGCCAAGCGCGCAGCCCGATACCGCGGCAGGGTGGTTTTGCACCAATGAAACGCCTTCAAGAAGAGTTGGTGGTCACGAAAGAAAACGATCGTACCCCAGGCTTTGTCCGGAATACTTGCCAAATTTGTGCCCATACGAATAAAGCCTTCAGCCTCCGTCCGGAAAATTATCACGCTCCAGTAATAGCTCTGTCCGCGTAGTTCTTTGATTATCTCAGATGTCGGAACACGAACCTTTTGCTGAACCCCGTTGTTCGCTGGGAGCGAGTTATCGTCCGCAAATTCGATTTGGACGACGGCCGCGCGGATCGAATCGAGCGCCTTAACCAAGCCGGCATCGACATCCTCGCCAGATATATTTAAGAAATCGATTTTATCCCCGGAAGTCTTCAAACCTTCCGGCGAGGCGATGGCATCCGGCGGTTCCAAATGGTGTACCTCGTAACCGACCCGAGCCGCAGCTTTCGCGAAAGCGCTCGTTTTTGGCCCCACGTTAAGCAACCCGTTTCCTGGCAAAAAATTGAACAACAACCCCGCCAACTCTTCCTCCGGATCGTTATGAGAAAAGTTTCCGGTCCAGAACCAGGGCTCGACTCGATTGGAATACCAGGTCAAGAATGATTGGAGATTCTGCAGTTGGTCATTTGTCAGTGCGGTCCTGCCGTCTATTTGAGCACTTCTCGCTTCTAGTTCGACAAGCCTGCCTTCGATCTGGTAAAGCTTGTCCAACTTCTCCAACGTCGCCTGCAATTTGTAGCGGATCCCGTCGATGCCCAGTGCTCGTTGGCTGGCGCTACTGATTTGTTCCTTGATTTTTCCTAGGATAGACATGTTCAGTCGAGCCGGTTTGAGTAAATTGCCGATGACGATTTGTCGGGTTCACTCCCAGGCAAGGTTTTCAGCCAAAGCTGCTCTCATAAAAATGGTATCCTGCTGGATCATGCGCCCGCTTCGGGAATGTCGCCAAGAACCAGCAGTATCGAAATACTGAAAACCGAGCTCGTGAAGTTTTGTCATCATTTCGAAAAGATTCTTAGAGGACGGCGCGAATCGATTGAGAGAGAGCTCTATACAAATAACATCGATTTGCTCCAGAAAACGAATAGCGCCATCCAGCACAAGATGCTCGGCCATTTGAACGTCGATTTTCAAAGCCCCCTGACCGGCAATCGCAAATGTCGAGCTGATTTCATCCAGCGTCCGTATTGGTACGCGCGCCTTTTCCCAATGCAGGTCGGGAGAGCCCTCGGGCCCATCTAGCAAGCTGCTTGAATACAGATCCGTGGAGACGTTGAGCACGGCCTCTCCGGGTTGATCGCCGGCGGCCGCGGCAATAGTGACAAATTCCGGATGCATTGAGTAAATCGCTTTGTCTCGCCTCTGGTACTGCTCCAGCAGGGGCTCGATCAGGTAGAACCGGCTTTGCGGAAAGATATGGCTAGCGACATGTGACCAAAAGCCCGTGGAGGCGCCGACGTCGACGATAAAGTCTGGCCGGTAGCCGGACTGTGACAAACGATACAGCGCTTGGAAGTAAGCGTGCATACTCCAATGGATGCCCGCCGGAGCCGAGGGGTCGACATAAGGCACGGTCCGGGCCAGATCCGTAGATATATCGGTTCCATGCAAGTAGTTCTGCGGCGGCACGCCTTCCTTCAAAGAGTCCAAAATCCACCCTAGGATCTCACGATTCCGCAGCGCAGTCGCCTGGTTGGAGGCTGCTCCGTTTGTCGACGTGAACCATTCCGGCAGAAACCAAAGTCGTTTTCCCAGGTTTGACTGAAGAGTGGCACACAAAGGGAGAGAGAGGCTGAATGTGATCCGCGCTCTCTCGATTGCCTCGGTCAATATTGGATCGGCAGATCGATCATTCAGAAAGGGTTGCTCACCGACTAAAATCAGTGCTGACGGGGCGCCAGTAATTTCCGAGCTCGCGATGGCTGCCAACAGGCCTTCTGCGTCCTTTGCTAATGCCAATATTTGATCAACCGGGTATCCAGCGAGTTCGCCAGCGGCCCGTGCATAAGCGGCTGCCCGGTCCTGAGAGTTTCGAGGTGTGCTTAGTGTCAACCGTGACGGTTTAGTACCTAGCCGGCCATCTTCGATAAGGAGAA
>Ga0213877_10000049_pt1 | contig 13209 bp, 9 predicted proteins | sample VelepicoBEBS_R01_FD_160112 | JGI IMG/M metagenome (GOLD analysis project Ga0213877, IMG submission 160112) | Vellozia epidendroides bulk soil microbial communities from rupestrian grasslands, the National Park of Serra do Cipo, Brazil - BS_R01 | ecosystem: Environmental > Terrestrial > Soil >...
GGCTGAGCCGCCGCGCGGCGGCCCGGGCCGCCGCGGCGCGCCTGACCCGGGGCCGCGACCCTTGAGGCACGGTAGGGAACGGCCGGGCGTAACGAAGTGGATCGGCCTGCGCGACGCCCACCTCCGCCGCCTGCTCGGCCTGCCCGCGGCGGACTGACCGGCGCGGCCGTCCCGGAACGCCCCGGAGGCCCGCCACGAGGCCCCGACGGCCGAGGCGCTCCTCCCAGCGAACATCCGGGGCGACCGCCGGACCCCACTTACCATCTCCGGGCTTTAGCCCGCGAAAGCTACGCCACTTCAGTGGCGGTGGATGAAGCGACTCTTGTGGCTTGAGCCACTCGTCTTCGTCGGCCCGTGTCGAAAATCAACAACATCCTGTACACGCAAAACCTTTTCTGTTATTGTATCGGTGGCGGCGCCAGGTCTCCCTTGCGTCGCGACGTCCGGGGCGGGCCAAACCGTCCTGGAGCCCTGCGGGGCACACGATCTTTGGAAACTTGGTGTTGCCGGTTGAGGGGAGGAGGTCCCCTCGTCAACCATCAACCACACAAAAGATCCCCCAAGTATCCTGGCAGGAGCCAGGTAGTCCCAGGGACACTGGGCAAGTTGCTCCAGGGCGCACGGATGGGCTCGATGGGTCGGACCAGGTGTTGCAAGACATCCTGCCCTCCCTCCCGGGCCGGACGGGTCGATCCCGTCCGGCAGAGAAGCCACGCCACTTCAGTGGCAGTGGAGTGTCACCTGCCCGCCCGGACCACTTCAATCTGGTAGGTCAGCATCCCGCCCGGGCCCCGGGGGAACCCCGCCTGGACGGTGGCCTGCCCCGGCTGCCGGGCCTTCAAGAAGGCGCCGATAGTCACCGTGTCCACCGGCAGACTCCCCCCCGGCGTGATGATCAGGTTCTCGTCCCAGGCCACGGCGGCGCGGTCGCCCTCGACCTCGACCTGGAAATCCCGGGGGTTCCCGGCCGTGACCGGGAAGGTCCGGTCGATCTCGATCACATCCCCCACGGGCACCCGGTAGGTGCCCGCCTCGGTGATCCGGATCAGCGTTCCCCGCACGCCGACCGGGATCGCCTTGCTCTGAGACGGCTCGGCCGCCGCCCCCCCCTGGGGTTGCTGGGCCCCGGCCGGCAGCCCGAAGACCGCCCAAGCCAGGAGGCCCGCCGCCGCGCCCGCGCGCACACCGCTCATCGCCCCCTCCGCATGCTGAGATGAGTGATCGGGGCCGACCCCCAGCCCCGGCGCCCGCTAGGTTAGGCGCCGGCGGCGGGGCGGGCAACAAAAAAATGCCTAGCGCTCGCCAGCTGGTGCGCGATCAGAGGGAGATTGCATAGAATAGGAAGGAGGTTTCTGGAGCGGTCGGGCCAAGAGGAGTGACATCGCCGGGCGGATCGCGGAAAACACACACGATGAACCCCCAGAGATCCAGTATGGAGATTCACCGTGCGTGACACCGACGACCTCCAGACTACCATCACCCTCGGACCCGTCAACCGCGACGGTCAGACGCTCGTGCTGGAGCTCGGGCTCCGGATGACCTTGCCCATGCCCGACCAGGACGAGCACCTCCCTGACCGGATCGAGGCGTGCGTCCACCGTGCCGGCCTCGAGGTCCAGCGGCGGCTCTTCCGCGCCCTCGTCGAGAAGGCCGACCAGGAACTGGTCCTCCAGCGGCGGCACGGCAAGGGCGGCGGCGGCATCCAGCGGCGCGGGACACGACCCTTCACCTTCAAGACCATCTTCGGCGAAGTCACCGTCGACCGGTCCCGGATCTCTCACAAGCGCGATGACACGATGGAGATCCCGTCGGCGAGCGTCTGGGACACACCGCACCAGCTGGCCATCACCGGGAACCTCCGCGACGCGGTCTGCGATCAGATGCTCGACCGATCCGCGGGCGAGAGCCGCGCCGACGTCTGCCGGTACGCCGGAGACGAGGACCTGCTGGGGCGGAGCACGGTCCTTGAGGTCGTGCATGAGGAAGGTGAGCGACTGATCGCCGCCGAGCGCGAACGGGCCCGGGCGCTCCTGGAGGACGCCCCCGAGGCGCGCCTGGCCTTGCTCGGTCCGTCCGACCCGGACGCCGCGGTGGGACTCCTCGATGATGAGGATGCGCCGCCGTGCGACGACCCCGAGGAGGCGCAGGCCGAGTGGGAGCGGGCGCAGGCCGAGTGGGCGGCGACGGGCTTCCCCGGGTGTGAGCCGATGCCCCCGGTGGCGGAGGAGCCACGCGCCGTCGATCCGGGGTACGTAATCGTCGAGCCCGACGAGGTCAAGACCAAAGCCCAGCCCGCGACGGGCCGCAAGGAGGTCTGGACCTTCACGGCGGTGGTGCTCGTCGAGGGGTTGCAGTACGCCGTCGCGGAGGCGACGGCGGAGGGCCTGTGGTTCCAGGTGGCGGCGCTGTTGCTCACCTTGGGGGTCCTCCGCGGCGAGCGGCGGTTGTTGGTCCTGGGCGACGGGGCCTCGTGGATCCGGACCTGGTTCGAGGGCCTGGGGGTGGTCCCCAAGGCGATGATCGTGTGCTGGTATCACCTCCGGAAGCGCTGTTATGAGCAGCTCAGCGCCGCCGGAGGCCCCAAGGACCGTCGGCGCGCCTTGGAGGTCGCGTTGCTGAGACATTTGTGGGGAGGGGAGGTGGACGCCGCGGTGGAACTCCTGCGGGGGGCATTGGAGTGGGTGAGGAACCCCGCAGCGGTGGAGGATTTGATCGGGTACCTGGAGAAGCGGCGTGCGTACCTCCCCGACTACGAGCAACGCCAACGGGCGGGGTTGTGGATCGCGAGCACGCGGGTGGAGAAGTTCAACGACTGGGCGGTGTCCGACCGTTGCAAGCACCGCGGGATGAGTTGGTCGCCCCAAGGAGTGCTGGCGTTGGCGGCGCTGGAAGCGGCGCGGCGCAATGGGGAGCTGGACCGCTGGCGTCAGGACCGCGAGCTCCCCGAGCGCGAGCTGCCGAAACCAGTGCGAAGGGCCGCTTGAGCTCGTTACGGGCGCACCAACTGGCGAGCGCTAGGCAATTTTTCCCGTTCCGAGGCGTGACCCCGACTTGCCGGATGAACCATTAAGCCGCCGCGGAGAAGAAGGTGCCCCGGACGCCGGGGCGCGGGGGCCGGGCGCGGGTCATGGTGACTCGCACAGGTCAGCGAGCCGGGAGATGGCCGTCTCCCCCCATGCCGAGCCGCGCACGTAGTGGTGCCAGACGAACAGGAGGTCGAAGCACACCACCGCCAGCCACCATAGGTACACGAACGCCACCCCGCCCACGACTACGCCCCAGACCGGACCTATCTTCTCACAGGCGATGGCCCAAGCGACGTATAACCCGCAGGCCAGGACGCCGAGGACCATCAGGCAGCCCGGCACAATCAAGGTCTTGGCCCCCCACCTCGGGAACCGCACCGCGAACACCCGGACGACTACCATCAGGAGGACCAGCGTGGCGGTCAGCGCCGGCCAGTTGAGGAACGGACCCCAATTCGTCGGGCCGTCGACCGTCCCGACGGTCCCGAAGGAGAGGGGCCCCACGGCGCCGCGCACGGCGTTCTCCAGCCACTGCAGGTGCTCAGGGTCGAACCAGGACCCGAACGCCAGGAGCCCCAAGAAGAACATCAGGATCGACGCGAGCCTGGCCCCCAGCAACCGGGTCAGCCGGGGGATCCTCGCGCCTGCGGTGATCCCGGCGAACAGCGCCCAAGCCCCGGCCACGTTGCGCACGACGGTTCCTACGGGCTCATTGCCGGCCTCGACGGGATCGAGGAAGCCCCGAACCCCCCGGTAGAGCAAGAACACCCCGAGGAACAGGAGCATGGCCGGAATCACGTACGGGACGACCCGGCTCACGACGTCGATCAAGTAGTGGCTCTTCGGCTCCCCGAAGTTGGCCCGGCGGGGCGCCGCATCCGCCGGGTCGGGCCTGGCCCCGGCCGCCAGCGGCAGCGCCTGGCCCGCGACCGTCTCGAGGAAGTGACCGAAGACTTCGCGGTCCTCCCAGTAGTCGTTGTGGGCCTTGCCGGGGAATAGGTAGCGCGAGAAGAGGAACTCGTGCTCCGCCGGGTCGAACTCGAAGACCTCGTCCCAGCCGTTCTTGCGGAGCCACTCGCTGGTGCTCTGCAGCCGGTAGGCGATCGGGTCGCCGTAGTCGAGGTAGTTCCGCCAGCGGATCCTCTTGTCCTTGGCGGGCGTCCACTTCAGCCGCAGTGACGGGCGGTCGGGCTGGGGGGAACCATTGCCGGCGAGGGCCGGGTCCTTGGGGGTCTCGTAGGGGTTCCACAGCTCCGGCCAGAGGAGCAGGTGCTCCTCGATCGGGGAGCCGATCGTCATCAGCCCGCGGACCTGCGTGACCCAGCCGTACCGCTTCTTCTTCGGGTCCTTGGGGTCATACTCCCGAAGCGCCTGGAGCAGCCCGAGGAACGTGACGACGGTCCCCTCGCTGTGCGCCACGAGGTAGATGTCGGCCACGGGCTCGCGCCGGATGTTGACCTCATGGATCTTGCTCATGGCCTGGTGGAAGCGCTCCAGCAACTTGGCGCGCTGGTCCTCGAAGTCGGTGACGAGCTGGACGTCGCCGAGGAAGGAGTCGAGCAACTTCTTGAGCTCGAACCGGACTCGCGTGACCTTGCCCAAGAGGAAGAAGATGCGGTCGAGGACGCCGACCCCCTCGATCATCTCGCCAATGACCTGCTGCATGGTCTCGCAGTCGAGCGCCTTCAGCCCCGGCTCGTTGCTGCGGGAGCGGGTGCGGGTGCGGATCCGGTCCACCAGGCTGGAGGCCCACTGCTTGGCCTCCTCGAGCTGGTAGCCCTCCTTCTGGACGACGCGTGGGATGTCGGCCCAGTAGATCTCCGCCAGCCCGACGTCTTGGAACTCCGGGGGGTACGATGGCCCCCTCAGGCGCAGGAACCCGAAGTCCCGGATGCTCGTGCAATGGAACCGGCCGAGCGGGACGGTGCCAGTCACCCCGCAATATCGGCCGAGGCTGCGGGCGACCTGCTGGATCGTAGCGTACTGGAACTGGTCGCCGATACCGTGGATGGCGACATAAATCCGCCGGACGTCGGCCAGGTCCTCGTCCCGCCGGGCGACCTCGACCTCCCGGACCGCCGCCTGGGCCTGCGCGTCGGCGGCCACCGCGTGCACGGCCGCCTCGGCGAGGGTCTTCTCGGCCGCCACGGCCTTCGCGGCGGCCGCCGCCGCCTCCACCTGGGCCTGCGCGACGGCCGGCGGTTCTTGTTCGTGCCCGTGCTCGTGTCCGTGTTGCGTCGGCTCCTGAGCCCCCTCCATAACGCCTGGCCCGTTCTCACCGACTTGCCCGCACTCCGGGAGCCCGTCGATCGGATCACTCATGGCTGTCCAGTCTCCTGACTGACGCGCGGAGGCGGCGGCCGCGGCAGGTCCGGTGGGCCTGACACCCGCGACGCTGCGTTTCTTTTCCACGACTTTACGGACAAGTTTGGCAGATGTGTCTGCGCCGCAGACTACATCAGGAAGCGCGCATAAAATTCAACGACCCGCAAAAGAGCTAAAAACACGGTGATTCTTGGGGTTGCGCCAGAGACTTGCCCGCCAGCCTCCGAAACGCTCAATCCCTCTCAAAGGCCGACAAACCAAGCCGCCGGAGATGACTCGATTTCTCTGGGAGTTTTAGCCCTTTTGCGGATCGTTGTATAAAAATCAGCGCCCGAGGCAGGGGCCGGGGAGGCATCGGCTGCCGGGGAGGTGTCGCGGAGCGGCGGGGAGACGTAGCGAGGCGCCGGGGAGATGTAGACCCGGGCCGGATAGGCGTAGGCCGGATAGACATAGACCGGGGCCGGGGAGATGTCGCGGGGCGCCGGGGCGGCGATGCCCTGAGCCTGAGCCGGAGAGGTCCAGATCCCCCAGAGAAGGCCGCTGGCCAGGACACCCCATCTGAGGAGCGAGCGTGCGGTGCGCATGGGAGTGATATCCTTAGGGCTTGCGCAGAAATAACCTTTACAAATCGACTCCAGCGCATGCGTTCCTGTTCGGCGACGGAAGTATCATGTTCGACGTCGAGCCTTTGCGGGAATTGTAAAGGTTATTTCTGCGCAAGCCCTTAGTATGACTTATGTTCCAGGTTTCCGGAGGAATTCGGGACTTCGTTCCTTACCCCCTCCGAGAGGACCTGCGAGGATCGCGGGTGGAACCCTGGGTCGATCCTCGGCGGAGGGCTGTTGCCCTCCGCCGCTTCTACCGTGAGCAGTTGATGCCGCACGAATCCTCTGGAGGATTAGCCGGACCGGGGACGCGTTCCAGGCGCGAATTCGACTCCATTTTCGACGCCGAGCGGTCAGCCCCTGGATTCACCCTTGGCAGGTCTCACCGGCCCCGTTCCCGGGAGCGGGAGGGCGGCGCGTCGCACGACGACGACGAGGAGCACGGGAACGAATGCCAGGAGGACCAGGACCGGCACCGCCGACCGCCAGATGTTCGTCGCGAGGACCCACGAGAACGGCCATGGATAGGGATGCCGGAGCACGACGACCAGCGGCGTCGCGCCGACCCGGTGGTAGTTCGTCACAGCCCCATCACGGAAGAGGTCAACTGCATCGTGGAGGTTCGGGTTTCGCTCGAAGAGCGGCATCTGGGGAACCTGCTCAGGAGACAGCCAAACCGGCTCAAAGTCGGCATTGGGGGCATTGTGGTAGGTGCGGTCCATGGCCACGACATAAGGGGCGCGCCGTCGTGGCGGGGGGACGTGCCGCCACCAGTAGCTCCAATCCATGGGACTGACGAGCCGGGCGTCGGGCGGCTCATCCCTCATGTTGAGGTCGACGAGCCTCGAACCGACCGCGACATTCACCGCCAGGACAGCGAGACACTCCGGGCCGTCCAAGATCCTTCTCGACACGGCGATCTTGTAGTGGCGGTCCTTGACCGCGCAATACACCCGCGAGACATACACGGCGTCGCGTTCGAGCCCGGACAGGCCCACGAGGTAATCGCGCTGGTCGAAATCCTTGCCAATCCACTCTAAGCTGTCCTTGTTGGTGTCGGCGAGGAGTTTACCCTTCATGTCGAGCACGTAGAGGTTATAAAGAGGTTTAGTGCCCGTGAAACGAAAGTCGTAGTCCTCCGCGGTCTTCGCGAGGAAGGTGTCGAGGGCACGCTGGAGCTGCTGGAGCTTGTCCGGTCGGTCCTTGAGCAGGCGGAGGGATTTGATCAAACCCTTATCTTGGGCCGATAGGGTGATGGCTCGCTGGATCATCAGGAGCTTGTCGTTGACCTCGCGGGCCAGTCGCGCGGCCTCCTCTCTGTTCGCCGCTTGCAGCTCGGGGAGTGAGCCGGCCACTCCGACCAGCCAGAGGACGACGACCGCCAGGCACACCGCCGCGACACGGATCGGGTTCCGGCGGATCCAGAACTGGATGTGCTTGCCGACCGTCGGTCCGCCGGCCTGCGTCGGCTCGCCACGGAGCCAGCGTCCCAGGTCGTTGGCCAGGGCATCGGCCGAGCCGTAGCGCCGGGTGGGGTCCTTGTGCAGGCACATCAGGCAGACGGCCTGGAGCTCGCGGTTGACCTTCGGGTTCAGGTCGCGGGGCGGTAGCGGATTGTCATGAACCACCTTGATGAGCGTCTCGCCGATCGTGTCGCCGAGGAAGGGCGGCCGGCCCGTCAGCATCGCGTAGAGGATGGCCCCCAGCCCATAGATATCGGCGGCCGGGGTGATGACCAATGTCTGTTCCGAGGCCATCTCCGGCGACATGTAAGGGACCGTGCCCCGCATCTGGGACCGGGGCAGGGCGAGGCGCTCTTGCACAGCATGGATGCTGGTCTCGTCGCATGGGGAACAGGCCTCCGCACTGACGTCGGTCTCATCCCGGATGCGCCGACGCTTGGCCAGGCCGAAATCCGAGATGCGGGGCCGTCCCTCGTCGTCCACCAGGACGTTCTCCGGCTTGAGGTCGAGGTGCAGAATTCCCTCCGAGTGCGCGTGGTGCATGCCCCGGGCGACCTGCTCGAGCATCTCGACGGCCTTGCGCGGGTTGGCACGGTATTCCGGGATATGGTCCTTGAGACTGCCGCCCCCCATCAGCTCCATTGTATAGTACCAGACGTCATGATCCTCCCCGGAGAAGAAGATCGTGATGATGTTGGGATGCCTTAGGGTGGCGATCGCCCGGGCCTCTTCCAGGATCCTCAGGCACGCATCCTGATCAATCCCGGCTCCCACGATGACCCTCTTCAAGGCGACGACGTTCCCGTCGAGCCTGTGCCGGGCACGGAAGACCATCCCCTCGCCGCCCTTGCCCAGCCTATTGAGCAGAATGTAGTCTCCGACTCGAGTCTCGAGCAGTCCCAGCGCGTCGAGGTCGCGGAAATGCTCCTCGAGGTCAGGGGCGAGCTCGGGATGGCGGGTGACCCACTCGGCCGGGTTGGGGGACTCGCCGCGGTCAATCGCCGAAAGGAATTCATAGATAACAGAGTCGATCCGATGGTCACGATCGTCCGTCAGGCTCTCGGTGGCAGTGCTCATGATTAATAGTTACTGATACTACATTCACATGTGATCGCAAACTCTTGATACCATGCCTCAGCAGGCCACCGACCGCATCTGGCGTGCGGTCCATGTGTTGGCAGATACTCCTCACCGACCAGCCCTCGCAGTATCTCAGGACGATGGCCTCCGCCTGGGCCTCCGAGAGCCGGGCCAGCAGTCTCGCGACCTCGATCTCCGTCTCGGCGCGCCTGAGCCGCGCGCTCGGCGTGGGCTGGTCGGCTGACAGGAGATCGGCCAGGTGGGCCGAGGATTGATCCAATCTCTGATCCAGCGAGACATCCAGGGCCCGTTTGGCCTGCCGGAGTTTGTCGGTCAATCGGTTGGCCAGGATCCTTCTTAGCCAGCCGGCCATCTCAGCTTCGGTCTGACCCCGGAACTGGCCGCGGTCCCGGGTACTTGAATAGCGCCCCCTTGCCTTTTCCGCCGGGGACTCGCAGAGTAGCTGTCGAGCCGGATGTGCAGCGACGAGGCAGCGATGGCGTCCATCAAGGTGTTCGACCCGGTGTCCGTGCCCCTCTCCGTCCTTGAGGGGTTGCAGCAACTCCGCGCCCAAGTCGAGCAACTCCGCCAGGAGAACGAACGCCTTCGCCAGGAGAACGAACGTCTTCGCCAGGAGAACGAACGCCTCCAACGCGAACTCGAAGAGGCCCGCGCCAGCCTCGACCAGGCTCAACGCCAGTCCAAACGCCAGGCCGCACCTTTCTCCAAGGGGCCTCCCAAGCCACAGCCCAAGACGCCCGGCCGCAAATCCGGCACGGCCCACGGGCGCCACGGCCACCGCTTGCCCCCCAGCCCCGCGGCTGTCGATGAAGTCCTTGAGGCACCCCTGCCTGACGCTTGCCCTCAGTGCGGTGGCTCCGTCCGGGAAACTGAGGTCGCCACGCAGTATCAGACGGAAATCCCTCGACGTCCCCTGATCCGCCAGTTCAACGTCCACGTCGGCTGTTGCTGTGGTTGCGGCCAGCGCGTCCAGGGGCGGCACCCCCTGCAGACCTCCGACGCCTTGGGAGCCGCCGCCTCCCAGATCGGCCCCGATGCTCAGGCCGCTGTGGTCCTGCTGAACAAGACCTTTGGCCTGTCCCACATCAAGGTGGCGGCGGTCTTCCACGCCCTCTTCGGGATCACCCTGACGCGAGGTGCCAGTGCCCAGATCGTGCTGCGGGCAGCGGTCCGGTTGGGACCCGCCTACCAAGAGGTTCGCCAGGAGATCAAGTCCTCGCCGTGTTTGACACCGGACGAAACGGGCTGGCGAGTGGCGGGGCGACCGGCCTGGCTGCACGCCTGGGTAGCCGAGCGAGCGACCTGCTACGCCATCGACCCGCACCGCAAGGCGGACGTGCTGGAGAGGCTGATCGGCATTGATTGGTCGGGCAAGATGGTCCACGACGGCTTCGCGTCGTACAACCGGTTCAAAGCAGCGACACACCAGCAGTGCCTGGGCCACGTGCTCCGACGCGTGCGCGAATTGGAAGCGAAGGCGACGCGGGGAGCGGTGCATTACCCGCGGAAGCTGATCGCGTTGTTCACCGAGGCGATCCACCTCCGAAACCGGCACCAAAAGGGCGAGGTGTCGGCCGAGCAGTTGCGGCAAGCGCGCCAGGAGTTCGACAAGCGCCTGAGGGACCTGGCCTGGCCGGCGCGGGAGGTGCCGGCCTACGAGACGTTGTCGGCGCATTTGTGGAAGCACTTGGACGAGTGGTTCACGTTCCTGAGCCACCCCGAGGTCGAGCCGACCAACTGGGAGGGGGAGCAAGCGATCCGGCCGGCGGTGGTGAACAGGAAGGTGTGGGGCGGGAACCGCACCTGGGTGGGTGCTCGCGCCCAGGGAGTGTTAATGTCCGTGCTGGAGACGTGCAAGCGAGCCGGGCGTTCAGGCCTGGAGTTCGTCAGCCAGACCCTGCGCGCCTTCGCCAATCCCCTGCTCCCGCGCCCTATTCTCCTCACCCCCCGCTAATCAAGTCCGGTCCCGGTGGGCGCAAAACAGCGTATCCTGGACCAGGTCCGATGGGTCGATCCGGCCCCGCAGGTCGCTGGGGATCCGGATCCGCGCCAGGATTATCAGGTAATCCCGGAATCGCTCGAGAGCCAAACACTCTGAAGGCTGTGGCATGTTCCCCCCCTCATCCGCAAACTGTGTCATGGTCTCCCCCTCATGAGGCCAAGTCGTTGGTTGGCCTCCTTTTTGCAATTTCATTAATTAATAAAATAATATATTTAAATTAATAAAATTTTAGATCGATCCATGACCGAGAATCCTACTCTGATAACACGAAGCAAGAGGAGAGCGCGGACTAATTTTTTCTGTTCCATAGTTAGGCGAGTGAGGCGTGCAATTTCGGGCGCGGAATCTCGGCGCCATGCTATTAGGGGCGCTGGGGAGCGTGCCGGAGCGAGCAGGCTGATGTGAGGGATCTTCCGATGCGAAACTCGACACCGAGTGCGATCCGGTCCGTGGCGGTACTGGTCCTGTAGGCCGGCGAGATGGGGGCAGCGACGGCCGGACCCATCCTCAAACCCAACGAGGATTTCGCGATCTACTTCGATGAATTGCCTCCCCAGCTAGCCTCGATTTCCACGGCACAAGCCACTGCTAACAGTCATTAAGGAATTCTCCCGTTCCATTTCGTTGAATCGTTATCGATATCGGTGAATTCGGAGCCATTCGAGAAGCATCTCGGGAGACAAGAAAGACTGAGCATCCGGGTCGGCTGTCAGGCCACTTCAAGCTCATCTTCGACAGTCAAAGGTTGCATCTTCTTGATTGGGCTGGACTTAACCCATCAATCTGACGACGTGGCACTATGCGCAGCATCTTGCCCCGGGGTGACCGGCGAGACTTGTAGGACGGTCGGGGGCAAAGCCACGCCCACCGCCTGGAACACCTTGCCACACGTCCTTTGCACCTCGCTCCGCAGCAGGAACCGCTTGTCGTCCTGCTCCACTTCCACCACCTGTAATCGATCCAGGTCACAGATCACATCGGCCCACTCCAACTCGTGACCCCGCTCCTCCAGGCGGGCCTGGAGTTCCTGCCGCAGAACCAGCGCCAGGAACGAGCAGAACACATGGCCTCGGATCGTCTCATCACACTTGTGGTAGATCGGACGGGTCTGCAACAGCGACTTGCATGAGCGGAACCAGTGCTCCACCATCCATAACCGCTTGTACTGCAACGCCACCTCGGCGGGATCCAACTCGGTGTTGGTCCGCAACACCCACTTGCCGTCGTAGCGAGCGTCCTCGGCGACCTTCGCCTCATCGATCCGGAAGCCAGGGGAGTCACTGCCGCTGAGGTAGCGGCGGTAGCCCTTGTTACCGACCAGCGACTTGTCCCCGCTGCGGAGTTGCTCCCGCAACGCCGCCACGATCGCCTCCCGATCGGCGGCATCCTTGCGGGCCTCATCCTCGTTCAGGCAGACGACGTAGCGGCGCTCGCCCACCCACACCTCCTTCACCTTCAAGGGTGAGGGATCGTCGCTCTGGACTCGTGGTGGATGCACGATCCGGTAGCGACCGGCTCGGGACAGCACCTCGTCTTTCACCTCGTTCTGCGACCGCATCCGGGCACCCAGGATGTACTGCCAGCCCCGCTCGTCCCGCTCCAACGCTGTGATCGTCTCCTGGCTGATCATGCCCCGATCGGCCACGATGCAGACCCGCCGGACGCCGAAGCGACTCCGCAGGCGATCGACGACCGGGATCAGCGTCGTCACGTCGGTGGTGTTGCCCGGCCAGAGTTCGCAGCAGATCGGTCGCCCCTGGCCGTCGAGCACCGCCCCCACGACCATCTGGTACAGGTCGGGGCGATGGTCCTTGCTGAACCCCCGCTGGCCGATGTCCTGGCCACCCTCCCCCTCGAAGTAGATCGACGTGGTGTCAAAGAAGACCAGTTGGAGATCGGTGAAGAGGTCCCGCCGATGGGCGAACACCCCCTCCTCGATCCGGTCCTTGATGCACCGGGGTGCGAACGGGGTCTTGCCCTGCTGCTGATCGTGGGGCAGTTCCTCGCCGAGCCAGGCCATGGCCCGGTAGAGGTGGTGCAGTTGCAGTGATTCACACCCCACGATCTGGTAGTCGGCCTTCCACTTGTCGGCGGCCCGGTCGCTGCCGGGGGCGAAGAGGCGATGCAGGACAGTCAGGAAGATGGCCCGCTCGACATCGAACTCGAAGTGGCGTCCGTCCAGGAGTTGCTCGATGACCCGCTGGCACCCCGTCTGTTGCCAAAGCCGCTGGAAGACGAGGGCGGGTCCGATGCGTCGGGTGGTGATGGTCGGGAGTTGTCCCTTGGCGTGAGCGGAGAGGAGGAGGACGGACCGAGCCAGCCGTGCGCCCGAGACCAGCAGGGCGTCGAGTTGGCCACTCTGTTGCAGTTGGTCGAGTCGTCCCAGGGTGGCGATGACCCGTTGGCGGGGCCGTCCGTCCTCCCAGCGGTTCTCAACGATCTGGAGATAGGAGCGTGGGCCGGAGGTCTTGGTGCGGAAGAACATGGCGGCCTCGTGGTTGGGACACCATGATCATACAGCAGAAAAGCCGGTATTCAAGGGGAAATACGGTGCAACGTGGCACTATGTTTGTCGCTCCGGTACGATTCCTGGTCCATCAGCAAAGGACTTACGTCAAAAACCGAGGCGCAACTGTAGAAGATCAGTTTGGGCCAGTACACTCAACAAGTACTCGTTTTTCCACCCC
>Ga0213877_10000050_pt1 | contig 13029 bp, 8 predicted proteins | sample VelepicoBEBS_R01_FD_160112 | JGI IMG/M metagenome (GOLD analysis project Ga0213877, IMG submission 160112) | Vellozia epidendroides bulk soil microbial communities from rupestrian grasslands, the National Park of Serra do Cipo, Brazil - BS_R01 | ecosystem: Environmental > Terrestrial > Soil >...
AAAGACTTGAATACTTGAAGCGCCAATGCAACCGAAGGTAGTCGTAATGTCGCCGCGGCGTTTACATGATCTCCTGATCGTTGTTGTTGATGACGAGAACGACGTGCGCTCCGCGATAGCCCGATATCTGGCGAGTTTGGGAGCGGTAGTCGAGGTCTGTCAAAACGTAGATGAGGGTATTTCTGCGATTCGGAGGCTCCGGCCTGACCTGGTACTTTCTGATCTCACTATGCCGGGCAAAGATGGGTTTGAATTGTTGCACGAAATACGTTCTATCGATCGCTCGGAGGGTCGCACTACGCCGGTTATTGCGATCACCGGTCTGGCTAGGGATGTTGACAGAGTACGCCTTCCTTCCGCCGGGTTTAGCGCTGTCTTACGAAAGCCGTTTACTCCCGATGCGCTTCTTCGGGCCATCTCGAATCTGCTCGAATTGTGAGCTGGACGTTCAACGTTCTCGGTGTGGCGAACTCTCTCCTCCGGGTTCCTCAGGGTCCAGGATGGACACAACGTCATCAATGGTCTCATTCAGCTTCTCAGCAGCTTTGGAGACGGCCCGCCCCTCTTCAAGGCCTTTAGCTTCCAATTCCAGTTTAGCTCGCTGTACTTCGAATGCGGCTACCAGAAGTTTACTGCTTACTCGATCGTGAAATAGCCGGAGAATCCGGTTTCGCTCTTCTTGTTGACCAAAAAGCCTCGCATCTTCGATTGCCCCGGTCGTCGGATTGATCACATCCACCATGAGCAGCATGAACCCGTCTTCACGTTTGGCGCAATAGCCGGTCGCGAAATGCTCCTGGCCGGAACACCTGGTCGTGCAACGCGCAAACTGTACGCCAGGAAGAGACTGTTCCTCGCTCTCCGCGAACTGCGCGTTAGTCTCGCCAATAACAATCAAATCCTTTAAGTGCGCGACCTGCAACTCGTCGGCAGAATAGCCGGTTCTTTCTTGGAAGCTCTTGTTCCAGGCGATAAAGCAGTCCTGTTCAACGTGCACTATCGCTCTTGGCAACCGAAACTCGTCCAATGCATCACAGATCGCTTTGGCCTCTTGTGATAATTCCATTTGGATCTCCTGGGGTGGGTTAGCAATTACAGTGTCGCTGCGAGGCGCAAGTGTAAAGCTCTGTCGCTAGGATGGGCTCTTGGGTGGGGCGAGGGGAAACGCCGAGAACGCCGCGAACGCCGAAAAGTAGCATACTTCTCGGCGTTGTCGGCGTTTGCGGCGTTCTCGGCGTTTCCCTCGGTTAAAATCCGGATTGACTCGCGATCGAGCCAAGAGCAGGATCGGCGCAATTCTGTGTCGGTTCGCGTTCTCGTTCTCGGGGTCTTGGTGAGCGCTGGCGGCTTGTTGCACGCTGCCGAGGCTGATGTTTCGGAATTGCGTAAGGAGCTCGCAGCGGCGCAGGATGCGACAGACAACCCGGCGATCATTGAATTGAGCCGGCGGATTGTGGAAGCAAATCCGCGCGATTCGATGGCTTGGGAAATGCTCACGCGCGCCGAGTTGGCAGTTGCCGACTATGCTCGATGCTCGGCGACGCTGAATGCCTGGGACAAGGCAGGGCCGTCGCGTCCGCCGGTGATCGATGATCTGCGGGGCGACGTGGCCAACGCGCGTAAAGACTACGGTGCCGCCGAACGCTACTGGCGTCTGTATATCGCCGCCCGTCCGAAGGCGGCGGAGAGCCTCGAAAAGCTCGCCGGTCTGTGCGCAGCCGAGGAGCGGTGGCAGGACGCTGTGGGCTATTGGACACAGGCGCTCGCTTTCAATGACACCGCGGCCGGCCGCATTCGCCGTGCGAATGTCTACCTGGAGTTGCATGAGTGGGACAAGGCATTGGCCGACGCCGACAAAGCGAACGCACTAGATCCTTCGGATGCCACGGTGAAAGAGTGGCTACCCCGGTTCGAGCTAGTGAAGAAGTTTCTTCCCCGCATCAAAGCGGTGGAAGCGCAAATAGCAAAATCGCCAGGCGCGGGCGTGCTCTGGCTGGATCACGCGCGTTTTTTCACGTTGGCCGGTCTCCCGAACCTGGCGCTCGGGGACTGCCGACGTGCGATGAAGTTGGGGCCGGGCATGATGCGCGCCCGGGTTCAGACTGGCGAGGCGTTGCTGGATATTGGGCGCGGAGATGAAGCGGCGAAGCTCAACGTGAGCTATGACCTCGCGCGCGACGTGATTAAACACGTGAATGACGAAACGTTACGCGCGCTGGGCGCCTGCGACGCGCTGGTACTGCAAAATCCCAAGCAGGCTGACCCGCTTGTTTCACGCGCGAAAGTCCTGCGGCGCCTCAATCAGTACGTGCTCGCGCTGGCGGACGCTCAGGCTGCTCTGGAACTCGATCCCGGCTCGGCCGGGGCTCATTTTCAGGTGGCGCACGCCCTCGATGCTCTGGGTCGCATGAAGGAGGCGGCGTCGCAGATCGGAGAAGCCACGGAGCTCAATCCAAATGACCCGGTGATGTGGTACTATCGCGGCCTGCTTGAGGCGCAGCGCGCTGATTTCGACGCAGCAATTAAATCTCAAAGCCGGTCGCTCGCCATTCGCGAGTCTGCTGTTGCTTTGCTCGAACGCGAGAAATGCGAGCGCCGCACGGGGCGGATCGCCGAGGCGGATGCCGACGCGATACGCAGGAAACAGCTCCCCACGCCGCAGGAATGAGATACTTCATTATCCTCCTCTTGGTCTCACTGACCGTCCACGCCGCCGAAACGGCGCCAAACACGAAACCGGACGCCGGAGGAGTGCTCATTGAGCCGAGCGAAGGCGAGATAGAGCCGGGAACCACGCTAACATTCACATTTCCTACGGCCATGGTTGGAGCCGATCGCATCGATGTGGCCGATCAGCCGCTGCCCTTTGTGAGCAAGCCACAGCTTCAAGGTGGATTACTTTGGAAAAGTGCAACCGAGTGTGTCTTCACTGTCCAGGGAGTAATTCCGGGAACCACGTACCGCCTCACCCTCGCGCCGGAGCTGGCCGATGCGAGCGGCAAACCGGTGGAAGCAACGGACTGGAGCGCAGAATTTACAACACCTGCGTTCTCGGTCACGACCGATTTCGAGGAAAGCGAACATTTGAGCAGCCGTCCGCAAATCCCCCTTGAGTCAACCTACGGGGTGCGTTTTTCAGAGGTCGTTGAGCGTAGCTATTTCCAGGATAGAGATTCGCGTCAACGGTTTCCGGCTGAGGTCGTTCAGAGCGGGGAAAACCCAACCGAGGGCCGCGAATTCCGAGTTGGACCACGTGAACCACTGCCGGTCAACCGGACTTACGATTTGATCGTTGACGGACTGCTCGAGGCGAAGACCCGTCAGCCGCTCCCGTATCTTAAGGCGTTTCCGGCGGGTACGACGGTGCCTTTGAAAGTCGAATGGGTCGGAGCATTCAATCATCCGCTCGAAGACCCCGAGATTGACATCAAATTTAATGATGAAATCGATCCCGCCCAGGCCGTCTCTGAAAAAGTTCGCGTGGAACCCTCCGTCCAGAAGCTGCAAATGCAGGCAACCGGCCAGAACGTCATTGTGAAGGGTGATTTTGATCCGGCGCAGCATTATCGGGTGACTGTTTCCCCTGACCTGAAGGGGGTCCGCGGTTACGGGCTGAGCGCTGAGTCGCGTTGGGGCGCGACCTTTCACCCGAAAGAGCCGTGTCTAGTGTTTCCTTCGTCGCAGCTTTTTCTGCGTGCGCGCCAGGAACTGCGCTTTTCGTTTCTGCAAATCAATACTCCCCGAGTGACATGGAAGCTGGCACGAATCCCGCTCGAAAAACTTGGGGCGGTCAAGGCAAGGTTGTCGGAGTTCGAACAACAGGAGATTAATCCCCTCACCGGTAAGCCGGTGCTTGATCCTCGAACGGGCTTCGCGAAAGCGCGCCCGACGGATCTGCTCGTCGACGCTTTTGCTCTGCCTGTAGTGCGTAGCGGTACGGTGGATGCCGCGAGTGGAGACGCCGAAACTGTACGCGATATCAGGTGCGCTCCGGGCGATGGCAAGCCGCTTTCCGGGGCGTACCTGCTTGAAGCCAGTGCGCAGCTCAGCGACGGACACCTGGTTGGCAATCGATCGATGGTCTTCGTGAGCGACTTCATCCTCTCGGAAAAACGGACGCGGACGACGGCCGTGGTGCGCATAGCGAACATGTCCGATGCGCGGCCGGTTGAGAATGTCATTGTGCGCGCTGTCACAGACGAGAACATAGAACTCGCCCGGTCAACGACCGACCGCTATGGCATTGCCACTTTTGCGCGCAGCGTCCTTTTTCCCCAGAAACAGCCGCGTGCCAGTTTATTCATCGCAGAGACAGAGAACGGCCCGGCACTTCGCCCCGCAGATCCGGGCTCAGGGTACACATCCGGAGAAGACCAGAGTCTTCCCGCAGCAAAACATCGCGCCGTGATCATAACGGATCGCAACCTCTACCGTCCGGGGCAAGTCGTGAAGATGAAGGGCATGATGCGTGACGCCACAGAAACGGGCTTGGCAATCCCGGCGACTCACGGCGTCCGCTGGGAGGTACGGGACGGGGAAGGAGAGCGTGTCCTCCACGAGGCAGACGCCACGCTATCCGACGACGGTAGCTGGGAGGCGACTTGGGAAGTTCCGGACAAGGCTTCTACCGGACATTATCAGCTTCGGTGCAAAATTGGTAACGACGAATACAACGGAAGCGCGGCGATCGACATTGAGGAATACCGAGTCCCGCTTTTTTCCGTCATTGTCGAGGCCGGTCACGAAATCGGTACTGCAGCGCACGCTCGGATTTCGTCGGCCTATTTTCACGGTGCGCCGAATGTCGGAGCGCGGGTCCATTGGAAAGCGACCTGGACTGCTTCGGCCGAAATTCACGAGAATGACCTCAAGTGCTACAACGCCTACGGAGAGGTTGGTCCACGGCTCGATCCGGATACTGAACAGACTCAATCAATCGAAGGCGACACGAAGCTGGACGAACGCGGCTTCGCATCACTGGAGTGCGAATCGCCTTTTAAGGCAAACGCCGCAATCGGGCGCTGCACCGTTTCCTGGCGCGTTGAGGTGACCTCTCTCGACGGCCAGACGATAACCGGCGGCGCGATGGCGGAAACGTTTTCGGCCGGCGTGCGGCTGGGCGTGATGGCACGCGAACACGCCGGACCAAACAGTGGCGTGAATGTTAAAATCGAAGCACTTAACCCAGACGACCAGACGGTCAACGACGTCGCGGTGCACGCCGATCTCTACCACGTGGTCACCAAAACCGTTAAAGAGCAAGTTGGGCCGTTCGTATATCACTATCGCAACACTGATCTGTTTACAAAAGTAGCCTCGCAAGAGACTAAGACGCCGGGCGAATTGCTCCTGCCGGTTACGGAAACGGGCCGCTACGTTGTGGCGATAAGCGCGCCCGGACAAAATACACCTCTGGTTAGCGACGAGACGACGGTGACAGGCGAAGAGGCCGCGGAGCTACCCGTTGAAAACGAGACCAGTTTCCAGATCGACCACCGCGGCGAACCATTCGCGCCAGGCGAGCTAGCAGTGCTGACGACGAAGGCGCCTTTGACCGGACTGGCGTGGGTTTCAGTTGAGACCGATGAAATCCTGGACACGCTCCTTGTACCGCTCACAGGCAATGCCGGACGCATCGAGCTGCCGGTCAAAAAGGAATACGCGCCCAACGCATTCGTTTCGGTTTACCTCACTCGTCCCGGTGGCGAAGGCAAACTGCCACGCGAGCGGTTCGCCTTCACGGAACTCGCGGTGCGCAGGCCGGACCGAGAACTGAAGGTCGAACCCCGGCTTTCCAATGCTGCGGCGCGTCCTGGGGAAACAATTCGCGGCGATGTGCGGGTCACCTGCGATGGAAAATCTACCCCGGAGGCGGACCTCGCCGTATTCGTGGTCGACGACGCGGTGCTGCAGCTCGGCGATTGGCATTTGCCTGATCTTATCGCGGGATTCTATTATCGGCGCGAATTTGGTGTCAGGAGCTTCGAATCGCTGGCTTCTTACCAGGAAGAGATTTCAAGTCACGACCTTACACAAAAAGGTTTTATTATCGGCGACGGCGGTGAGGAAAAAATCGGTAACGTGCCTAACGTTCGGAAAGAGTTCCGGACCCTGGCCTTCTGGCAGGGCAACCTGAAGACCGACCAAGATGGAAACGCTTCGTTTGAGTTCACTGCTCCGGATAACCTGACGACCTATCGCGTCGTTGCGGTTGGAGAAACAAAGGAGGGCCAATTTGGAGGCGATGCGGGCGTGACGCTGAAGATTTCCAAGCCGATTCTGGTCGATGCGGCGCTGCCTCGCTTTCTCCGCAATGGGGACGAGGTCGAGTTGCGAGCCGTCGTACGCCAGAGTTTTGCGGATTCAGATGAAGTCCACGTTCGCTGTCTGACCGACGCCAGTTGCCAATTGACGGCCGCCACTGAGTCAACGCAGACAGCAGGACGAAACGTTCCGGTGGTATTCCGGTTTAAGGCCAAGGTCACTGATAACGGATTGCTGCCGGCGAAGATCGGTTTTGATGCGACGGCCCGATCGAGCCCTAAGATGGCTGACTCCATCGAACTCACCCTTCCTGTTGAGCCACCGACGATTCTGCGCACAGAAAGCGTGGCGGGATCATTCACTGGACCAAATTTTGACGTAAAATCGGCGCTTCCTGAGCCATGGAAAAGCGGTCACGGTAAAGTTGACGTGACGGTTTCCAGTTCGGAGTGGTTGCCGGAGATCGCCGGTTTGCCAGCGATTCTGGATTATCCGCACGGCTGTTTCGAGCAGATCTCGACGCGTCTCCTGGGATACGCCCTCTTGGGGAATTTGCTTGCCTACCTGCCCAATGCGGAAGCGCGCGATGCTGAGTACCGAGCAGTCATCGAGCGAGGTCTGCAGCAATTTGACGCGTCGCTCCTGGACAACGGAATGCTGCCCTATTGGCCTGGCGGTACAAGCGGACATGCATTCGTTACGGCGCAGGCGTTCTGGGCCGTAAACGAGGCTGCCAATGCAGGCTTCAACGCCCCGGAGCGTCTGGCAGAGCAGCTTCGCGGAGCACTTACAAAGATCGTCGAGAGGCGGGCGCCCGCCTCAGAGTTTGACAGAATTTTTGCGCTGTTCGTTTTAAGCCAGTCGGCAACGGCAGAGGATTTCGCAGATAGTGCAGAGGAGATGTATCTGCGCCGAAACGAGACCAACGACGAGGGCCGGGCACTCCTCGCGCTAGCTCTGAATCACCTCAACACTATGGCGAAAGAGCAAGAGCAATTGCTCCGGGAAATCGACGCACCAGTTAAGGAGCGCGCCTTCGATCCGTTGACTCTGACATCCGCGACTCGCGCGGAAGCGATCTGCGCGCTCGCACTGAAGGCGATCGCGCCCAAGATTTGGACTCCGGAAAAGCAGAGGCGCATCCGTGATCGGTTGCTCACGTTGATGAGTTCAGCCGGCTCATTTTCGACCCAGGAGAATTTGTGGCTATTGCTGGCCTTCAAGTCGATGGTGAGCGCAGAAAACGCGGAGCCCCTGAAAGTTGCGGACATAAAATCTATCGTTTCGAAAAATCGCTGTTCCGCAGCCTGGCTCGATTGTCCGCTCAGTGAATTGCCACTCGTTGAGGGCCTGAACGAGGGCCGTCTTACGTATTTGATGAAAGCGGTGTATGCGACGGACGCCATCGAGACCGACCGCTTGGATCGAGGATTTCGCGTCGAACGCGTCGTGCGGAACCTCACTGATCCGAATCGTAGAGGGGACGCCAATGCGCCATTCAAGCTGGGTGACCAGATTCTCATCACCTACCGGGTCAATACCCGCAAACTGCAGAACTACGTCGCACTCGAAGACGCCCTGCCCGCTGGCCTTGAGACGGTGAACCCGGATCTGGCGATGATCGGTAAGTTTTTTGAGATTCCGCCGGAGAACACGGGAGATCGGGTGCTATCTCTCTCGCATTCAGAGATGCGGGACCGTTCGACGCGGCTCTATTTTGACGTGGTCGATCCGGGATCCGCCACCTACTCAGTATTGGCGCGAGCGACAGCGGCCGGGACATTCCGTTGGCCTGCCACGCAAGTTGTACCGATGTATGACAGCCGCTTCTCCGGCCTCTCCCCGTCGAGTATATGTTTCGTGTCGGGCGAATAGCTCTTGCAGCCATTGTGTTCGTGGCAGCTTCGGCGGGGTTGTGGATTTGGACACTGCCGCTGCCGAATGAGTTGCGTAAGCCGCCCTCCGGGACCCTCACTCTGCTCGATGACCATGGGCGCGAGATTGCCGAGGTCGGTTCCCCGGAAGCCCGAGTGCAGATTCCGGTCAAACTAACTGAGATGGGGGAATGGCTGCCGCGCGTAACGGTGGCCCTGGAGGATCATCGCTTCTACCAGCACACCGGCATAGACTGGTTGGCGACCGCCGCAGCCTGTATACGTGATTTAGAGGCGGGTCGAGTTGTCTCGGGGGGCTCGACGATCACCCAGCAGCTTGTAAAGATGGCCTGCGGCCGCCGACATCGTACCTGGTTCGGTAAGCTCTATGAAGCTATCCTCGCTTGGAAGCTCGAATGGACATGGAGCAAAGATCGCATCCTTGAAGAATATCTTAACCGCATCAGCTTTGGTAACAGGCGGCTCGGACCCGAGGCGGCTGCACGCGCTTACTTCGGGGAGCCGGCGCATGATTTGACGCTTCCTGAGGCGGTCTTCCTGGCGGGCTTGCCTCAAGCACCCTCCCGATTGAATCCGTGGCGGTACCCGGACCTGGCGATCCGGAAATATACCCGCTCGTCGGAGCGGCTCGCTAAACTGGGTGTGTTAACGGAGGCGCAGCGAACGGTTCTGAGTCAGTCGCCACCGGTAGCGCGACGATTTGATCCGCCGAGACTCGCTGGGCATTTAGTTGACGCCGTGATGCTTCTTCATCCCGGTCTGCGGGGCAGGGTGGTGACGACCCTTGATCTCGACCTTCAGACAACGGCTGAACGAGCTTTGCGCGCGCATCTCGCCGTGTTAAACCGCAATGACATCACCGAGGCGGCACTCGTCGTACTGGACAACGCGACTGGCGGCGTGCGGGCCATGGTGGGCTCGTCAAATTACGAGACCAGCCAGATCAACGGCGCGATGCGCCCGCGGAGCTGCGGCTCGACCCTGAAACCGTTTGTCTATCTTGCGGCCATCGAGCGTCGTATACTCACCGCGGCATCCCTGCTGCCCGATACGCCTGATGCGATCCGGGGTGAATACAGCGATTACGACCCGCAGAATTTCAGCCACCATTATCTTGGTCCTGTACGCGTGCGCGAGGCGCTCGGCTGCTCCTTGAACGTGCCGGCAATCATGGCGCTCAGCCGCGTGGGCGCGCGTTCCTGTTTTTACGAACTACAAAAATGGGGTTTTCATTTTCCGGCCAATCTCGACGACTATGGCGCCGGCTTCATCCTTGGTAACGCTGAGATCCGGCTGACCGACCTGGCTGCGGCCTACGCGGGTCTTGCCCGCGGCGGGCTGGCGATGCAGGCGAAGTTCGTTGCTTCGGAGTCGCACCAGATTATGCGGATCGCATCGATAGAGGCGACCGATATTATCACTGATATTTTGTGCGACAACGAAGCCCGGCGGAAGAGCTTCGGCACCAATTCCCCGCTCGCATTCGAAGAACGGGTAGCGGCGAAAACCGGGACCAGCAGCGGGTTTCGTGATGCCTGGACAGTTGGCTTTGACAGGGAACATACCGTGGCCGTCTGGGCGGGAAACTTTAATGCGCGCCCAATGCGCGATACGCTTGCGGTGCGCTCCGCGGCGCCCCTCTGGGCCTCTCTCATGCACGAGTTGCTGCGGAACGATCACCCGCTCAATCCGCCGAACGCTGACCTTGCGCGCCGCGAGATTTGCGTCGTTACCGGATTGCTGCCGTCGCGGTTCAGCGCTGCGAGGGCGACCGAGCTCTTTTTGAAAGGAACCGAGCCGCAACAAGACTCCGCTTCCTGGTTTTCTGACAAAGGAAAGTTGCTATTGCCCGGTGAATACGCCGTGTGGTGCTCAAGCCGGGACAACACGCTTGGCGCCGCTGTTGTGCCCGAGCCGCGAATTACGAATCCGCTGGCGAATTCAAAGTATGAAATTGACCCGGTTCTACCGCGGACGCAGCAGATGATTGAGCTGACAGCCACAATCGGGGGCGACGTCCGTTGGAGCGTCAATGGGGTACCAGTCTTGCCTCAGCGAGATGGGCGTTTCTTCTGGCAGCTCGCACCGGGCGAATGGCAGTTGCAGGCCACCGGCCGAAATGGTGCGGTGCAGGCGAAAATTACGGTTGAATGAGGCCCGGCAAAGTAGCATAGGCGTCCCGCCTGTAGGGCGTGAGACTGCGCCGGGAATACAGGCCGGAAGCCTATACTACAGGGATCGCAAGAACGAGACCCAGGCGGCAAAATGCTTACAATTTAGCAACATCGTTTCTAAACCGATTCGCGAAGCAATCAAGCTGCCAAAAAATGGTTTGCCATAGCGCGGATAAAGACTCCGAAGCCGAGCAGACGGTGCAGTCGCTGGATCATCATTAATCTCTTCCGGTGTTGGAAAATTGTCCCGAATCTGCCGTAACGCGGTGAGAGTAGTTGGTTGCGCGAAGCCTTCCGCGATCTTCTCCGGTTGAGAAAAAAGTAATGCTTCAAACTCGTGTAAGGAAAGGTAGGCCTTAAAACGCAGGTGGGCGATATCTGAATCCCAACTTTCCTCTACGAAGCGAACCCGATCCTGCGCATTCGACCCCTGCGGATGAGCTCTTCCAGGGAAAGTTGTTGGCAAACCATAGAAGTCTAACATCGTGGTCACCATCTTGACGCTGGAGTCGCGTAAAAGCCGCATCACTTCGTCTTTTACTTTGGGATAAGATGGTACACCGCCTTTAAACTTGCCGCCGGTATTCACGCGCTTTGTTGCGACTATCACCGGCTGTAGGTAAAGGTCCTCCGGCATTTCCTGCCGAAGGATATTTTTCACGAAGCGTTCTTCCGTTTGTCCTTCCACCAAGACATACACCTTGCGCCACTTCACGGGCGGCCGCCCAAAAGGTTCTTTTCCCAGAGGTCGCCCAACCCATAATCCTCTAACCAATCTTGCATATCGCTCGCCTGGAGACGTCTGAAAACGCTCTGGCCTTCGTCGCGTTCAACAACGATTGTATCGTCGGGCTCGAACTGATTGACTAGGCTCACAGATTGAGTCGAAGCGATCACCTGTGTCTTGGTCGCCGCACCTCTAAGGAGGTCGGCTAAGAGTGTAATTGCGTACGGATGCAGGCCGAGTTCCGGTTCGTCCAGGAGGATAGTCGTGGGCAAATACGGCTGCAATAGAAGCACTGCCAAGCAGATGAATCGCAGCGTCCCGTCCGAAAGAGCACCGGGGCCGAACGGGGCGTCCTGACCTTTCTCTCGCCACTCGAGGCGAATCTTTTCTTCATTAAGTTCAAGTGGCTCTAAAATGAAATCATCGAAAAAGGGAGCAACCATGCGAACCGCATCAATAATGTTGCGATAGTGATCAGGAAATCTCTCCCTGATTTTGAACAAAAAAGCCGCGAGATTGGATGCGTCTCCGCGAAGGCTCCGATTGTCATGCAAATCACCGGCTTGCTTAACCCTGGCTTCGGGGCTGGTATCGTGAAAATGATAAATTCGCCAACTCCTCATCGCCTTGATAACCCATTCTGCGATTTTGCTTCCTTCGTCATTCAGCAAGCGCGTTTCAAGATGGCCGGCGCCGAGGGATTGCTCAAACGGTGATGGATATTTGGATTTATCGTGAAACCAAACCGATTCACTGGCAAAAAAGAGACTCCCTTCATCAGTCGGTTCGAGATTGCAGGAATATCCGTTTACGAAGTCGGAAAACACGATCTCGATCGAAATCTGCTCTGTCGCTTTGCGCCCGAAATGGAGTAAAGCTTCTGCGCCGCCTGAAGCGGCAGCATAAACCTGCAAGCGTTTCTCAATTAGCTGATTCAAAAGCCGAAAAAGAGAGACAAAGTTCGATTTACCAACCCCGTTTGGACCTATCAAGATGTTCAGTTCTCGAAGGGTCAAATCCATAGACCTAACGGATTTAAATCCTTCAACGTGAATCTTGTCGATAGCTCCTGGCATTACTTCTTTTCCACTCTAAAGCGTTTAGGTGATCAAGATATCGTTGCACCGCTCGCTCAAAACAATAGCTGTCTCGACCTCAGGCTCATACCATTAACGAGTTCAATCTACGGTTGAGATGCTGTATTGACAATTCCGCCGCGGACAATAACCGATCACTTCGCACATCATGTCTGAATGTAACGAGTCAGAACGTAACAACAAGAAAAAAAGTAGTTAGACAGGATTATGCGTTCGAGCGTCCGAATGTAACAACATCACCGAGCGACTCGTTGGTGAACTACCAGCCGCGACTGGAAAATGACGACGATCATCAGAAACACGCCTCGTATGACTGATTGCCAGTAGGCTGACAGGCTGATCCAGCCCAGGCCGTTCTCGAAGTTCAAAATGTTGAAAATCAATCCGAGTAAAAGCACACCGGCCAGCGTTGCCCCGACTGAGCCTTGACCCCCGGTCAGGAGCGTTCCGCCCACCACCACCGAGGCGATCGCGAACAACTCCCAACCGACCCCTTCAGTGGGCTGCCCGGCGCCGAACTGCGCCGCAAGGATGACTCCGGCGACTCCAGAGAGGAGCCCGCTTAAAAAGTATAGCCATAGTTTTACCCGATCCACCGGCAACCCCATCAATCGCGCAGCCTCTTCGTTTCCGCCGATTGCCAGGACGTACCGTCCGGTTGCCGTCTGGCAGCTGGCGCTGGAGGGCTACGCTCCGTCGTAGCAGCCACCGCAGAAAGAGCTCCGCTTCACCAATTGTTCTGGCCAGACTTTCTCGCTTTTCCCGCCGGTTCTGCGGTGGCTGCTACGACGGAGCGTAGCCCTCCAGCGCCAGCTGCCCGGCTCACGGCAATTCCATCGGCTCTGGAGTTCTGAGCTTAGGGTAAGCGACGG
>Ga0213877_10000052_pt1 | contig 12970 bp, 13 predicted proteins | sample VelepicoBEBS_R01_FD_160112 | JGI IMG/M metagenome (GOLD analysis project Ga0213877, IMG submission 160112) | Vellozia epidendroides bulk soil microbial communities from rupestrian grasslands, the National Park of Serra do Cipo, Brazil - BS_R01 | ecosystem: Environmental > Terrestrial > Soil >...
TTTTGGTGCGACCATTAATAATGACGGTCGCGCCTTCTCGGGCCAGACCTGTGGCAATCGCCAATCCAATTCCTGCTGTCGAGCCGGTTACCAATGCCAGTTTTCCATTCAAATCCAGATTCATATGGTGTCAGTAAAAAGAAAATTTACGACGTTACCCTGCTTTAGGCCAGCGTCTTTGGAATGGCAAGCTGGTTGAGTGCGGGTTAGTTACTGCACTCTTGCGGAAACTGGCAGGCCGCAATGGCTACGAGTCGGGAGCCGATCTTTCCGGTGGCCGGTTGGAGCTCTGGTTCCAGAGATCCAACTGAAGCGTTGTCTGACCGACGCTCTCTAGATCGGTGAAGACTACTTTGCCGGGCGCGGATTCCTGAAGATACTTTGGGTCGTACCAGATCGCAGCCCTTAACGATTATGCGCGCTCGACCTATCAGGCTCGAGTGTCCGCCTCGCGTCCCCGTTAGCAGCGCTGGCATTTGCGAATATTTCTTTTAACTCTCTGAAGGCTCTTTCGCCAAAGTCGCCTGCAGCCGCCTTCTTAAGGTAAGCGACGACTCGCTGCTCATCTCCTCGAGTTAGCTCGCCTTTGTGTTTGGCGACGACGACCCGTGCGTCATGGAAGAGTTTATTGAACTCCTGCACCGCCTGTTGATCGGCCTTATCAAGATCACCCAGCTTGACGTGCCGTTTCAGCACATCCAACAATTTCAGAATCGTGCTTAGCTGGCTACCATAACTGCCCACGTGATCGATCACCTCCTGTTCCACCTCCTCATCGCCAGCATTGTAGGTAAAAAGACTCGGATTGAAGCTGAACATGCGCGACCAGTTTGTCACTGGATCGTATTTGAAATCTCTCAAAGTCTGCGTGAAAGCTCCAAACCACGGAAAAGATGATGCGCTCATAATCTACCCTCGCCCTGGGGTTTGATTCCGGGCTACACGGTTTTCTGCTTTTTCCGATCAGCTTTTGCGATTTGCCGAGTGACGGCCACAACCCGTGCATCGTTTCCGTCAATGGAGCCCGATCACGCCGGCTTTGATTCGAGGCCGCCCTTGAGAGTAGGTTGGCCCCTGCCGGGCGAGCGCAAGATTCTTACCTGTCTTCCTGCGTAACCCGATAACTGTTCTCCGTGGACTCTGACTTTGAGTCTTGACCCACAAATACTTCCTCAGAATTTCGGAAAGAGGATAGCCCGAAATAGACGAATAGAAGTAGGATACAGTACTTCCGACGACGCGTCCTCAGCATCTGGTGGATCTGAATTTTATACAATAAGCGGTTAGATGCTTTCGCTGTGCATATGACGGCGAGTTTTACAAATGAAGACAAAAGTAATCTGTGGTCGAACGCCCTATATCAGAGAGGGGAAGACAAGGATGAACTCTTGGGACGATAGGCCCGGCGCGATCCTTAGGCCAACCGGACGACAAAGTTTAATCCTGAATGCTCTGCAACTCATCGCCCGAAAAGTTCGCGCAAGAGAATAGGCAATAGCAGGCGCTCGTTCCTCAATCGCCTTGCGGCTCGACGGTTCCTACCTATTGGGTCGAAGACGGCCTGCCGCGCCGTAGGCTTTGCGGAGGCGGGAGGTAGTTAGAATTTATTTACTGATTCCCGCAAGGGCTTTTCCATCAGGCATTTCTGTTACCGTATATATACGTAAGATGATGTACGAGTCGTGTAAGGCGATCCACTTTTTCGGCAACCGCCTCCTTGCCATTCCCTATGGTACGCGCGGTTTTATGCGTTATGAGGACTGCCTCGGTTTATGAAGTACAACATAACTTCAGCAAAGTACTTTCTTGGGTGAATTCAGGAGAGACAGTCGTTATACAACGCCAAAATGTTCCTGTCGCTAAATTGGTCCCCGCCGAAGATAGGGCAACGTCACCATTGCCCGACTTTCTCAAGCGTCTGAAGCAGACTTACAAAGAGGGTGTGCTTCCGGACTCAGCGGGAATCTTGGATGAACTGCGCGAGGACAGGTTTTGACGGCGCTCGCTCTACCCATTCGAAACCGTGGAAGCTACCTCGCGGAACTTACACGCCTCCTCGAGCGAAATGACACCCTCAGCGGCTTCTCGCACCGCCTTCTCGAATAGAGACTTCTCGCCGCGACGCTCTAGGATCCGTTGCAGGTGTAAGGCCGGCGCACGCTCTTGAATGGCGATTTTCACCTCGTCATCAACAATTAAGGCCTCGAAAATCGCTTTCCGGCCACTTACCCCGGTTTTGCGACAGAAGTCGCACTTCCGGCCGCGCCGGACCGAGTTTGCTCCGGCTAACCATTCCGGTTTGATCCCGAGCCGCACCAGAAGTTCTTCGGTTGGTAAGGGTTCCTCGATGGCGCATCGGGGACAGAGTTTTTTTACTAACCGCTGCGAGATCGCTAGTTTCAGGCTGTCGGCAACCATGAAAGGTTGGGCTCGAAAGAGAAACAACCGGTTAGGAACCTCGCAGGCCGAGTTGGTATGCAACGTCGAGATCGCGCGATGACCGGAAGAAGATAATCGCATCAGGGCTTCAACACTTTCTTCGTCGCGGATCTCTCCCATCATGACGACGTCGGGCGCCTGACGCAGAATCCCTCGGGTCCACATGGCAAAGCTGTACGGGCCATCGTCATCGACCTGCGTCTGGCTAATGTTCTCCAGAAAAACTTCGATCGGTGATTCTGCCGTCAGGACGTTATTTTTAACCGCATCAACGGAACGCAGAATACTATAGATCGTGGTGGTTTTGCCCGAGCCGGTCGGTCCGCACAAAATCAATAGCCCATGATCTCCCTCCATCAGGTCCTTGATCGCGCTGACGTAATGAGGCGGCATACCAAGATCAGCCAACGATTTCACGCTCCGTTCGTCGCGCTGCAATCGCAGGACAGCTTGTTCGCCCTGAGCTTGATAGGAGGTGTTGACCCGAAAATCGTATCGTTGGTCCCCGATTTTTATCGGGAAGGTGCCGTCCTGCGGTAGCCGTACGTACTGGATTTCCAGTCCGGAGATCACTTTGATTCGGGAGATCACTTGCTTGGCGATGTGCCCGGGAAAATCTCCTTCTTGGTCGAACCAGTCACCATCGACTTTGTATCGAACCCGCAATTGCTGGGGAAATTCCTGGAACATGATATCGCTCGATCCCAACTCGACTCCCTTGTACAAGATCGAATGCACGAACTTGATCACCGCTTCCTCATCGTTGCGATACCGATGGCTAGAATGCTGCAGACTGTCGGCGTGAATGACTTCTAACCGCTCGTTTTTCCTATCGGCGTGATCCAGGCCAGACATGGATCGCAGGATCCCCGAAGCACTGATGGCCATGCTTTCCGAGGTAGTAATAAACCGCTCCAGGGCTTCGCCGTCGGCTAACACCTGCTGAATGCTGAACCGGTGCCGGAGTGCACCCTCGATCTCGGCTTTGACGTTTGGAGGCAATAACCTCTCGACTGCCAACGTTAGACGCCGCCGCGCACAATACACTGGGCTCGCGGAATAGCGTCTCTGCAACGTTGGACTGAACCAATGGTTCACTTTGCCGGAGGGCGAAACTTCACCCAGGTTTATCCAAGGAGTCCCACCATTGGTTATCTCGGTTGCCAGCCTTACATTCGACGGGGCGAGACACATGTTATCGGCGACCAAATTCAGCACCTGCCTGAGTTGATCCGGTTCACACCAAACGGCGGTTAATTTAGGTACACCCCAAAAGGCGTTAAGGACCTGAAAATCAGGCTGTTGCAGTAGCGCATCCAGCCCGGGAATTGACGAAGCAATTGTCAGCTCATTCAGCGTTCGAGCCACCGGGAGGAGTGGAACCGACAGCGCGGGCATTCTGAGTCCATTGGGCGAGAACCGGAGCAATGTGGGGTCGAACGGCGTGAGGGCGCTATCACGAATCAATTTCGACAGAATCGACCCCAGCTCGAGATCGAAATTCTTGCTGTATCGCTCGATGAGCGAATCGGCCTGCCAGATGGCCATCGGGTTGGTAACGTCGCAGGACTCGATATGTTCCAACAGGAAGCCCAGCTCGTTTTCACGAATCCCCAGAAGCCGGGCGACATGAAAGTGAAGCAAATGATTGAGATTTTGAAGCGGATCAGACTGTCGCCATTCGTTTGTCACCGCTAAGATAGGGCTCATTTATTTAGTAATTACCGAACACATCGCTGCCCCAATCGGCGGCCACGGTCTGCAAATTCTCCGGCGTGATGATCGATGCCGGCTGCGAATCAACGTTGAAGTCTCCAGCAATGATGATCGGGTGTGGGCTTACGATCGAAACAGGCCCGTTTAACGTTCTGGCTCCTCGGATTAGAATGACCGCGTTCGGCAGCGGATTACCGGTTGGATCCTGAACTACTAGAAAAACAGCACTAAGCTGATTCGCACCTGGAGCTGCAAGATCCAAGGCCAGAATGGTTTGAGAAGGATTCTGTTTGCTCTGCGCGGCGGCAAGCAGCACGGTTTGCCGGTTCGCAGTCCCTTGGCTCTTTGAAGTACCTTTAGTCGCCGCCTGATAGGTTAGGTTCGGGCTCCGGGGAGAGGTCATAACCAGGCATTCTTTCTGGCCCGTTGGAGTCGTGACCGTCAAATCCGGCCTCGCAATCACCCAAAGACCGCATTGTTTCTGCAAAAGCGAAAGGTTAAGCCCATTCGAGGCACCCTGAGCACTATTGTTAGTTTCATAGACGCTGTCTAGCGGCGCAGAATCAATCGGGAGAACGCTGCCGGTTACGATCATGGAATCCAGCGAGGTCCTGGCATCGGCAAGGAAATCGGCGCTTTGCGTGTCGCTGGACAGCTCGATCGAATCGTTACTTCCGGATGGATCTTTCACCTGCAGCGAGGCCTTACCGCCAGAGAAGGAAACGTTTTGTCCGGCCACAATTGGAAACTGAGAAGAAAAGCTCCCTGATATAGAAATAATGGATTTGGAAAAGACTCGGCCGATATCCTGACTCAAGACCGCCGGGCTAAGCGTAAACGACGTCGCAGCCGAGAAGATAGTAAACTGTGAGACGGGAATTTCGCGGACCGCTATCTGTGGCTGATCGGTAACCGAGAGATCCGGCAACCGCACGTTGGGAACGGCAGACTGCGCACTGATATTTACATCGATCGTCGTCTGCCGGGCGTAAGCCTGGCCAAATAGGTCTTTCTTATCAAGGAGTCGTTTACGTTCTCCGAAATCCGTGGCGTCGGCAAACGGTTGGACTTGCAAAACGGTGTTTCCTGTTCCATCCGTCGTAGAATTTAAGCGCAGCGAGAGACCACCTTTTGTGTCCGAAAGATTCAGGCTGGCCAAGTCGACTTTCCCATTACTAAGGAGCTTGTTTCGGATCGCTGACTCCAGGCCTAAAAGCGCTTGCTCTGTCGAAATGCGTAGCCCATCCTGATTCAGATTCCGGGCGGTAGTCGCCCGTTGATTATCCACGAAGGCTAGATAAGAAGCGCCAATAATCCCGGCGATCACAACGAGCACCAGAACGTAGACTAACACAGAGCCTGAATTGTTACGTTGCGGCTTGAGTTTCATAGATACAACTCACTGCATCTGTAGCGGCACACCGAAAACGTTGAACGGAACTTGATCGACCGTGGTGTTTACGTCCCATTGAGCCTGAACAATCCCAAGATTACTCACCTCGAATATCGGCACTGTATTGCTCCCCGAATTGCCGCTCTGGGCGGGCGTCGAAGAGGCACGCGATACTCCCGAAAATACTCGTTTTTGAACTGTGCCACCATTTGCCGTCTGCTGATAAACGATCTGGGCGCCATCAAAATGGAACACCGCCGTCCCGCTTTGGCTAACGCACACCAACCAATCTCCGAATGAATTCCCGGGGGCAAGCGGCCCATTGGTAGAACTCGTAGGAGCGTCCTGATAGATTTGAAAGTCCACGGCGCTCTTAATCGAATCGTTCATGATCTCAGCCAGAGCCTCATGCTGGGCCTCTAACGCCGTCGCTTGAAGTACCGCGACTTGGCGTTGCATGGCGGTGAGGAGAAAACCAGTAGCGGCACTAACCACGAGGAAGACGCCGAACATTGCGGCCAGCATCTCCAGCAGCGTGAAAGCGGACCGGGCAGAACATTGTGCAGAGGGCTTCATTAGGGTCAAGGATTCAGCACCACCGTCTTCGTCACCTGACGAGAGGCTTGGGTTCCGTAGCTCGGAATCGTGTAAGTCAGAACCAGTTGATTCGTCCCCGGCGCAGTTGCATTGGTCATCGAGATCGAAAAAGGAATCAGATTACCGAATTGCCCTGAGCTGCCTTGGCTGGTTATTAACCGAGGACGATAAAGATAGCCGGTTATCGGGCTTGCCGACGGCGACGGCGAAGCGTTTGCCGTAAACGGTCGAGAATCGGCCGGAGCGAACGTTTGCAGTTCATAATACTCGCGTAGGATCCGTTCGGCTCTGCGATCCACGCGAGTTAAGAGTTCTTGGTAATCTGCCAACCGCCAGGCGGCCGTAATGCCGACGGCGGAAAGTGTCAGGATGAATAGGCTGACTAGCACTTCGACTAAAGAGAAAGCAGATCGAAGGCGGCGGAATCTGCGACAGTTCCGATCGAATCGGCTCGTGCCGCAGCCGCGGCAAGGCAGCGCTCGACGGTGCCGACTACGCCGGTTAATTCGTGTTTGGCAAATCCAAGTCATCGGGTTGCGTTTTTCGATTCTGCTTGTCCGGTCCATTCAGCGGGACTGGCGGCGGTTCGCCCGGCAGATCAGATGAATCCTCGAGAGTTTTTCTTTCGCTCTCTCCCAACCTGTCGAACCGGTGGTCGGCAGCGGGTATAATGGTCGGAGAAACAATGACGATGAGATTTGTCCGCTGCTTAGAGTAGGATCGTGATTTGAAGGCGTATCCCAGGATAGGAATCTTAGAAAGTCCGGGAACGGCATTCGCAGTGAAGGTCACGCTATCCTGCAGAATCCCACCAATAACCGCAGCTTGACCGCTCCGCACGGTAATATCTGCCGTTGTACTTCGCGTCGAGATGATGGGAATCTGGGTCGTCGTACCCGGTTGCGCCGCGCTGGTCCCTGAGATCGTGGACAGCGCCGGGTTCAGATTAAGGTCGATCAGGCCTCCTCTCAAAATCCGGGCGACGACATCGATCGTCAGACCGGTAGTAAAGGTATACGGTACGGTACTGGGTCCGTAGGCCTGGGTGCCGGGCGTCTGTAAGAAAATCGTTTGTTTAGTGTCCGAGCGGATAGTCACCGGCATGCCGCTCTTTGCCACGGTCATCGGTGAGTTGTTGGATCTAACCCAACCCTTCGCCTTCAAGGCTTGTAGCGTGACTTGTACATCGGACATGTTTAGCACTAAGCCATTCGTGAAAAAGCCGCCGCCGTGGGCGTTGATCGCACCGGTTACGGTCTGAAAGTTGGATGCCGGTGGAATTCCCGCCTGCCCGGTCAGTGAAAACTTGGCCCCTTGCCCCGGCTGTAGCCCGAGAGTTTGGCTCCAATCCAAGCCACCCCCTATGGAGTTCGTATCCGTAACCTCAACAATATAAGTCTTGATAAGAATCTGATTCTCCGCGACATCAAGTCGCTGGAGTTCTGTCTTGATTAAGTCATGCTGTTCCGGGGTGGCGCGAACAACCAACGAATTACTGCTTCTCTCGACAAACACGGAGGTTTGACCATTCTTCTCATAGCCGCCTACTGACAACGGCGCATCGAAAGGTACACCGGGTTCATAGCGGGGCCGGCTTTGATCCGAACCGGTGCCAGCCGTCCCCAGGGCATCCGGAGTCACAGTCGTATTATCGGGTTTTGGATAAGTGGGAAAGTTGTTCTGAGCTGGCGTTACTTTGACCCCTAAATAGTTAGCGACCGGTTGAAGCAACAGTTCCGCGGGCTGATTTTTAATCGTGTAACGCTTAGTGACATAGAAACTCGGACTGGCGATATCCGCACGGCGAAGCGTATAGCGCTGGCCATCCGTGATAACCTGGAACCCGCGCAATTCAGCGATCTGATAAAAGGCTTGCAGGGGGGTGAGATTAACTAGTGCCACCGATATCTTTTCGTCCTCCGGAATGTTCGGCTCGACATAGTTAATTCCGGCCTGCTCCGCCAAGATCCTTAAAACTTTGGCGATCGGTTGGTTGGTAAACCGATGGGTCCTCGGCTTGTCCGGCGGCATCTGGGCCGTGGTGGCTGACTCCGCGTTCTCGCGTTCCCGCAACAATCGCTCGATTTGATCAACGACACTCTCCGGACTTTGGGAGGATTCATTGCCCGGCGTTGCGTCGGCTGCAGGCACCGGGCCAGGACTCTGCGTCTGCGCCGGCGTCGGACTACCGTTTTGCGCCAATGCCAGTAACGGCCATACCACCACTATGATTAGCCTTTTAATCATGCTCAGTTTTCTTTTTCCGTTCCAAAGTGATCCGTTCCGTCCCGCTGTCTCCCACATAGGGGAGCTTGCAAAGTGGTGCTCTAAATCCCGGCAGGAGAATAGCGACCCCGCTAGAGTCAATTGGCCCGACCTCTAGCAAAATCGTGCTCTTCTCGCTCATATCCCGCTCCAACGGCAGACCGTAAGTACGCGCTAACTCGGTCAATTGGACCAGGTCGGCTTCGGTAACCGTAACTGGGATCTTTTCCGTTTCACTGAAGGCCACTCCATTGATCAAAGCGATGGCATGGCTCTGTCCTTCACCGGTACTGACTCCCTCAACAAAAAGGTCGTTTTGTATGGCAGCCACTAACGTCTGGAGATAACGTTGAGCCGCTTTACTGCTAAACGAGTTATCTAGTTCCACGCCCTTCCCAACCAGAGTCTTACCCGCATCTGCGCTGATAAAGGGGTCCCGCGGAGCGGGCGTATACCTAAACGCGTATAAGTCCGGTAGACGCGGCACAATGATCTCTCCGGCAAATCCGACGTGTGAAGCACAAGCAACCAGCAGAGTAAAAAAGGTTGTTGTCCTCATTTGCCCCTCATTTCCCGGTTAGCATCCGAATGGTAAGCCGAGTTTCCAGGTAGGTGGGATCGGTCGAGAATGGCGGAATACTGGGCGGCCGGCTCAACAACACCTTATCAAAATACAGAAAAAGATCGGCATTCTCTTGTTCGGCCAGAAGCGGCACTAACCGATGGAATTCCAGGCCGGCGGTGCCGGCTTCATAAATAATTGACATTTCTCCATTCGGAACTCGAACAGGTTGCACGATCAGACCCGCCTGGGTAAACCCAGCGATACCCGCGGTCTCAAATGAAGAGCCATCCCCGTTTAAAGGCACCGTTGGTGCGGAGTTGATGTGCAGCGATGAAGTGCCGCGGGACGCGATCATCGTATCGCTAAGACGGGTGTAAAGCGCCTCGATCCTCGCTTTACTAACTCGTAGTCCCTCGATTTCGCCTTCAAGATGGTTGTTGGCAACTTCTTGTCGTTTGTTCTCCTGATCCGAAAACTGAACCGCAGTCCAACCATCGACCAGTACTTTGAGCTCCAGCCCTAGCAGACCGGCTGAAACCACAATCGCGCCAATGAGAAAGATCGCCTTGAATTTCATCTGCTCATTCGGGTTAGGTTCGGATTCATAAGCGGTCCGGATCCGCGATCCGCTGCACGCCCAAAGTCGAGTAGTTGCCGGCCGGATTAATCGAGTAAACCAGAAGAAACGGCACCAGACTTTCCGTGCCCTCAAGCAGTTTCGACCTCACCACCTGAGACCCGGCGGGTAGGTGCTTCTTCAGCTCGTTAGTAAACGTCTCTAACTCCTCCGCGTGGCCAAATTTCAGACTGCCTTGGATGGAGAGTGTATAAACCTCGGGCACGCGATACGTTCCGCCGGCAACGGGAAGGGCTTGGTACCGGGAGGACTCTATCCCGATCTTTTCCAGGACAACATCAGCGGGAACGGTTTGTTCAATTGCGGCGAGCACGGCGCTGCACGGGAGACGGCCTCGGATAATCGGTTCCCATTGCTGGATTTGATTTAATTTTTGGCGGGTATCTTTAAGAGCGACCAGCCTGGTTTGCAGCTCATTCTCGGCCGCCCCAAGTTGAACCTTCTTCTCGGTTTGCGCCTGATAATCCCGCCAGGTGGTAAATGCAAAGAATAGGACAGGTAATTGGAGTAATCCCGTGACTACTACGATGAGGCCGACTAGCCGGAAAACCAGCTCTCGCTGATAGCTCCGCAGAACAATTCTTTCCGGGCTAAGAAACAGATTCTTCATTTGAATTCCTGGGCGATCCAGCGGGACAAGAGCGCAACCGGCGAACGTGTAGCGATGTTGGGGGCCCGTTGACGCTGGATGACAATGTCCCCACCCTCGATTTGTTGCAGGACAGGTCCGGTAAGTGGGAAGCCCCGGATTTCAGAATACACTGGATCTTCTTCTGAAGACCAAGACCAGACACAAATGTACGGCTCCTTGTCCGGACTTAATTGTTTTGTAAGTGTCGCTAACTCTTGATTTACCGACTCCACATCCTCATCGAATTGCCGAAACAAAATTATTTTTCTGTCTTGAATAACTGCTAAGGCTAACGAGCCGGTAAGACTCAACAATACGAAGGCAGTTCGCTCCTTGGTGGGCACCCTTTTTAAGAACCAGGCCAGACAGGCTACCGGAACGGGCACGATTGCAAGTAGCGCCGCGTCTTGACGTTCCGTCCAAAGCTCGCATTCGGCGCAGTAGTCAGCCGGCATTCCCAGAATAATGATTTGTGAATGTTTCCCTTCTAAGTGACCGGCGATGGGCTTGAGTGTGGCATCCAGCACCGCCCAGCGAAACGCCCGGTCCTCATCCCAGGCGCCAATTACCTGGCGCGGCTCTTCCGCCAAACTTTCCAGAATCCCCTCAACCGTCGACTCCCTGAGATTCGGCACCAGATGAACGTTGCAATACAGATCGTTCACTGTGCAGTCCGGTAATAGGAGCAACTCGGTTTTTCCTCGCAATCGGTTTCGAGCCAACAGCTTAGACGTGAAACTGCGAACTCCCGCTGTACCAGGATCCGACCTGCTCAGGAGAGGAGGCGCGTCTGGTAAATCGCCGATGTTTTCTTCGAATGCCACCACGCGCTGGCGCCGAGTCACGAGCACTGAGCAAGTCTTCGAAGAAAGGAAGAACACGCCGACTTGTTCAGGCGTGGCAAACAATCCGCCGGAAAGATAATACCGGAGCGGAAAGTGTCGCAGATAATGCCTGAACGTGTAGTGCATTGGTCTATCTTAGATCATTAAATCAAAATATTACAACTGGTTTTTCTACTGTAATCTAAATATGTTGGATTATTTCCATGGCGGGTAGAAACGTGGCAAAAACGATCCCGCCAATTACTAGTCCAAGCCCAATAATTAAGAGAGGATCGAGGATCTGTCTGAGTGCGGTTAACCGGCTATCCAATTGCCGCTCGAGTAACGTGGTGAGCCTAAACAACCCGTCACTGCCGGAGCCGGCTGCCTCCATAAAGGCGAGTCCGTTAATCACCATCTCGCCAAAAATGTCCCGGTCATCGTTCAGCGCCGCCGCCAATGATTCACCCCGCTGTACCCGCACCAAGGTGCGACCGATGGCTGACCGATACTCATAGTTCCAACTCAGGTCGCGACACAACAGCAAGGCCTGAGTCGTCTTAGCCCGAGCATGTTTCAGCTGAGCAAAGGTCCGGACGAAATTTGCTCGCATCAGGAGAAGCATCAAGGCGCCCAACCCAGGCACACGAAGAACGCTACGGTGAAGCTTAGGTTGGCCCCGCACATAGGCCGGAATCCGCGAAAACAACAAGATGAGAGCGCCCACCAGCCCCAACACGACTAGAGGGTAATTGGTACAAAATCGCGACAGGTTCAGCAAACAGAGCGTCGGCAACGGCAGATCTGCATGCATTTCCCCGAGGACCCCGATAAACTGGGGCACGACTCGGGTCATAAGCAGCCAGACAACACCGGCGGAAGCCGCCAGGACGATCATCGGATAAATGACCATCATGAGCAGACGGTGCCTGAGATCCTCGTTCCTAGCCCAGATCTTGCGGACGTTGGTCAAAGCTTCTGTCAAAGTGCCGCCTTCTTCGCCAGCCGAGATCAACCCAATCGCAACCTGATCGAAGACCTCTGGATACGAAGCGATTGCGTTCGAGAATGACATCCCTTTAGAGACGCGGTCCCGCAGCCTCTCAACAATGTGATGCATCCGCTTCCCGGACCGATCTCGCGTCGAGGTTGTACTCAGACAGATCGAGAGTGCGGTTCGGAAATCCATTCCTAGGTAAACCGAAGCCTCCAAGTTTTCGAGGAAAGTCAATTTCGTCCGGAGCGAAACGCGCTCCTTTCTCTCCGCGGTCGTTCTCCTGGACGGGTCCGCAATCAGCACGATTGGCTGGTTGAGGTTATTTAGCCGGATACTGACTTCGGCGAGCGAGTTTCCTTCAATTACGGACTTAACGTATGAGTCGCCTTTGCGTTTCTGCGTGACGTACTCGAACCTCGGCATAGATTCCGGATGCTCAATGTTTTCCGAGGTTAATTTCCGCCAGAGCTGCCCTGAGTAATTGGACCAGTTGGAATATTGTACTTGCTGATATATGGATTCGACGAAGCGCCCGACCCAGCGCTAAAGTACGGATTACTACCCCAATTTCCCAATTCAATGGTGCCACCAGTTCCTTGATTAAGGTCACTCTTTCCTGTGATCTGGACACCGAACCTCGTGAGGTACGGCTGAACCTGATTGATCAACACCGGCTCACCGTTGGCAGGTAACGGTGTGGCATTTGCCTGTGCATCGATACTGTATTGCACTTCAGCCTTTTGCACTGCATCGAGCCGCTGTGCAATCATGGCGGCTTGTGACTTCTTCAGCGAATCCATGATCGCAGGGTAGATGATCGTTGCGAGCGTCGCGATGATAGCAATTACCACCAAGATCTCGACCAAGGTCATCCCGGCTGCCCTCATACGCGCACAGGAGATTTCC
>Ga0213877_10000053_pt1 | contig 12816 bp, 11 predicted proteins | sample VelepicoBEBS_R01_FD_160112 | JGI IMG/M metagenome (GOLD analysis project Ga0213877, IMG submission 160112) | Vellozia epidendroides bulk soil microbial communities from rupestrian grasslands, the National Park of Serra do Cipo, Brazil - BS_R01 | ecosystem: Environmental > Terrestrial > Soil >...
TGCATGTTCCGTTGCGATCAAAATGGGCCGCTATCGGCACAGGTCGCCGCGATAATTCGGACTAGCACATGCGCTGCGCTGCAGCCTGCGCCTTCAGGCAAAGTTCCGCTGCCTTAAATGCGTGCTCCTGTGTCATCGCTTTTTCAGTCCCATTCAGGCAATCGAGAATGAGCTCGCCAAAAAACGGGAATCCGACTTTGCCGCTGAGTTCGAAATGTGTCTCCTTCGCGCCATTGACCAAAAACAGATGATCCCCTTCGGCGGCCCGGCCAACGTCACAATATTTGCGCATCTCTATATAGCCCTCCGTCCCCAAGATGATAGTGCGCCCGTCGCCCCAAGTGCGCAGACCAGCGGGAGTGAACCAATCGACACGAAAATAGAAACTGGCGCCGTTGTCGGCCAGCAACATCGCGTCTCCGAAGTCCTCCAGCTCCGGGTACTCTTTGTGCGCGTAGTTTGCAACGCGGGCCGACGTGACAGTCGCGTCGGATGCGCCTGTGAAAAAGAGAAACTGCTCAATCTGATGGCTCCCGATGTCACACAAAATTCCGCCGTATTTTGCTCGTTCGAAAAACCATGGCGGCCGGGAACTGGCACTCAAACGATGCGGGCCGAGACCCAATATGTTAATTACTCGACCAATCGCTCCTTGCTGAATCAGATCGCCGGCGAAAATGGCACATTCGACGTGTAGACGTTCGCTATAGTAAACCATGTATTTTCGGCCGGTCTCAGCGACTACAGACCGCGCCTCGGCCAGTTGTGCCAGTTCGGTAAATGGCGCCTTGTCGGTGAAGTAATTCTTTCCGGCTCTCATGACTTTTATGCCAAGCGCCGCCCTCTCGGATGGGACGGCAGCAGCCGCGACAAGACGAACTGCAGGATCGTCCAGCGCTTCGGCGAGCGACCGCGCTACCTGGACCTTCGGATATTTCTTGCGAAACGCTTCAACCTTCCCCGGGTCAGGATCGAAGACCCAGCGGAGTTCTCCTCCAGCCTCGAGCAACCCGTTACACTGTCCGTATATGTGACCATGATCGAGCGCCACAGCAGCAAATATAAATTCGCCCGGTTTACATACCGGTTTAGGCTGGCCCTTGGGAGCATAATCGTGACCTGTCAGACTCATAATATACCTTTATAGGTTGTGGCGTGGCGTTAAGCGGAAGCAACCCATCCGTTTCAGTTTCTATTTTTAAAGTTGCGCATTTCGATCAGCCGAAGCGCCCCGCTTTGCATCATTCATCAGGACGCAAACCGGGCCGGTTCGCCTGCTTAGGTTTTCCATCGGAAAGCAGAGGTCAACCCTTTACAGCGCCTGTTAGCGAACCTTTCAGAAAATAACGCTGGAAACATATAAACACGACTAGCACGGGAAGCATGGTCAGAGTCGCATAGGCCAGCAACGTTCCCCATTCAACCGTATTCGTACCGACCAGATTCGCGAGCGATAGCTGCAGCGTAAAATTTTTCTGATCGTTGATGACAATCAACGGCCAGAGATAATCGTTCCATCGCCATGTGAAGCTCAATATTCCAACGGCGCCTAACGCAGGCGCCGACAACGGCAATATCACGCGACAATAAATCTTCCATTCGGATGCTCCTTCGATTCGCGCCGCTTCCAGGAGGTCATCCGGTATTCCCAAAATGTACTGCCGCATCATAAATGTTCCGGTCGCAGTCGCGGCCGGCGGGACGATGATTCCGATCAGATTATTGATCCATCCGAGCGTCTTCAAAATCTGAAACACCGGCACCATCAACACCTGAAGCGGGATCAACAGGACGCTAATGATGAGCATGAAAATGAATTGCCTGCCGAAAAACCGGTACTTGGCGAGGGCAAATCCTGCCATAGAACTGGCAATGACCGTAATCAGGCTACTGGCTGTGGCAACTATGATAGAATTGAGCGCATATCTGGGTATATCCCCTGACGCGAAAACCGCCTCGAAGTTGATCAGGCTGAATCCTCTCGGATCAAAATTCGGCGGAAAAAGAAACAGGTTCTGCGGGGGTTGAAACGCTGAAAGTACCGCCCAGAGAACCGGCACGAGAAACAAGATACATACACAAAGTGCAAGAGTATCGTAGACGATTCTTCCGAACTGCGCCCGCGCTTCGCTGTTAGGTTTCATTCAGAAGATTCCTTCTTCTCTAAATAAACGCATTTGCCACCAGGCCACACAAAGAATCACGGGCATCAAAACGACAGCCTGCGCGACGCCATATCCCGGTTCGAGCCGGCCGAATGCAGACTGGTACATATTTTGCACGACAAGGCGAGTCGCACCGCCTGGGCCTCCGTCAGTCAACAAAAGAATTGTCTCGAATGCCTGGGTTGCATGGATCGTGGCGAGAATGACCACCAGCAGGATCGTCGGCCTTAAAAGCGGAAGCGTTATATGCCAGAACTGGCGCCACCTGGTAGCTCCTTCGATCCTGGCCGACTCGTAGAGTTCATGGCTGATCTGACTGAGTCCCGCCAGAACCATCAACATATAAAACCCGACGAGATTCCAGACCGAAGCGAGCACGACGCTCACACGGGCCGGTAAATCGGCCGAGAGCCAGGGAATCGTGGAAAGCCCCGCCCATTTCATAAATCCGTCGATCACACCAAGATCTTCATTCAAAAGCCATTTCCAGGACGTCGCCACCACGACCGGCGACAGCACAAACGGAATATAAAATCCGACCCGAGCTAATAATCTGGCCGGCCTGCTTTCCCGAACGAAAACAGCTATGGCAATGCTGCCAACCACAATTAACGGGACGACGGTGAGCGTGTACCACGCGGTATTAAAAACGCTGAGACCGAACTGACCGTCATGAAACAAGCGAATATAATTCGCCAACCCTGTGAATGTGGATTCACCGTGAATGACGTCGACCCTCTGCAGGGACATCCAAAACCCGGAGAACATAGGCAGGATGCTGAAAACGAAGAGCAGGCCGACGGTGGGAAGCAAAAACAAATAAGGCGCCGACTTAAATCCGGATTTGCGTCTGGAAGCACTTTCCTCGATACCAGTTGGATCCTTCCGCTTGATATCTGTCTCAGCCCCGCTCCTATCAATTGAAGCCATCGATTTTATCTTAGCGTTGCTAATGCATGGGCCGGACCTGGGTCCCCAGCTGATCGATCCGAGAAATCGTTGCCTCTAGTCCGGCTCTGCCGGTGGAGTAAAGGATCAACTGGTCCAGCAGGTCGTTCTGCAGCAAATTGAGTTGGGGCTTCGCGAGATCCTCCGCCACCCATAGAGGTGTTACGTTCAGATCATTCAGCATCGGCTTCAGGTACTCTGTGTATTTCCCGTAATTGACGGGAAGGTTCTGCATCGGGCTCAGCAATGAACCGCCAAGGCTCTCGAGATAATGCTTCGTTGTCCCGGGTTCAGCCCACCAGAGGAGCACTTTCGCGGCGTCATCATGATTTGCTGACTTGACAAATCCCATCAAAAATTCGCCCCCCGGACAGGCGGCGCGAATAACATCCTTCGGAAAATAGGTTGTTCCAAATTGAAACCGCGTTCCACCCTCAACCAGCGTCTTTAACTCCCAGTTACCCGCCCACATCATCGCGGTTACACCGGTCTTGAAGAGCGGGCCGCCATCTGTCTTGCCAGGCCAGGAAGATGTTGGGACTAGCTTAGCCCCAACCAGACCTCTAAAATAGTTCAAAGCCTTGGCAGCCGCTTCTTTGTCCGGCAGAATCTGCGTCCCGTCGGCAGAAATCCAGCGGCCATTCGCCTGGTACAGCAGATTGGACCATCGTTGAACGCTGCAGTCGTATGCGACGCCGATGCGACAGGTGCGCAGTTTCATGACCCTCTCCAACGTGTCTTTGAATTCCGCCCAGGTCCAGACGTTCGCCGGATCTGCCGGAACAGTGATGCCGGCCTGCGCAAATAAGTCCTTGTTATAGAAAAGTCCGTTAATTGTCGCTTCAATTGGAACCCCGATCACCTTGTCTCCTGATTTGATGAACGCCTGGTAACTTGGGAGATACCGGTTCAGTAGCTCTGATCTGTTCGCATACCGGGCCAGGTCCAACGCGAGATCCGCATATGCTTGAATATAGGCGGTCGTAACTTCGAGGATATCCGGGGGTTGGCCGCCCGTAACGAGCGTATTGACCTTGGCAGTAAACGAGCTATAGGGAACTATCGAAACATTAAAATCGATCCCGGAATTTTCTCCGCTGTACTCTTTTAGAAGCTGCTGTATTTGAACCTGAGTACTGGCGTTTGCGAGCAATAGGACCGATAACGTCTTCGCCTGAGCCACTGAAGCGGCAATCAGCAACCCCGCAACGAGATATGATACGAGGCGGCGCACCAGCCTTGGTTTGAATATCCTCACGTATATTCTTGGGGGGGGGTGAGTAAACGGCTTTAATCTGCACCGCCGAACCCGCGCGTGCAAGATCAGCAACGCACCTTAAACCTGCAGTTTGGACATTTTTCTTGTGCGTGTTCCAATCGCCCGAAGGGCGAGACCCCTTCTCAGGGCTGAAGCCCTGGGCTGTTCTGTTTTCGCCCTTCGGGCGACGGCGGAATGTCCAAACTTCACCTTAGACAATCAAGGCCCCTTCCGGCAGGTAAGGCCGTAACGTTCCACACATGCCTAATTTCCGATCTTCCGCGGACGTCTTGAGCGGGAATTGAAAGACTCTTCCCTGGTTTAAATAGTCGCCTGCTCCGATCCTGAGCTTGTCGAGGAAACCTTCCGTCCGAAGAATCGTCCGCGCCGTTCCAGATTCCCACAGGTCGCGCCAGTCGCGCTCTTTTAAACGTATAATGTCGACGGCCCGATCATAGAAATCCTGCAGCGAGCCTACTCTCTCGAATTCTCTCCGAAGTTCCTGGTACCCCTCGACCGCCAAATCCCGCCGCCTTTGCGCCGCATCGACCCAACTCTTACCACTCGACCCGCCTGAATCAAGAGATGCCATCTTGAGATATGTCGTCTCCTCTGCCAAATAGCGAACTGGGAACGTCAGCATTGAATCGCCATGTTCTGGTAGTCCGGCATTCTCCATGACTGCAAATATCTCGAGTTCACCATCTCCGTTAATCAAACGATGTATCACGCCGGGAGTAAACCAGACGAGGGACCCGGGCTGCAGTGGAATTTCGCGAAAGCCCCTGCTTGAGAGCGTCTGCACCGAGCCAACTCCCCGTATAACCAGGTAAGCCTCGGAGCACGCAAAGTGCATATGCGGACTGCCACCGGCAAGTCCGTCCGGAGCGAGACTCTCGTAGACTTTCAGGTGCGTAACTCCGATCCCACCCGGAAGCGCCTCAATGATTTGTTCCACTTCGCTCATGAGCGCTCCTTGGGCGCAACTTTTTTCGCAGCGCTGTCGAACTCCAGCGTTTTATAAGCGGGGTGGCCCGGTTTCATCGGAAGCGCAACCGGGGCGTTCGTCGCATTCGAATAATAGGTCGCCGCGACCACTTCCAACGCCGCGCGCGCGTCCGCGACGGTCACGGGTAGATCGCCGCCTGAAGCGAGCGCGTGATAGAATCGATAGAATTGGCCCGCGTATCGCTCCGGAAGAGGTTTAAACTGCCCCAGCGCCTCCTTCATTTCTCGTTCGTTCCCGTTACGGTTGAATGTAAATATCCACGGCTCGCGGAAATTGGCATACGGCTCTGTCCCGCTTTCAGCCGTAACGTTGCGAAAGGTAAATCGATGCCGCGAAATCTCCATGAGCGACCCGAGAGTTACGGAGATCGTTCCGAGCGAGCCATCCTGCATTTCCATCGAAATCGCAACGCAGTCCTCCACTTCGATCTTGTTGACACGGGTAATAGCTCGTCCGAAAACGTTTTTCGCCGGGCCCAGGACATAGTGAACCATGTCTACAGCATGGATCGCTTGACTTAACAACGCACCGCCCAATTCGGTGGACCGCTTTCCACGCCACGGGTTCTGGTAGTATTTTGCGTCGCGCCACCAGGCGACATCGACATTAAACACAAACGACTCGCCTGTCAGCTTCTTATCGACAAGATACTTAAGCTTCTGCAGTCCATTCCCGAATCGGTATTGAAAAATCGGCATCATGCGTCGACCACAGGCGCTGGCGAGAGAAGAAATAGAATCGATTGCGGCAACACTGTCGGCTAACGGTTTCTCACAGATCACATGTTTGCCGGCTTTCAATGCGGTCTGGATCTGACCGAGATGAAGCCACGGTGGAGTGCAGATATCGATCACGTCGATATCCTCACGCTGGCAGGTTTCATCAAAACTCTCGGAGAGGTGCTGGATTCCGTATTTCTGGGCGATCGGCGCGGCGCGTTCGCGGTCAACATCACAAAGTAGAGATACCTTGAACAGGTCCGGCACCTCCAGGTATCCCTTGATATGTTCGACACCGATACCGGAGCCAACCACGGCGACTCGGAGTAGGTTACTCATCGATGCAAGGAAAAAGAAACGTAAAAGGACTTAGACAGCCATATCTATATCGTATATGATATATGGTCAAGCCTTTCTTTTCGCTAACACTGAATCGAGGCCTTTAACAGCTCCCCAATCTGCATGGAAACCACCGATCGACTAAGCATTAACCAACGCACAGTAAAAAATTGGAGCATTCCTCAATTGGTTGATCAGTGTGCAGCGCAAAAAATCCGCTTCGTCGGATTATGGCGAGATAAGATCGCGCAGACCGGTCTCCCTGAAACGTTAAAACTTCTTCACCATTCCGGAATCAGGGTTTCCAGTGTCTGTCGCGGCGGTTTTTTCACGGCCGTGACGCCAACGGAGCGGGAAGCAAATTTCGAAGAAAATTGCCGCGGCATCGAGGAGGCGGCGACTGTAGGAGCACCGGTGCTCGTTTTAGTCTGCGGCGGGGTCGTCAACCGCGATCTGGATCGCAGTCGCGAGATGGTCATGGAAGGGATTGAACGTCTACTTCCTGTTGCCGAAAAGGCAGGTGTCAAGCTGGGAATCGAACCGTTGCATCCAATGTTTACGGCCGACCGTTCCGTGATTGTCTCGTTGAGCCACGCCAATTCAATTATTGAGCGATTTGACTCGAATTACCTTGGCCTCGTCATTGATGTTTACCATGTCTGGTGGGACCCGGGGGTATTCATGGAGATCGCACGCGCCTCAAGCCATATTCTCGGATTCCACGTTAACGATTGGATCGTCCCGCTCCCAGATATATTGAACGGACGCGGCTTGATGGGTGACGGCGTTGTTCAGATTAAGCGCCTGCGGGAATCGGTAACAGAAGCAGGTTATCGCGGGCCAATTGAGGTTGAAATATTTAATGATCGTCTTTGGCAATTCCCCGGCGCCGACCTGCTGAGGCTGATCAAAGAGAGATTTCTTTCCTCGGTATGAAGCCGATTACCTTGTCGCGCAGCAAGAAAGAGTTGGTCACCGAGACGATTCGGGAGGCGATCCTCAGCCGTGAACTGACGCCCGGGACCAGGCTCGTGATCGATAGCCTAGCCAGCCAGCTTGGAGTGAGCCCGATCCCTGTGCGCGAAGCATTGCAACAGTTGGAAGCAGATGGATATGTTGTGATTGAACCTTTTGTCGGCGCGAAGGTGGCGCCAATCGAAGCTGAATCCGTCGTCGAAGTGTTCAGCCTGCTGGAATCGATGGAAGTTGTCAGCAGCCGAGCGGCGTGCCAGCACATGACCGAAGAGGATTTTAAAGGCCTGGAGGAGATTGTCCTGAACATGGATGCGCTGACCGGTGATCCGGAACATTGGTCGCAAGAGAATCGCCGATTCCATAGCTATATCTGTGAAAAGTCCGGTACCCGGCTGATTGGTTCGTTGATGAGCAAGGTGCTGGATCATTGGGACCGGCTCCATCGCTATTTTCTTAAGGATGTCTTTGGCCGACGGGTTCGACAGGCACAGCGCGAGCATTGGAGAATCCTGAAATCCCTCCGGTCACGCGATCCCGACCGGACCGAGACAGTGATCCGTGAACACACTCGTGCGGCTATGGCGGCGTACAAGCGACATTTGTCCGCGAATATTAATGATCGCTCGACACGAATTTCAGCTGCGCCAGGTCCGCCGCCGGTATCGGGGCCAAATATCCAAGGATAGCCGCATCTCTTTTGGGGGTCCGCACAGTCAGGATTTCTGAAGCAGTGCACGCGGCGGCGGCGCCATACCATCACGGACTTGGTTTTATTCGGGCGTCTCTGAGTTAACCAGGCTGGCGGTTTTGTCTTTTAACCCAAATACCGAAGTTGACAGTTCGTGCTCCTGCTTGTGCTCGAGAATTCTTGATATCCGGCCGTCATACCGACGGAACAAAACAATTGCAGGACGATCAGCCTTCCTTTGGTGGCAGAGGCCCAGCAGCACGAGCACGAATCCCCTCGCTAGAATTCGGGCTGGCCCAATGATAGACTCGGGTCACACTCAATGAAAGCAATCACCGATTATCCGGTTAACGACCTGATCGCGGCGAGATGGAGCCCATACAGCTTTGCAAATAAACCAGTCAGCGATGAAGACCTCCGGTCTCTCTTCGAGGCCGCTCGCTGGGCAGCCTCTTCCTACAACGAACAACCATGGAACTACCTGGTAGCCAAAAAAGAGGACGCTCAGGAGTTCAACCGGTTGTTATCATGTCTGGTCGAATTCAACCAGAGCTGGGCCAAACAGGCGTCAGCACTGATTATCGGAATCACCCGGTTAACTTCTTCGCGCAACAACGAGCCCAATCGCGCCGCGATTCATGACCTTGGTCTGGCAGACGCTACCCTGGTCCTTGAGGCAACTGCGCGCGGTCTCTCGGCCCATCAAATGATCGGTATATTGCCGGACAAAGTGCGGGAGCTTTATGCTGTCCCGGAGGGATATGAACCGATGGTTGCCGTAGCAATCGGTTACGCAGGAGTTCCTGAGAATCTGCCTGAGGCGCTGCGATCACGGGATCTCGCCAGGCGCCCGCGCAAGCCTCTCAAAGAGTTCGTCTTCCATGGCAAATGGGGCGTGACATCGGAATTGGTGTGAAGGCCGCGTTCGGCGTTGTCTCTTAAATACATAGGTCCTATAAGTCCTATAGGACCTATATAAAGCTGGACGCCAAGCTCGCTCGATCATTTCTTCTCGCTCGCCATACTGGTCCAGACGCCTCCGGCCTTGGCGCTCCGCACGGCTGTCGCAATGAACAGCATCCCTTCGACGCCGTCTGCGACTGTCGGAAAATCACAGTCAGCGGGAACTGGTTGGCCGTTCACTTCGGCGTCGATCGCTCTGGCTGCCTCGAGGTAAATGTTTGCAAAAGCCTCGATGAACGCCTCCGGATGCCCAAATGGAATCCTCGTAAACCGCTTTGCGGCTTCACTAATATACGAATTTCCGCGTCGATATGTTCGTCGCGGAGCATCGGGATATTTCACAATTAAATCGTTAGGTTCCTCCTGGTGCCACTCCAGCGAGGCCTTGGTGCCATAGACACGAATATTGATATTGTTCTCCTCGCCGACGGAGATTTGTGACGCGTAGAGGACGCCCTTGGGCCCTCCTTTGAAGCGTACGAGAAAATTCGCATCATCCTCGAGACGCCGACCTTTTACAAACGTTGTGAACTCGGCACACAATTGATCAATCTTAAGACCGGTGATGTAGCGCGTCAGATTTTCAGCGTGTGTTCCGATATCGCCAACGCAGCTCGAAGCACCGCCTTGTTGCGGGTCGGTTCGCCACGCTGCGCCTTTATTCCCCTTCTCCTCAAGAAGGTCAATCATCCAGCCCTGTGGATATTCAACGACTACCTTCAAAAGGTCGCCAAGCTCACCTCTCCGAACAAGTTCACGCGCCTCCTTGACCATTGGATAACCAGTGTAGTTGTGGGTTAACGCAAAAACTTTCCCGGTTTTCTGAACAGTTCGCTCGAGCTCAAGAGCCTCGTCCAGATCGAAGGCGAGCGGCTTGTCGCACACTACGTTAAATCCTGCTTCCAGAAATGCTTTAGCGACCGGCACATGTGTCCGGTTTGGGGTGACGATTGAAACAAAATCAATCCGCTCGGCTACCGGCAACGCGCGCTCCCGCTCGATCATCGTGTTGTAGTCCGGATATACCCGGCTGGGATCAAGCAGCAGATCCTCGCCGGAGAGTTTGGATTTTTCGGGACTCGATGAAAAGGCACCCGCAACAAGATCAATTTTGCCATCCAGCCGCATCGCCATTCGGTGAACTGCACCGATGAATGCATCGCGGCCGCCGCCAACCATGCCAGCTTTCAGTTTTCGCTTCATACAAAGCCTAACTTCGTGATCTTAAGTTGGTTACTGCAAGCAGAATGACAAGTTTGTTCGCTGAAACCGTCCGCTTTCCGCGATGCCGTTTAAGAATTTCTTAAAAGTTCCGATTTTATCGGAGTAGAACTGCGCCCCCCTTGCGCAAACATTTTTCAGCACAATATCTTGTATTAATGGAAGACTTCCGATACTCTCTGGCGAAATTTGCGTAACTGCTTGTTTCTAGAATTGCGCGACTCATTTCATTGCTTGTTCCCGAATGCAGGTCCGCCTCTGGCGACCGGGTATTCATCCACCCCAGTCGAATCCGACGTTCAGCTCCGAATGATGATGGCCCCTCCAAATTCCGATCACGATCGTGCTCGTGCAGGAAAGATGAGAGTGGCGTAACGAATGGGACCAGAGCACAACACTGCGCGCGCTGCGTGGCGACTAGCCAAAGCATATTGGACTTCTGAAGAAAAGTGGTCTGCATCGGGGTTGCTGATTGGGGCCCTGGCTTTAAATCTTGGGAACGTCTACGTCAGTGTCAGAATCAACGAGTGGAACAGGTGCTTCTACAACGCGCTGGCAGGATTTGACAGCCAAATGCTGTTCACGCAGCTGGGATATTTCTGCGTGCTTGTCACCTTTGCGATCTCAATGTCGGCCTATGGCCTCTACCTGAGCCAGATGCTCCAGATCCGGTGGCGACGCTGGCTGACCGGGAGATACCTGGAAAATTGGCTGAACGATGGCGCGTATTACCAACTCGAGCTAACGAACAAAACCGACAATCCGGACCAGCGGATCGCAGAGGATCTACAACTATTCACTGCATACGCGCTGAGCCTCTCAATCGGCCTGATCAGTTCGTTTGTGTCTTTGATTTCTTTTCTTGTTGTCCTTTGGGGGCTCTCTGGCCCTGCGGACGTCGCTCTCGGGAAATGGACCACGCTCCATATCCCGGGTTATCTGGTGTGGGCAGCTCTGCTTTACGCCGGTATCGGAACTTTCCTGACCGTCAAGATCGGTCGACCGCTTGTGCGTCTGAATTATGCGCGACAGCGGTTCGAGGCCGATCTCCGCTTCAGCCTGGTTCGATTTCGCGAAAATGCGGAAAGCGTTGCTCTCTACGGTGGCGAACCGGCCGAACTCCGTCTTTTCAAAGAACGATTTGGCAACGTGTTTGAAAATTTTTGCCAATTGATGAAGCGGCAAAGGTGCCTCACTTGTTTCACCTTGGGCTATGCACAGGTGGCCATGATCTTTCCCGTAATTGTGCTCACTCCGCGCTATTTCCTGAAGCAAATCGGCCTGGGCGGCCTGATGCAGACCGTTAACGCGTTTTCGTTTGTTCAGAACTCCCTCTCATTCATCATCAATGCTTACCCCGATATTGCCGCCTGGCAGGCCGTAACCCAGCGACTCGAAGGATTCGAGGAGCGTTTGCGGACGATTCAACGTATCAAGGTAGCTCCGCGTCAGATTTCCATCCGGCGTTCGTCTCACGGCGTAGAACTCCAGAAAGTCGATATTGATATGCCTGACGGCACGCCACTGTTGCGCGGAGTCAACATTGCTGCGCCAGACGGAAGCGCTTTGCTTATCGTCGGACCGAGCGGCGCGGGAAAGAGCACGTTACTACGTGCGGCGGCCGGCATCTGGCCTTACGGAAGAGGCCAGATCCGAGTGGGCAAAGAACGCATGCTCTTTGTGCCGCAGCGGCCCTATCTGCCGTTGGGCACCCTGGCCGGTGCGTTACGCTACCCCTATCGATGCGACGACAAGGAGGCCCTTCCCGAGTCGCGTCTCGTGACAGTCCTGGCGCAGGTCGGCCTGGAGGAACTCACCGCCGAACTCGAAGAAGCTGAGAACTGGACGCAGCGTCTCTCGCCTGGCGAGCAGCAGCGGCTTGCCTTTGCCCGTGTCCTTTTGCTAAAGCCGATGCTTCTGTTTCTGGATGAGGCCACATCCGCACTGGACGAAGAATCCGAAAGCAGGCTCTACAGTCTGCTGAGGGCCGCTGCGTGGAGACCTACCATAATCAGCGTCGCGCACAGGCCCTCAGTTAGAGCTTTCCATGATCAAGTCCTGGATCTGTCGGCGTTCAGTTCGGTGACACAGCCTGAGATAATCATCCCGGATCTTTTCCCAGATCCAATGCCTCCGTTTGTAGCATCCCAGTTGCCTAGCGCCTTGTGAACGCCGTTCGCAAATCATCCGGGATTCTGCACGGCCGGCCTGTTTTCCGATCAACGAAAACCCAACTCGTTTCAGCTTCGGCCAGCACCGCCTCGTCTTGTGGGCGCAGCACCACATATTTTCGCAACGAACTGCTTTTCTTAACCTCGGCTACCCAGGTCTCCAAAGTAAGGACGTCTCCCTCGAACGCCGGTCGCAAGTAACAAATGTAATGAGAGCGCACCACCCACACCGCACCGCCCTGAAGGTAGCGTTCAACCGGCCACCCGCGCGCAGTTGAGTGCTGGATTGCTACCTCCTGCATCCATGCGATGTACTTGAGATTGCTGACGTGACCCAGTTCGTCAATCGCATCCAGCGGG
>Ga0213877_10000054_pt1 | contig 12758 bp, 17 predicted proteins | sample VelepicoBEBS_R01_FD_160112 | JGI IMG/M metagenome (GOLD analysis project Ga0213877, IMG submission 160112) | Vellozia epidendroides bulk soil microbial communities from rupestrian grasslands, the National Park of Serra do Cipo, Brazil - BS_R01 | ecosystem: Environmental > Terrestrial > Soil >...
CTCTCCAGCATAAACTCGCCAGCAACCGGCGTCCAGACTTCAGGGAAAAGCGCATTAATCCCAAGTGCTTGCAGCGAAGGTTCCCTCTGCAAAGGTTCTTCAATCGCTTTACTCATTTCTTGAACCGGTTAGAGATCTGGCGAAGGACGACCTGACACACGTTTCGATCCTCCGCAAGTCCAACGTCCTCGATCCAGCGTGCGAAATAGCAGATGCACCAAATTGGTTAAAGACGTCCTGGAACTCTTTTATTTCCCCAGTAATTACTATTCCAGACGAGTGACGACGGGCGGCTTCCAGGTACCGTCGAGGATGGCCCTGTCGGCCCAGTAGGCACGGATATAGAGCGAGAACGGTCGCTCGGCGCTGGCAGCCAGTTGCTTTCTTTTTCTGCACCAGGCGATTTTGCGCCGCCGCCGGATTCTCCAGCATAAACTCGCCGACGCCCGCTACCATCTGCCGCACGTTCTCATCACCCCCTTGTGACTCGCGCAGTTCGTTCCAGTTCTTTTCACGCTGTGTCGTTTCCAGAAACCCAATTACTTCCGCAAGATCAATTCTCCGGCCTCCCTCCAGGTAGGCTTTACAAGCTAAATGCAGGATCGTTCCACGCAAAAAATACACAGCACAACTCTGCCAGAAATCTCGCTTCCCTGACTTGTATACACCCAGCACTTCTTTAGCTAGTGTTTCGCACGCGGCCGCCGCGCCCGGATAATCAGGAGCATCTTGGACCCGAAACCATCGGTCATAAAAATCAGCTATCTTATCCATCCTCCTTCATCCTTTCTACAATCCTCCGGCTCCGATCCGGTTACTATCTCTCAGACTCCAATCCCTTTCCCTGCGAGCGCGGATCAAGCTCTCTAATCAATTCCTCAGCGAATGGATCCCCAGCGGTTCGCATTTCTTCGAGTGTCCGCAACGCGAGCGCGCGCACCTTTTCGTTCGCGCTCTCACGGATTGCAAACGCCGCTATCTCCGGAGTCGCGAACCGCTCAAACATTTCCTTGGCTTCCTGCTCCGAGCAATCCTTCAGTCGAGCTCGATATTCTTCTTCCACTTTGCCGGTTAAAAACCCTATGTCTGCTCTATCGCCGAGCCGGTCCGTTAGTTGTTTTGTGACGAGCAAATCGATTTTTTCCATTAAGCGGAGCCCACGATCGGAAGGAGTACTTCGTTGCCACACACCCTCGAAATCGGACACATCAAACTCATTTGGCTTGTAGAACACGTCGATCGGCCAGTCTAAACCTGCCAGTCGAACCATGCCGTCCTCGCTCCCGACTGCCGCAATTTCTGAACCAGTTATCGGTGTCCACATTCCGGTGGCGATCGTAGCAATTCGTCGCGCTTGCAGGAACGGTGCCGCCGCCAGCAATTCCACGATCCCGCTGGCCCATGCATCCGGATTTGGTAGTGGATCTAGCCAAATATCATAATCCTTCGTCATCCGGCTCAAACCGTGCAAGATCACCGCGGCTCCTCCCATCAGCACCGCGCGCCGTCTGGACGCCAAAAATTCGAGCGCATCGCGCGCAGTCACGCCCCGTTCGCCTTCCACTGCTCCGCTCTACGCGCGATGCTGTCACTGATGTATTCAACATCCTCAAGCGTTCGAGGATTCTCGATCCACGGTTCGCTGTTGCTCTTGATCCGGATCGGCGACACGGGTTTCCCGGCGCGCTTCCGTTCGAACATCAAGCGCAAGGAATACAGTCTTTTCTGCTCATTCACATCCGGCCGGTACGGTTTCATTATTCCAGAAATTCTAGTCCCCGTTTTCTCCTCTTTCAAAAGCTTCGTCAAGAGTCTCCCGCGCAAAATCCCCAACATCCGGTTCTTTACTCTCCCACGGTCTTGCGACGTTCAGCGTCCGGATTCCGTTGTCTGCCGGAAATGCCGCAGCTTCCTGCTAGGCTCTCTTACCCCGGCATGAATATGCAAGCAGGGTTTTTAGTGCCGTTTGGCGAATTCAACTTTCGCACTGCCGGACTCGGGCTTGGACTGGTGGTGTAATGAGCTCTGGGCGTTTCGATGACTTCTATCTTATCCGTTGACACCACGAGCAGCGGGCGCGCCCTTTCTTGGCTCAGCAGAATCAAGCTGTGCGATAACCTGAAAACGACGCGACCTGTCAACTTCGATTCCTTTTCCTGTGGCAAATACGCCGTTGTTTCTGGTCCCATTCGTATAAGCTCCGGCGCCACAAACGCGCCGTGAAAGAATGCGAAGCACAAGATTCCAGGTACGTATGCAACGCACTTGCATAAAATTTTTACTCGATCCGATGCAGAAAACCGTTCCACTATCGCTATCCCGATGATGTAATCCGCCGCCAAGACAATAATCCAGCTAATGCCTAAGACGAATAGGGAACGTGCAATCAAAGCCCCCGCTGCTGTTTCCCTAGCCTCAGGTTGAAGGAGAAGGTAAACAGCATATATAAATAGAAAAAGAGGCGGGAATCGACGCCAGAACCATGACAGATAACTAGGCAGGTAATCACCGGGCGGATTACGAAGGAAAATTTTAAAGTAGACCTTAATGACAATGACTTGTGCCAGAGCGCCTATTAACGCGCATAGCGCAAGAATGACGAGAACAACCGTATACCCTAATAGCGCGGGGACGCCCCAAGCTGGCGTGACCTGAACGTAGTCCAAAAGGTCGAAGTAAGTTGCGATGCTCTCATGTAGCGTGATCGAAAGTCCCGTTACATAAAGATTCGAGCCGATGAAAGCTGCGGCGGCTGTGGCGGTGATAACGAAACCTAGGATGCCCTTTTCACCCCATTCGATTTTGTTCTCCTTCTTTGCGTTCCCGTTTTCGCGCTTTTCCTCATTCATAAGATACGCTGATTGACCTATATAAGCTAAAATGGACTCGCGCCTTCAAGGACGAAAAGTAGGGCGGCAAGCTTCATCGTGTACGGCAATCTGCCACTCTGGTGCAACCAAATCACGAATTAGCATAGCAAAACCGCTAAGAAATGCAGCAAACCAGCTAAGATTGTCTCCTCGCAGCTCTAAGCGACCGCACCCACCGTTGTTGACCGAAGCTAAGGTTTTCGGGAGTGTGGGACAAACGTTGGCCAATGGCCCGGCTGGTCCGGGCGGTTTGTCTCAAGCAAGTACTGATTTAGCAACTGTTTATACTGCGCCAGCCTCGAAATGCCGCAGATTTATCCTCGTCACAAAAGGGGGGTGGCCGACGCACTTCCCCCCTTATGGCGTGTTTGCCAGCCTCTAGAACGCTTCGTCAAGAACCTCCCGTACAAACTCCGGCTCCCCGCTCGCCCTTGCAAGCACCGAATCATTCCTATCATGCCATCTGCCCTTCCTGGCTTAATTCGAACGCGCCGGCTTCCGTCATCTCCAAGACACTGAACCGATCGCGGCCGCAGCTTACATCGAAGCACCACCCGGGTTCAGCGCGCCGACGTTGAGCTTTCAAGCAACTGGGGTAGCTCGTTACTATTAAGTGTAATTCCTAAACGCATCTTGAGCTACTCATGCCGGCTCCTCTCTGGTTAATTAATTGCTCGATCAGGCGATAAATTTTTCGCTCGCCAGCCCAGTAACTCCGGGTGAAATCGCAAAGAGCGCCCCGGCCAGAGGCTCAGCTTCAAGCTCATGAGGTTGCGTAAGATATCGAGCGGAGGTGATATACAACGCATCTAGCAACAGATGCCGGTCAGAAGCGTGTGAACGCAGAGATCGAAATCGACGCGGCACAATGAAGAAATCGGTTTGCCGCCTTTTTCGTCAAATCCGCCGGCGAGAAATCGACCCTGTCGATCGGTCCCACCATCGTTAAGGCGTGTGGTTGGCAGGTGGGCCTCAAATTTTTCAATATCCTGGCGTTGGCCGGTCTTGGGATCCCAGAAAGCGAACCCGCTGGCAAACGCAACAATATTTCCCCCGCTCTCACACGGAGCAAAAGAGCCGATCCGCTCAGGTGCGTTTGCCACCTTGATCTCGCCGGATGAATCAAGCGTCCACAACTCGCTTTGCTCGATATCGGTCCAAAGAAGTAAGCCGGCGCCGGCGTCCCAAACGACTCCTTCGCCGAGTGTATTGCGAATGTGATTGGAAACAGGTTGGATGTCTTTCATCGTTAAAAATTCCTTGAGGATGGTAGGCGGACAGGAGATCGGCCGAATTCGGTGTCTCTCCTCAAACCGAGGGTGGATAAGGTTGAGCTACACATGTCAGAATCCGTGCTAGTTACTGCGCTGACTTTGACCAGGGTGAGCGCTTAGCGTAAATACGGTCGTATGTATATCTATGACGAACGAGATGTCAATCCGAATCGGCCCAATTAATTTATCTAAGCACGGACAGCCGCAGGGCAGTTTCCGGTTGACAGGAATACCCGGATAAATTATCGTAAACATACGATCGTATATCTTTCCATCGACGGCCAATGCAGATCGGGGCTAAGCAGGACTAGGGTTATGCCCGGACTGATTTGGCTATACGAAAATGACTAAAATAAATGGACGCCGCTTACGCGGCGAGAGAGCGAGAGCGGAGATTTTGGTGCGCTCAGCCAGGATCGCATCGATAGATGGGCTGGAGGGCTTATCGATCGGGCGGGTGGCGGTTGCGGCCGGAGTCGCCAAGGGCAATATCCAAGTTCTGTTCGGGGACAAAGAGTCATTGCAACTCGCTACGCTCGAGAAGGCCGTCGAGCTCTTTCATTCAACGGTGATCTTTCCGGCGATGAATAGGAAGACCGCATTGGCGAAGCTGCTGGCACTGGTTCAAGGCTGGTTCGATTTTGTTGAGAAACGCACCCTGCCAGGGGGCTGCTTCGTGAACGCCGTCAGTAGCGAATACCGGGCGCGCCAAGGGCGTATCCACGATCGGATTGTCGAGCATCGGGTTGCAACCCGAGACCGTTATCGCAAACTAATTATTGAGGCGAAGTGCGCCGGGGAATTACGAGCAGATCTGGAGGTCGAGCAACTCGTCTTCGATCTGGTTGCGAGCGAGGCGGTTGCCAATGTCGCCGCGCTAATGGAGGAAGATGAGGAATTCGAACGCGCGCGTTCTACATCGCTCGGACGCATTAAGGAAAGCATGCCTGCATCGCTTCCGAAAGCGAAACGACCTCAGGGCCCAAGACGCTCGGCGAAAGGTCGGGCCAGGCGCGTTTCATCCTGACGGAGAGTGGCGAAATGAAAGCTTGGGAACTACATGGATTCGGCAGAGAACATCTAACCTTAATTGACAAACCTGTGCCTGAGGCAGGCCCAACCGAAGTACTCGTCCGAGTAAGCGCTGTCTCTTTAAATTATCGGGACAAGCTTATAGTGGTCTGACCGCCTGGTATCCTCTGGTTGAAAAAGGGCAACTGAAAGCGGATCAGACCGTGCTGATCCAGGGGACTGGCGGTGTTTCGATCTTTGGTCTGCAGATAGCATCTGCGCTGGGAGCGCAAGTCTTGGCGACTTCGAGCAGCGAAGCAAAGCTCGAACGTGCCAAGGCGCTGGGCGCCAGTGAAGGGATCAACTACAAGCGCACTCCGGAATGGGAAAAAGAAGTCCTTAAGCTTACCGCGCAAGAAGGAGTGGATCACATCCTTGAAGTTGCCGGCGGCCGGAGCCTGTCTCAGTCCATCACAGCGGTCAAACCCGGAGGTCAAATTGCCGTGATTGGAGTCCTCGACGACATCTCGTCAGATATCCCCGTTTTTTCGCTGTTGTTGAAACAAGTTGTCCTGAGAGGAGTCTCCGTTGGCCCGACGCGGGCTCTCGAGGATATGCTGCGGAAGTTTGAGCAACTGCAACTGCATCCCGTTATAGATACCGTGTATCCTTTCACGGAAGTGCAGGCGGCGTACGATCATCTTTATCGTGGCGCATTCGGCAAGATCGTAATTCGTGTCAAGGAATCACGCTTGCCGCAACGCGGCTAGGTGTTTGTTTGACCGTCGCGTCGTACTAAGCAAAAAGGAGTCGCTGGCAGATCGCCAGATTTATGCTCAGTTCCACTGGTGCAAACTACATCCACGCCGATCTCGTCTCCCCGTGCCATTGACGCCGTATACTACATGGTAAAAGACTTAGCTCGAGCCCGAAAGTTCTACGAGGAAGGGCTCGGATTTCAGCCGACGTTCGTTAACGACGAAGGCGAATGGAAAGGGGTGGAATATACGTTGCCAACGGGCCAAACCTTCGGCCTTGGTCTATCGAGCGCTGTCGCGTGGCGCGAATGCGGCGGCGCCATGGTTTCAGTCAATAACGTTGAAGAACACGCAAAACGTGTGGCCCAGTTCGGTGGCAAGGTCCTAATCGCACCAACTGAAACGCCCGTCTGCTTCATTTCTCAGTGTGAGGACACCGAAGGGAACTGTTTCGCCTTGCACCACCGAAAAGACGGCACGGCCGGATAGAGCGACAACTGCATGCTACTCCAACTAGTTGTCTGCGCGAAGAGCTTCAGCGCCAATTCATGAAGACGTTAAAGTCGAGGGTACTGGCCTTTACAAGAGTCTGCACCAGAACCTTCCGGAGAGGGTGTTGGCCGCATACTGGCAGCTTAAGCAGTTACATATCTGTTATATCACAGCTCGGACTGTCGCTGATTTTCCTGGCTTTCCAGGGGTCTGCTTTTGCTCAAGATTTTTCAGGAATCGGCGTACCGGAAAACAGCGTAATTGTCCTGGCGGTTGCTGCTGAAGGAATTCAGATCTATGAAAGCAAACCGGATCCCGCTGGGGGCTTTCAATGGTCGCTGAAAGCTCCGGAAGCAGAACTCAAAAGCACGTCTGGAGAGGTCCTGGGCAAACATGGTGCCGGACCGAGTTGGACCCTCAATAACGGCAGTGTTATTATAGGTACTTTGCCCCCGTTAAAGAGCGTGGTCGTTCCAGGAAGCATTCCCTGGTTGCTTGTTGCGGTAAAGTCGAAAAGCGGCTCGGGGATTCTCGACAAGGTCGACTACGTGATGCGAGTCGCAACCGATGGTGGCGCTGCCCCGACAGAACCTCCCAAAGCCGAAGGCACAACGGCAAGAGTGAAATATCGCGCCATCTATATCTTTCTCCGGAAATAGAAGGTTGCGAAGAAAGAGAGCACCGCTCCAACGTCCTGAATGTCGGTTTTCGTTCGTCGCATGTTTGAAATGAAGACTAAAGAGCAGTCTGTTGATGAAGCGGAGGTGCGAGCTCTTATCGAAAGGTGGAGCAAGGCGGTACGCGATCAAGATCGCGCTGAAATTCGCAAAGATCATGACGTTGATATTTTGATGTTCGATGTGCCGCCGCCATTTCAATCACGCGGTATCGATGCGTACATGGCTACTTGGGAGACCTTCTTCTCTTCGTCAGAGATGCCCGTGATGTTCAATTTTACGGATGTTGAAGTAACCGCGGGGGTTGACGTTGCGTTCGCCACTGCTGTCGGGCATTGCGTGAACATCGACAAGTCAGGCCAGCGCGAGCCATTACAGTTCCGACTTACAATGGGACTCCGCAAGATGGAAGGGAGGTGGCGCATAATGCACGAGCACCATTCGTTACCCGCCGTATAGTGCGAATTGCTTGAGCAGGGCCAATCGGGCATCTGCCGCTGTTCTTTGTGCTTGGGATTTTTAACAGTCTTCAAGAGTTCGTAGTACGACTTTGGCTTTTTTCTCTTTGACGAGGTGAAGCCTAGTGCGCTGCAGGAGCGACGGGAGGCTGCTGAGATTTGTCGATCAATTCAAGTTCAGCAGATGATCCCGTTCGGTTCTTTACATGAGTTGTCTAATCCAACCCAATTATTGGTCAGGCATGTGACTTTCCAAATCGCCAGAGGCGAATTTCCACGGTAGTCTATCGTGCGTTAAACCGTCTTTGGATCCGTAACTTTGTTTTCTCAGTTGCGCAGGGCTAATTGATAAGGTGTCTGAATAGAGTCCTCTTCGACAATTATTGACAAACGCCCGCAATTCTCTTAGACCTTTCCTGACACAAAGCGGTTTCAGGTCGAGCAAAGGTCAACGTATCGGATATGTCCGTTTATTTGCCGGATCAGTGGAATAACTTTTTTATTATGGTGGGCAGCGGCGCGGCCGCACTTGCAGGTTTGATTTTCGTCGCGATGTCGATCAATCACGAGATCATTCTCCGAGACACGACACATAAAAACCGGGCAATTAACATGCTAACGGGCTTCACTGCAGTTTTCATGGCATGCGGTTTTGCGCTTATTGGAAATCAATATCTTGGAGTGCTCGGCTTTGAGTGGCTTTTTCTCTGGCTCATCGCAACAGTCATCTTCATCGGGGGCTATGTTAGAGCTATCAGATCGGGCATGAGTTCTATAGGATTGAGCACGCCGCGACTTGCGGGCGGCACAATTTGTTACCTCGCTGAAGTTATAGGCGCAATTTTCCTTATTCTCGGATATAACGCAGGGCTTTATATCGCAGCTATCGCAATCATTGTTTTATTCGCATTCCTCATTTCCGGCGCATGGCTCCTTATGATCGGCATCTACGAAGACCAAGCTAAGAGATGACAGCCATTGCGACAATTGACTGGAACGCCAATACGTACTCTTTTGCTCTGATGGCGAATCTTTTCACCTCGTCGTGACGACGACTGAGGCGAACTTCTGCAAGAATGTCATAAGTAAAGGGCTGACCCCTATCTTTCTCCCGCCCACTACTGTCCAAAATAACCGTTTGTTGGACAGGTGATCTGCTATTGAAGGGCCTTGCCAGGGTTCTGGAATGGCTCTTGGAGATGAGGTTCTGTCTGCGGGCGAAGGATGTTGCCTGCGCACGCCCAGCTGGTGCCGCGATACAGTAAAGGAGCATACGCGTCTCGCGTGTAAGCCTTCCGAAGTCGAGGCTTGGCTATAGTAGCTCGAGCGGGAAGGAAGCCAACTTCATTCCGCCGATGTACCACCAATGTTCGAGCAGAGCTCAACTGGTCGAACCTACACGCGGGACGCGTATGCTCCTGTACGCCCAGACGCTCATGCGCAGGTGGAAGAATTAACGGGTGCCTCCCTACCAGCGCCTTTCCATTTTTCTAATTTCGAAAAATCTGTCTTGGACAGGAGTTTCTCCCGCCCAACGGTTGTGATGTCCGCGGTGCTCCTCAATAATCGCCCGATCGGCGTCATCGAGCTGAAAGTAGCGCGCCAGTTGATCAGCTGTCGGTTCGCCGTTGAAGCAACCGTGGGAGCGGCCTTGCTCGACCGTGAGACATTCGACTGCCATGCCGCATACGTCTGTTCAGCGTTTTTGGGACCCCTCTGCTTGTGTAGCGGCACTTGATTCCACTCTTCGGATTTCTTGTAGTGCCGCTTGCTTTATAATAGCTATATCACGTTTTCTAGTAGCCGCTTCCAGGCGCCGTTGCAGGCGCTTATTTTGTTCCTCGGGCGTATTGTAGTAGAGTGAGCGTTTTAGGCTTTGTTCCCTTATACGAAAGTCAGGGTCAGAAGGGAGTTCTTTCGAGAGAAGATGAAAGTGTCCGGCATTTTCTGCATTTGGATTTGGCATTTGCAGCCCGAAACTTTGCAACTCTTTTCGAAAACGGTAATATGTCGCGTATGTTGATGGGTCATATTCAAGTTCAGTTCCAGGAGGAGGTATTTTCATAAGCAAATGCTTCATATCATAGCCTTTTTCTGCCCATCTTTTGAGAAACCAGCCGAATAAGCGATCGTCAAATTCTATTGGGAATTGTAATGGAACCTTTTTACGAGGGCGACCGCGTCCATTGTACTCGAGCACAAGAGGCACACTCGACGGGGCACTCTTTTCTTTTTCGGCGATGGTTCCGGCAGTGGTCTGCGCATGGACAGGAGCCGACAGAACAAACGCAGCTAGACTAAATATTAATAACAGATTAGTATGTTTAACATTGCACTCAATGATGGAACCTGACATAGCTGTATCTGTTCCTTTACATTTGATTACGTCATATTTGTTGTTGTATGCGACGCACTGAACGCGGACGTTAGCCTCGGCAGTGTTCCAGTCACTGCTCTCCGGGCCCCTTCTAAGCCGGGCCGATGTCAATCGGCGGCCCGAACCCGCTTGCATCGCTATTGAATAACTAAAAGATGGCTCCGTTCACCGGAAGGACTCCAACCGGCACGGTGGATCCGGAAATTAAGTACAGCGATTGCGGGGGAGCGGCCCGCGTCGCGTCGGCCGGCATGAACACAACGCATTCCCCCTTATTTGCGCTTCTAAGGGGCATATCTAATCCATGTTTAGCAGATAGTCCCGTTCGGTTCTTTACTTGAATTGTCTGATGCAACACACTTATTGGTCAGGTGTGCGACTTTCCAAATCACCAGAGGCGAATTTCCAGGGTAGTCTAAGGACATGCGTCGCATCGCGCACCGCTGTTGCTAGTTAGAACGAGATAAAACTTTGCGATTGGAATCCGGTCGCCGGAGAGAGTTGTTAGTTGCCCTTTCTTCCAATAGAGATAAGAAGATATCAGTCAGTCGAGGATTGATTCTCCCGAGCGTGAGCGCAGCTGCTAGCTAGCGAGCGTGTGGTCATTTAGCGGATTCGCAGGCATGGCCCGAGTTGCTCCATGATGCGGCCGACTCGGGCTGACGAGCCCGATGCTACGTTCTAGGCTCATACCGCATCGCAACCGCCCCTGAGCGGAGCTCCAGCCGGCTCACGAGCTTCAAGTCGACAAGCCTTGATAGCCCCGCGAACAGCGTCGGCCCGTGGCCGACCAGCCTGGGATGCACTACGAACTCGTACTCATCGATCAATCCAAGCTCCGCCAACGCCAGCGGGAGCTTCACGCCGCCCATGAACAATCCCTTGCCCGGCTGGAATACCGAAGGGGTCGCATTGCTAAGAGCAGTGAGGCGGTTTAGTCGAGCGGTGTGGGATCACATAACATTCGACTTTAGGTTTTTGCCACTAGCAGCTCCTCCGCATTGCTGGGTGGGCAAAGACCATCCCTCCGACCGGACAATGGAAGCGCGGAAGGGTCGCGTGAATTGTGGATCCATGTCTGGGCGATGCCGCCAGCCTTCGTCCGGAGCCACGAGTTTGAGGCCAATTTCGTCTTCAAGCACGTGCGGAGGAGAGTCGACCTGCACGTGCAATGCCCGCCATAGGGCAACCCGAACCGCCGTGCTATCCGGCGTAGCGGAACAGTCATTATGCATGCGTTGTTCTCGTCGTCTGATCGCTGGGCTACTTCGTCGGCCGCAGTGGCGCTTCCACCGCGAGTTGCCGCCCGTCAGGGCGGGATTTGCAGCATTTTCAGCTCAAGCCGATACCATCAAAATCCTTACGAAGAGTCACTTTGATTTCCTGAACATGCTCGAATTTCGCCCTCGCCTTCTCAACATCAGGAACGCCCGAGAAGCGCTCCAGCAATGCCTGTGTGTTTTCTTCAGCCGCCTTGTGCTGTCTTGCACCAGCGATTGAGAATGCCGCGGCAGATTTGTCGAGCGCCGGCGGGTGGGGACCGGAGGGCTTAGAACCGTCCTCAACCGCGAATATTCTCGGACCGTTTATGGATTCGATGGGTCGTAAGGCGTTCGGCTCGAACTCAAGCCTGGCCGCTTTGCGTTTTATTGCGCCGAGTCCGCTCTGCATGATCCAGGAAAAGAAAAGCAGCGCTCCACCCAAATAAGGAATCAACGTCCATCCGTAATCGTCGTCCGGTTCATTATTGCTTAGCGGTAACCTCTTGGAGCGATATTTCTCAACAGGCTGCGGAAGTGCTGTCGCAAGAGTTTGGTCCGCATCTGGCACCATGGTCTCGGGAGTAACCTTAGGCGGCCGGCTCCCCGGGAACGGCTTGCCGCGATTAGAGCTCACCTCGAGGCCGGGACGAAGTCCTGGCGTCACGACGTCATTGAGTTCTGCATGCATCGTGTCAGCGTTCAACGTCATGCCGGGGCCAGCCTGCAGCGCTTGGTCGGATGAAATTCCTGGGGCGGCTATGTCGCCTAGGTTTGAATAGATGGTCTCAGGGTAAAAAGTTCCATTCGGATTAGCCTGAAGATCCTGGCTGGGTGGAAGTCCCAGGATCGCAATGTCCTCGAGTTCTGAGTGGATCGTGTCGGCGTTCAACATCACGGCGGGATCAGCCTGCAGATCCGGGCTGGGCGGAAGTCCCAGGGTGACTGGGTTGTCCAGGGTTGAATGGCTCGCGTCGGGGTTCAAAGCCTTGCCCCGATCAGCCTGCTGGTGATCCGCGTGATGTTGCGCCAAAGAGCGCGAGGAGCGGCTGCTGATCGAAAGGCTTCTGCCGTGAGTTGTGGCATTGAGCGAATTGTTTTGCGAATGGGAGCTTCGCGTTGACAAAGCGTTGTGCCCTGGATTCCCAACGCTCACGTGGCCGAATCCAAACCCGGCCCCACGGGCCGCACCCTTGCCACCGCCTTGCCCCATTGTTGCAGCGTTGGCACCACCGTGCCCCATTCCTCCTCCATTGCCGCCGCCTCCACCGTGGCTCCCAGCGCTACTGCCACTCCCACCGTGGCTCCCAGCGCTACTGCCACTCCCACCGTGGCTCCCAGCGCTACTGGCACCGGCGCTACTACTGCTGCCACCGCCACCGGGACCGCCTCCGCCGCCGCCAGGACCGCCTCCGCCGCCCCCGCCACTACCCCCGCCGCCACCGGCACCGCCTCCGCCTCCGCCGCCACCGGCACCACCTCCGCCGCCACCGGCACCGCCTCCGCCGCCACCGGCACCGCCTCCTCCGCCACCGCTACCACCCCCGCCTCCCCCTCCGTGAGACCAGGCCGGATTTGGGAG
>Ga0213877_10000055_pt1 | contig 12756 bp, 13 predicted proteins | sample VelepicoBEBS_R01_FD_160112 | JGI IMG/M metagenome (GOLD analysis project Ga0213877, IMG submission 160112) | Vellozia epidendroides bulk soil microbial communities from rupestrian grasslands, the National Park of Serra do Cipo, Brazil - BS_R01 | ecosystem: Environmental > Terrestrial > Soil >...
AGGCACCTCCCATGGGGCGACCGTGGATAGCGCCGCTACCACATTCAAAGCATTGAACAAAAAATGAGGATTCATGCGCGCTTGCAGAGCGCGCGCCTCGGCCGTCGCCGCTGCTCGGGTTTGCTCGTCCCGGTCACGTACCTGCTCGACGATAACCAGAATCAACGCCGTGCCCATGAGCGCGAAAGCTGCCGTTACCAATAGACAGACTTCGTTGCATATAGAATCCATCGCCAGGATCTCCGGAATCGATTGTTAATACGAGAAGTCCGGGGGGCGACAGAACTGCGAGAGAACAGCCTCATTGCAGCGCTCCCCCTGCTGCCCAAGCGAGGGCTGGCTTTTGCTTCAGTTCCCCGACTATCGCCTTACCCGTTCGTCCGGTGGAACCCAGGATGAGAATACTAGGTTTTTTGCTTGTTGACTGCTCATTCATAGATGTATTGGGATTATAGATACTAAACGATGTTACAATATCAAATGGTATTTTAATTCTAATCTGGATCGACGAACAAAATGTTCGGCCGCGGGTCCTCCCTTCGGGAGACGATCCATGGTGATTAAGAGCCACCACATTAGTTCGTGTATGCGGGGTAGGTTTCAGACGCCGACTGGGGCTGAAGCCATCCGAGCACCCATTCGGTACTTGAGTAATCATAGTATCCAAATTACAATAAGTAGCATGGACAAGCGGATCAGGCTCACTCGCGCAGAAAGCCACGCTCAGACTCGCGAGCGGTTACTTGTCGCTGCGCGACAGGTTTTTGCCCGACATGGTTTTGGCGGCGCCTCCGTTGACATGATCGCCGCTGAGGCTGGCTACTCCAAGGGAGCCATCTACTCGAATTTCGAGACAAAAGAAGCCATCCTGTTCGAGTTGCTCGAGCGGTATGCCGAGGAGCAGATAGCCGACTTCAGGGCGATCATGCAACTCGACCCCCAAGCGACCCGCGATGCTGTCAACATCTGGCTCGACCAGATGAACGCCGATATGGATTGGGATGTCGTGACCATGGAGCTTCAACTCCATGCACGGCGCAATCCGGAGTTCGCGGAGCGCTTCTACGCCCTGGAAGAGCGCCTCACCAGTTTCTATGCCGACATCATTGCCGAGCGGTTCGCTCGTGCGGGAAGCAGACCTCCTCTTGACCCGCGTTCCCTTTCGCTCGTCTTTCGCACGCTCGCTTGCGGCTTGAACTTGAAAATTCCCCGGTCAACGCCTGGTCGCCCCAACCCAGCTGGTCGTATAATCCACGAATTGATCGACCTGATGCTTGAGCCAGACAGCGTGACGTCAGACTCCGCGCCGAGGAAGGCGAAGCGAAAGGCGCCCCGCTCGCGGTGAACACCATCAAAAGCCAACCGCCGGTGCCTGTCCAGTACAGGGTAAATTGTCCATAATTGAACAGCTGGAATCGAGATCTCCGACGAGATTTCTTCCGGCCAGCTTTGATTGCAGTCAGAGATTGCCGATCGAGAGGGGCGGTCGAAGATAAACTCATTTCATGTATGACTTGTATTCTTCGAAATGAGAAAATGGAAAGGCGCTGGTATGGAGCCAGCCGCTAGTTTTTCCACTTCGGCATGAGCGTCTCGGCGTACGGGAGCATACGCGTCCCGCGTGTAGGTTCGACGAATTGAGCTCTGCTCGAGCATCGGCGGTACATTGGCAGAATGAAGTTGCCTCCCTTCCCGCTCAAGCTAGCCAAGTCTCTACTTCGGAAGGCTTACACGCGAGACCAGACTTCGCCAAGGCTTCGTCGGGCAGGCTGCGTATGCTCCTCTGCTGCGTCGCGGCATCAGCTCGGCGTGCGCAGGCCACACCGTCGTCCGCAGACAGAACCTCATTTCCAAAAGCCATTCCAAAGCGCTGCCAAGGCGCTTCAATAGCAGATCACCTGCTCAACCAACGGTTATTTTGGACAGCAGTGGAACAAGCTGATCGGCCATTCGCCGCCGTTGGAACAATAAATACGGCCGTTCGGACGGGGTTAGGGGCAAGCCGGCAAATAGGATATTTAATATACCAAACGTATTGAGCCGCGTGGAGTCAACATCTGGCAAAGCGGCCTGGCCTTTAGTTAGATCGCAAACTGAAACCAGCGTCTATGACAACAGAAAAAAAGCACTGTCCTATCCAATCGACTTGTCGCGTCGTGCGCGCGGAGCAGGAATTTACAGGTAAGCAGGCTCTTTTGAACGCGCCGGGTATCTCGGCCGAATCGGTTGGCGCACAAAATATACACCTTCAGATCGTGACCATTCCGCCGGGCGCAAAAGCGAAAGCCCACATGCATGCCGGCCATGAATCGGCCATTTACATTTTAATGGGCAAATCAGGTATGTGGTACGGCCAAGGACTCACAGAACACCTGGTGGCCGAGGCCGGAGATTTTGTTTATATTCCCGCCGCGATGCCGCATCTGCCCTATAATTTGAGCTTAAATGATAAATGCGTGGCGATCATTGCGCGTACAGATCCAAATGAGCAAGAGAGCGTAATCCTGCTTCCTGAGCTCGATAGCGTGCACGGCTAAAGGACAGACCGGTCTTGATTGATGCCGGCGGGAATTTAGTGAAGGATTCGGCTGAGCAGGTAGGCGTCAGCCCCACTCGGAACGCTCTGGAAAAAGTCGCCGGCCCTGAGTTCAACTCGGTGCTCTACGCCGCGGCTTCTGAGAAACTCGGGGCACCTCCGATCACGATTGGCAAGTCGAACAATATGCCGCGCAGCAAAGAATATTTGTTCAGAACCATAGACAGTACTAATCCATGGCTCCCCCAATGTCCGCCAAGGAACCTATGCTGGAAAAGTCGTAAGTGTCAGATAGTGCCGCCCCCGTTCGCACACTGTGGCCGCGCATCCCATCCGCGAAGATCTGCGTCTCTTCGGGGTGCCGGCTCAAATAGTCGAACATTTGAATACCCTGCGCATGTTCAAACGCCGGAGTACCGGTGCCTACGGTGAGGCCTAAAGGGAGTCCGAGAATATACGGATCAACTGGGACAAGTGGATCGAACTGCACTCGTCCCACCACGGGAACGCTATGATTTCGAACCAGCTGGCCGCTAACTGTCCCGGCAAGTAACGTCTCGCGAATCTCTATTCAAAATCCGAAATTCCTAAAGGATGTACAGAATCGTAAACAGGAAGACCCAGACAATGTCGACGAAGTGCCAGTACAAACCGGTGCATTCCAGAAATCCGTAACGTTGCGGAGTAATTTTTCCGGCGAGCGATCGAAACAGCGTGGCGATCAGCAAGAGGACACCAATGAATACGTGCATGCCGTGAAAACCGGTGAGCACGAAAAAGCAAGATCCCATGATCGCAGTTGTGTTGAACCAAAACCCCTCACTATGAAGCTGCGCCCATTCAAAGGCCTGATTCGTCAAGAATAGTCCGCCCAGAACAATGGTCGCTAAAAGCAGCCCGATACCCCCTTTGCGGCGATAAATCAGACGGCTCTCGGCGAAGTGCAGTGTGAAGCTGCTCGAGATCAGACAGATCGTCGCGAGGATCGTCCTGATCATCGTCTCCGGGTTCTTCAAAGCTTCGGGCATCTGCCAACCGTTGCCGGCCCCGCCCCGCAAAACCATGTATCCGCAAATGAGCCCCGCGAAAAGCATCGCTTCGGAAGCCAGGAACGTTAACATGCCGAATCGGACAATGTTCGGTCCTCCCGGGTGCGCAGAGATCTCGTCGATTGTGGTAGCAGGAGCTTGCATGGTCAGGGTCTTTGATAAATCGATAACTTCCAGAGGATAATCAGAATCGTCAGTCCGACGGCGAATGCGATAAGCACGATAGCCAGGCGCCGATTCTTTTTTCTAAAGTCCTCATCCATTACAAACGGGCAAAAGCGAGGGAGCCGAGCGTTACTGGCAAATAAATAATCGACGCAATGAACAGGCGCTTTGCGGCGCGATCGGTTCCGGCCATCGCAAATTGGAAAGCCATCCAGAGGAAATAACCGCCCGTGGTCATAGCGACCGGCAAGTACCAGAAGCTCGTGAGATTCAGCACAGCAGGAAGAAAGCTTACCGAAAGCAACGCCATGGTGTAGAGCAGACTCTGGCGCCCCGTTACTCGACATTCCGGGTCAGAGCCGGACAGCATGACGAATCCGGCTCGCCTGTAGTCGTCGCGATATAACCAGGATATCGAGAGAAAATGCGGCATCTGCCACAAAAAGATTACGGCGAACAGAATCCAGCTTTCGAATCCGGGTTCACCGCGAGCAGCCGTCCAACCGATAACTGGCGGCAATGCGCCCGGGATCGCGCCTACGATCGTGTTCAGGGTCGTCACCCTTTTAAGCGGCGTATAGACGAACAGATAAATGACGATTGTGGCCGCGCACAAGAGGCCGGCGTAAATATTCGTGGCGATGCTGAGCCAGAGAATTCCGCCGGCTGAACAGAGAATTCCGATGATCAAACCTTCGTCGACTGACATTCGTCCCCGGGGCAAAGGCCGGTTCCGGGTGCGGCGCATACGACTGTCGAGCTCGACCTCGAAAACCTGATTTAAAGCTGCTGCGCCGGAAGCGGCGAGAGCCGTCCCTGTGAGGGTATGAAAAAGATAAAGCAAATCCACCGCGCCACGCCATCCGAACAGAAAACCGACCAGGGTGGTAACTAGCACCATCAGGGTAATGCGTGCCTTACAGAGTTCTGAAACATCGGCGACCCAGCGGCGCGTCTGTGCAACTGGTCCGCCGGGGAGACGGGAGATCTGCGGTTTCTCTACGAAAGAACTCACGCTTTTGCGACCTCCTTCTGTGAAGCCGCCGCGGCTTGCTTGCGCGTCGAGGACACGACCGACGCAGAAAGGATGACGGTCAGCAGGACCCCGGTCATCAAGGTGAGCGCGCCGAAAAACACGTGGGCCGTGGCAACATCCGCCGCTTTGTTACTCCAGATTGTCCATGCCCCAAGGCCAAATTGGGTAAGGACGAGGAAAATCCAGAGCGTCCCTGCGAAGCGTACCTGAAACCTGAGCGCTCGTTCTCGGAGGATTGCGATCCCGACAGAACCAATTCCGGCAACGATAAATACCGCCCAAATTCGATGCACGTATTGTAACAAAATCAGGCCGGCGGTGATTGGAGGGGCAGCTTCTTTCGTCGCCCTGTAGTCATTGATGCGCGCCACGGACGCTTCGTCCAACGGCGGGAAAATCCGCCCATAGGCCGCTGGAAAATCAGGAATGGACAAGCCGGTGTGCGAATGGCGCATCAGAGCCCCGAGAACCAATTGGACAAAGACCATTGCGGTGACTGCGAGCGTCCAGAATCGGAGCCGGCGGAGGCGCGACTGGCCAGGTTCAATGCTGCGCCAGAAAGCGGAAGTAACGAGCGCGATGGTTGATACAATACAGAAGTAAAGCTGGCCGAGACATCCATGGAAAAGCCCGAGGAGCTGGTTGTGCTCCGTGACACGCAATCCGCCGAGGAGACCCTGGATGATGACTGCGAGCAGGGCAATTCCCCCCAGCCATTTCACCCAAATACGGTCTTCCAGAACCGCCGTCAGGCCACAGAGGCCAATCGTCAAGAGGCCTACACCGCTTGCTATGAGCCGATGAGTATGCTCGAAGAGGACTCCTCCTACCCAGTGCGAAACCGGGAACAGAAACATGTTATACCCGAAGCTGTTCGGCCAGTCCGGAACTGCCATGCCCGCGCCGCGACTCGTCACCAGTCCGCCGCTGCAAATCAGCACCAAAATGCTGGCAGCAACAAGGATCGCATACCAGTGAAGGAGACGCTTTGGTAAGGCGAGATCGGCCATGGATCCTGAAATCTCGTTAGTGCGCCGAGAGTCTCACCGTCTCCGGTGCCGGCTCATTTTGTGGCAGATAATCCTTTTCCAAACCCGGGACACTGTATTCGTAAGGTCCGTGATACACGATCGGGATCTTTTCAAAATTGCCATGGCCGGGAGGCGACGGAAGCGTCCACTCAAGGGTCGTCGACTCCCATGGATTCCTCGGCGCCTTGGGCCCCTTAAATATGCTGTAAAAGAAATTGATCAGGAACGGAATAGTCGAAAGCCCCAGGCAGAACGCGCTGATGGAGACAAAAATGTTAATCGGCTGGGAACTCTTCAGGTGGTCGTACAAGGGGGGATCAGCAATCCGGCGCATCATCCCGTTTAATCCGAGACTATGCATCGGGAAAAACGTGCAGTTAAAAAAGATGAATGCCAGAACGAAATGAATCTTGCCCCAGGTTTCGTTCATCATCCGTCCGAACATTTTGGGGAACCAGAAGTAGATACCGCCAAACACCCCGAAAAGGCTACCACCGAATAACACGTAATGTATATGCGCAACGATGAAATAGGTGTGATGAATAAAAAGGTCGACCGGGGTCGCGGCCATGAATATTCCGCTGAGGCCACCGATGACAAACATCGACACAAATCCCAGCGCGAATAACATCGCGCTTGTGTACCGGACCGAGCCCCCCCAGACCGTGCCCATCCAGTTAAACGTTTTGATGGCCGATGGCACTGCAATCACCATCGTTGAAAACGAGAACGTGGCGGAAAGAATGATATTCATTCCGCTCACGAACATATGGTGACCCCAGACAATGAAGCCGAGGACAGCGATTGCGGCCATCGCCCAGACCATTGCCTTGTAACCAAAAACCGGCTTTCTGGAATTCACGGCCAGGATCTCAGAAGTCAATCCCATGGCCGGTAGCATCATGATGTAGACTTCCGGGTGACCGAAGAACCAGAAAAGATGTTGCCACAACAGCGGCTGCCCGTAGTTGTTCGCTGTGAAAAACGATGTCCCGAAATTCAGATCGAAACAGAGCATTGCTGCAGCTGCCGACACAACCGGAACCGCCAGCAGCAGAAGAATCGCTGTGATAAATATTGCCCAGACTGGCAACGGCAACCGAAACATCGTCATTCCCGGCGCGCGCATATTGATGACGGTCGTTATGTAGTTCGTAGCGCCCGCGATCGATGCGAGACCATTAATAAAGAGCCCGGCACACCAGAGGCTCTGCCCTGCTTGTGTTCCGTTGTAGAGACCGTGCGAAGATAATGGTGCGTAGGAGGTCCACCCGCTGGCCGGGAACCCGGCTGGAACAAAGAAGCTCGACAGGATCACAATTCCCGACAGTAAAAAAAGCCAATAAGACAGCGCGTTGAAAAAGGGGAATGCCATGTCGGGCGCTCCGATCTTGAGAGGGATCAGGAAATTCCCGAAGACGCCAATCAGAAGCGGCATGATTACCAGAAATACCATGACCGTGGCGTGCATCGTTACGAGTCCGTTGTAACCCCCGGGTTGAATCGCGCCGGTGGAACTAACCAGCCAACTGGGAAAAAACGTCCCGATCAGCGGGATCGGAGCATTCGGGAATGCCAGCTGGAAACGAACCCCCATCGCAAGCAGACCGCCGACCATTAAGAAAGCAAGACTCGTGAACAAATATTGGAGAGCGATCGTTTTGTGGTCTTCGGACCAGATATACTTCCGGAAGAAACTCAATTCATGACCATGGCCGTGAGAGTCATGCACATCTTCCTCAATCGTATGAGCAACTGCTTCTGCCATAAAAAACTCCTCTTGCTATTTACCAGGCGCCAGCGGGCTGGGTGCCGCTGCATTTGACGCAGCACTCAGTTTGCCTTTGTACCATTTATCAAAGTCCTGTTCGGAAACCACTGAGATCGGCGCCTTCATGTTGTAGTGGCCCGAGCCACAAAGCTGGCTGCACACCAGGTCATAATCTCCGACCTTAGTCGGGATAAACCAGACCCAATCGATCGTCCTGCCAGGCACAGCATCCTGGTAAATTCGAAACTGCGGGATGTAGAAACCGTGGATGACATCCCTCGAATTGAGATGAATTCGAACCGCCCTGTTGACTGGCAGTTCCAGCACGCTCGACTGAAAGTCCTGTTTCGCAAGCGGATCACTGCGATCATTCCCGAACGGATTCTCGGCACTCACCAGCCTGACATCTGATCGACCCAAATCACCGCTTGGCCCGGGATATTGAAAAGTGAATCCGAACTGGTACGCCGTGACAGCCACCGGCAGCGTGTTCGGCGGCGGTTCCGTGTGCAGAACGTCGAACCACATGTGGTTGCTGTAGCCCCAGAGGCCGATAAATATCGCCGTAGGAATTGCCGTCCAAACGATTTCGAGACGATTGTCCCCGTGACTGTACGTGGCAGGAACGCCTTTTTTTGCCCGGTATTTTACCAAAAAGTAGATGTAAACGATCTGCGTCAGGACGAAGACAGCACCGGTCAAATAATAGATAAAGTAAGTGAGTTGATCGACCTGCTCTCCCCCTCTGCTCGCAACATCCGGCATCCACCAAAGACCAGTGGTCCGTGCCGCACCAAAAGCCTGCGATCCGGTCGAGAGTACTGCGAGAATGAGTAAGAGCGCCAACCCGCTTTTTTTGGAGAGAAACTGGATCATATGCAGCTCATACAAAGGATAGTTCAGAGCAGGTGATTGTCATCGGACTTTCCTCAGGACGCATTGGACGGAGATGCAGCAGGCGCAGGCGGCTGAGATTCAGCCTTCGGTTGAGCTTGAGGTGGACCGCTTGGCGCAGGCGGTTGATTACCCGGCGAGGCAGCCGGAGCAGGCGCCTTCCCGGCCGGCGGCGCACCGCCTCCGCCTGTCAGATTCTTAGCGGGCATTTTTTCGATCTCAGGCCACGTCCATTGATCTTTGCGATCTTTGAATTCTGCTCGGATTTGTTTAACCATATCCGCCGTAATTGGCGGCGCATTGTTCCCCCAATCAGATCGAACATAGGTTAGAATGGCCGCAAACTGCTGGTCGGTATACTGCCCCTCCCAAGCCTGCATTGAATTGTTGAAAGGCATTCCTTTAATCGTAACTGGCCCCTGGAGACCCTTCAGCACGATTGCAATTAAGTGGTTCGTCGCCTCTCCAGTTGCCACTTCAGAACCCGCGAGGGGCGGATACTGGCCGGGTACCCCTAATCCGCTTGCCTGATGACAGGTAATGCAGTTCGCCGAAAATAGCGCCTTGCCTACGATTTTCGGATCGGGCGCACTTTGGGCTCCGGCTACGACACCGAATTTCGGCTGAAAATCGAATACATCGCTGCTGAATCCGCCGCTGAATGAAAATAAATATGCGCCCGCCCAGAATACACCAAGACCGATTACCCAGACCAGCCACACCGGTATAGGGCCTGTGTCCGCCTCTGGAATGGGTAGTTCCTCTTCCCCAGCAACTTGTTCAGTCTCTTCAATCTGACTTTTGTGCGTAGCACTCATTGAGTTTGTTCGGGAGCTTCCGGCAAAGCATAGTTCTTCTTCAGCGAAAGCAAATATTCGACCAGGGTCTTGCCTTCTTGCGTTGGCACAACCTCATAGCCCGAAGGTGGCGTATCCGCACCCGAAAGCTTTACAGCGTCGACAGACTCTTGGCCCTGGATGCGGCGTGTCTGAAAAAGCCACGGGTATGCGGGCATCACGGCTTCGTGGCCAAGATAGTGCGGATTGTACAGTAACCGATAAAACCACTGCGGATCCGTCTGGCGGACCCCGACGTTGGTCAGGTCTGCGCCAAGTCTCGATGTCCCGAGAAAGACCTGACGATCGAACATATAATCCCGAGCAACAGTCCTGCGTGTCCCCCAATTGCGAGCGATGTCATTTCCCTCGCTTTGCTGCCGGACATATTGGCTGTGACATATGACGCAACCATTTGCGGCGTAGACCCGAGCCCCTTGCGCCGCCGTTCCGGGATTCCCTGGAGGTGCGACTGCGCCGGTCGCGGCATCTTTGTTTTGTGTCAGGCCCGCAAACGTCAGGTATGGATAAGCAACGAGGCCGATCCAGGAAGCTCCAAACAGGAAACAGACAGCCCAAAACAGTCCAGTCAATTTCTTCACGCGATTCGCACCTCAGCTGCACTCTTTACTGGAACTTTTCCGGCCTCGTCGCCCGTCGCCTGCCGCTCTCTGACTGGAGTCGAAATCAGGAGCATCAACCCAAATGCGGTCGCAAACCCTAGATTTCCGATTGCAATCAAAAGGACTCCGACATTTTGCACCGTCAGGAACGGTTGAAGCAGATCGCTGTTAGCAACGATAGGGACATCCGGATCTTCCAGCCCGAATCCCTGGATCGTTCCCCCGATTGTGAGCGCGAAGTATAGCAATCCAAGGCCCACCACGGTCAGCCAGAAATGGGTCGTCACGATCTTGGGAAAGAGCCAATCGCGGCCCAACAAGCGCGGGCCGATGTAGTAGATGGTTCCAAACAAGACCAAGCTAAAAAAGCCGATGAACCCAAGCTCACTATGGGCCTGGGTGACGAACGTGAATTGAGTAAAACGAGCAACCGACCGAAGCGAGATGAGGCTTCCCTCAACGGCATAAGCCGTGTAAATCATCGCGCCGGTTGTAATGAAACGGAGTACCGCATCATCGCGCAGGTCTTCGAAGGCTCCTTTCATCGTGAGATGAAAATTCGCAGCGACCGCTAGTACCGGAATCAACATTAGCACTCTTGCGACGATAGCGGCGGTGATCATCCAGGCTGGCAGGGGTCCCCCGATAATGTGGGTCAGGCCGGTCCAACCACCAAAGATTGCGAGGCCCCCAAAACCCAGGAAAGCCAGTTTTTCACTGTAAATCGGCTTCTCGACGATCTTGGGAATCAGATAAAACGCCGCGGCGAGCGCTATTGGTGTCAGCCAGAGATCCATCAGACTTCCGATATACCAGAAGTTGATCGCCGGTTGCGCCGGTCCTGGCGCAGCAGGGGCGCTCAGTGTGACGTTGGCCGTGCCATACATCCAGGCGAACCAGAGGAGACCGCCGATAAGATACCACTCCGAAATATAGAGGGGACCAGGTCTTCTGTTCCAGAGGATCGTTAACAAGTAGAGGCCGGACAGGACGAAGCCGAAAAACAGGAGCAAGGCCGTATATGACGGAAATTCGAGCAGTGGTCTTCCGGTTGTAATGCCGGTAAGCAGAGAAAATATGCCTGTGATCATCCCGACGTTCCAGACGGCACAACCGTAAATCGGAAGCGAAGGGTAGCGTGACGGACCAGCGCTAAATCGCGATAACAGCCAGATTCCCGATCCTATTCCGGCAGGGATCGTCCAGCCGTAAACAAAGCAGTTAACAAAAGCGGGATAGACGCGACCGTAACTGAGCCAGGGAATTCCTGGCAGGGTCCACCAGGCCGTTGGTTTGTGAATTTGAGAAGAGCTCAGCAGGAACAGGAGCGAACCTATTATCAACCAGAAAATAGCAGATCCGAAGAAGACTAGTACTGGAACCCGGACGGATAGATCGATAGCCCCGAGGCCGGTTTTGACCGTCCCCAGCTCGATTCGCGACTCTGACTCAGGAATGGCGGTCTCGTTCATGAATTCAAATTATTTCTGACCTTCGGCTTTTTCCGCTGCCGCCGGAGAGGACGCAGGTGATGCCTGCGGGTTGGGAGCAGCCGGCGGATTCACCGGACCGGCAGGATGCGGCTTGATTGCCTGCAACTCGGGTAAAACCAGCTCCATCGCCCGGCCGATTGGTATTCCGACCACTCCTTTGCTTTTGTCGATCCAGCGATATTGCGTCAAAATTCTCTCATTGTCCGAGGTCAAGTCCGCCAGGTTCTTCAACCGTACCTCGGCCTTCACCGCCTCGACGTCCGGAATGCTATGCCCCTGCAAGGTCAGCAAGATCGCCAAGCCGCCAAAGAGCACTAACATCACAAGACCGGTGACGATCATCGGCGTTAATTTTTTTGGTTTGTGTTGATGCTCAATCATCCGACGAGAGAGGCGGAGCCTCAATGGAATCAAACTTGACTGATCTGCCACAAGCTAAGCTTTGCTTTCAAGTGACCAAGTTGGTCAATTTCAACGATTCAGGTAGTCGCGGGTCTTGCGCGGGAAATAGTGAAACACCACCCAACCGAACCAGGAAAATCACTGCGAGCAAAGGCCCGATGGAAAGGAGCGCAAGCAGATCCATAATGCTCACTTCGACGCCTTTTTGATGAAGGAACGGCATGATAATGATGTACATATCGATGACGTGCATTGCAAGAATCCAGAATGCAATGGCCGCCAGAAGCTTCGGTCTACGTTTCGTGAATTGAAAGAGCAGATAGAAAAACGGCACAAAGAACCGGCCGATCACCAGAAAGGTGTGAAGAGTGTTCCATGACTCGATGTTTCGCCGCAGAAACCACTCTGTCTCCTCGGGAATATTGGCGTACCAGATCAGCATGTATTGGGAAAAGCCGATATATCCCCAGAAAATCGAAAAAACGAACAGCAGTTGGCCCATGATATGGAAATGCTCTTCGTTCACAAACTTTAGATAGCCGGCGTTCTTAAGCCCCACCACGACGAGGATGATTGTAGCCATCCCTGCCCCGGCGGCGCCTGCGAATATGTATACGCCCCACATGGTCGAGGCCCAGCGATAGTCGGGAGAGGAGAACCAATCAAAACCCATGAACGTTGTGCAAACGCCAAAAAGCAGGATCCCGGGGAAAGAGAAACCGCGCATCTGGATCGACCACTTCGGATCGCCATCACTATCCTGACGGATCGATGTTCGCCGGAAATAGAGCGCCGCAAAGCTGAAGAACGCGAAGTAGAGGACCGCGCGCACCCAAAAGAAAGGAATAACCAGCGAGCCAAATCGTAATTCGAAGTACGAGAGTTTATCTCTCAAATGAGGGTCGAGCACCAGGTTGTCC
>Ga0213877_10000056_pt1 | contig 12726 bp, 13 predicted proteins | sample VelepicoBEBS_R01_FD_160112 | JGI IMG/M metagenome (GOLD analysis project Ga0213877, IMG submission 160112) | Vellozia epidendroides bulk soil microbial communities from rupestrian grasslands, the National Park of Serra do Cipo, Brazil - BS_R01 | ecosystem: Environmental > Terrestrial > Soil >...
CCCATCAGTTTAACCAATCCGACCCCGTTCATGGCACCAACCGCTTCCACATGAGCGCATGAAACAACCTTGACGGCTTCAGCAAAGGCCGTGTCAAACCCGAAGCTCTTATCGAGGTATGCGATATCGTTGTCGATCGTTTTTGGAATGCCAATCACGGACTTCCTCAGGCCCCTCTTTTGAATTTCCTGCGCAATTTTCTCTCCGCCTCGAAACGTTCCGTCGCCACCGACGAGAAGCAGGATGTCCATGCCAAGCTCCTCCATGTGATCCACCATCTCGGCAGGATCTTGCGGACCGCGGGAACTTCCGAGGATTGTTCCGCCAAAGGTCTGAATGGTTGAGACCGACTCCGGTCGGAGGGCCAGCGGAACATGTCCGAAACGCGGCACAAGACCTTCGTACCCATATCTAAGACCGAATATCCGGGTAACACCATAGCGATGATAGAGCTCCATGACGGCGGCACGGATAATGTCATTGAGCCCGGGGCACAGGCCGCCGCATGTCACGATCGCCGCCGAGGTTTTCGCGGGGTCAAAGAAAACCTTTTCACGCGGCCCGGCCATCTCAAAACTCAATGGACTCAACCCCCGCTCAAACACGTCGCGGACCGCTGCAATCGAGTCGTCGTAGATAACCCGGTCGTCGTCAGTTCGAAAATCGTTCTCGCCAGTGAGCCGATGCCGCAAAGGCGATGGATATATAGATTCCCCTAGTGATTCAATGATCGCGTCCATAACCCGCTAATCGAAGTCTACTAGAGCCTTCGCTTCAAGCCTGAATGTAAAATCACGGCACGAACAGATACGGATTTCGGATTTCGAATTGCGGATTTGAACTCGGAAGGCTTCTTCCTTCTGCCTTCTGCCTTAATATGGTCTGCCAGGCCCGGGACGGACTCGCTCAGGAGGCCCGTTGCGTTGCCCTGGAAACGCCCGCAGATCATTTAACGTTTCGTTGTCCAGTCTGCCGGTCACTGGCAGACCTTCGACCTCCTGCATTTGCACGAGTGCATAGGTCGTCGCAGCGCCCGGTCGCCCGTTTATTTCGCCTCTGAAAAATCCTCTTCTCAAGAGTTCGCCTTGGACGGCGTAGAGAACATTTTCCTGAATCTGATCCGGGGCGCCTTCATAAATCGTACCAGCGAAAAGCTGAGTAAAAGTCGTTGCCACCCTTGGCGCCGGAAACGATGGCGGACGCATTTCATCATAATCCTCTTGATCATCCGGTCGAGCGAACGGTCGGGCATCATAACGCCCGGGTGGCTCGCGGTAATCTCCACCGGGTGGTTCGCGGTAATCTCCACCGTCCGGCTCGCGGTCACGGGAAGGCTGTTGCTCTTGTGGCGCGGGCAAAGGCCGCTGCGGTTGAGGGGAGGCCGGGCCGCTGGCCGACAGGCCGAGAGAACGGAGCGTTTCGTCATTCACCTGGCCCGTCACCTTTAACCCGTATCGGATCTGGTAGCGCCGAATCGCGGCACTGGTCTCATCTCCTGGTTGGCCATCAACCTCGCCGTAGTAAAATCCCTGATCCTTCAGGCGTTGCTGAAGCTCCCGAGTGAGATCATCCGCCCAGAGCGAGCTCGCGAACAGAACACCGAAGATAAAGAGCAGCGGCCTTTTCATAAAAGATCATCGCCTGGGTTCGAAAAGCAGGCACAATTTCCTTCGTTGCCGGAGAGCGCCACCGCCTTGGACTGCGTCGCTCGTCCCGCAAACGCGAAGTCAACGATGGCGCCTAACGAAATTTGGCAAGTACGGCATCCAAGTCAGCCTGAGGGACATCCATGAACGCAGTGTGCGATCCGGCACTTTCGCGGTCAAGCAGCGCCGCTTCAACGGTGTATTCATCCAGCCGCGAGCCGATGTATTCCTTCAACGCCATTTCCTCAGGCGGTTCGACAGCATCCTGACCGGCCGCATGAAGGCCTGCACCCCAGGCTTTGATCGCGATTTCAAGAGCGGTCTTCAGTCCCGTTGCCTTTGCTCCACTAAGGATGCGTTCCGCGGCCTCCAAACCCCGCCGAGTTCCTGCGATCACGCTAAAGCTCTCGCGGCGTTTTCCGGCACTCATCGAGTTCGCGTGCATGGTTCCATCGTAGTCAAGCCGCACAAAAAGATCTGACTCGGCCGAATCCCCCATTTCAGCAAACAGAATTCGCGCGAGATATGGCGCGCCATATATCTGTTCAAAGGCTTGTTTCAGGGCCGGGCTGAACGCGTTGGTTGCCATCCGCCGGAGCGAAACGTCAGCGGCAGAACGCGTAAAACCCTCCATGCTGGCGACTTCGAGAGCCGTCATCCGGAGTCGCTCAATATCCCCTGGGTGGCCTATTGCACCCATAGCGATCCGATCGTAAATCTCAAAGATCTTTCGCCGGTCCTGGCCAAAAGTAAGGAGCAGGATTCCGCCTGAAAAGCTGATCCCGATTGTCGGACTCCCTGGAGCTAATTCGTTCTCGATGTATTCGCGGCGATTGGCGATCGCCTCTACCCAACGATACGGTTCGTCAATCATGCTACGTGAGCCGCGTATAGATCGGCAATCTTATCGCTGGGAACGGTCTCAACCCCTGATTCGGTGACTATCTTAATAATTGGATAGATTTTTCCGTGACGATCGATCCCCCCGGTCGCGGTATCCGCTTCCGCTGCGGTATCCAAGGCCTTTAGCGCAAGCAGAATAGAATCTTCCCGGGCTCGTTCTCTTAACGGTTTTCGACCCCAGTTCTGTTCATAGTAAAGGACGCTGCGAACTGCGGGCGCTCCCGACCCGCTGGAGGCAAAATCAGTCGCTTCAAACTGTGCACCCATGGCGTCATAAAAAAAAAGTTTGGTCGGATCCGGACTCTTTTTGTCCGATGTTGCGAATAACGGGACCACAACTCCAACTCCCTGCATTACCATCCCAAGATTGTCGCGCAGCAACTTCGATAAAGCGCGGAGTTTGCCCTCGACGCTCATTTCCTGAAGCTGGCTGCGTCTGTAAAATTTAAACGAATGTTCAAGAATCCGGGCCATCTCTGATGCGGTGGCGGGCGACCCGGCGAACGCCATCACAGAACGATTGTCAATCTCGAGGACCTTGTCCGCGCGATCATACATCACGACGTTCCCGGCGGTTGCCCGCCGGTCCCCGGCGACAAGAACACCCCCGCCAAATTTGAAGCCGAGGATAGTTGTCGCAACCGTTTCCTTAAATTCCGATCGATTCGCAAACGATGCCGGGACTTCGCTGATCAAGCGCCGCTGCTTCAACACCGCCAGAAAGTCACCGGTAATCTGACTTGTCGCGTTCGATTCATCCATGCTACTCGCCGGTCCGCTGCCGATAGCGCTTTGACTGATTGGGATCTACCTTGCGCATGCGTTTTAATAGATCCTTCGTGTCCGGCTTTGAAACATCGGGTGATCGAGGTCCGTCTCCATCCCTCGGCTTTGGTTCCCACGGGGTTGGAGCGGGTGGCTTTTGAATCCTCTCTGGCATTCCGGATAGTACCGATTTTCGCATCTGAAAGCAAATCGCGTTCGCCAAATCAACTACTGCGCAGGGGTCGGAGTCGCCTGGGAGGAGGCCGGAATCTTGATTGTTTGACCGGCTTGCAATTTTTTCGCATCCCCGATTTTGTTGAGCTGCTCGATTTCTTCGACCGAGACACCATACTGCTTGGAAATCTGCGTCAGCGTCTCCCCTTTTGCGACCACGTGGGTTTTCGCATTGCCTGAATCAGCAGGGGATGGCTTTTCCACACCCGCCGTGGCAGGTTCCGCCTTGGCTGGCGTCGGCGTCGCATTCTGCGCCGGTTCCGCCCTGGGAACTGTCGCACCCGTTTTCTGCTTCAGCGCATCGGTCAGTGTTTCGACCTGTTGTGTCAATTTATCGATCTTCTCCCCTTGAGCTGTGATCTCATCCTTCAGCTGCTGGAGTTGCGTCGCTTGCGCTTTCCATAAAGCATCGTCGGCCTTGGTCGAAACCGCCTTTTCTTGAGCCAGAAGTCTCGAGAAGGCGGTCAACGCCACGAGAACCGTCACGAAAATTCTCATCCGGTCCATTTGCACTTGTCTACTGATTTAGAGGGCAGATCAATGGGTTTTTAGTGTGGTTTAGCCTGCATGGCCAAAGCACGCGAAAAACCCTTTGATCTGCTCTCTAAATCAGTACCCTCCTTTAGCAGAATGAAAACTGTCTCGGAGTTCATCTCGCACCATTTCCGGCACTTCAATGCAGCAATGCTGAAGGATGCAGCGCAAGGTTACACGGACCATCTCGCGAAAGGCGGAAAGATGTTCGTTACCGTGGCGGGCGCCATGAGCACCGCCGAGCTCGGGCTCTCGCTTGCCGAAATGATTCGCCAGGAGAAGGTGCACGCCATCTGCTGTACAGGTGCAAATCTGGAAGAGGATGTGTTCAATCTGGTTGCACACCATCATTACAGGCGCATTCCCAATTGGCGCGAACTAAAGGGTGAGGACGAACAGGCGCTTCTCAATCAACATTTGAACCGCGTTACAGATACTTGCATCCCGGAAGGCGAAGCTATGCGCCGGATCGAAAAGGCCGTCCTCCAGGAATGGGTTGACGCGGATAAGATGAGCAACAAATATTTTCCGCACGAGTTTTTCTACCGGATCCTGCGAGACGATCGACTCGAGAAGCATTATCAGATCGATCCGAAGGATAGCTGGTTGTACGCGGCCATGCAGAGAAATCTCCCGATGTTCGTACCCGGATGGGAGGATTCGACTCTCGGGAACATGTATGCCGGACATTGCATCTCCGGCGATGTCAAAAACGTTCACACCGTTCGCACCGGGATTGAGTATATGATTGCCCTTGCGGACTGGTACACCAAGACTTCTGAAAGCGCTTCAATCGGTTTCTTTCAGATTGGAGGTGGCATTGCCGGCGATTTTCCGATCTGTGTCGTACCGATGCTGCACCAGGATCTCCGACGCGACAGCGTTGCCCGCTGGGGTTACTTCTGCCAGATCAGCGATTCGACTACGAGCTACGGTTCATATTCAGGGGCTGTGCCGAATGAGAAAATCACCTGGGGCAAACTCTCCCTTGAAAGCCCAAAATATATTATCGAATCAGATGCAACTATCGTCGTACCGTTAATTTTCTCTTGGGTGCTTGGCTGGTAAATGAGAGATCGCCCGAAGAAAAACCAACGTGACAAAGAATTTCGACGCTTGCAAAATGTGTGGTGACTAATCCGAGGCAATAGCACTTGCATGCAATCTATGGATACCTCCGACCTGCAGAATGGAACACTCTCCATCATTATGGGCGGGGGCGCAGGGACACGCCTGTTTCCATTAACCAAGGATCGCTCAAAACCGGCTGTCCCGTTAGCGGGGAAATACCGCCTGGTTGATATTCCTATTAGCAATTGCCTTAACTCGGGACTCCGGCGCATCTACATTTTAACGCAGTTTAACAGCACCTCACTACATCGGCACATTCACGCGAGCTACAAGTTCGACAATTTCTCTAAAAGCTTTGTCGAAATCCTGGCTGCTCAGCAAACACCGCAGGCTGCTCGCTGGTACCAGGGTACGGCAGACGCCGTCCGCCAGAATCTACGCTATTTTCTGGAAGGCGTTGACCAGCTGTTTCTAATCCTCAGCGGCGACCAACTCTACCAGATGGATTATCGCCTTCTGTTGCAGCAGCATGTCCGCACTGGAGCTGATATCACGATCGCAACGACTCCCGTCACTGCCGCAGCGGCATCCTCGTTAGGTATTATGCACAGCGATTCCAACCGGCGGATTTTCCGGTTTGAAGAAAAACCAAAAGAGCCGGCTCTGCTCGAAGCGCTGAAGATCCCTGCTTCGTTGTTGGCAGAGCTTGAACTGCCGGAGGACGCCGAACTGTTCCAGGGGTCAATGGGCATTTATGTGTTCAACCGCGATGTGCTCGTCGACTGCCTCAACAATGACGACGATGACTTTGGCAAGCACATTATCCCGGCCGCGCTGAAGTCGTACAAAGTAATGTCCTATATCTTTCAGGGTTATTGGGAGGATATTGGAACGGTACGCGCCTTTTTTGAAGCTAATCTTGCCCTGACCGATACAGTATCGCCTTACAATTTTTTCGACAATATCTCGCCGATCTATACCCGGGCGCGCTTCTTGCCGGCAAGCAAGGTGAATGCAGCGACGTTCCGGCGCGCCATCGTTGGCGATGGATGCATCATCTCTGATGCCCACATCGAAAGGGCGGTGATTGGTATCAGGAGCATCATCGAGGCCGGCGCAACGATCAGAAATTCCATTATTATGGGCGCAGACTTTTACGAACATGAAATAGAACAAGCGATCCAGCATTCCGGTCCACGTCCTCCCATTGGAATCGGGAGGTATTCTGTTATCGATCGGGCCATCATCGATAAAAATGCTCGGATCGGCGAGCGTGTGGTCATCACTCCCGATGGGAAAGCTCCCAACCTGGACGCAACGAACTATTACATACGCGATGGCGTTGTCGTGATTCCAAAAAACGCCATAGTTCCCGACGGCAGCTGGATTTGAATCTTATGACTATGGATCCGCAGTCTCAGCGCAGGCTACTCGCCGCGTCTGGGTACGCCGAACTTTCCCTTTTCCAGGAGGCTGTTCAAGAGCTTGAGGATCTGCCGGAGCCTTTCAAGGGGCAACCCACTGTCCTCGCAGTTTGGCTGGACGTCTATCAGCGGTGGAAAAAATGGTCCGAAGCAGAGTTCGTTGCCGCTCGTTTATGCGAGATCGAGCCGGACATGCCAGACTGGGTCATTGGCCTCGCCTATGCAGCGCGACGCAATCGGGGCTTGCGCTTGGCAGACGACATTCTCAAGGAAGCCGCCGAAAAATTCCCAGATTGTGCTACGATCCAGTTCAACCTCGCATGCTACGCAGCGCAACTGGGACACACGGACGAAGCCCTGGTCCGGCTACGTCGTGCCATCGACATCGATAAGGCCTACGCCGCTCTCGCCAGAACCGATCCCGACCTCGAACCCCTCCGGAACAGAATTGGCTAAATTCCCGGACTTGTATTTTAGCGGCAGGGCGACAGATTTTTCATTCTGTTATATGGAAATCGATTTTCAGGCCATTCAAACCGAAGAATTGAAATCGCGAATCGGGGAACTGCGGAGGTATCTTTGACTATCCGAAACTGCAATCCCGTTTGCACGCGCTCGAGCAACAGATGGCCGCACCCGACTTTTGGGCCAATAAGGATCGCGCCCAGGTAGCGATTGACGAGTCAACCGCTCTTCGCGCGAAGGTTCTGCCGCTGGATGCCCTGATCCAGAAAGTAGAGGATCTCGCCGTTCTCAAAACGCTGGCCGAAGAGGAAACCGACTCGCAGGGTCAATTGACCGCGTTCCGCGAGGTCGCACGCGAATATGCCGCCATCGAGAAAGAGCTCGAAAGTTTCGAGCTGCAGATGCTGCTTTCCGGTGAGTTTGACAAAAACAACGCCTACTTGACGATACACGCCGGCGCTGGCGGAACTGAATCTTGCGACTGGGCGGAGATGTTATTCCGGATGTATCAGCGTTGGATCGAGCGGAATGGATTCAAAAGTCAGATCATCGACATTCAGGAGGGGGACGAAGCCGGAATCAAATCGGTCACAGTGCTGGTCAACGGTGAGTACGCATATGGATACATGCAGACGGAGCGAGGAGTGCATCGACTCGTCAGAATATCGCCGTTTGACGCCAACAAACGCAGGCATACCTCGTTTGCGAGCGTTGATGCGGTACCTGAGCTGAACGAGGACGTTTCGATCGAGATTAACGAAAAGGACCTTTTGATTGACACCTTCCGCAGCGGAGGCAAAGGCGGACAAAACGTCAACAAGGTCGAAACGGCCGTTCGAATTACGCACCTTCCTACGGGGATCGTCGTAGCGTGCCAAGCTGAGCGTAGCCAGGGTAGAAATCGCCAAATGGCGTTGAATATGTTGAAAGCCAAGCTCTACCAGATCGAGCAGGACCGCAAGCGCGCGGAACTTGATCGGCAATATGGTGAAAAGGGCGACATTGCCTGGGGGAACCAGATCCGGTCATACGTCTTCCAACCGTACCAGATGGTGAAGGATCATCGGACGGGTGTCGAAACCGGCAACGTCCAAGCGGTCATGGACGGAGATATTAATGCGTTTATCGAGGGCAAACTCCGCGGATTCACAAACAAGAAGGGCGGCACGTCGGACGAAATTTAAGAGACGCGGTAGGGACGCGCTTCGCCGCGTCCTGGTCTCGGGTAGGGACGCTTCGCCCCGCTTGGTGTAGGTCCTATACGTCCCATAGGTCCTATATTCCCGAAGGCCGAGGCGACCTGTCCGCCATAGCTTTAGCGAAGGCGGAAGCTCGGCCCTCCTACCGTGAGCTCGGCCCCTTGAACCATCGCCACACAACGGCGGCCGTCAGCAATCCGGCAAATGCCCCAACGAAGACATCGGACAGATGGTGCACGTTCAAGTAAATGCGAGACCACGCTATCGCGACAGCAGCCAGCAACAGCCACCAATGGCGGTAGTCAGCGAACACGGCTACACCGAAGAATGCAAATGCGGCGCCGCAGTGGCCGGATGGAAATGAATGATATTTGTTTTTAAAAAGCAAAAATTCGCTGCCTCGCCATAGGCCGTTCCATTCCTGCGTCGCCTCGGTGTTGTTTGGTCGCTCCCGACCGCTGACGAGACGCACTGAGTTGACGACCGCGCCTGCGAGTGTTGCGGCGCACATCATGCATAGCAAGACCCTGAAGAGGTGCCGGTTCCCCGCCAGCCGGCTCACTCCAAGCCCGATTACGCCGTAGGTCATTAGTTCCGGCCAGTCGCCCCATCTGCTCAGGAAACCTGCGAGTTCCTTCAGCGGCCTTGAATCGTGGGCGTTTACCCAATCGATCACCGCTCTGTCATAAAAGAAGCTTATTGCGCACAGAACGATACCCAAAATTACCGCACCGAATAACCAGCCGGCCGAAAGTCTGCTTGATTTCGGTCCGCTTTCATTGCTCTGGTGATCTCCCATGGCGGAGACTACCTACACGAGCCGAACCTTTTGTCGAATTGCTGTTGCGAATGGTTAGGCCGGTCTACCTGATCCTCTTCTTTTTGAGCGCAGTAATTCTTTACACGATCGGGAATTGGTCGTTGCCCCTGATCGATCGCGATGAACCGCGTTTTGCCGAAGCCTCGCGCGAAATGAAGCAGACCGGCGATTTTATTGTTCCGAGGCTGAACGGCGATTACCGACTCGATAAGCCGCCACTCATCTACTGGTGTCAGGTAGTCTCATTCGATTTATTCGGCGAGACCGATTTCGCCGTCAGATTACCTTCGGCGTTCTTTGCTGCGTTGAGCGGCGTCGTGACTTGCGCCTTCGCCTCCCGGATTTACGGCCGTCGTATCGGGTTGTGGGCCGGTATCCTGTTTGCAACCAGCCTCCAGGTGTTCATCCACGCGCGGGCCGCCGTCGCGGATATGCCGTTGGTGTTTTTTTTTCTAACTGCAACCTGGGCTGATTGGGAGCGGATTCGGACACCGAGATCCGCCCTTTGGTGGTGGCTGTTTTATCTCTCATTAGGCCTCGGTTTCCTTGCCAAGGGGCCGGCCGCGCTGCTACCCGCCTTGCTCGGACCAGTGCAGCGCATTCTGGGCACCGGTCCCAGGCGGATTGACATTGGTTCGTCGCTCTTGGGCGCACTCGTCGTCCTGTTCACAATCGGGATATGGGGTATACCTGCGTTAATTGCGACAGCAGGGCAGTACCTTCAAATCGGCCTCGGCAAACACGTGCTTCAGCGGTCGCTGCACCCGATGGAAAGTCACGGGCTTCCAGGCGTCGCCGGCTACTTAGCGGCGTTGCCATTCTATTTTTTGACCACTTTCTTCAGCTTCTTGCCGTGGTGCCTTTTTCTGCCGCTCTGTTTCAAACGCCTATGGCTTCGAAGAGATTCAGCAGAAAACTATCTCCTTGGACCGATCCTGATTGTACTTTTCGTTTTTACGATCATTCAGACAAAGCTGCCTCATTACGTCCTTCCAGCATACCCAATGCTCGCAACACTGGTTGCGAGAGATGTGGCTGAAAGCAAGTGGAGGCGTATCGTCTTGACGTCGACCATCGGATTGTATTTTCTGATCGGACTCGTCGGTTTTCGACTGATCGAACCGGAGTTTCTCTCCAAGAGAATTGCGAATGAGGCGTTACCGCTTATGCGACCGGAGACACGCACGGCGTCGGTCGATTACGATGAGCAAAGTCTGATCTGGTATCTCCGGCAGAAGGCGCTCTCATTCCACCAGCGCCTGGACCCGGCCGGTTTCTCAGAATTCATGACCCAGCCCGGCCCGGCACTTTGCGTAATCAGCAAAAATGCGATCACCCGGGTGCGCCTGGATCCAAGCTGGAAAACGTTCGAATTGTCCGGTTACAACTTTGCACGCTGGGGACTCACCCCGGTGACGTTGTTTGGCCTGAGAATCCGCTTGCCGAGTCCCCAAAAGCTCCGTCTGATAACGGTCCTAAAGGAGTAGGTGCAAAGCGAACACCATTTGTCGCAACCAATGAATAAAGCAATTATTGTCGGCACGGCTCTTGCCTGCGTCGCGCTGACCGCCAGAGCTGACTATACTATTAACGAACAGATCGAACGGTCGGGTAAGGTCCAGCCAATATCCGTCAAGATCAAGGGGACCAAGTTTCGCGTGGACATGTCCGAGACACATTCAGTCATCATCGATTCTGCGACTGGTGAGATGACGATCCTGTTCCATCCGCAGAGATCCTACCTGCGGATCAGCGCCGATACGGTAAAGGCGCAGGCAAGAGCGCTCAAAGCTTTGCTTGGACAGAAATCGGATGACGCAGCGGCTGTGGAACTGAAAACGACTGGTAACCACGAACAAATTGACGGGTACGACGCCGAAGAATACACAACGGAATTCAATGGCGTCCCGATGTCGTTTTTCGTCGCAAGGTCGTATCCAAACTACCAGAAGATCCTCGCCGCGCTCACCCAACTTCAGAGCAGCCCGGTATTGGGAGAAGCCCGCGGTCTGGTGATCCCACCCGACAAGCTCCCGGGGCTGCCGCTCCGCACGATTCAATCGATCAGGGGACAGCAGATCGTGACATCTATCAACTCCGTACAGGAAACCGATCTTCCGGATTCAGTATTCAACATACCTGGCGACTATAAGCAACTCGCCCCGCCCGCCGCCTCCGGGAAGAATGTGCAAACCGATAAACCGCCACAGTGAACCGCTTTATCCTCGCGTCCATCTCGCCTCGGCGCATTCAGTTGCTCCGCGACTCAAAATTCGATCCGGAGATTATCCCCCCGGAGGTTACGGAACTGGATTGTGATTTTCTTACTCCGAGCGAAATTGCGATGTTCAACGCTTACCGCAAAGCTGTGACGGTCGCGAATCGTTATCCGGAGGCGGTTGTGCTCGCTGCCGACACGGTTGTCGCTCTCGGCTGGGAAACCTTCGGTAAACCAAAGGATCATGAAGAGGCTCGCCGGATGTTGCAAAATCTGGTCGGTAAAACGCACGATGTGATTACCGGGGTGGCGCTGGTTGCGCCTGGGCGTCCAATAGTCCTGGAAGGGGAACTGAGCGCGGTCAAATTTCGCCTGCTGTCGGATGGCGAAATTGATGCCTATCTGAACTCGATTCACCCTTTCGATAAGGCAGGTGGATACGCCGCCCAGGACTCGCCTGACGCTGTCATTGAATGCGTTAACGGTTCATTTACCAACGTAGTTGGCTTGCCAATGGAGTTGGTTCTTCCGCTCCTGGCGTCCGCAGGGATTCATCCGGCGGCAAGTTGTTGACACGGCGTTCCGATTGACGCGCAGGCGCCCACCGGTTAAATCGAGGCTCATGTTCAAATCTCTGGCCAAACACTCCGACGTCGGGTTGCTGATCGGCCGCCTCGGTGTCGGAATTATCTTCCTTGTATTCGGCTGGCAGATACTCGCCGGCGGCCAACCCGCCTGGACGCATTACGGTCACGCGATGGCCAGCATCGGGATCCGTTTTATGCCAAATATCTGGGGATTACTTGCTGCCTTGGCTGAGTTCGTAGGGGGAATATTGATCATTGTCGGGTTTCTGTTCAGGCCCGCGGCGGCATTAATTGCGTTCACGATGGTTGTAGCGTTCGCTTCGACTTTTCGCGAATATCCGCACAATTTCATCCAGTACTCGCGCGCAATTGAGATGTTCTGCACCATGATAGTCTTCCTTTTTGTGGGGCCGGGGAAGTACAGCTTTGAAGGAGCGTGAACGAATATTTTCCCGCTTCGCCCGCCGATTCCTGCGATGCCGTACCGGAGAATAGGCGTCTCGCGTGTGCCCGATAGAGACGCTTCGATGATATAGGGCTTATAGGGCATATGGGACTTATACGTCCCATATGCCCTATAATCCCTATAATCCCTATAATCCCTTGTTCACGAACCCGAGGGCCTTTCAAAAACCTTCGTTTGAACTTGGTCAAAAGAAATGTTGTCAAAACCAAGAACCACAATTTCCTTTCATCCATGACACCCGAAGAAAAAAACCTTATTTCCGGCCTCTTCGATCGGCTCAGCCAGGCGGGCAATGAACCCAAGGATCTCGAGGCGGATCAGTTAATCCGGAGCAAGGTGGCAGAGAATCCTGGAACGCCTTACCTCCTCGCTCAGAGCATTCTCGTAATGCAGC
>Ga0213877_10000058_pt1 | contig 12708 bp, 15 predicted proteins | sample VelepicoBEBS_R01_FD_160112 | JGI IMG/M metagenome (GOLD analysis project Ga0213877, IMG submission 160112) | Vellozia epidendroides bulk soil microbial communities from rupestrian grasslands, the National Park of Serra do Cipo, Brazil - BS_R01 | ecosystem: Environmental > Terrestrial > Soil >...
TCCATCTGTGTCGAACGATTGAAGTTTTCGATGAGAATCGGGAACGGACCATGCCTCTGGCATTGTTTTCCGCTGATAGACAGTTACCCAATTTCGCCGCCGGCTTCGGAGTACAGGTGCGGCTCAAGGAGATGGAGCTTCATCGGCCTCGGCAATGGGTAGCCTGCTGGCTGGCTTGCGCGCCTTCCATTTTGTTCTCCTCGGTCCATAAGAAAAGCCCGGATATCCATAGAATCATCGCACTTCACCGAACAACCGGATGTAAGAACCGGTAAGTCCGCGGCATTGCATCTCAGCGACCGGTGGACTTATCTCCTTCAGCTTGGTCACTGGCGATCACTTCAGGGATGCCTTCGTCCACTCCTGGATTTCGTGTGGCTTAATCACGGAGCGCCCGGTAGTTCTAGCATCAGTGAAGCCGCCCGTTGTTATATCCGACAGATATTGTACTCTGGAAAGTAGCGTCCCGTTACAAAGTGGATTAGACGGCGGCTCTTCGGCTAGCTCGCTCATCAGCCTGGCGCTCAATTTCTCGATAACCTCCGTTGGCACCAGATTCCGCTTGGAGGGAAAAACGAAGCCAAACAGTGCGAGGTGGCTCAGCAGTACCCGCCAGTCAGCGCCAAATCGTTCAATCAGCCGTGTCCAATCTATTCGTGGGGCGCAGCTTGCCAGGAGATGGATAATGTCGGCGCCATCAAACCGCTCTCGTTCCATGACGTATGCCTTCTGCCAGATCAATTCCTCGGGAGGAGCAATTTTGGCCCAAATTCCGAGGATTTCAGCAGCCGGCGCCGTGGAAAACCAGCCGTCGTCCACTTCTCCCAGTCCATTTCCAGCACGATAGATAACGTCGATGAAATAATTAGCGGACCAAATTTTGGCCAGCCAGTGAGTGAACACCAACTCCGCTTCGTAACCGGCGTCCCGGCAAGCCTGCAGAGCAGGAGACACATCTTGAGGCCGCAGCATCAAATCCAAATCCTTCGTATCTCGAACCAGGTCCGTGTAATAACCCATAGCATAGGCGCCACCAATCAAGAAGTCGATCCTCCCGCGAACAAGGAGTTGCATGACGCTCTGGTAGAATGCGATCCGCTTTTTGGGTCTCATCTCTAGCAAGAGCGCGGCAGGACTCGAAAGTGGGTCTATCGGAGATGAAATTTATTAAAGGAGGATTCTTATGAGCCAAGTCAAACCCCTAAGGATTGCAGCTGTCAGCGATATTCATTACACGAAGACTTCCAAAGGAGCACTGCAAGAGCTCTTTGTCGAGGCATCGGGTTCGGCCGATGTCTTGCTCATCTGCGGGGACTTTACGGACTACGGACTTCCCGAGGAAGCAAAGGTGGTGGCGGAGGACATTAAAGCACATGTCCGGATTCCAGTTATCGGAGTTGTAGGCAATCACGATTTTGAATCGGGAAAAAAGGAAGAAGTCCAGGCGATCATAGAAGAAGCAGGTGTCAAGTTCCTTGACGGAGACACCGCTGAGGTACTTGGTGTAGGGTTCGCCGGTGTTTGTGGATTCGGCGGCGGGTTCGGCCAGCAGATGTTGAACGCCTGGGGGGAACCCCTGATAAAGGCTTTTGTCCAGGAGGCGGTCGAGCATTCCCTTCGGCTGGAAAAGGCTCTCACCCGACTGACTATGGATAAGCGCATTGTGCTGCTGCATTATTCTCCGATTCGCGATACCGTTGCCGGGGAAAATCCCGAGCTATTTCCGTTCCTGGGTGCAAGCCGCTTTGAAGCGACAATTGACCAGTTCAAAGTTTCCGCGGTATTCCACGGCCATGCCCATCATGGAACCCTTGAGGGCAAAACAGCCAAACAAGTCCCGGTTTTCAATGTGGCTCTGCCGGTCCTTTCTCGTAGCAATGGACGAAAATTTTTATTTTACGAAGTCTAAGATCCAATTGGGACGCGGATAAATCGCCTTTGTCGGGCGTTTTATTCCTGATCGCAGCCACCTGCCGGCACGGGCGCGCCGGTTGCGAAAAAAGAGAGCTCGGAAATCAAAATTCGGCTTGGGACGAGGATTCGCAAGTACGGCATTGCCCAGCTTCACACGCGTGGGCAAAAATGGTGTCAGATCGACTCGATTCCACAAGCCGATATTTTCCGCAGGCAAATTCCGGGTATTCTTTGCGAGTACGAATCATACGTTCATTTCTGTTTAGCAAAGATGCCGGATCACGGTCGTTCAGCCTGCACATTGAGGCTACAGGCAAACGCGTGAACTCCCCCACATACGCTAGCTGTGCTGAAGCGCTTTTTCGAAAATTATAAGGCGTTGGAACAAAAACGGGTAGTTGTGGAAGAAATTCTGCCGGCAGAAAGAGCACTCCAAGTAATCGAACAATGCCTTATTGGCTATCGAAAGCAGTTTAGTTTACAGGCGCACGTTAATGGACGCGGGAAGCTCGTCTGGGCGCATGCGTTTGCAGACTTTTAGCAGTGCTGCGCTGGGACACCGCATCCCGCGGTAATGATCACCGGTACCATATCGCCGACTTTCGCCGCTGGATCGCCCTTGCAGGTCACCTCTACAATGCGATTTGATCTTTTGGTGAGGGTTTGTTCGCAATTTAATCCTGAAGAAACGATCACGCTCGCGGCTTGGAACTCGTCGCTTTCAAGTCGCACCGCAACGCAGTTTGAAGGCTGCCTCTTTACGCGAACTACCTTTGCGAGAATAGCCTCTTTCACGTTGTGGATTCGCTTTTCAGACGAGAAATGGCCGTATGAAAACTGATGTTCTAGCTTCGTTTTAAAACCGTGATGCCACGAGTGGAACCCCATCCACAGGACGGGAAGAAAACCTTCAGGTGGCGACGTGCGAACTACGGAGAATGCACGCAATGTTGTTGGTAATGTCCAGGGTGCTTATTCATCCTCATAATGTTCATTATTTCGCTAGAAGTTCCGACTTATTTGTCGGCGATTTTCATGCATTTTTTGATATCCTTCGTGCCAATAATCGTATTCTTATTCTTGCTAAGATTGATGATCTTCACTCTAACGAACCGCGAACGTAATGAATCCATGGCGGTAGCGACGCGCGAAATATTGGGGACATAAACATAGGGCAAGGCTGGCGTGCCCGAGCAAAAGAGAGGTGACGGCACGCCGAGCTTGCGCCTCATGGCACTTTAAAAATTTCGCAAATCCAATGAACGACAAGTTATCCCTACTCCGACAGAATTATTGCCGGCCTGTGACAATCACCGGCAACACAACTTATCACCTCTTTCCTTTGGAAAAGGAGTGCCATGAGGGAAAGACCCTACTGACAAAAAGGCCGGCACCAATCCTTCATGTTCAAGAGTTCGATCCATCTGGTCTCGAACAAAGCTACCTGGACGAGACTACAGGCGCGGAACTGCCTGTCTTTGCCGTCTTTAACCTCGAAGGAAAACAGCGGTTGACTTATGAAGTCACAACAGAATTCTTTCCAGTGGCCGCTGAGTCAACCAGCCTTTCAGCACGGATTCCATTTCAGAAGAGCCAGACGTTCGTAAGGAAAATTAACGAATACAGAACGAGGGCTGAGCGAACAATACCTATACTTGCAGGAGCCATCGGGATCCCGCCTGCATCGGTTTATCTCCTTTCTCGCCTAGCGATTGGCGATTCAGCGCCATTTGCCGCATGGGGAGTATGGGCTCTTTGTGCAATGCTAGCCTATATACTAGGCCTTTACGTCATCGACCGGCTTTACCCCCGGAAGAAGTTGGTCGTCACCGCAGAATTCAATGGTATCTTGCCGAAAGATGCCCGCGAAAAGGCGCGCGCAGCTCGGGAACAATTTGATAACCTCTACCTCATCGTCGACCAACAGCACCGTTGGAAAAGCGAACTCCTACCAGATCCGGCGCCCCGCTCATTGGACCCGTTGCTTGTCGGTGAGCTTAGGCAGGGCAAGGAATGCAAATTCTTTGTAATTCATCAATTCGATCTCACAGAAGCAGAGCAGTATCTTGCGGATGAGTTTGCCGCTACTACGACAGCCTAGCCCAGGGCGTAATGCTCGAAGACGCCAAGAGCTCTGGCTTCGAGATGGCACCGGTAGTCCACTGAGGAGCTCTAATTGATTCGGCCGTTCCACTAGACAGGGAGGTTGAATCGACTATCCAGCGCTGTGCTGCCTTTGCCCCTTTCCATAATCAAAGCAGCCTCGATGGAATCCGCATAGTTAAGGAAACGCTCAGCCAAAACATTCCCGAGGTTCATCCACGGCCTGCGCGCAGGCCATGGGGCAAATGCTAACCGCCCTAGGTGACCGACCAGACGCGATCGTTTTTTACCGGCGCTATCGGCGAGTCTGAGCCGGATATCCGGGCTGCTGCCTGTCACCCCTTTATGTTTCTGGGTTTACAAATCGACCAGGGCAAAAATCTACACTCAATTCTCGACGGTAATATTGCCGGGCCGAGAAGTACCGTCCAAGTGCTCCTTATTAAATCGCAAGAGAACTGGCAAATAGCGCGAGAAAGCGATGCTTGCCTTCGATTAGCGCGCAATAATCACGCGGTGAGAGAATCGACGCAGGCAATTGCGGGCTAGAAGCGGTCCCCACGATTCAACCAAGAAGACGCTTCACCCCCTTTTAGGCGGGATTCCCAGGATGCTGCCTGGCTCGTTGCTTTCTCCTTGGACACTGGCATGAATGAAGTCGCCTTTCTGAAGGGGTGACTGACCGTGTGTTTTCACGGTAAAGGATTTCGGCCCCGAGCAGCTACATTCTATCAACTCCGCCCGGATCTCGGCGGTCTGCAAATCGAGCTGGGCAGTCTCCCAGTTTGGAACGTCTTCGACAAACTTGCCTACTATCAGCCAGGTGTTTTGGTCTTTGTCAGGTTCCGACGCCGGATCCTCCTTCCTGTTTTCTTCAATTCTTGCTTCATAGCTTTTCATGCAGATGGTTCGCATCGGAACTTGACGATGGTTTGCTCTTTCACGAATAGAAGGAGAAGCTTGCGATTCGAGTTCCGGTCGAAATGTCGCCTCTGGAAGGATTGAGAAAAGCTCTTTTCCCGCGAAGCTCCGTAAGATCCCCTCGCAGAGGGCCAGGCTCGAAAACGGACGTTAGCAGTTGAGCACAGTCAGAATCGTCTCGAGTAACCTGTCTGGAGTGAACGGCTTCTGCAAGAATGCGCTGAAGTCGGCATCGGACATCCGCGCACCTGCGTGCCTGTCTAAAGCGGACATAGCGATAACCGGAACTCTGCCTCCGGCAGCCGGTCCAATGGCTCGAATTCTACGAAGCACCTCGAAGCCGTCTCCTTCAGGCAACTTAATGTCGGACAGCACCAAGTTCGGGCGGTCAGTCTTTACTGCCTCGACGCCTTCAGACGCGTTCTTCGCCACCACGACATTTGCACCCAAGCGATCCAAGAAGATGTCCAGAAACCTTCGTGTATCGTCATGATCCTCCACAACGACAATTGTGAAATTACTGAGAGGCTTATGCGACATAAGGTAAGTCCGCGGCTAGGCTCTACGATCATGTACAGTCCGCCAACTAAGGCAGTTCGCACTGATCGCACTCATCGGTTTTTTGATGGACTCAGAATGTTAAACTTTTTATTTCCTTTTTTGTCAAAACGGCCCCTAAATTTGGTTCACGGTCGAGCGCTCTTTCGGCTTACTAAAAGCCGAAACTTGCATCCGGTTGACCCGCCAGAAGCGATCCCTACCAGGACAGAAAGATTCCGACAGGCGATTTGGCATTCTCCTGCACAGAGGCGACATTGAGATACTGGTATCAATGGGAGGTAATCTCCTCTCTACCGCGCCTGATACAAATTTCACAGCCGAAACGATTCAAGCTTGCGAGCTGACGGCTTTTGCGGCGACAAAACCTAACCGGGGTCATTTAATCACGGGCTGCTGCTGGTTCCTTGTCTTGGCCGCGATGAAATCGATCAAAAGCCGGACGGTTCTCCGCAATTTACGACAGTCGAGGATAGCGTGGGAATTATTAACCCGTCGCGCGGCAATTTGAAGCCGAAAAAAGGCGCCACCGCATTGAACTACCATCATGGAGGGCCAGAAACCGATCCGGACCCTGCGCCAGCTGCGATACATCTTAGGCACAGATATGAGCATTCGAAATCCTTTACTTTTTGATGATGGCCTGGATCCGAGCCGGCGTATACGGGAAACAGCTACGACCCAAAACCCTGAGGCAGGCTTTATTGGCGGCGCAACTCTGGCCGCGTTCGAATCGGCTCTTGGGTTCTATGGTATGGACGAGCAGGGTTTCATCCGGCTCATGATGGATCGGCTCATTCACCACCACCAGAGTTTCACAGAGCTCGAATCGCCACTCGATTTGGCGGTTAAACACTCCGGTTCGTTTAGGCTGGAACAATCACCTCGGGGAAAACGGCAAAAGCCCGTTCTTGGATGAGATCGGGGGGTTCGTTTCAAAACCTACCGACTCGGTTTCGATCAGCCGGCAAATCAAAAACAGCCACCCTGGGTGATGGTAGTTTTTTGGGACTGCAACGCGCTCGGACTTGTAGGGTATAGTGCCGTGCCCATTTTTTTGGTAATAGAAGGGAACTTCTGCAAAGCTCATTTCATCACGGTGACCTCCGCGTCTCCCTCCCGCCGTACGACGGCGACGTCGACGGTGTGCCCCTGCCTGGAAAAGTCCAAATCAACCGATCCGTTCATTACCCTGAGATTCCTCAGGCGGACGCCTTGAACACTTCTTGGGAGGGAAGGATAGTGAAAGTAGATCCGCGACTCGGCTGCTCGGACGGTTAAGCCGAGACAAGATTGGAGAATCAGGAAAACAGCACCGGCCGCCCAAGCGTGCGGTGCGCATGCGACCGGGTAAGGCGTCGGACCTCGTCCCGCCTCGCGCGGGAAACCACAAAACAGCTCTGGAAGGCGATGCAAGTCCAAAAACGCAGACGCGTCCAGGAGTCCGGAAAGGATTTGGCACGCAAGGTTTTTTGTTTCTGATTCGAGAGAACCGAAGGCTATTAGCGCGTTATCATGCGGCCAGACAGAACCATTGTGATACGACATCGGATTGTAACGGGCCGCCGAGGTGGGAATTGTTCGCACACCCCAGCCTGAATAAAAATCCCTAGCGGCCAAGCCTTCAGCCACTGTCTGAGCGTGCTGAAAAGTCGCAATGCCAGTAAACAAGCACTGGCCTGCGTTCGAACTCCGGACGCGACACGGCTCCTTCGCACCATCAAGCGCCAACGCGTATGAGCCGATTTCCTCGCACCAAAACGCTGTTTGGAACCGTTCGCGCAAGGCCAATGCCTGATGATTCAGAGATTCGGCCAGCGCATGATAACCAAGCGCTGCGGCTGCTTCTGAGATGCCGCGCTTGGCGGCGTACACATAGGCCTGAACTTCGCAAAGCGCGATCGGGCCTTGAGCGAGTCGTCCATCGGCGTGGAAAACAGAATCCGCCGAATCCTTCCAACCCTGCTGGAGTAATCCATTTGTAGACGAGCCCTTATATTCGATAAAGCCATCGTTGTCGCAGTCGCCGTACCCGTCGATCCATTCGAGCGCTCTCTCGATGTTGGGCCAGATAGAGCTCAATAGTTTCAGGTCTCGGGTTCGTTCAAAGTAGGCGGCCGCGAGAAGGACAAACAAAGGGGTGGCATCGACCGTGCCATAGTAGCGCGCGAACGGAATTTCACCGATTCGAGCCAATTCCCCTTTTCGAACTTCGTGGACGATTTTACCGGGCTCCGCGTCACGATCCGATATCACCTCTGTCGCCTGCATTGCGACGAGGTTGGAAAGAACGCCTTTTGCAATCGCCGGGTCGAGCCAAAGATATTCGAGCGCCGTGATGATGCCATCGCGGCCAAAAATTGTACTATACCATGGGATTCCAGCGTAAGGATAGAGCCCGTCTGGCGTTAACGTCGTCAACATCTTGAGATCGGTGTGCGAACGATCCAGCCAGTGATTGAATTGCTCATTGGATGTCGAAATGTCAGCCTTACACTGCTCGTCTTGCCGGAGAGCTGACTTGAGCGCCTTATAAGCTCTCTCATACGACAGCGACTCGTTCGAGCAATCCGCATCGCAAATGATTCGAATCGAAAAAGCGCTTCTCTCCCGAGGTTGTAAGGTCAGCGGGACGCAGAATGCGGACGAGCTAAACCTCGTTGCCCTGATACTCGTTTCAAGCCTCGTCGTGCGAACAATCCGATCCAATCCTTCATAACCGAGTGTGATAGCGTTTGGCGTAATCTCGGCTTGCAAAGCTCGGCCGGGTCGGTGGCGCTGATAGCCGCGGATTTCAAAGATGTCTGCGAAATCGGCTGCAAACTCGAACAACAATTCAAAGGTGACCACGTGGCGGTTGTAATTCTGAACTTCGAACTCTTCGTAACAGGCGCTGTCCAAAAGAAACTTCGTACGCTTCAAATGGACGGTACCACGAGAAAGTTCAGAAGCGCGCCAACGCGTGTCAGGATTTGTAAGATCGACCCATAAGATTGCGTTATCTGAGCGAACCTCCGCGTTAAGTGGGAGCAAATGTTTGCCCTGGATCGATATAAGAAACTTAGAAAGATGTCGGGCTTCTTGAAAATATAAGCCCTGCTCGCCGAAAGCAACGTTCCCGCTGTAGTCCAAAACCGCAAACAAGTCTCCTCGCATCAGGACGTGGGAGCGGTGATCGAAAAGCGTGGATTCTGCTTTAAGGCGGGCAGCCAGGGAGCCGTTGTCTTCTTCTGCCTCGGTCATTCTTTGTCCTTTTCGAGATCTCGAAGCGTCATCTGGAAAACCGGCTTACGAAGCCGCTGCCGCAGGACGATCACCACTCGATCGAGGAAAATCGAAGCTCGGTGCGAAGCGGGTTTCCTTTTAATCGCTACTTTAATTCGGGCCTCTTCCTTTGGATGCATATGAATTTCCGGTGGCCCATACTTACATTCGATGGTGTCGACCTTTGCGGATGTGCTGCTACCTAAGCCTACCTAAGTAATGAACACACTGGATTGGGAGAAAACAATGCAGGATCTCTCGTGTGAAAAAACATCAATGGCTGTCGAGCGTCGCCGCGGGGAATGGACTTTGGCTAAATACCGCTATAAGAAGGTTGCGCCATGACCCTCCAAAATCTCCACCTTGCGCTCCCTTACGCTTCAATCAGGCGGGAAGGATGCAGCCCAAATCACGGTTCTGGTCGAACGTACATCGACCGAACATGAAGATAGCTCAAATCGCTCCTTTAGCTGAAAGCGTCCCTCCAAAGTTGTATGGCGGTACAGAACGAATTGTGTCCTTCCTCACCGAAGAGCTCGTCGGGCTGAATCACGATGTTACGCTTTTTGCAAGCGCAGACTCGCAAACCAATGCGCGCCTCGTCCCTGTCTGCGAAGTGGCACTCCGACTAAGCAGCCGTCCGGTCGTAGATTCGGTCGCTCACTACGTTCGGCTCTTGGAACTAGTGTTTAAGCAAGCACATGAATTTGATATTCTTCATTTCCATATCGATTACCTGCATTTTCCGCTAACGAGACGCCAATCCGTACCTGCTGTAACCACGCTCCACGGAAAGCTGACGATTCCTGACCTGGTACCCCTTTACCGCGAATATTCCGACACGCCAGTAGTCTCTATCTCGGATTCACAGCGCCAGCCTCTACCCTGGATCAATTGGGTTGGCACGGTATACCACGGTCTCCCGGAAGGTCTTTATCATTTTCACCATCGGCCAGAAAGGTATCTTGCGTTCCTCGGTCGAGTCTGCCCGGAGAAGAGCCCGGATCGAGCAATTGAAATCGCAGAGCAAGCGGGCGTTCAACTCAAAATTGCGGCTAAGGTAGACGAAGCCGATAAAGCTTACTTTAAACAAGAGATAAAACCGCTGCTGAAATCTTCTTCGTTTGTCGACTTTATTGGCGAGATCAACGACCGGGAGAAGGATGAGTTTTTGGGTAATGCTCTTGCCTTCCTTTTTCCAATTGATTGGCCCGAGCCCTTCGGGCTTGTTTTGATTGAGGCTTTGGCCTGCGGCACTCCGATTATCGCTTTTAGAAATGGCTCTGTTCCTGAAATAGTGGAACACGGCAGAACGGGCTTCATTGTAGATACCCTTGAAGAGGCCATCGCGGCGGTCCAAAAGGTCGGGTCGATCGACCGACGGACTTGTCGGGCCGCCTTTGAAGAAAGATTTACAGCGCGTCGAATGGCGCAAGATTACCTCGCTATCTACGAAAAATCGCCTTTGGTAAAGGCAGAGAACCCGATGAAAGGACGCAAGGGGTTCGGCCGGCGACCTAGCCCTGGGAGGACTCCGAAGTCAAAGTGAGCGATTAATCAGTACCATATCAGGGCGGTGTCCTCGCTTGGAGGCGCTACTATGGTACGGTCGACGCCGCCCCTTTGTTTGTCCTTCTCGCCGCCGCTCGCACCCGTTTGGTCGAGACTGAGTCTGGCGGAAATACGCTCAAATGGACTTTCATGTTTCAGGGCCGCAGACTCCAATTCTATTAGAAAAATCTCTTCGGTCTGTTGTTCGATACGAACCACTGTTGCCGTGAATCCTTGTTCCATGTAGCGAGTCAGTTAGCTGAACGGGCAGCGGTCGTATCATTGACGGTCACGACCCTAAACGGATTCTCAGGCCGGTTCAGGCAAGACCGAACGCGCTCCATGGCGCGAAATAGAGTAATGGATCAATCAAAGAAAAATAAATCGGTGACCCACGAGAGCGAGGTCATTGTCCCACTAGATCCCGCGCACGAGGAAAAGCCCACCCTCGTCGAACGGGAGCGAATAGAAAAGGAGCAGGCAGAGAAAGAAGAAAATCAGCTCATCAAACACGAGGAGGAGGCGGGCTGTCGGTTACCCGACGAGGACGAGAGCGGGCCCGCCGAAAAAGGGTCTGTTCACTTTTAACTTGCATCACTGTTTCGCATTTCCTACATCGCGTTTGCACCCGTCTTGATGCTCCTTACCGATTATTGGATTCGTTCTGGAACGACGTGGAAAGCGTCTTCAACCGGGGAAGACCATTCTCTTACGCGGGATTAGAAAGAATTAGAAAACCTTTCGGATTGCGAGCCTCGAACTCGCACACACTATGAGATTTACAACGTTGAAACTGGACTCCTTGCGCGACCTGCTGATTGAGGAGTTGCGCGACTTATACAGTGCCGAAAATCAACTTCTCGACGCACTGCCAAAGATGGAGGAAGCTGCAAGTTCAACCGAGCTAAAAGCGGCTTTCAGTCATCACCTTGAACAAACGAGACAGCATGTCTCGCGTCTGGAAAGTATTTTCCAGCAGATGGGAGAAAAATCTTCAGGGGAAACCTGTGAAGCAATGAAGGGATTAATTAAGGAAGGGGAAGTCCTGGTGAAGGCTAAGGCTGAACCCGACGTTCAAGACGCCGGTCTGATCGGTGCTGCGCAAAGGGTTGAACATTACGAGATCGCTGGTTACGGTACTGCCCGCAGTCTTGCGCGCCGTCTGGGCGAAAGCCAGATGGCGCAGAGTCTGCAACAGACACTGGATGAGGAGGCCGAAGCCGACAAAAAGCTGACGTCAATTGCCGAGAGCAACGTTAATATTGCCGCAGCTTCAACCGAACGGAGGTAATTTCCCGATCACGGCAACTCTAAAGATTATTCCTTCCTCAATGGGGCGAATAGTGTTTCGCCGCTCTCTTCCGTGCGCTCGGTGAAGTCGGCTAAATGCGATCTCATGTGTCTTTACCTGAGTCAGGCGGCAAGCTCGCTTCCCTGCAACGCTGGCGGGCGACAGCAGAAAGATACGGTGCGTTCGCGGTGCTTCCATTCCTTTAGAATTCGAACTTGATGGCAAACAGTTCGTGCAGCATTTCTGCACGGCCTGTTTGAAAATACAATTCCGAGCATGCCACATTTTGGCAGCCTCTGCTTTACCCAGATGCGACCATCATGGACCCCAGAATCGATCCAATGACAGCACCTATCGCACATGTTGGAGCAGCCGTCCGAGCATAGAAAAGAGCTATCGGGATCATATCTGAAGATGCCCCTTACAAGCTTCTACTCCGTATCAAAGGCGCCGATATCGCTGCGGATCCCGGAGAGTTGGCGCGAGCTCAATGGTTCTGGGAACGGCGGCCGACGAAGTGCATTCTGTCCACAGAAAAAGCGATTGTTATCCTGACCTTTTATGCAATCCTTTGGGGAGCTACGATCTGCCTCATCCCGCAGGCGCTGGAAATGGGTGTATTTCCCGCCTTTGGCTATATCATTGTTGCCCTCGGCGGCTAAACGGTCCAGGCTTAGCAGCAGAATTTTCCTTTTTGCGAGTTAGGATCTATATGACCCGGAGCAGAACAAGGATAAGGATAATTACCAAAACGACGCCAAGTCCGCCGGTCGGGTAATAGCCCCAGCCCGAACTGTAGGGCCAGGTCGGCAGCGCGCCGATGACTAGTAAGATTAAAAGAATGAGGAGAATAGTTCCCATTGCGTGTCTGTTTAACTCCAAGTTCGCGTCTCACAACAACGGAGGATTTGCCTTGCATCCCGTTAGAGCCTGCATAGATCCACGTCCGCTATTCAGCGGCGAGCCAATCGAGCATATTTGAATGAAGACGCGAAAAGTAGACACCCTTAGCGAGCAAAATGCGCGGCAGCTTCTGGGATGCGCCGTCCTCGACGCCAGGGGTGAAAAAATCGGAACGATGGAAGGCCTCTGGATCGACTTCAGCA
>Ga0213877_10000059_pt1 | contig 12708 bp, 7 predicted proteins | sample VelepicoBEBS_R01_FD_160112 | JGI IMG/M metagenome (GOLD analysis project Ga0213877, IMG submission 160112) | Vellozia epidendroides bulk soil microbial communities from rupestrian grasslands, the National Park of Serra do Cipo, Brazil - BS_R01 | ecosystem: Environmental > Terrestrial > Soil >...
CACAACGGTGTCAGTAGTCCGGCTCGGAGATTCAGGAGAACGCGAGCGCCGGGAGATTCCCCTGCACGAGATCGTGCCCGGGGACATTATCCAATTGAGCGCCGGTGACATGGTTCCTGCGGACGTCCGGTTGCTCGCCGCTCGCGACCTGTTCGTGAGCCAATCGGTCTTGAGCGGGGAAGCTCTTCCGGTTGAAAAGTTCGAGACGCTGCAGCCTCAGCCAACACGGCGTGCGCGACTCTCAGGGAGGGATGAGCAGACTGATACAGCAAACCTGTGCTTCATGGGAAGCAACGTCGTGAGTGGAACGGCGACCGCCGTCGTCGTTGCCACCGGCGAGGAAACGCTGTTTGCCTCCCTGACGCATAGCGCGCTGGCTCAGCGTTCGTTTACGAGTTTCGATCGCGGGATCAACACCATCAGCTGGTTGTTTATCAGGTTCATGCTTGTGATCATACCGGTTGTACTAGTGCTGAGCGGCTTCACGAAAGGCGATTGGGCCTCTGCTTTTCTGTTCGCTCTGTCTGTCGCCGTTGGCCTGACGCCCGAAATGCTGCCCGTTATCATTGCGGCAAACCTGACGCGCGGCGCAGTTGCGATGGTTCGCAATCGTGTGGTCGTCAAACGATTGAACTCGATTGAGGACTTAGGTTCGATGAATGTTCTTTGTACCGACAAGACGGGTACATTGACGATTGATCGTATCATCCTCGAACGCCACCTGGACGTGCTCGGCAGCACGAATGATGAGGTTCTCCATTACGCCTACTTGAATAGCTTTTTCCAGACTGGACTCAGGAATCTACTGGATGCAGCCGTACTCGAGCACGGAGAACTTCGCGAGGCGCTTCACATCAGCGAAAATTATCGTAAAGTCGACGAACTTCCCTTTGATTTCAGCCGGCGTCGAATGTCTGTAATTGTCGAGAAAGAGCGCCGGCAGCATACTTTGATCTGTAAAGGAGCGGTGGAAGAAGTGCTCGCTGTCTGCTCGTATGCCAAGTTAGCCGGAAATATAGTTCCTTTGTCCGAGCAATTGCGAAAGTCCGTAGCTCAAATTCCGGACGAAATGAGTGACGAAGGACTTCGCGTGCTCGCAGTTGCGTACAAGGATATCGCCGTTGACGAGACTAACTTCGAATACCACCCCAACGACGAAAGGGACCTGGCGCTTGCCGGCTTTATCGCATTTCTCGATCCACCCCGTGAATCGATTAGCGAAGCTCTGGCGGCGCTGCGTGCCGAAGGAGTAGAAGCCAAAATCCTTACCGGAGATAGTGAACTGGTCGCGCGACGCGTCTGCAAATGGGTTGATCTCAAAATCGAAAATGCACTGTCGGGAAGTGAAGTCGAGTCAATGTCGGATCTGCAGCTCGAGCAGGCCGCCTCAAAAGCTACACTCTTTGCGAAGCTTACCCCACTGCAGAAGGCACGTGTAATCTCCGCATTGAGGAGGGCAGGCAACACAGTCGGATTCCTCGGCGATGGAATTAATGACGCCGCCGCTCTGCGCGAGGCGGATGTAGGCATCTCCGTCGATACCGCAGTGGATGTCGCGAAGGAATCCGCGGATATCGTTATGCTCGAAAAGGACTTGTCGGTCCTGGTCGATGCGGTAGTCGAAGGTCGCCGAAATTCAACGAATATCGTCAAGTACATCAAAATGGCCGCGAGTTCGAATTTTGGCAATATACTGACCGTGCTCGGTTCGAGCGCCTTCCTGCCGTTTCTCCCGATGTTACCCCTTCAACTTCTTGTGCAGAACCTGCTGTATGACATATCGCAAACGGCCATTCCCTTCGATCCCGTTGACCGCGAAGACGTTACGACTCCACGCCGCTGGGAGACAAATGGCATCGCGCGATTTATGCTTTTTCTAGGGCCCATCAGCTCTGTGTTTGATCTGGTGACGTTCGCTTTGCTGTGGTTCGTTTTCGGGGCGAATACGATTGAGAAGCAGGCCCTGTTTCAGTCGGGCTGGTTTGTCGAAGGGCTGCTTTCTCAGACTCTAATCGTTTATATGATTCGGACTCGAAGAATTCCATTCCTGCAGAGTTGGCCGTGTACGCCACTGCTGCTGACCACGTTGGTGGTAATGGCCATTGGCGGGATCCTCCCATTCACGGGGGTCGGCGCGGCGATAGGATTGGTGCGGCTTCCTCTCTCTTACTTTTTCTGGCTCGTCGGAATCCTCTGCAGCTACTGCTTGCTCACGCAGGGCGTCAAGATCTGGTATTTAAAGAGATATAAATCCTGGATTTAACCTGCGTGGAGCATCCCGTCTATGCGGCGACGGGCGATACAGGCCCAGATGCTGGACGTTTTTATCGCCCGAAGGGCGAATACAGAATAGCCCAGGCCTTCAGGCCTGGGAAGGCCTACGCAAAGAAAATCGCCCTGAAAGGGCGGCCGACTACCCGATGTTATTTCCAAAGATAACGCTCTTCGAAATATCGAACCTGGATAGGTCTCATAGGACCTATAGGACCTATAGGATGGATGGGGCTACGCATGATTTCGTTGTGCGTCTCGTTCCGAGGCCTGAAGGCCTGGGCTATTCTCTAATCGCCCTTCGGGCGATTGAAATACGCACGAGAAAACGTCCAAACTGCGGGTTTCACTGCGCGCTGAGATAAACTTTTTTTAATTTCCAGACGCGCGGATTCTTAATCGTTCCAGGCTTAAGCTGGTGCAGGTGCGAGGAGCATGATTCCGTCGCTGTAGTTCAACTTTGAGAACCGCGTGAATCGGAAAAAGACTATGGCTCCGTTACTGACTCGAATGCCGTGCGCCCCATCGGTCAAACCGCCGTCCAACTGTTTCACCGCTGCTCTGGGAACTCGCGCAAGGCGGCCCTGCGTACGCGTTGAAGAAATTAAACACTCCCATGGAAGGCCAGACCAACGCAGAAATCCGAAGCGTCGCAAGATGGGCGCAGTTGATCAACGATTTCTCCAGCCCGTTTATACTTGTACGTTCGTTCTCGCATACTTTCCGTGGCTAGCCCTGACGTTTCTGGTTTATTGCGTAACGACTCAGCCTGTTAAGCTTTGGTACCTTTAAAAGTTCAGAAGTTGGTTGTAGAGTGGCGATAACCATTATGAGCAAAAAATAGGTAAGATGCTTTTCCTGAATATCGCTACCGGAGTCATTCTGGTTCTGCTGGGCATGCGCTATCTGCGCAAGGGCCTGGACAGGCTGTTCGGGAATCAACTCGTCGAGTGGTTGCAGGGAACGACAAGGAATCGCGCACAGGGGTTTTTCGCCGGGATGGTCGCCGGAGTAATTGCCCCGTCCTCGAGTGCGATTGCTATGCTTTCTGTTCAAATGCTGAACCGGTCGGCTCTCACAGCGGGGCGAATGTTGGCCGTTGTGCTGGGGGCAAACGTTGGCATTACGGTATCTGTTCAGTTGGTTGCGTTTCGTCTGCAGGACTACTCCGGTCTATTTCTTTTACTGGGAGGAGTAGGATTCTTGTTTTTGCAACGCGCCCTGTTCCGCGGAACCGGGCAAATTTTTCTGGGTATCGGCTTGGTATTCCTCGCAATGGGAATAATCGCCGGCGCCGGAATCGCAGCGGCTGCAAATCCCGACCTGAAGTTATTGTTCGGAGTCGTTGAACATTATCCGCTTATCGTGTTCGTTGCGATTGCCTTGCTGACTTTTGTTCTCCAGAGCTCAACCGCATCCATCGGGTTAGGCATTGGACTGGCGGAAGCCGGGCTTCTTCCTAATATAACCATGGTCCCATGGGTCTTAGGTGCTAATCTAGGAATTACGCTCACGATGATGTTGGCCGGTTGGGGCAGCATCGAAGGTCGCCGGCTCGCGATCGGCAGTTTTTTGATCAAGGGTTTTGGCGCCGCTCTTATTCTCTTGGGGAGTACGAATTTATTCTTGCTTATTCTCAGGTTTTTACCAGGCGCAATCGATCGCCAGACGGCAGATCTGAACACTATGTTTAACTTAGTGATCGGGCTGATCGCCTTGCCTCTCCTTTCTCCGGTCTCGCGTCTCCTGGGCTTCCTGGTCGAGTCAAAACCGATTGATGAATCGCGAGAGCCCGATAGCTATCTGGATCCGCTGTTATTGGAGACACCGTCTTTGGCGCTTAACCAGGCTGTCAGAGAGGTACTGCGGTTGATTGACGAGCTAAAAGTGATGTTGCGGACCGTGTGGCTAATGATCTGGGGACGTCATATCCGGCTGCAAAGCAGCGTCGAGGAGCACCAACGACGTCTCAACCATATTCAGGAAAATCTTAAGGACTATCTCAACCAGGTCAGTGACGAGAACCTGAGTGAGGACGACGTCGAGTGGAAATTCGTCCTGCTCGATTATTCGCAGGAATTGACAGCGATCGGCATGTTGATCGTACGAGAACTGTGCGACGCAGCAGTTCGTCACATCCAGTCTAACATTGAACCATTGCCGGAGGATAAGGCAGAAGTCGAGACTTTCTACGTCAGAACGCTCGAACGGATGGAAAAAGCGACCCTTCTGCTTATGTCGCGGGACGCCAAGCAGGCGGAAGAGTTCATCCGGGAAAAGGAACAAATCAACGTTCGGGTGCGGCTTTTGCGTAAGGCACGACTTGAAAAACCTCTGCCGGCTCAAGCAACATCAACAAATATTCTTGACATGATCGGCTGTCTCCGGCGAGTCAACAGCCAGCTTACTTCACTTGGTTACGCAATAATTCGCGATCGGGATCAGTCAGGACCAGCAAAAGGCCCGATTGCTCTGCCGGATGAGGAAGAAAATGGCTCCTCCTCGATCGTACGGCGCGATGCAGGCAAAGCCGAACCCGTGCAACAGGATCTTGCGCAGCGAAAGGAATAGCGGCTAGTTGCAATTGCGCGTCATTCCTCCCTCGACGGTTTCGATCTCGGTTTGGATTGGTTCCGGGCGCCTCCGATCAGTGATTTCACACGGTCAAGGAAACTTGTTCGGGCGCTAGCGGTGATCTGTACTACGATCTCACCCGATACCACAAGCGTGCCGGCGGACACAGAGCTGCGAAGGCCGTCCGCTTCACAAATCACGGGCGCGGATTCACCTGTAATGGCAGATTCGTCAATCGATGCGATTCCCTGCGTAATTTTACCGTCACCTGGCACGAGTTGGCCGGCTTTTATGACAACTCGATCCCCGGGCCGCAACTTCCTCGACTTTACCTCCTCAATCGCGTCATGTTCCGTCAGGCGATAGGCGACCGTCTCACCGGGCGGCTTGCTCTGGGGACCAAACTCATCTTTGCCACGCTCTTCGGCGAAAGAAGTCACAAGGCTCGCAAATAAAAAATTTTTCCATCCTCCAGCCATCTCCGGTCTCCATAGGGCGCCAGACGAACTGATGTAATTTTATACACTTGGCAAGCCTGCCGATAGAGAAAAGCGCCCGCGTGGCGGGCTGGAGGTGCTTTCAGGGCGATTCGGTTGTGCGTATGGTCCCCGGGCCGAACCTCGACTCCGAAAGGTAAAGGCATTAGGACTCGCTTGCGGGATGCTTTCTAAAGCCTCCAAGCGGTGCCATGTAGACGGGGTTGGACGCGGCGAGCGCATCCTTCACCTCCGAACTCGGTGTGCCGTAAATGACGAAGCGCGTGGCTTCAATATTTCGAAAAATCGAGTGGCAAAGGTCGGGCCAAACGACTGCAGATGGTTCATGATAGCGGCCGAGTCCTGGAAGCGCTCATAGATGTGGCAGACCTGTCGATCATCACTGATTGCCACCTCTTGAGTAAGAAAACCCACCTTATTCCGGTTCGCTTCGAGCAGGTCCGCCACCAGAGTCTTTAAGTCCTCAAAGCGACCAGGATTGACGGCAAGCTCGATTGCCCAATACACATTCTCGTTCATAAAAGAGCTTTCTGAACAATATTGCAGCATTTCAGGAAACTGCCACCAAAGCAATGCAAATTGCACGGCTTGCAAAATTGATCAGGAAGCAGCAGGCAATCCCGATTCGGACGCCCTCGTGAGGCAGTCCTTCCGGAATACCGATGCAGAAAAGCGCCCGCGTAACGGGCTGGAGGTGCTTTCAGGCCGATTTCGTTTCACGCCGGGTTCCCAGGCCTGAAGGCCCGACTCCGCGAGGCCTACGTCGGGGCAATCGCCTCTGAGATGCGGGGCGCGCCGTAGCATAGCGAAGGCGGCCCTGGGCTAATCTCTTTGCACCCTTCGGGTGTTTGGAACGCGCACAAGATAATGTCCAAACTCTAGCGCCGAGTTGTTTATAGGGTCGCAACTGTCACCGAAGGCAATACCCACACTTGCATGACCGCTTAGACCCGAGATGAAGAAATTTTCATTTTATATTCACGCTGAGTTCATCGCATCCTGCTACGTTCGTCGTTTAAGTGTGGTAAACGGCTCGGTCTCTTATACCTCAATCCCTCGGAGGATGATAATGAGGCAAAAGTTTCAACTATTCATCGCCTCGCTGGACCGATTTTGTCGCCGACTGCGCCTGGAGAATGTGGGTCTCATTCTGCTTGCCTTTTTTGGGGCGTGGGCTCCACCAATTCGAGCCGACGAAAGCAGCGATGCGAAAGTGCTACTCCAGTTTGAACGCCAGATGGCGCAAGCGTGGGTACAGCGGGACGTACGGACTTTAGATGAAATTCTGGCCGATGATTACGCACTCTCGGGTACTGCGGATTCTCCACTCAATAAGAGTGAGTACGTGGCTGGAGTGGATAATCCAGAATTCCACACAACTTCTGCGACCATACAGGATCTTCGAATACACATCTATGGCGACGCGGCCATAGCCACAGGCTGCGCTACCTATCACGGTTGGTCCAATAAAAGCGGAAGATTTGTTAGCCGCTTCAGATTTACTGACACTTTCATCCGGCGCGACCGCACCTGGAAGTGCGTAGCAACGCATGCCTCCGCTCTCACGACCGAGTAAGGCTTGCGGCGATCGCTGTCGAAGGGCCTTGCCAGCGTTCTGGAGTATCTCTTGGACATGAGGTCCTGCCTGCGCACGAGGGACGTGGCCTGCGCACGCCCGCTGATGCCGCGACACAGTAAGGGAGCATACGCCCAGACGCTCATCTTGAGCTGAAAAAATTAACGGGTGGCTCCACACCAGCGCCTTTCCATTTTTCTCATTTTGAAAAATCTGTCTTGGCAGGAATCATTTTGGCCAGTCAACCAACGCGCGTCGGTCACACAACGACAATTAAAATTTTTCATGAGGTCGCTGGAATAAAATTGCATCCCTCGAGTTAAGCTCAGTGTAGTGGAATAAATGCTACACCTGAATCGTGGAACAAGAGGTTCCTAAACTCTCGCACCGTATCTGTGAAAAGTGAACAAAGTAGCGATCCAAACGCGTCGAGCGAATCTGCCATAGTCGCCTCGGCGAAGACTGACTTGGACTATCGTCGGCGTCGTCAATTCGGGTGAAAATCTGTTAACCGCTTCAGATTTACTGACACTTTCATCCGGCGCGACCGCACCTTGGAAATGCGTAGCAACCCATGCCTCCGCTTTCACCACCGAGTAAGGCTCGCGGCGATTGCTGTCAAAATAGATTTAGAATAGTAGAATAGTAGCAATTGTGCCTCAGTCGGAGTCGGCTCCGACGGAAGGCGCGAAATTATCGCTCTGCAGCACGCCGAGCGTAGGTTGTGTTTGGGCCCGGTGCTGTCCGAAATAACCGTTTGTTGAACAGTGATCTGCTATCCAAAGGCCTTGCCAGCGCTCTGGAATAGTTCTTGGAGATGAGGTTCTGTCTGCGGACGAGGGATGCGGCCTGCGCACTGCCAACAGGTGCCGCGGCACAGTAACGGAGCATACGCGCCTGCCTCGACGAAGTCGGGTCTCGCGTGTAAACCTTCCGAAGTAGAGGCTTGGCTAGCCCGCGCGGGAAGCAAGCCAATTTCATTCCGCCGATATACCACCAATGCTCGAGCAGAGCTCTACTGGTCGAACCTACACGCGGGACCCGACTTCGTCGAGGCAGGCGCGTATGCTCCCGTACGCCGAGACGCTCATCCCCAGGTAAAAAAATTAACGGGTAGCTCCCTACCAGGGCCTTTCCCTTTTCTAATTTCGCAAAATCCGTCTTGCACAGGAATCATTTTGGCCAGTCAACCAACGCGCGTCAGTCGCACAACGACAATTAAAATTTTTCATGCGGTCGCTGGAATAAAATCGGATACCCCGAGTTAAGCTCAGTGTAGTGGAAAATGCTACACCTTAATCGTGGAACAAGAGGTTCCTAAACTCTCGCAGCGTATCTATGAAAAGTGAACAAAGCAGCGATTCAAAAGCGTCGAGCGAATCTGCCATAGTCGCCTCGACGAAGACTGACTTGGACTATCGAGGGCGTCGTCAATTCGGGCGACGCTCGTTTTTGAAAGGAATAGGAATGGCTGGTGCAACGTTACTACCAGCCAGCGCACTATTGACCAAAGCGAGCGCAAATCCCGGAGACGTAAGCGGTAGTCTTACCAAGGGAGATGCGGCAATCCTGCGATTCCTGGCCGCAGCAGAAATCATCGAAAGTGATCTGTGGGAACAATACTGGGAATTGGGCGGAAACCAGCAACCGGATTTCGCATCTACTAACCCCGCAACCGGCGTGGCGCCAGCTCCCACGGGGGGAAACACAAATTACACGAACGGTCTTTTGATTCTGGATGGCGACATGCCCCAGTATATCCAGGACAATACCGATGATGAGTTTAGCCATGCTAACTTTCTGATTGCTTATTTAACATCTAAAGGCGCCTCGATTTCCGAACTTCTTCAGCTTACCGGCACGCGATTTCGGACTTTCCCGGGCAGTATGGCTACGGGTTCCGCAAAAAAAGGACGGCTCACTAACCTCACGCAACTTACCGTGGACACCAGTTATTGGGGTCGCTACCGGACAGACAACGAGAACCCGGATCTCAATCCCAAGTTCCAGTTTGATCAACCAGTCCCGAGCTTAAATTCCGGCAAACACACCGCGATTCCCAGAACGGATGATGATTCGAATAACGCCAACCTCATCAACGCGATCGCCTTCACAGCGGGATTTCACTTCGCATTCATCGAGCAAGGTGGCACTAGCCTATACCCTTCACTGGCTCAGAGGGTTTCCGACCCAGAAGTCTTGCGCATCCTGCTTAGCATCGGTCCGACCGAGACTATGCATTTTCAGACTTGGCAGGACAAGGCGGGCAACGCGAATACAAATCCTAACGGGCCTCCAGCATTTCCGCCGTTTACGGTCCATGACCCAGTAAACAATTCGGACGTGACGTTTTTGGACCTCCATTTTCCTCCAGCCGCGACAGAGACGTTGCAGGCCAACCTGATCATGCCTGAGCCAACGCCATTCCTCAACCGTAAGTTCCCGATCTGTTCGATTATTCGCCCAACCGCTACACAAGGCGCGGCCATGGGGGCTGTCGCGGCTCTTGAGGCGGACGGACTTTTCTTTGGACAAAATGATAATGAATTCTTTGAGTTGCTGAAGGATTTAGCAGCCGATGCGGATGCAGCCAGACGCGAGTTCGAACCGGACTTTTAAGCATCGAGACTGAAAGAAGAGATTAATAGGCAGTTTCCCTGTGTCGTGCGCGAGCCGACAGATGTCTAAGATATTTGGTTAGTCGGATAGTTTTCTATTGGATTCGACGCTCTTGGCGACGCTATGCCGACTCGATTCAAGATGAGGTTGCGGCGTCCGACGATGGATGCGTGCCCCGCCTGCAATCGCAGCTTTGCGGGCGGGTTCCCGTCAGTGGGGTTTTGTCTTCTATCCAGATTGGGGTGACAAGAGGACCGCCTTATAGCGTGCTGCGCGACGAGATGCTACCTCACTCGCCCTGGCAGAGGGTCTTATTCCATTATTCTCCTCCGCACGGATACGCAGATAGCAGTGTTTATATCCTATCTGTGATCACTCCTGTCCAAAGACAGATTCTTCGAAATTAGAAAATGGAAGGGCGCTGGTATGGAGCCAGCCGTTAATTTTATTACCTCGGCATGAGCGTCTCGGCGTACGGGAGCATACGCGCCTGCCTCGACGAAGTCGGGTCTCGCGTGTAGGTTCGAGCAGTTAAGCTCTGCTCGAGCATTGGTAGTTCATCGGCGGAACGAAGTCGGCGAGATACTTCATCTCAACCATCATCCGCACATTATAGCTTCGGTCTGTACCGGGAAGATCTCATTGAGAAGAAAGAACAGGCGGAAGAGGGCGGGCTTAACTATAACGCGTTGGTTCTTTTCGACCGCGGTTGCAATTGCGGCAGCAGCATCGCCCGTGGTAAGAACAGGAAGGTTCGCCGCTTGCTTCGGGAGATGTTCACGGCTGCCGGGATTGTTCCCCCAGTAAGAGCTTTCAACCGTGCCAAAAATTGCTAACGTAACGCGGATTCCTGAGCCATGCAGGTCAGCTCGGAGAGCAGCGTCAAACCCTTCCATCGCCCGTCTGGCAGCGATGTAGGCAACCGCACCCGGCCAGGCAAGTCGAGAGGCGACCGAGGTAACATTGACAATATGGCCTTTGTTGCGCTTCCTCATACCGCCGAGAACCTCTCTCGTAATGTTGAAAGCAGCGAGGTAAGGCACCGCCAGCATCCGTGCGGCTTCTTCGCTGGAGGTCAGATTTATTGCCAGCCAACGACCTGCCCCGGCATTGTTCACCAGAATATCCGGTTCACCCTGGTCTTGCACGAGCTCTTGAGCGCATCTGGCAGTCGCGTCCGCATCGGAAAGGTCCACTTCGTAGCAGCCCGCTCTACCCCCCTGAGCCTGGATTTCGGCAACAATCTTATCTAACCGCCCCTTATTTCGTGCCAGCAAGATCACTTTGCTGCCACGAGCGGAGAGTAAGCGGGCCGTGGCTTCGCCAATCCCGCTCGAAGCTCCCGTGACGACAGTCAATGCGCCATCAAGTTTCATTCTATTTCACCACTTTTGACTGCACCTTATCTTCCCAATATCAACGTCAGCCCGAATGTTGCTTATGTCAACATCGCGCTATTTTTCTTTATGCGCGAGCAACGCGGACTCAGGGCGGACTGAACTTGGCGATGTGCGGCGGCAGTCCTTTGACAATCGCTACTATCCGGGTCGAAGATCCATCCCCAGCAATGTGTGCGCACCGTCTCTCTGAACTGACCGGGGCCACGCTACCACAATTACGACGAACCAAATACCAGAGTTTACGATGGAATTTAGACAACTTGGAGGTTCAGGATTCAAGGTGCCGGCTCTCTGTCTCGGCACCGGAACATTCGGTGTCAAAAATGAACGCTTGCGCGCTTTCGGGACCGTCGACGTCCAAGAAGCCACGGAGCTCGCTCGTCGGACGGGAGTATGAGTGGGAGCTGATGCCTTTGGCCTTGGACCAAAAGATCGGGACAGTCGTCTGGAGCCCTCTCGGCTGGGGCCGACTCACCGGGCGAATGCGCCGCGGGCAACCTCTGCCCGAGACCAGCCGCCTTCAAAGCCACGCGATCGTGGAAATGGGACCGCCGATTGGCAACGAGCACGTTTACCGAGTTGTGGACGCCATCGACGAAGTGTCAAAGGAAACCGGTAAGTCCGTCCCACAAATCGCAATCAACTGGCTGCTCCAGAGACCGACCGTAGCGACGGTCATCATAGGTGCACGCAATGCGGACCAACTCCGGCAAAATCTGGGAGCCGCAGGCTGGAACCTGACCGCGCCGCAGATCGCGAAGTTAGATGCCGGCAGTGAGATAACACCTATCTACCCTTATTGGCATCAACGCGGTTTCGCGGAGCGCAATCCGTCGCCGATAGCTCAATCGAGCCCGAGGTAATCTGACGCCGGCTGGCCTGAATCTGTCAATATTTGTTGACTGACCCCTTTCAGGCTGCCGAGGGTCACGAAGATCGCCGAGGCCGGTGCACTTTAACCACGAGCGCGTCCGAAGAAAATTTTTTTACTTTGTTTCCTTTGTTAACTTCTGTTCAAATCTCCTCTTTGCTTACTTCTGTGAATGGCATGGTCGGCTTGCTCTCCACTATGGTCGGCTTAAATCTGTAGGCTGCCTACACAATAAGGTTCAAATCTCCGAACTCGTGCCAGAGGTAATTTCTGCTGACTGCGTTTTCGTAGGCCGCGCTTATCACATCCGCCGGCAAAAACGCGCAGAGTAGATCCAGATGGCTTGCCTCCGGTTCGTGCAAACCGGTGATTAACCCGTGGACAATTCGGAGCTGGTGCGCAGCCGTGATCTGGAGGCGCGTATAGCCATGGTAAGCCTGTACGTGACCTCCTGTTACTGCGGCGATCGATTCCAACGCACGCACAACGGTCGTGCCGACGGCAATAATGCGCCCTCCCTTTTCACGGAGATGCTTGATTTTTTTAGCCGTAATGTCCGGGATAATGTACTCCTCCTCAGAGGCGATGTGCCGACGGTCCAAGTCGTCGTCCATGTAGGAGGACAGACCTGTGTGCAATGTCACGTGGGCGGTCTCAATGCCGCCGCGGCGTAGTTCGAACAGCAACCGCCACGTAAAGGGCCGGCCGGCACTCGGCATTTCGGCTGAGCCAGGTTCAGTGGCATAGACTGTCTGATAGTAGTCCAGAGACCAGGGGGCAGCTATATACGTGTACCGGATCGGCTGGCCCAAGCGGTAGATGGAATCAAGCAACGAGGTGCCGGATTGCGAAAATCTCAATCTCCATAGGCGCGGAACGCGCTCGTCTTGCGCCACGATC
>Ga0213877_10000060_pt1 | contig 12688 bp, 11 predicted proteins | sample VelepicoBEBS_R01_FD_160112 | JGI IMG/M metagenome (GOLD analysis project Ga0213877, IMG submission 160112) | Vellozia epidendroides bulk soil microbial communities from rupestrian grasslands, the National Park of Serra do Cipo, Brazil - BS_R01 | ecosystem: Environmental > Terrestrial > Soil >...
GATGAGCCGGCTCTTGCAAGGGGACGTGGGGTCAGGTAAGACGGTGGTCGCCGCGGCGGCAATGTTGGACGCGGTCGAAGCGAGTTATCAAGTCGTATTGATGGCTCCGACGCAAGTCTTGGCTGAACAGCATTACAATAAATTCCGAGGATGGCTGCTGCCTCTCGACGTACGGGTTGCTCTTAGAACCGGCGCTCGCGAGGAGGCTTCGCACCTCGAACTCGAGGGGGAGCCGCAGATCGTGATTGGGACGCATGCATTATTGTATGATACAGACAGGCTTCACCGACTCGGCCTGGTCGTGATCGACGAACAGCACAAGTTTGGCGTTTTGCAGCGGAGCAAGTTGCTCGAGCGAAAGCCGGTTCCGGACCTTCTCGTTATGAGTGCAACGCCGATACCGCGCACGCTCGCGATGACAGTCTACGGCGACTTAGCGATTTCGATTCTCGATGAAAAGCCGGCGGATCGCCGGCCGATCGTCACGCGGGTCAGATCTTCCGCAAAAATTCCCGAAGCCGCGGCTTTCATTAGGGAGCGAGTTTCGGCCGGTCGCCAAGTTTATATCATCTATCCTGTCATCGAGGAATCTGAGACGCCGAGCTTGAAGGCTGCCACGATTGAGTTCCACAAGTGGGAAAAACTACTCGCACCGCTTCGGTGCGGTCTCTTACACGGGCGCTTAACGTCGGATGAAAAGGAGCGCGTGATGAAGGAGTTCCGAAGCGGCCAGGTCGACGTTCTCGTATCGACCACGGTCATCGAGGTCGGAATTGATGTTCCGAACGCGACGGTGATGTTGATCGAGAACGCTGAACGATTCGGTTTGGCACAATTGCACCAATTGCGAGGAAGAATCGGCCGCGGTAAGCATCAGAGCTTCTGTGTTTTGTTGACAGATCGCGAAGACCCGGAGGCTCTCGACAAACTTGCCATCCTTGAGCAGAGTGAGAACGGGTTTGAGATTGCTGAAGCAGATCTAAAGTTGAGGGGACCTGGAGATTTGTTAGGCACCGCGCAGAGCGGCCTACCGCCCTTAAGATTGGCAAGTTTGATTGAAGATGAGGGACTGCTGCTTCGCGCAAAGGAGATCGCTCGAACCATTCTGGATCAGGACCCTCTGTTACGGCGCGTCGAACATCGCCGTTTCTCTCGTTTCGCTGTTGAAAGTGAGCAAAATGGCACAAGTTTAGCGAACTAGTCAGGGATACAATGAAGAGTTTTTTGAAGTTTCTGGTGTTCGTTCTAGTCCTGGCGCTCGCGATTTCATTGATCTACGTGTGGGAGGGCCGTCAACCCGGCGAGCCTCAGGTCAAGGCCGAGAAGTTCACGCCTGCAGACAAACCCGCGCTCGATCTGAGTTCCGTCGACGTATTGCAACGGTTGGATGCCGAATACACGAAGGTGGCCAGTGCCGTCGTTCCCAGCGTTGTGAGTATTACGACGTCAAAAACCGTGTCTCGCCGTATGCCGGTCGATCCATTCGAGCTCTTCTTCGGGAGACGTTTCTCCGATGAGGGGTCTGCTCAACAAAAGGTGAATTCTCTCGGGTCCGGCGTGATCGTGTCGAAGGAGGGCCACATTGTGACGAATAATCATGTGTTGAACGGCACGGATGATATCACAATTCAGCTCAGCGACGGTCGGCAGGCAAAAGCGAGAATCATCGGGACGGACGCTCAGATTGACCTCGCGGTGTTAAAGGTGGACCTGGACAACGTGACCCCGCTCCAGTTCGGCGATTCTGACCAGGTGCGCGTTGGACAGATCGTGATGGCAATCGGAAATCCCTTCGGTCTCGATGAAAGCGTTACGCAGGGGATCATCAGTGCGAAAGACCGGCGTGCTATGAACGACAGCGAGGTGGAGTTTTTTCAGACCGATACCGCCATCAACCCGGGGAATTCGGGCGGTCCTCTGGTGAATATCCGAGGTGAAGTCATCGGGATCAATACCGCGATTTATTCTGAATCCGGCGGCAATCAGGGAATTGGATTTGCCATTCCGTCCAATGTCGTTCGCGCCGCAATGAAGAGTATCATTTCCAAGGGACGCGTAATTCGAGGTTATCTCGGTGTCGCGATACAGGTCGTGACACCCGACATAGCAGAACAATTCAAGCTCACCAGCGCCCGGGGTGCATTGGTCACGGACGTCACGCCTGGGTCGCCCGCGGAGAGGGCGGGGATTATTCGCGGCGACGTAATTCGGACAGTGAATGGCTATGAGGTGAAAGATACGCTGGCGCTGATCAACAGAATCGCCGAAGCCGACGTCGGTTCGAATTTGACAATCGAGCTTGTGCGCGACGGGGCAAATAAAACTGTCGTAGCGAAAGTGACAGAACAGCCAGCGAACTTCAAGACAGCGATGAACCGAAGTCAGGACGAGGACCAGGACTCGACAGAACCAGGGCAGAATTCGATCTTCAGCGGCGTCCAGGTGGAAAACCTGAATCCTCAACTTCGCGCCCGGGCAAATGTTCCGCCGAACGTCAATGGAGTGATTATCACCCGGATTGATCCGAATGCCAATGCGGCTCAACAACTGAGAACCGGCGATGTCATCGAACAGATTAATCGGCAACCGATCTCAAATGTGGACGATTTTCAGAACGTTGTCGGCCAACTCGATCCGAACCATCCTGTCATTGTTGGTCTGGCGCGCAACCGGCAACGCTCATTTGTGCTGATTCAGCCCGACTGAATCATTAACATCCTCTCAGGATCCACGAACATGAGACAAGGTTCTACCGGCAACGTCATTGCAGCGCTTGTTAGTTTTTTTCTTCCAGGCTTGGGTCAATTAATTCAGGGTCGAATTCTGGCCTGTATCCTGATGCTGATCATACTCGGCATATGCTATTTGTGTGCCCTTCTCACATTCGGAGTCGCTCTCCCGCTTTTTCATGGGATCGCAGGGGTCATTGCTTGTATTGACGCGGCCCGCTGGAAGGGGCGCTCAACGACCTAGCCCGAGACAATCTGAGTTTATGGAGGAATCAACAACAGGTCCCGGTTCGGGAGGGAACATCGTTGCTGCGCTTGCGAGTTTAGTCGTGCCCGGCCTTGGACAATTGGCGCAAGGGCGTATTCTTTCGGCGCTGCTTGTCCTGGTGTTCGCTGGAGTTCTCTGGATTGTGACCTTTGGGTTGCTCGGATGGCTCGGTCATATCTTCGCGGCATTGGACGCAGCGTTGTGGAAAGGGCCACGCTAATTTCTGGCTGCTGCTGTGAAAATGGCAACCCTCATGGGCAGACTGCGATATCCTCCGCCTGGCAGTGCACCCGCGACATTCATTCCGCCGCCGGAGTACCAAGGAACTCCACCCGCAGTTTCCCTCATCCAGTACGACGCCCGCACATTTGACGAGCGTTCAATCGAGGCTATCGAGGATTTGTTGTCGTCGCTTGAAAGCAACAAGATCAGCTGGATCAGCATCATTGGGCTTGGTGACATTGAATTTTTCCGGAAGTTGGCGGAGCATGTCCGTATTCATCCATTGGCGCTCGAGGACATCCTGAACCTCGGACAACGCCCGAAGGTGGACGCGTACGATCGCCAGTTGCTCATCGTGCTCCAGATGGTGCAAGAGGTTAAGGGACCAGAAACCACAGTCGAGCAGTTCAGCATTGTACTGACCGATAAGATTGTCATAACCGTCCAGGAGCGACCAGCCGACCTGCTCGATCCGTTGCGCCAGCGCATCCGGGATGGCGCCGGCAATGCCAGGTTTCTCAAATCAGACTATCTCGCCTATGCGATCATTGACACGGTTTTGGACCGATACTTCCCGATCACTGAATCTTTGGGGTCTTCCATAGACAATTTCCAGCAGACGCTGCTCGATGAGCGGACTCGGGAGCTTGTCAGCGAACTGCACAAATGTAGAAAAAACATCACAACCATCCGCCGCGCCGTTTCGCGGCATCGGGATGTCGTCAATCGTCTGATGCAGGATGAAAGTGGCCTGATCGACGGACGTACACGGCCGTATCTTCGCGATTGCTACGACAACACAGTCGCCATGCTGGATATGCTGGAGGCTTTCCAGGACTCAATGGCGGATTTTATGGAACTTTACGTATCGGCTATTGCGGTTCGTACGAGCGAGACAGTCCGTCAGCTTGCATTGCTTTCGTCTATCTTCCTGCCACTTATTTTTATCTCCGGGATTTTTGCAATGAACTTCGATACCAATCTTCCTGCCCGATCTGGAGCCGTTTTCATCGTAGCTGGGCTCATTTTTGTGTCGACGTCTATCCCGCTTGTTCTACGAAAGATCCCGCCCAACAGGCTTTACGGAGTAAAGGTTCCAAAAGCATACGAATCACCCGAACTCTGGTACAAACTGAATGCCAAAGGCGGCCGCATCATGATTGCTTACGGCGTGATTATGGCGGCAATCGGCTTAGTTCTTCTCTTCACGGGCGATCGCCTCGGCTTGCGACCAGTTTATTTGCTCATTGGGCTCGTTGCGCTAATTGCGGTCTCGGTAATACATGTTCTCGTTATGACGTATAGGAGCCGTTAGGTGCAGAACTCCTGACATTTCGCCGGAGGTGACGCTTGGCGAGGAAAACGGATGAGCGACTTTTGCAGTAAACTCGGAGCGATTTCTTGGCTTCTTGGGCTAAGGTTGGTAGCTGCGAGCCAAGTGTAGCATAGGCAGCCTGCCCGACGAAGCCTTGGCGAAGTCTGGTCCTCGCCTGTGCCGCACTATGACCAGCCGCTCCCTGCGGGATCTAATTTCCAAGGAGCTTGCCACGCCTCAGAAAACGCTTTTTTCTGCAACGGCGTTGTCAGAGAACAGGCAGAGACGCCTGTTCTACCTTGCAAGCCTAGAAGAGTGGGACGGGCGTCTCGCCCGTCAACAACGGAACAGAAAAGACGGGCGAGACGCCCATCCCACTCTGCCAACTATTAAACCCGTTTGATCCAGGCAGGATGATTTGTGATCAAGGAGAGTGCGCGCTTTGTTAGGGTCCTCCCGGGTTCGATTCGGTGCCATGGTGATGCGCCTGACGGATGCGGCAATGGGGCCAGATCAAACGTGTGCCCAAACTTATTAACTCGCAGAAGCTCGCCGACGAGTTGAGTCAAGGCTGGCACCTCGGTCAGGAACTGGCTGATAGCCAGTTTGCCAACTGCAATTACGAGTCCAGGCCGCAGGATGCCGATTTCGGCGCGCAGCCATTCGCTGCACGCGGCTATTTCGTCCTTGCTCGGCACACGATCGCCGCCTCGGGAATTCTTGCCAGGGAAACACCGGCAGACGGCAGCCATGTATACGGTCCGGCGAAATTCCAACTCGCTCACCCCGGCTTCCAGTTCGAACCACTTAAACATCGCTTTCCCTGCGGTCCATGCGAAGGGTCGGCCGAGCAACGGTTCCTTGCCACCAGGCGCCTGCCCAACGAGCATCACCCGACTGACGATTGGCCCACCAGAGATCGGGATGGAATGCATCTTCGGACATTGCCGACAGGCATAAAGCGACTCGACGTGCGCCTGGAGTTGAGTTTGGGGGTTCAATATCAACTCTTCTCTCCTTATTAGTGCGCGGTATGCAGGCTCCCAAGAACTGCTTGCACGAGGTTCCATCGGCTGCCTAACATGGGACCTTACCCCTACCAGGAGATACGACTTTGGATTTAAAAGAGATCAAAGCCATCATCGATTTAATGAAAAAGAACGATCTGGCTGTCTTCAAGCTCGAGAGAGAAGGATTTAAAATCGAGCTCGAAGCGCATCGTCACCACGATGCGCCTTTGGTTCCCGTTCCGCAAGAGCGCCAAGTGAGTGGCGTAGCTCCGACTTTGGGGCCGCAAATCGCCGTACAACCCGTCCCGCCGGCGGCTGTTTCCGAAGTGAAGACGACCTTGAAGGAGATTGTGTCGCCCATGGTTGGAACGTTCTATCGCGCACCGTCGCCAGATTCGGCTCCGTACATCGTGGAAGGTCAGGAGGTTTCCGAAGAAACAGTTGTATGCATTATCGAGGCGATGAAGGTGATGAACGAAATCAAAGCGGAAGTGAAAGGAGAGGTCGTTGAAGTCCTGGTCGAAAACGGGACCGCAGTGCAATTTGGTCAGCCTCTCTTCAGGGTAAAGTAATCGTGTTCAATAAAATCCTGATTGCGAATCGCGGCGAAATTGCGTTGCGGATCATACGGGCGTGCAAAGAACTCGGTATACGAACGGTCGCCGTTTATTCCGAGGCGGATGTTGATTCGTTACACGTACAGTTATCGGACGAGGCGGTTTGCATCGGGAGAGCACCAAGTTCTGATAGTTATTTGAAAATCGACCGGATTATGAGCGCCGCTGAAATCAGCGACATCGACGCGATTCATCCCGGCTACGGATTCCTGGCCGAAAACGCGCATTTCGCGGAAGTCTGCGCCACTTGCAATATTAAATTCATTGGACCTCCCCCGTCAGCGATCCGGATCATGGGAGACAAGAATGCGGCGCGGGAGCAGGCGATCAAAGCGGGGGTACCGGTGTCCCCTGGAAGCGACGGGGTCGTTGAGACGGAAAACGAAGCGTTAAAAGTTGCGAAACGGATCGGCTACCCTGTGATGATCAAGGCGGTTGCAGGAGGCGGTGGCCGAGGCATGCGTGCAGCTCACAACGATGTCAGCCTTGTGCAGGGGTATTACGCGGCGCGTGGTGAGGCCGAGAAGGCGTTCGGGAACAGCGGTGTCTACATCGAAAAAATGATCGATCGCCCGCATCATATCGAGTTTCAGGTAATTGGCGATAGTCACGGGCGCCTGGTACACATGGGAGAGCGCGATTGTTCGATCCAGCGAAGGAACCAGAAGATTATTGAAGAGTGCCCTTCGCCGTTACTCGACCGGAAACTGAGGAAACAGATTGGAGAATGCTCGGTGCAACTCGCGGAATCGGTTGGCTACGAGAACGCCGGCACAATCGAATATCTGGTTGATCGCCATGGCAATTTTTACTTCATCGAGATGAATACACGGATTCAGGTGGAGCATCCGGTTACTGAAGAGGTGTATAGTTGCGATCTGGTGAAGGAACAGATACTGATAGCCAGCGGTGCACATCTTTCCGAGCACATTGCGACAGCACAGCCGAGAGGCCACGCGGTCGAGTGCAGGATCAACGCGGAAGATCCGGCAAATAATTTTCAGCCCTCGCCGGGCGTGATTGATTTGTATTACGCTCCAGGCGGGCGCGGTGTCCGCGTGGATTCGCACGTCTATTCGACATACACGATTCCTCCGCATTACGACTCGTTGATTGCAAAATTAATATGTGTTGGCTCTTCCCGTGGATCGGCAATCAGACGTATGCGACGGGCGTTGAGCGAATACCTCATTTCGGGGATTAAAACAACGATCCCGTTTCACGTGCAGATCATGCAAAACCCGGATTTTATCCTTGGAGATTTCGATACTGGTTTTGTTGAAAAAATGATCGGACCAAAGCGACTGGAGTTACGAGCGTGAATCTGCTCAGCAGCTACTTCCTGTACGGGATTGTCGATCTAGGTTATGTCGGACCTGATCGGGTGGCGAGCGTGACAACCCAGCTGATCGATGGCGGAATCGACATTTTACAGCTTCGGGCAAAGCAACGTTCAAAAGCAGAGATTGTACGTTTTGCGGAGGCGATGTTGCCAATCACGCGGGGTGCAGGAGTCCCGCTGATACTGAATGATCACCCCGATTTGCTGCGCGATGTCGATGCCGATGGATGCCATGTCGGGCAGGAGGATCTGGGCGTTGATGCTGTACGTGATCTTGTCCAACGCAGTTGTATCATAGGCAAGTCAACGCACTCGTTGGCGGAAGCTTTGGCGGCCGAGAAAGAAGGCGCGGACTATATCGGATTCGGACCATTATTTCCGACGGCTACAAAGCCGGATGCGAAGCCGATTGGTCTGAGCGATATCCGGGCGGTACACCAACAGGTGAGGGTTCCGATTTTTTGTATCGGCGGAATCAAACTGGATAATCTGCCGGGAATTCTGCTGGCGGGCTGCAAACGCGTCTGCATCGTTTCGGAACTTCTTCTCGCGTCGGACGTAGCGAAGCGAACGAGGGAAGTGAAGTCGGTGCTGGTTGGTCAAACCTGAGCGACAAGCTACAAAGCAGGCCCGCGATTTATGATTTTTATCTCGTCGCGAAGGGACGATCTCGCGCGGTTGGGGTAAATTGGGGTTGTGATTTCCTTGCTTGGAGAGGGGTTTGACGGAGCGGCGCCTGAGAGCGGCGATAGCGGGGAACGGCGCTTCAAAATGGTCGCCTCCCAGATCGAACGCCGTGGTATTCGCGACAAGCGAGTTTTGCAGGCAATGCGAGACGTGCCCAGGCACGAATTTGTCCCGCTCGAATCGAGGAGCCGCGCGTACGAGGATTGCGCGCTGCCCATTGGATTTGGTCAGACTATTTCGCAGCCCTACATTGTAGCATTCACCGTGTCGAATCTTGAGTTGCACGCCGAGGATCGTGTGCTTGAGATCGGAGCCGGTTCTGGTTATCAGTCGGCGGTTATTTCGCAATTGGTTGCAGAGGTTTACGCAATTGAGATTCTCGACGAACTGGTTTTTCGCGCGGTGCGCGATTTGCACAGACTGAATTACGACAACGTTCTTGTTCGAAAGGGGGATGGGTACAATGGTTGGGCTGAACGCGCACCGTTCGATGCCGTCGCGGTTGCCGCCGCGCTGGATCATATTCCGCGACCTTTAGTGAACCAGATGCGCGAGGGTGCTCGGATGGTGATTCCGATTGGGACCTCTGCCGGTCAACAACTGATGCTCATTGAAAAACAAAGGGAAGGAATGAGAACCCGGGCTTTGTGTCCAGTTCGGTTTGTCCCTTTTGTTCGACCTGGCACTCGTTAGCCTGCATCGCTCGCATGGAACGAAAAGGGCCGGACAGAGATTTTTCTGGCGGCGTATTGACCATCATCTCGTTTTGCTTTTCAACGATACCTATGGCGGTTCTTATTGTTGGATCGATTGCGATTGATAGCGTCAAGACACAACTGGACGAGCAGCAGGACATCCTCGGCGGCGCTGCTTCGTATGCGGCGATCAGCGCAAGCTATTTTTCGCCGGTGAACCTGGTCGGGATTGTCGGCACCGATTTTCCTCAGGAGCATGTCGAACTGTTTAAGTCGCACAGGATTAACATCGAGGGCCTCGAGATCGCAGACGGAAAAACGATGCGTTGGTGGGGTGAATACGAGTGGGATATGAACAGGCGCAGCACCCTTGATCTGGCCTTGAACGTGTTCGAGACTTTCAGCCCGAAAATCCCGGACTCTTACAAAAAGACGCCCATTGTTCTGTTGGGGAACATCAGCCCGCTGCTGCAAACGCACGTTCTCGATCAGGTGGATCAACCGCAATTTGTCATCGCCGATACAATGGATCTCTGGATCGCCACAACTAAATTTGCATTGCTGAAGCTGCTGAAACGCGTTGATCTGCTCGTGTTAAATGATGGGGAAGCTCGCCAGCTAACGGAAGAAACGAGTTTGATCAAAGCCGGACGGGCGTTGATTCGACTCGGACCAAAATCTGTGGCGATCAAAAAGGGTGAGCATGGATGTCTGCTTTTGAGCGACCATCAATTCTTCAGCTGTGGCGCTTATCCATTGGAAGATATTCATGACCCGACAGGTGCAGGTGACACGTTCGCGGGAGGTTTGGCTGGATACTTGGCGAGCCTGGGAAAGGCCCGATTCGATTTTGCGGACCTGAAGAAGGGCGTCGTCTACGGTAGTTTGCTGGCTAGTTACTCCGTCGAATCCTTCAGTCTCGACCGCCTGAAATCGCTTTCGAAAGAGGACATCGATACACGCTACCAGGCATTCAAGGAACTCTCTCATTTCGAATCAACGGTGTAGGCAGGCAGCCATCAATCTGTCGGTGACGACCGCAATTCAGACCGGCCACGACAGATTCTTCCAAATTAGAAAATGGAAAGCCGCTGGTACGGAGCCAGCCGTTAATTTTGCCACCTCGGCATGAGCGTCTCGGCGTATGGGAGCATACGCGTCCCGCGTGTAGCTTCGACCAGTTGAGCTCTGCTCGAGCATCGGTGGCACATCGGCGGAATGAGGTTGGCTTCCTTCTCGCGAGAGCTCCCCACGAACTGGCATCATAATGGGCTGAACACGAAGGAGTTGTATGAATTGCAACTTTGACTTAGTTCGCGTTGAGTGCCGAACGCCAGTTCCTGGCACAAGTCACGAATCCGCAGGTATTTGTGATCGCTAGCCAGCCTCTACTTCGGAAGCGTTACACGCGAGAGGCACCTTCGCCGAGCCTTCGTCGACCCAAGCGCGTATGTTCGTTTACTGCGTCGCGGCATCAGCTGGGCATGCGCAGGCCACATCCCTCGTCCCCAGACAGACAGAACCTCATCTCTAGAAGCCATTCCAGAGCGCTGCCAAGGCGCTTCAATAGCAGACCATCTGTTCAGCCAACGGTTATTTTGGACAGCAACAATCGCTACAGGGTCACATCTCAACAATCAACATTTGTGCGCGCAAATGTTGATTATTGAGATGTGACCCTACCGGGGTGGAGGTGCTTTCGGGGCGATTCTCTTTTGGCTACGTTCCCAGGCCTGAAGGCCAGACTCCGCAAAGCCAGCGTCGCGGCAGGTCAATCAGCCGAAGCGGCTCTAAGACGCGGGCGCGCTGTAGCGTAGCGAAGGCGGGCTGGGCTGTTCTGTTTGCGCCCTTCGGAGATAAAATTGTCTAAACTGCCGGGACGTCGCAAGCAACGCCCCATGCAACGGACCTGCCGCTGACGGGTTTTTCAGCGGAATCTAATCCCAGAGATGTCTCAACCTGAATCTTTCAAGCCTGCTTCGTCGCAGTGGCATACCTTTCAGCGGCATAGTCCCAGTTAATGACATTGAAGAACGCTTTCACATAGTCCACGCGGCGGTTCTGATATTTGAGGTAGTAAGCGTGCTCCCAGACGTCAATGCCGACAATCGGCGTGAGCTTTCCACTGGGATTGGAGATGGGACTATCTTGATTCGGCGTCGGTACGATCGAAAGGGTTTTTCCGTCGGTCACAAGCCACGCCCAACCACTTCCGAAAACTTTGAGCGCAGTTTCGCTAAGTTTCGCCTGAAACGCCGGGTAACCACCGAACGTGGTGTCGATTGCTTTCGCGAGGTCGCCGGACGGCCGGCCGTTTTCGTTCTTTTTCAGCAGCTTCCAAAACAGAGAATGATTGTACTGGCCGCCACCGTTGTTTCGGACAGCGGTTCGAATGTCCTCAGGAACCTGATCGAGATGGATCAATAGGTCGTCGAGTGTCAGATCCTGCACCGTCTTTGGCGCTTGAGCGAGCGCCTTGTTCAGGTTTTCGACATAGGCTCCATTGTGTTTATCGTGATGAATTTCCATGGTCCGGGCGTCTATGTACGGCTCCAGGGCGTCGTATGGATAGCCGAGTGGCGGTACCTTGAATGGATAGACTGAATCGCCTGCGCTCGCTGCGGCGGCTGTACCTTGCACGAAGGATGGAGCCACCGCCAATGCACCGGCAGTGAGGGCAACAGCTTTGATTGCTTCGCGTCGAGTCATCATAGTAGCGTATTCTACATTTAATGTTACTTGGAGCCACCTGTGAGCGAAGCCGGGAGCCAGGTTTTGTTCCCGGTTCTTAAGCATTGATCCACGGAGGGCGACCACTTATAGTAGCCGACTCTTCTATGAATACCTCTAACGTCAACGAACCTGTCGCGATACGTCAGGCCTCTAAACGAGGCGAAGTGATGAATGGCGCCGAAATCCTCGTCGCCGCACTGGAGCGAGAGGGCGTAGAGGTAATCTTCGCATACCCCGGCGGAGCGAGTATGCCGATCCATCAGGCCTTAACACGGTCTTCCTCCATTCGAACGATTCTTCCGCGGCACGAGCAGGGAGGCAGTTTTGCTGCCGGGGGATACGGCCGGGCGACCGGAAGACCTGGTGTCTGCATGGCGACTTCGGGTCCCGGGGCGACAAATCTTGTCACCGGGATAGCGGACGCTTACATGGATTCAGTTCCGCTCGTCGCGATTACCGGCCAGGTGCCTCAGGAAATGATTGGACGCGGCGCGTTCCAGGAAACGGACTTCTTCGGTATGACGTTGTCGGTAGTGAAGCATAGCTATCTGGTGATGGATATCCACGAGATCCCGCGTGTGGTGAAAGAGGCGTTCCACATTGCTCAGACTGGCCGGCCTGGCCCGGTTGTCATCGACGTTCCGAAAAATATCCAGATCCAGACAGCACAGCCGGTTTTCCCAACGGAGCTCAATTTGCGAGGATACCAGCTGCCGCCCAAAGCGGACCCCGTGGCACTGAACGAAATTATCGGTCTGATCAAATCGGCGAAAAGACCAATGATTTATGCAGGTGGCGGGATCATTTCGGCCGATGCGGCCGGCGAACTGCGCGAATTTGCTGAGCGCAGCCAGATCCCCGTGGCCACCACCTTGATGGGGATCGGCGGATTTCCGGAAGGGCATCCGCTGTCTCTGAAATGGCTCGGGATGCACGGGACTGTCTATGCCAATTGCGCAGTCAACGAGTCCGATCTTCTGCTTGCGCTTGGTGTCCGCTTTGATGACCGAGTGACCGGCAAAGTCGAAAAATTTGCTGAGCACGGCACGATTGTTCATATCGACATCGAC
>Ga0213877_10000061_pt1 | contig 12672 bp, 15 predicted proteins | sample VelepicoBEBS_R01_FD_160112 | JGI IMG/M metagenome (GOLD analysis project Ga0213877, IMG submission 160112) | Vellozia epidendroides bulk soil microbial communities from rupestrian grasslands, the National Park of Serra do Cipo, Brazil - BS_R01 | ecosystem: Environmental > Terrestrial > Soil >...
ACCACTAGGTGGGATCGCGACTTGTCTAAGCAGGACGCACAGCGATTTACTTCTGGTCCTGGCGGTCGATCTCCCATTCATTCAGCCGGTATTCCTCCGGACTCTCTTGGACCGCGCGAGAGCCGGCTGCGGGGTAATTCCAGTCAATCGAGATCGATTCGAACCGCTTGTCGCCGTGTACCCGCGCCTCGCGTTAAGGCCGGCCCTCGAGAATCTAAAAAACGGAAATCTCGTTCTACAGCAGTTCGCCGATCGATTACTGGGAGAAAAACTTCTCGTCACTTACAGGGTAGAGGCTTCGGAGGAATTCCAGCTGCAAAACTGGAATACGCCGGAAGATGTCCTGAATTGGGAAATCCGGAATTCGGATTTCGGATATCGGATTTGAAATCAGTAGATGCTTTGAAGGCGCGATCCTCAATCCGAACTCCGAAATTCAGTTCGCTTCTGCTTCGGCATCCTCGTCTTTCTCGGGTTGGAGCCGGTCGCTCCGAAGCAATTTCCCATTTTCTGCCACGTGCAATTCGAGCGTTGGGACATTATCAACGTCGATTTCAATTCGGTAGATCGTAATATCGCCCCAGGAATAGCTCTCGGAGGTTTTTACAACGCCATCCCCCTTTTCCGCATCGACGGTCTCCTGTACAGCCTGTGGAAGCGAGTGTAATGCCACATCCTGGGCATGGCTGAAAAATGGCGTCGCAACCAGAAAAAGAAAAGCAATCCAACGCATGAGCAAAAAGTAGCAAGATTATGGAAAAAGCGAACAGACCTTACAAATCTTCTCCCGTCCGGCGCTTGGGATCTGGACTGAATTGATCGGCGCCAACGACACGATTGAATCCAGAATACAGGTTAAACCGGTTATCACGCAAAAACCCGATCAGGGTCGATCCATACTCACGGGCCAAGTCAACCGCAAGGCTCGATGGGGCCCCTACTGCGGCCAAGCATGGGATGCCCGATGCGATCGATTTCTGGATGAGTTCAAATCCGGCGCGGCCGCTAACGAACACCAAAAGGTTGGAAAAATCGCTTCGACCGGCAAGCAACTCCGCTCCGATCAGCTTGTCCACGGCGTTGTGCCTGCCGACATCCTCGCAAATGCGAATCAGCCGTTGGTCCACGTCGAACAAGGCCGCTGCATGCAGCCCGCCGGTGCGATTAAATACGGATTGTTGTTCGCGCACCAATTGCGGTATTTGAACGAGAAATTCAACCGAATGCTTCGGGTGAGATGGATCGAGTCGAATCTCCCGATTGATCTGGAGAGCCTGAACCGAAGTTTTTCCGCAGATGCCGCAGCTCGACGACGTGTAGAAGTGTCGCTCAAGCCGCTTCAGATCGATTTCACCGCTGACCGTCACCATGACCGAGGAATCTGTTCCTTGTTCCAGCGCTTCGATCGCTTGCCGCTGGTGGAGAATTCCTTCTGTATAAAGGAATCCGATCGCCAGCGCCGTATCCTCCCCGGGTGTACGCATTGTAATCGAAATCGGTTTTCGTACCAGCATCCCTCTTCGGCGGAAGCAGAGCACGATCTCCAGAGGTTCTTCGACGACTAAGTGATCGACATCGTCAGCAGGGCGCTTCGTCGAGACATACCGGCGAACACCAAAATCGCGAGCGCGCCCGGAATAAGACAAGTCCATTGGGTTTCGGCCCATCGCTGACAATACACGCTACGCCGGTTCAACTGCGGTCGCAAAACTTTACGAAGAATCCAGCTGCCACTATGTTTTGCGTGTGAATCGCATCGAATTCGAGATCCGGCATTTATTTATCTCCACCGGGCACAATTTCTTCGGGCACCACGGAAGTGCGCCGGGCGAAAATCCAATGACCGAAGCTGGAGAAGTTTGTTGCGTGGCCGGGAAAGGGATCGTTGGCGACAGATTTTTTTGTTACAGGAACGGCCGGAAAGGGAACATCACGTTTTTTGAAGAAGAGACCTATCAGGCTCTCTGCCGGGAGTTCGGCGTCTGGGACCGCGGACCGGACGTGTTCCGCCGCAATGTAATAACGCGCGGAGTAGAGCTGAATGCGCTTATCGGCGTCGAGTTCGAGATTCAGGGTGTCCGATTTTTCGGCGATGAGGAGAGCCGGCCGTGCTATTGGATGGACTATGCGTTTGCTCCTGGCGCAGAGAATGCCCTGAAGGGGCGGGGAGGCTTACGCGCGACAATTCTGAGCGATGGCGCACTGCGTCAAACCCAGCCCGCGTCTATCATCCTGCAGTCCATCGGGATTACGTGTTAACAGTGTATTCTGCCGAAGACCGTGCAGACCAAACCGCTCAATCTCACAATCAACGAAATTTACAAATCGATCCAGGGTGAGAGCACCTGGGCGGGGTTGCCATGTGTTTTTGTCAGGCTCACATTTTGTGATCTGCGTTGCACTTATTGTGATACGGCCTACGCCTTTTACGCGGGCACGAAGATGCCCCTGCCCCAGATCGTGGAGCAGGTAGTCGCGTTTCGGTGTCCTCTCGTGGAGATCACGGGGGGCGAACCACTCCTTCAGCGCAATGTCTTACCCCTGATGGCGGAACTTTGTGACCGGGGTGAGACCGTACTAATCGAAACCAGCGGAGCCCACGATATTTCCGGAATCGATTCACGCGTGCATCGCATCATGGATCTAAAGACGCCGGATAGCGGTGAATCGCATCGAAATCGGTATGAGAACATTTTCCATCTCACGGAACGAGACGAGGTCAAATTTGTGATCGGCTCGCGCGACGATTATGTCTGGAGCAAAGAGATGATTGAGAAGTTCGATCTGGTTAGCCGGTGCGGGACTGTATTGCTTTCTCCCGTCTTTGGGCGAATCGACCCGCGTGAAATTGTCGAATGGTTGCTCGAAGACAATCTGAGAGTTCGATTTCAGCTTCAGCTGCACAAATTCATCTGGTCTCCCGAGGCCAAGGGAGTATGAGAGCCAGGCTCACAAAAGACTTCTTTTTTGAGTCAGCCCAAACGTTGCCGAAGGCACCGCCGGGCCACAAGTGCCGCAAGATGCATGGCCACAGCTTTAAGGTTCAGGTGTCGGTCGAGGGAGAGGTCAACTCGGAAACGGGGTGGATATACGATCACGCCGATATCAGCGAGGTCATGAAACCTCTCGTGGCTCAGTTGGACCACGCGTACCTGAATGATATACCGGGGCTGGAGAACCCGACAATCGAATTAATGGCGGCATGGTTTTGGGAAAAGTTGGTTCGGCGCTGCCCTGGCCTCTGCGAAATCGTTGTCCACGAGACTCCCTGGGCACGGTGTTGTTATCGAGGAGAGTAGAGTTCTGGGAATTTGAACCTCCTGGTGAGGCGAGCGCACAGGCTATGAAGCTCCCGCGAGCCGCCCCTGACCAGTGCCTGTTGGAAAATGTCCCGGAGGGACGGCACGACTCTGTAGCCCGACTCCGCAAAGCCTACGTCGCGACCGCAGAAGGTGGTTGCACAACCCCTGGCTGTCGGGCGCGCCGTAGTCTGCGCAGGCGGCGGCCTGGCACGAAGTGCCTGGGAAAGGTCCACCCCCAAAGAGCCGTGCCGTAGGGTATTTGGGTTAAACCTTTTTACGCCGCACCGCCGAAACTGACGAAGTCATCAATGTCGAGCATATCAAACCAGGTTCCAATATCGTCTCGATTCGGGGCGATCTTCTCCAGCGCTTCGTTGAAGTGTTGGCGGCTTTCGTTGTCCAATGGCCCGCGCCGTACGTGGTATTCTGACCACGACTCGATCTCCCACTCGCTTCGCTTTGTGTGTTCTCGAACCCAGGCAAGCACTTCGCCATCGGACTTACCGGCTCTGAGTAAGCCTAAGATGTCCTCCGCAGTTAATCCCGTAAATTCCAGAAACCGCTGGTCCAACGGACAAGCGTAATGGTATTCTCCAGCCTTGCCGGCGAGTTCAGCACGCCCCTTATCGAGCATCCTGGGCAGAATCACATATCCGCCGAGCTTTAATCTTGGGCTTCGAGGCGGGCGCTGAGTCAAATCTGTAATGTTCATGATAAGAAATCTTAGACCAGGCGCTGAGAAGTCAATCAACCGCGGCGCACGATTTTTGCGGTCCTGTACCGGGGCACTCGCAAACGGATAATGTTAGAATGGCCCTGAGACTCAAGGACTTGCTAATACTCAAGACTAACGATCTGGCAAGAGCGCAGCCAAAACGATCGATTTGCAACGAATTTGTTACATCGGCGACTCTTTCCCTTTGCCTCGAATTCTGCGCGTGTTTAAGAATTGCCCGTTTATGGCCCGCTCCTGTTTGAGGTTGGGTGGGGTGATATTTGCGCTCTGCGCGGCCGCCGCCGGTTGTCTCGCGGATTCATTTACGTTTGACCTTAAAGCGACGGGCCGCCTCGAATTTCCCGCATGGATACCGGACAGGCCGCTGGCATATCCGAAATCGGAAGCAGAGCTTTCGTTCCCGGTGGTGCCCGGCCCGGATGACGACGATTTGGCCCTGACAGTCGTGTTTCAGGAGGAGATAGGCGGTTTTCTGAGCGTCTATTGGGAGAACTCCTTTGGAAAACGGCAATTGCTGGCGCCGAACTTATTTGAAAATATCGGTCTCCCGAATCAGCGGACACTCCTGATTAACCGCCCGACGATGGGAGGGCCAGGAAAAGTCGTTCTGAAATCGAGCCAATCAGTCCTGAACATATTGCGAGTACGTCTGGACTGGGCACGGCCGGGCGTTGTGCGACTGGTGGACAATATACCGAACGGCGCTCTGGTCACGACCGGCAGACAGATGTTTGCTCCGGAGGAAGTGAATGGTACTCCGCTTACGCCGATCGCCGACTCGTGGGAAGGCAGAATCTTGACGACCTCGGTAACGGATGGTGCGGAGCGCATTGAGAAGGGCGTCGATTATTCGGTCACGATACCAAACAAGGTGTACCGAGCCCGGTTAGAAGTACTCGTCAATGGCCTGCGCATGGACCAGAAGCTCACGCTCTGGTTGAATGGAGTCGTCTTCGGGACTTTGGCGTTCGAAGTTCCCGACTTGACGGATCCGGGATACGAAAAGGCGGAAGACGGCAGGATGCGGTTTACCGGATGGCGAAGAGGGATGCTGATGATCAGCGGCGATCAGCTTTCCGTAGGCGAGAATCACTTTCAGTTCGAAGTTCCGCCGCAGGCTCAGGTCGCGATACGAGATTTCCTCTTACAGCTGGAGTACGCGGCGAATTGACTTAGGGACCCCTTGATTTAATTTCTGTCGATTCTGCCGATTAATTATTGAAAAATTCTGCGTTATGAAACAGCCCGAAGTATTCAGGTCGAGGGCAGGCGGCTACACTTTGATGGAGATCATGCTCGTCGTGGCCATCATCGCAGTGATCGCCGGGGGAGTGATCGTCAAAATGACTGGTGCCCTGGACGTCGCGAAGATACAGCGCACAGAACAGGACATTAACAATATCTATGGCGCCCTGAAGCTCTACGAAGCCCGCAATTATCAAATGCCAGATCAGAACCAGGGCTTGGAGGCGCTCGTGGCCATGCCAACGACCGGGACAATTCCCACCAACTGGACGAAATTGATGGACGGTGTCCCCGTTGATCCATGGAACACGCCGTACCAATATCGCAATCCGGGAAAACGAGATCCCTCAGGTGTCGATGTTTTCTCGTTCGGACCAGACCGCAAGGAAGGCCCAAATAACATTTATCGGCGAGTAAATTGATTTCGCCGGAAGAGGAAGTTCGCCGGTGTTCTCCCTTCGAAACAGGTATTTCTTTCGTTGCGGTCAACATGGGATACGGGCGAACCGAGCGGAGAGCACTTTATCCGGGTTCACGATCCTCGAAGTCTGCGTCGTTCTATTTATCGTAGCGGTACTGTTCATTGTGGCGGTGCCGCCGGCGTCCCGCCTTCTCGATGAGGAAAAGCTGCATCGGCCAATCCGTGAGCTACAGAGCCTTGCCAGAATCGCTCGACGCAACGCGATATTGGAAAACAGGCCCTACGAAGTTCTTCTGTTGAACGACTCTTACCTGGTCCGGCCGGTAGACGAAAAGAACGCCTCAGGGACAGCAACTCAGATCTACGAACTGCCGTCGGATGTCACATTTGAGATCAAACGCCTTGGAGATCGCGACTTTTTGAAGCAGACAGATGCCCGGTGGTACTTTTCTTCGAACGGTCTCTGTGAACCTATGGATTTTCTTTTTCAGCGGAACGGCGACTGGGTGAAGTTTCAGGTCGATCCGCTCACGGCGACATTTCAAAACCAGCAGTCTCTTATACAGTAACGCTTTGATTAAGGACATCACAAATCGCGCCGATTTTTGAAACGATTGTGGCAAAAATTTGGTATGAGCAATAACTCGGATGCGGCGACGCGCAAGGTCCCAAAGTGTCCGAAAGGATTTATGCTTTGGGAAGTGATGCTGTCGGTAACGATCTTTTGTGTCGTTGCAGTCTCATTGGCCTCCGCGCTGCAGCAAACAGTCGACGCTGCCATTTTGCTGCGCGACGAATCTCAAGTTCGTATCGAACTGCAGAATTTGCTCAATAGGACCGTCGCTGAAAAGTTAAAGGTCGGCAAATCCGAGGTGAAAGAGGGGGACGGACGTGTCCAATACGAAAGGGAGATCCGAGCTGTGCTGGCGAAGACGGCCAAGGGTGTTCCCTTGGCAGATCTCTACGAAATAGTCGTGCGCGCTTCCTGGAGATCGGCCGGTCAGGATCGGTCGAACCAGGCAGAAGTCATTGTATATAGGCCATGAAACGAATTTGCCATGCTCGCGCCGTCGTGGGAGACGACCGTGCCGGGTACCTTCTGCTCGAGGTGTTGCTGGCCCTTGCCGTCTTGAGTCTGGTAGTCGGGATGATTTTTCAGATGATCCAGACCACGCTCAAGATAACGGCCGATATCGATTTTTTGCAGGTCGAACAGCGGAAAGTGGATGGCCTGTTCCAGTTAATGAGACGCAATTTTAGTTCGATGCCGGGAACCGCAGTTTTTCAGACACGGGAGGCGAATGGTTTGACCCAACTGATCTTTCATCACACCCCGTTTAATTTTACCTGGGTTAACGCGGGCGCAATCTACGGGACTGTAATCATCGCTCCGAGGCCTCAGGCGGATGGAAATCTGGCGCTGAGTATCTTGCAGGAGCCAGGTGATCAGCCCGACACGAGGAACGCCAATATCGAAGAATCGAAGTCAGGCTGGTTCCCGTTGCTGTCCGGTATCGAGAGCATCAAATGGCGATTCTTTGGGGAGCAAAGCGGCAAATGGATCGCGAACTGGGAGGATACTGGGACAAAGCCAACGTTAGTGGAAATAAATTTCAAGCTCGCAGGTCGTAATCACACAGACACCTGCGTTTTCCGATGGCCAGTTACTCAGTCAGGACCATAACGTCACGTTTGCTTCGACCGGCGCGACCCCTGGGCGGATCTAAGTTCCCGGGGAACCGCGGATCGGCGTTGCTGCTGGTGCTCTTTGCGATCATTCTGCTGAGCGGTCTCATTACTGCAACGGTCCAATTTGTCCGAATCGACGTCGATGAATATGGCGCGTTGAACAAAGATTTTCGGGCGCGCCAACTGGCGGAGTCAGGTCTTGCATTTGGTACGAATCCCAAGGTTGAGAAGAGTGACAAGGCGTTGCTTGAACAGCGTGCGCCGGACGGCGGTCAATTCCGCGTGATCATCTCGAGTGAGTCGACCAAGTTGAATATCAACGCGGTTTTGGCTGCGAACCGGGACGATCTGCTGGAAAAGCTTTTTGGTTCGTGGGGCGTACAAGAAAAAGCTGCTCAGACCGCCGCGGATGGGTTGCACGATTATCTTGATAAGCAGACGCCACCGCAACCTGCGACCACAACCTTACAGGCCCAGCCGTTTGGTCCGCAGTTTCGTTCAGTTGCAGAAATGAGCCTCGTTCCAGAATTCAGCCCGATCATGAAAGCGCAACCCAATTGGATGAATTACTTTACGATCTGGGGCGACGGGAAAATCGATGTTAATCTCGCGGATGCCGGCACCATTGCTCTGATCACCGGCGTGTCGCCGGCGACTGCCGAAAACTTTGTGAAGTATCGGTGGGGCCCCGACGGCAAGCCGGACACCTTGGATGACCGCGTTTATAATTCGATGGACGAGGTGCGCGCGGCCTTAGGGATGAGTCCCGAGCAGTTTCAATTGGTTCAGAATCTCCTCACGTTGAATAGCGAGATTGACCGGATAGAGAGTACGGGCATAATCGCCGGCTACGAAAAGCGGATCGTCGTAGTTACCAGCCGAAATGCTGTTCCCGTTACATATTTGTCATGGCAGGAAAATTAGAGAAGTCGCGTGTTCATTTTCTGCGAGCAGTTGACGAATGGGAGTATTGGACATTCACCGACAACAAGCGCCCGCATTTTGTCCGGCGCCTGAATTCACCGTCTGAGATTCACACGCAAATGGTCGTCGCATTGCCGACTCGATGCACGATCACTTATCCGGCATGGCTTACCACAAGCGATCGCAGTGTAATCCCCGAAATGTTGCATCTTCAACTCGAGAAACGGGGACTTCTCGGCAGAAACGGAAGCGGTTCGGCCACCCACTATCGTGTGGTTGAAACTCGCGGAAACCAGACTTTGGCGGTTGCAACCATTCTTCAGCCAGAATTTCCAAAAGAATTGGTGTTTGAAAGGGCGCAGCGGTACGAACCGTCGGCATACACCTTTCCGATGCCACAGGATCGAATGGTGATCTGGCGGGAGCGCGGCCGATTGGCAGTTGCGGCAACGCGCGGTCGGGAACCGGTTGTGGTGCAGGTTCTGGGAGATGATACGCTTTCGGAAACAGCGGCTCTGGAGCTCAAATGCATCGTATTCGAGCTTGAGTCGCAGCAACTTTGTGACCGACTTCTCGGCATCACTTTGTGGGGCCAATTTTCCGTCGAGGAAGCTGAGCGGCTCGAACGTTCAATTGGGTTGAAGGTAATCCGGGACGCTGTGCCTCCCCCAGACCTGCCGAAGATCAGATCCAAACTGATGCCGCCGGAAGTCAATTTGCTGCACGAGAGAAGGCGTCGCAGAAACCGGATCATCGCTGGCCTCGCATGGCTCGCTGCCCTCTACGTTATCAGCGTAATCGGGATGATAGGATACATTTTGTGGCAACGGCGCGTCGCAGAGAGTCTTCGCGCCGAACTCGAACAGCAGGCACCAACCGTGACGGCGATCCAAGCCACCGCACAACGCTGGAAGGAAATCGAGTGGGCGGTAAATCCGAAGCTCTACCCGGTTGAAATTCTGTACCAGGTCGCTGGTTTACTGCCGCCCGACGGACTTCGTTTGACCGCGCTCGAAATCCAGAATGGAAAAGTCGTCATCCATGGCGAGTCCAGCACGGCGCCGGCGGCGTTCAAACTTGCAGAAGATATCAAGGCCAAAGCAGATTTGCAGATGTTTACGTGGCAAATGCCGAGCCCGACGTTGCGGCCCGATGGTCGCGCTGATTTCACGATCGAAGGAAAGCCAAAAGTTGCGACCATTAACTAAAAGAGAGGGAGGGCTCGCAGCCATCCTGGTGCTTGCTCTGTTCGCGATGGCGAACTTCTTCGGACTTAGCTACATCTTTGAGTTAGCTTCAGATTCCTTTCGTACAGTCGCCGATCTCCAGAGCCAGGAGCAGTCAAACGGCGTCTGGCTCAGAGAGAAGGATCTCTGGCTTAAACGCAAACAATGGATCGAAAAATCCCAGCCTCGAATCCAGCCGAATCAAGCGCCACAATCGGACCTGCTCGAATCCCTGACCGCCAGCGCGAAAAGCAATCAATTGCAAATCCTCGAGCAAAGCTTCGGGGAAATTCAGTCGAAGCCTAATTACCAATCTGTTTCAGTCCGTTTCAAACTCAGCGGCGCGTTGCAAAATGTTGTGAAGTGGCTCGTTCAAGTGCAGCAGCCCGAACTATTTCAGGCTATCACGAGTTTCTCTTTGAAAAGCGGCAACGAGCCTCCTACTGTCAACCTCGAATTGGAGATCGCCCGGTGGTATGCTCCGAAATCCTAAATCGATCTTTCATCGTCGCGCGCTTTTCGCCGTGATCTTCTCGTTGGCGGTCAGCAACCGGGCCTCACAGGCTTCCGATGAGATACCTTCGGGGTACAACGTCGAACGCTATCAAATAGTTTGGGAACGGAATCCATTTACTTTGGTCACGCCGGTTGTTAAGAGCGCCCAACCAACAATATTCAATAAACTGATTCTCGTCAGCTGGCTGAACAATGGCGGCCAGGACGTTGTGTTCGTTGAAAATACCGAGACCAACGAAGTCCAGAAAGTAACGAGTGCGCCGAATCCGGATCATCTTCGATTAGTTGCAATTCGCAAAGACCCCGACCCGAAAAAATCGGAAGTTGTCTTGTCGGATGGCGTCCGGGAGGGCTCCGTCAAGTTCCGGATGGAAGTCGCACAGATCGCGCAAAATCAAAATGGGCAAGCACTTCCGGGACAGGTCCAAGCGATGCGACCCGGATTTCCGCAGCAGAATCAAAGATCGAAGAACCCGGTGGCGCCGAATATTCCTCGTATGCCAGCCCAAATGCCGGCTCCAGCCCAAGCACCTGTGCCGCCTCCGGGCCAGGCGGCGGTGGCGGCGCAGGGCGATGTGACCATGACTATGCAGCCCCCTCGAGCATCCGAAGTCCGGCGCAAACGAATTACTCCTCCACCGGTCACAGAGCAGCCGGTCGATGCAGAAGCCCAGTCGCAGATGATTCCACCTCAGGCTCAGCCCCAATAATCGAATGTGAGTCGCACCGCTGAATCCATGCACTTTCGCCGTCTGTCGACTCTGTTGTTCGCTTTAATAGCGTTCTGCTCGATGGCGAATGCCCAGCAGGCTGTTAGCTCGCAAACTCCCTTAACTACTTCACCGGACGAGAACGCGACGGGAAGCGAACCACTCAGCTCCTTCCAGGCTATCAACGCCAGCATTGATACGGTGCTGATGCAGTACGAACAACTCACAGGGAAAGTGTTGATAAAGGATAGTAACCTGGCTGCGAACGTGTTGCCGATTTCGATCTCGGTACCGCAGCCGGTGCCCAAAAGCGAACTGGTCAGGCTCATCGAGGCTTCGCTGCTGCTCAACAATATTGTCATCGTCCCCGCGCAGGAACCAAATTCGGTCAAGGTGATTAACATCAACACCGGCAAGAACCCGCGTAGCGAAGGGGTGAGACTCTTTTCAGGACCGGAATCAATCCCTGAAGGCGAACAGGTAATCAGCTACTACATGCCGTTCAAATATATCTCGGCCACAGAAGCTTTGACGGTCTTCCAAACCCATATCCTGCCGAGAGCCTATACCTCATTTGTGCCGATAAACAGCGCGCAGGCCCTACTGATCACCGAGAGTACGACCGTCATCAGGCAACTCGTAGCGCTCCAGCAGTTAATTGATATTCCACCCGCTCCAACCGTTTCCGAATTCGTTCCACTCATCCGTGCCGACGCCGAACGTGTCGCGGATACGATTAACAAACTGATTGATTTTGAGAGAAAGCAGCGAGCCGGAACAACAACAGGTGCACCCGGCCCGCAGGGCGCACCGGTTGCTCAGGCTGCCCCGGGCGCGCCATCCTCCGACGCCGGCTTGCTGAGCAGCCAGGTGCAGATCGTCGCTGACACCCGTACAAACCGAATCCTTGTGGTTGGACGTCCCGAGGCGCTCCCATATTTTACCACGCTTATTCGACAGTTTGACGCCGCGGTCGGCGCCGTTGCGCCCCTGGAATACCATTTGCGGTACGTTTCCGCAGGAGAAGTATTGCCTGTACTTCAGGACGTGCTCGCCGAGGATCAGACGCAGGCTAATCAGGGGGCTGCCGGCGGCCAGAATCAGCCGCAACAAGGACAAACACGTACGGTTAACCTGACCCCCCAACAGAGTAGTTCCTCCAGCGCCGGATACAGTCCGGTAAGCGGCACCGCCGGGTCGGTTGGAGCGGGCCAGGATCTGCTGCAGGAACCGAATGAACAACTTGGGCCACAGGCCGTCATTGTTGGGCGCTCAAGGATAATATCTGACGCAAAAGATAATAAGATCCTCGTGATCGGTCCGCCCGAGAGCATTCGCAAAGTGCAGGTTATTCTTGATCGACTGGATCGACGCCCGCAGCAAGTCTATCTCTCGACTGTAATTGGAGAATTGCAACTTACGAGAGATTTCGAGCTCGGCGTCGATTGGGTCCAGACGTTTAAGAAGATCTCAGGCTCGAGCGGGATAGCTTCTGCGAACCTGAATAGTCAGGGGATTATTAACAGTAACAACCAGATTGTTGCGAACCCGCGCAGTATTCTGACAACAGGTGCAGTCCCCGCACTATCAGGCTTGACGATTTATGGTGCGATCGGGGACGCGGTCTCAGTTTTTGTCCGCGCCCTGGACAGCCGCAGCAATTTCAAAATTCTTGCCCGGCCCGCTGTTTACACGGCCAACAATAAGCGAGCCGTTCTTGCTAGTGGACAGCGCGTGCCTGTTCCCGAAAGCACCTTGAGCAATCTAACGACTGGAACAACGGGCGGAATTATTAATAACTCCAGTAGCACGGCGGTCGCTGCCACCGTCGGGTACGAAGACGTTGAACTGCGCCTCGAAGTGATCCCATTGATTAATTCGAATAACGAAGTAACGCTCAAGG
>Ga0213877_10000062_pt1 | contig 12664 bp, 10 predicted proteins | sample VelepicoBEBS_R01_FD_160112 | JGI IMG/M metagenome (GOLD analysis project Ga0213877, IMG submission 160112) | Vellozia epidendroides bulk soil microbial communities from rupestrian grasslands, the National Park of Serra do Cipo, Brazil - BS_R01 | ecosystem: Environmental > Terrestrial > Soil >...
ACCACAACGGCAGCGGCGTACAGAAGTTGTGGTCTCCACATAGGACCAGCGTCGGCTGTCGGATGTCGCACAGTCGTGCAAGCGCGTCGTGTGTCATAATCATATCGATTCGCTTCAATGCGATTTCACGGTCCTCTGGTCCCGTTGGATGCGCTGTCGCTCGTTCAATCCACATCGTAACCCTGTCGGGGTGTTCACGCGTATATCTTGGAGAGAATAGGAAGAGTGAATATCCTGAGAACATGGCGTGCCTATCCCAGTCGGCAGCCATCTTTCGCCGCACCTCAAACTCGCGCAGGGTGAAGGCGTCAAAGCGCGCAAAAGAGGATGAGATCGTGAGGGAGTGCACGGTACGTGGATGATTCAGAGCCATATACTGCGCGATGGCACCGCCAGTCGAGGAACCAACAACGTGTACTGGTCCCACAGCAAGATGATCGACAAGTGAAGCCATGTCGGTGGCAAGCTGTTGTGTTGTGTAGCCGCTTGCGGCGCGAGTAGATTGTCCAGTTCCGCGCTGATCGGGCAAGATGACGTAATACCTTTCGACAAACCTCTCTATCTGTGGTCCCCAGCTTTTGCCCATACCACCCAAGCCTGAAACCAAAAGAACAGGAGCATTGGTGGTCTTTCCGAGGATCTCATAATACAGGGAGATTCCCTGAGTATCTAGCTTAGCCATAATCGTCGGGCAAAATTCGTTCCCGGATCGTGATCGGTGCTTACGCTTACGCTTGAGCAACTCGAGAAAGCCACCAGTACGATAGTTAGCGCAAATCGCACATCCCATTCAATCAAACTGACGCTGCGTGATATGAAATTCTTGGGGATCATAGTCACCAAAGTGTAGAGGAATCAATCGAACAGAGTCTAGCCTGCATCGCTCACAAATCTCTAGAGATTAATAAGCGATGCAGGCTGTGGCAGCGGAATAGGCACTAAAGCAGCGCCAACGCAGCGTCCCGAGTCTTCCGCGCCAAAGCTAAACCAGAACTGAAGCGTTGTTTAGCTTGATCTTGAGCATGCTGATCTTGTGGCGCTGTAATAAAGGCTTGATGTAGCATGTCGTACATTCTCTTCAGGGCATCCGCGTATGCTTCTTTTATAGTATCCTGGTCGCTCATGATACATGGATGCCTAGGAAAGGGAAAAACCTCAAGCTCGCCGGTTGTCACAGGCTTCTTTTAGTTTCTGGATCTCGATCTTGCCCATCCGAAGCACCCCTTTGGCGTCACAAGGCCAAGGTGAAACTTGGCCCTACCGAATCGTTTGGCAGGGACGCGCTTCGTCGCGTCCTAGCTGATTGGCGACTGTTAGTCAACGACCGGGGGGCGCCCGTTTGGAGAGCTTTTCGTACCCACTACCGATTTGCCTTCGCGGTCGATTCCAAGTGCGATCAAAAGCTGGCGCGTGACCAGCGGCGCTGTTCGCAGGCAATGATCAACCTCAAATTGTTGAATGGCCTCTCCCGTATCCTGTCCCAAAAACCCGTCGATCGCATGAGCGTAGTAGCCACGCTGCCGCAAAGCGCGTTGAACCTGCTTAACTACAGCATCTCTCTGGCTGAGCAAGACTGGGACCGAACTCGTACCGTATTCGGGTCCCGTCGCATAAAGATTGCCTCCAATGCTAAGCGTGAAGAGGATCGCCAACAGAAGATTTCTTAACGCCAGTGCTGGAGACGTCATCAGTGCTGATAGCAGGCTTTTTTTCATTGTCGTTGATCTTCTCGCGCGGTACCGCAAGCAGACCCCAAAAGAGTTCGAGTGTCCAACCTTCGAGAAATTTTATCACACAACTCATTGATTATCAGCCTTAAAGAGTTTTGCTCGCCCCAATTTAGCGCCGAAGGCGTGACGTCAGGATAGCCTAGCCCGCAGGGCTAGGGACTGTAGGAAGGGCAATCAGCGCTGAAAGCGCGCCTTCGGCGCTGAAATCCACCGCATACTAGCCGCTACTCAAGGTCGATCCAGGTGGAAGGCCATACGGGCTGCTTTTTTTCCAGGTCGATCCCGACGATGTGCGCGCCGTTTGCGCCCACGCGCCGGTTTGGGCCAAATGTTAACGGAGGCGTCTGCCCCGTCTCGAAGCGATAAAGGTTTTCCAAAATTTTAACTATCTTTTCCCGTGTCACCTCCCTGCCTGCCTTTTGTAGGGCATAAATGAGTAAGTTAGCCGCGGATAAAGCAGAAAGGCGTTCAGCAAGGTTACCCTGGGAGAACTGTCCCGTTCGAGCCAGCCCCAGAAATTCTATCTCACCTTCCTTCGTCTGATCTGAGGGCAGCATCGGGAAAGAGAGGAAAAGGTGTCCTGAAAATTGTTTGGGAGCCTCATAAATTTCCGGACCCACAAATGCACTCGGCGCCAGAACCAGCGGGAATGCCTGCTTAGCGGCTGCCGCCCTGAAGAAGTCATCCAGATCCTTGCCCGAGGCGAGCCAAAGCACCGTGTCGACGCTCCCATTTTCCAAGAGCGGTGACCAGCTTCTATTTTCCTTCAAATTAACCGGTTGTGGGCGCTCCCAGCCGACCCGCTCCGCCTCTTGCATGATTCGGTCTATGGCCGCCTGGATGCCCTCTTGTTCATCGTAGACCACGAGAGCACGCGCGGCCTTCGTCCGTTGATTGGTGGCGGCAAACCTTACTAACGCTTCACTTTGCTCCGGAATGCCGGACAATAGGTAGAAAGCGTATCGATTAATTGGAGCAGCAACTCCAGAGTACAGGCTTATCGCCCCGATCAGCGGAATGCCGTTCTCTTCGAGGCAGGAGTTAATTGCGCCTTCATCGCCGGCAATGAAGCTTTCTACCAGCGCGAACGGCTGCTCTTGTTGTATGAATTTTTGGAATGATTCTGCACGCGAAAATTCAGGGGCTGTATTAAGCACACACAGTATTTTTCGACCGTAGAGGCCGCCCTCATCATTTACCCTTTGAAAGGCTGCCAGCAGCGTTTCGCGCAGCGCACGCTGCATTCCGCCAAAGGTTTCCGCCGGTGGAAGAATAACCCCTATCTTAATAGTTTGTTCGGTGATTCCCGGGTCGAGAATATTGTCCAGGACCTTCAGGTAGGCAACGAGGTCATCGGCCTGTTCGCGGGTGAGTTGGTATTTCGGCATCGCCGCGTTCAACCGATTTCCACCCGAATCGATGCCCATCGTAATCGCGCGAATAAGCAGACTATCGCTATAAGGCGGTCGTTCCCTACCTGACATTGTGGTCATTGCATACGGCTTGCTCAGTTCCGACCACCGGATGTCCGACGGGTAAATGCCGCCCTCAGGTTTTCCTCGGCCGTCCCTTCCGTGGCAGTTTACACATCTTAAAATCGCGGCCGGCACTGTGACATTCCCCTCTCCTGTCACAGTCTCGATAGGGATACCATTAGACCCGGTCCCGGATAGATAAATTTGCCCGCCGCGAGTCGCGGCGGCGGAAGGGTTCTGGGCATCCTGCGCTGCACTTGCAACTACGAAAAAAACCAAGCTTAAAAACTGAGCCGCGATTCTATTAACGCGGCAAAGCCACAACCAAATCGTCCTCGTCCTCGAACTCGTCCTCGCCCTCGATCTTTGAACGTTGCGGCGAGAAACGTTTTGGATCTTGGAATGGGGCCCGGAGGGACGTTGCTTGCACCACGCGAGGCCGTACAAACAAAGCGAGGACGAGTTCGAGGACGAGGACGATTGAAGGAGAGCAATTCCTCGCGGATTCCGAAAGGAATCCGTATAACGCGTTCTCTGCGAAATCGCGCGCCGCTCGCCGTTAGCGAACCCGTCGCTCATTTGCCGTCGTTGAGCACGCTCTCCACAGAGCGAAATATTTCGTACGGTGGCGCGATCCCCAGTACCTTCTTCCATAAACCGGTGCGTTCATTCCCGACAATAAAGACGTTGGAATGATCTTCTTTCGCCTCCGTGTATAAGCCGAATTTGTAAAGGACTTCATCGACTGTTTGTTTGTCGCCGGTCAAGAACTCCCAACCCGGCTTCGCTCCGACGCCGGCAGCGTACTGCCTGAGTATCTCAGGCGTATCGTTTTCGGGATCAACGGTGATCGAAACCAGCCTTACATCCTTGCCGACGCGCTCCCCCAGATTCTCCTGCAATTGTTTAAGCACCGGGATCGTCACTCTGCACACGCTGCTACAAGTGGAATAAAATGAGTTAATAATAACGACGTTTCCCTTGAGAATATCGGTGTAAAGCCTCAGTGGCTTCCCATCCTGGTTAGTCAAGAGGGCATCGCCGAAATAGCGTTCCGCCGGAGAAACTACTTTGGAGGAAGCCTGGAGGGGAGCTGCTTCCGCCGTCGCCAAGCCTTTGGCGGACAAGTGCGGCTCCTTGGGCAGACCCGCGGTCTCCGCCATTTTTTGCAGAATCTCAGCGATCTTGGCCGGCGGGGTTTCAAGTGCACTCACCCGCGTCCAATCTCCGGTCCTGTCATTGATCAGAACGAGAAACGGCGAGTGACTCTGAATATCAGGAGTATACAGACCAACGAGCTTGAGCAGTTGGTCCACTGTCTGTTTATCCCCAGTCAGGAGGCTCCAGCCAGGTTTGGCGCCGAATTGCGCGCCCCACGCCTTCATCCTCTCCGGAGTATCAGTCGCAGGGTCTACACTCACCGAGATCAGTACAATATTCCCGCCAAGCGCCTGGCCCAGTTCTGTCTGCAGTCGGCCAAGATCGGCCCCGATCAAAGGGCAGATCGTCGTACAGGTCGTAAAGATGAAACTCAACGCGGCCACTCGTCCCTTAATGAGATCCGTGTACAGGTGAACGCTCTTTCCGTCCTGGTCGATTAATTCGGCATCCGGGATATTTCGCCTTGTTTCTGTCGAGGTCCCGGAACCGGATTGTGCATAGACCTGGAAAATTGTTTGGCAGATTACCAGTGTGCCGAGAAATACCGTCACCCGAGCCAACTGCATCATTGCAACGTTTGTCTTCATAGTCGTCTGAGCATCGCTCACAAATCCTTCGGTAAGACTCTAACTGTTATATAATTCGGATTGCCGAATTGCAGATCGACCGAGCTGCATTGGATGTGCCCGTAGTATATCCCTGGCTGAGGAGGAGAGAACTGGATGCTATAAACCCCATCCCCCTCCTCTTTCGCGACATCCCGCCGGTGCCAGGTGCCGGGCGCCAAAAAGGTTGAAATCACGACGTCGGTCAACCCAGTAACCGGCTGGCTGTTCGCCTGATTCACAATGCGGAACTTGAAAGTCAAGTCTTGTCCAAGCCTCGCGGGCGTTTGTGGTCCCAGCACATTGACCGCGACCCTTCCCGCGTTTCGTTCCGCCTCAATAGCCGGATTTGGCTCCACGGTGAAGTTGAAGCAATGGACGAGCTTCGGGGAATCGAGAAAAAATACGACATCGTAATGCCCGGGGGCCGGTAGCCTGGCGACCGTTTCGTAAACACCCCGTGACGTTCTCTCGCGAAGGTTATGATCAACCACATGGATGGCCAACGCTTGCCGGCCATAATTAGAGAAGCTACCCATCGGCGCGGCCATTCCCTCCTTGTAATAGTACACCTGTTTGTCGGGCGCGTTGGCCACGAGCACGGCGTTTTCTCCGGAGGCTTGAACAACCCGCGCAGCCGGACTGTTCATCGAAGTTGTACCTAATGCTTGCTGGCCACCCGGAAAGGTAACGACCGAAAGGGGACTACCCTTTTTTCCGATCGCGGCAAGGGAGATCATGGATACATCGGCGGTGCCGATATGGTTCACATAGGCGAAATCGTTCGTAAACGAAATCTGAAACGGCGCCTTTCCGACTTGGCCGGCTTGAACGATCTCGTTCACTGAGCAGTCAATGACTTGAACCAGATCATTTTTGCGGTTGAGCACAAAGACATACCGGCCGCCGGGTGCACACCCGATTTCAGCAACCCCTGGGTCCGCTGCGATCGTCTTGGTCACGTTGAGTCTCTTGGCGTCAATCGCCGCAACTGCGCCGGTATCGGTCAGAGAAACGTAAACGGAGTTAGCTAGCCCCGAATACGCAATCGCTGCCGGTCCTCGCCCGACCTGGAGATCCGTGACCGACTTTAGTTCGCGAGTATCGATGACTGAAAGCGAGTTATCTTCGCCGTTGGTGATAAACACGAAATTACTGTCACTCGACGCCGTGATCGCATGGCTCCCCTTTCCGATTGTCAGGCGGGCGGCAAGTTCAAGGCCGCCCGTTCGAAAGGCGGCGCAGCTTGACTGAGCATCACCACCGCCGGTTACCCAGAGATATGCACCGTCCGGTTGGAGTGCCAGTCGCGTTGGCTTGAAACCGGCATCGAGATATTTGGTCACCTCCCAGGTCACCGTGTCGACGACAGCTATCTGATTCTTGTCGGGAATAGAGACGAACATTCTGGTCTGGTCACGAGTTGCGACCCAGTCGTAACCATTTGCCGCTAATGGGATCAGGGCCAACAGCTTGGTGGTTCCAAATCCGAATAGCGGATCGACAACCGAAATCGTCGCGTCGTCGTTCAAAGTGAGAACGTAGTAGTCGTTCAGGTCAAGTGCAGCCCGAGAGAATAGCCCGCCTGTGAGGAATTTTTGCACTTTAACTTCGCATGAATTTGCAGCGGGAATTTCGTCATTCCGTTGCAGGTCAAACCAGGCAACCGGGTAAACGCCCTGGACCGGCCCGCTCGTCACACTGTCCGCGATGGCAAAGCGGATTAATACTGAATCACCTTCCTGGAACGATTTTCGCGCCTCGGCCGTAACTCCCATATGAGCTATTTCGAAATTAATACTGATTCCATTTTGCCGAACGGACTGACTGTACGGTTCCAGGGCAGGAGCCGGCCCCTCTGCTTGACTGGCCGCCACCCCGAAGATGGCCATGAAAACCGCAACAACCAAGATCAGTGACACCACGCCGAATCCGTATCGGAAATTCGATTCGAAGCTTTGCATCAAAGCATTCTAGAGGAAATATAGTCATCGTCACTAATCGATTCCAAATATGGAAACCCAATTAGAAACCTCGACGCCGCGACTGCCCGCAAAGTTGCATTGCGTCCTCGATAGGCATTTCGCCGGAGACCCCAGGGCAGTTGCTCTTGCCGCCGAATTTTTATCCCGCGGAGCGTATGATCGCGAGTTCGCAACGAAGCTTTTAGCATTTGCCGGAGCATCAGGAGGCTACTCGTGGGAACTCAGGCTCTTTGCGACGCTGATGCTTGCAAACCAATGCCTCCGCCTCATGCCGGGTGACGCAGAAGAGTTTAAATTCCTTTTTACAAAATTTGGAATTTTCTCACTAAAGCGGAATCGGATGATTGATGGCGTCCTGCGGGAAGGTTACACATCGACAGACTTTCACGCTTTCGTTACCCAATTCCACGGTAACCTAAATCGCCTCGAGAGAATTCATCGAGCAATCGAGGGGCGGATAACCACTCCGGACGCACTCGCCGATTTCATTGCCGTTTCGCGTGAACCCTGCAAGGTCTCTATCGCAAGGTATCTGTTCACTCCGGGCGAAATCGTAGATCGCATACTTAAACGATTAAACATATCTTCCGGAGTGACAAGTCCGCTCGGTGACGACAGCGAACTTGAGGCACAGCATTATACTAGACTTCTACCCGACTATGAAAAAGGGATCCTACAGGGACTGACGGCATCCTCTCGTGTCTATTGGGTGTCCGAGCGTACATCCGCTGAAATTAACTCCATGATCGAGCGTCCCATCGAGACAGCCGCTTGCGCCGTTAAACCCCCGGGCAGCCCGATGGAATTTGAGATCAAGCGGACCGGACTCCGGGCGACGTTTCCGCTGACCGCGTCGTTTACCTACAGCACTGGTGAACCCCTGCCGCCCTCCCATCGGTTGCAGGGAGGCGCTTCGACCGCAAGCCTGCGGTGGGAAGCCCATCAAACCACAATACTGTCCACCATTTACCGTTGCGCCCATGGATGTCCGGCGCCAGTTTCCAAATTACTCTCGTTGGCCACGTACAGAACCGTTCCTTTGAACGGAGAGGATATCCATCTTCTCGATTACTTCACTGATCCAGATGTGTTTGGCGACGCGTACGAAAATATGCGCGACCATATGGGACAATGCGTCTCCTCCTTCGATCTCCAATACGGCGACGAACTTGCACACCTGCCCGGAGAAGTGGGTCTGACCGGCCGCTTTCTCACGCACGTCCTGCCTTGCCAGGGAATTCTAGCCCAGACCAGTTCGTACCGACTCAATACACTGGCGACTTACCTTTCGCCCGCCGGTCCGGCGGAGTACTTTATAAAAGGCCTAGGTCGAACGAGTTATACGCGCCACGAGGCCCGACAGTTTGCTGATTCTCTTCTGGACGAGGTCTTGGGCGTTTTCATCGCGCCGAATGTCGACTATCGAGACCACTCACAATACCTTTGCGCGGCGTTTGCAAATCCAGCGAATAGGATTCGCGCCGATAGATTTCATGCCTCAACAATTGCCGATCTCGGGATGCTCTGGGGAACTATCCTCGCCTTGGGCGCCTATTCTTTTGGCGAATCTTTTGTAGCCAGAAATCTCGGACTCAAGAGTTGTTTCAACGCCGGAGAGTGGACAGTCAAACTTTTCGCTATGGACCATGACAACCTGCGGATTCCCGACGAAGACGAAGACTCATTCTGGCCGCATCCCGCCTTTCGTGCGGCGGTAGTCGACGAGTCCTTTCTCTGCGCGAATCCGGGCCGGCCAAAGCAAATCGAGGGGAGTTCGTTGTGGTGCCTCGAAGAGATCTATCGCGTCGATGCAACTACCCGCGCAAAGAGCAAAGACTACCTCCATCGAGCCATGGAGAAAGGCTACAAACAAACTCGACACCATCTGGACAATGACCCGCGCGTGCAGAAGTTTTTTTCCAAGTCGTACATCCGGCATATGCACGATTGGGATAAAATCGTGTCGGACTACCTTACTAATTGCGACTCTCCCGGGAGTTTGGCCGATTGGAAAGAACGCACAGAACGCTATCTCTCGAGTAGGCACTACGCGGCGGATGTTATCGCCAACTACCTCAAGGGCGTCGAAAAGCATGATGATGTTGTAAAACGATACTCGTTTCTATATTTACCTGGCGAATTTACCTAGCGAGTCTGCGCCTCAGACTAACGAGATGCGGTAGGGGCGAAGGCTCGCGCCCTACCCGGTCATCGAAGAGAGAGACTAATATTCTCTACCATATGAAAATACTGATGGCAGCCGGCCATTGCTATCCGGCACGAACCGGCGCGATGGCAAGCGATCGGGTGGCCGATTGCCTGGCGAAAGGTTTCGCTGAGCTCGGCCATCAAGTGATCTACAAATTGGAGCTTGGGGCCTCGGAGCCGCTACCTGCTGGAATCGAACTTGTGTACGAGCGCCAGTACGATGTTGACGTGATGTGTTTGCAGGACTCCTGCACCCTGGATTCGCAGGAGACGCGCGGTATCCCCTGGGTGCGAACTTTTCACTCTCCTCGATGCACGAACGACTGGAGGTTGCCCTATATTCGCGACAATTGGATCTTTGTTTCAAAAGCCCATGCTCGATCCTATGGCCGCAGCCGATACGTCACAAACGGCATCGATCCCAGTGAGTTCATCTTTTCGGAGACAAAGAATGACTATTTTCTCTTCGTCGTGGCCAATCTTGCGGATCTTGATCTGAAGGGATTTGAAATCGCGCGGACGCTGGTCCGGCAATGTGGAATCAAGCTTGTGGTGGCTGGTGCGCCACCTGCAGGCGAGTCGGCGGAACCCTATATACAAATGTTTAAGAGTGAAGGCATACTCTACGTGGGGCATGTATCGGGCCAGCGGAAAGCTGAACTGTTCTCCGACGCCAAATGCCTGCTCTTTCCAACCCAGGCCAATGAGACATTTGGCCTGGTCGTCGCCGAAGCATTGATGTCCGGGACACCGGTAATTGCCAGTAACAATGGGGCGTGCCCTGAAATAATAATCCCAGAGGTAGGCATTGTTTGTGCCACTTTGGAGGACTACAAGGCTGCAGTCGAAGATATCGGTCGAATTTCGTCTCTGGCCTGCCGGACTGTTGCGCTCGAGCGTTACCATTACCTGAGAATGGCACGCGATTATCTAGTCGAATTTGAAAAGGAGATTACCCGCTGGCCAACCGAGAAACTCTTCGCCCAGTGCGTGGAGCTCGATAAAGCCGGGTACCATTTCAGGGTCGGCGTTCGTTGTTGACCGATTAACCAAAATTCCGAACTCGGGGGAATCGTGCTCGTGCTCGTCCTCGAGAATTCTGCATATCTCGCGGTCAAAGTGATGGAACAAAATGATTGCCAAGGGATCGGGCTCTCTCTTCGGCGCCGAAGTCCCACGGATCGAGCACGAGCACGAGCACGACGACGAGCACGAGCACGATTCCCCCAACTGCAGAATCTGGGCTAAATTGTGACACGGCCGGGACGCCCATGTCACAATGAAGCTGTTCGCGGCCCCGTCAAAATCTTCTCCTTCAGCCGTTCGTACGCGCACTCCGGGGCGTAACAAGCGTCCTTGTCACGGGCGTTGCGTCGCCACATCTCGTTCCACAGGTGAATTCCATGGGTGTCTTCGCTGACGCCGGGTAATTTTCCCGGTAGAAGCAACGACTCCCATTCGTTATACGCAAGCGGGCAGAAAATATCCGGGTCCTTCACGAATGCCTGCATTCCGAATTTCGTGATGGCATTCGCCATCAGCTTCGGACCATGTTCACCCCAGACTACGTCGGACGGATTCTGACACGCTCGACACAAATGCCAATTGAAGGCCATCATTTCGCTTCCGGGCGGCACCTTGATCACCGCGGTAGTTGGCACAGCACGGCCATCCACTCGCTCTGACGCGAATACAAAACGGGCTTCGAAGTCGAACGGCCTTAGACAAACAACGTCCGTATCCACCCACCATCCTCCTTCGTGGAGTAAAAGCCTGTAGCGAAAGAAATTGGAGAAGCCCGCATAGCTGGGGTGAGTCCTATATTGAAAGATCATCGATTCGGGCAGGATCTGATCAGCTGCCTTAAGTACTGTTCCTTTCGGAGCATTTTCAATGTCCTCATAGACGTAGAGATGATATTCGTGCCCATGAGTTAGAAACGACCCGATCGACAACTGCTCCAGTTTCGACAGTCTTCGTCCGATCCAAAGACTTTGTATGCGCTCACTCACTCCCATCTCCGTCAACCGGCCAACCATCGACGCAGGCAATCCAGTGGCCGGCCATTTGAGCGTGAGCGTCCAGGTGATGCATACGACTGGTCCGCCAATGGCCTATAGCTCCCGCCCCAAGGACTGGTTTGGCCGATGCTCGCCGTTCGCGGTACTTTTTCGGGTCGAGATCGATAATTTCGAAGGGCCACACCTCGCCACCGTACTGCTTCGAACAATCTTGCGCGAAGCGTATCAGCCGGTCGCCGAAGGAGACGACTCGGCCCGCCGGCCGGGCGGCGGTAGCGTCACTTTGAACGATTGGACTCTCCGGATGCTCTTCCCATGGTCCTTCCCAGCGGGGCGCACTATATAGACGGAGAGACCGATGCTCAAAGGGTGTGTCGCAGGTAAACAGCCACCAGCGATCGCCATGGCGCAAGATCGACGGGTCCGCATGTCGGCCCGGGATCAGTGAACAATGGAGCTCCCAACTATAAGGAAAATTCTTGCACTTGTACAAGCGAACCTCATCCGCGCCAAGAGTCTCCGGAATCATATAGCAGTCACCTTCCCATTCGAAAATGTAAGGGTAAGACAGATGGAATGATTCACGCAGAACGATTCTCCGGTATTCCCAACGCACGAGGTCACTGCTGACGGCCAGCCCAATTTCGCCCAGGCCCATGCCTTTGCGAAAAGCTTCGAAGAAAAGATGCCACGCTCCCTCCCTGCGGACCATGAACGGATCCGCTACGAATTCCGCTTCGATATCCGTAACATCGGCCGCGGTCAGTACCGGATTCAGGCGTTCGCGCACCGGCTTCCAATCGAACGGCGAATTTCCTTCCAAAATTCCGATTTCCCACATCGCTCAAAAATCTCTAAGAATTTGTACTGCAAACGTGCAAATTCTTGCTTTTTCGGCAAGATCTTTATGCAACAAGCTCGCTAAGCTGCTGAATGGCAGGTTGTCGTGTAGGCGAAGCTAGAGCCTGTTGCGAAAATGGATTAGAGCGGCGAAGCCGAGACAGATGATAGCCTAGGCCGCGCTAGGAGCGATACGGCCTAAGGCGAGGCCTGCTTCTGAAACCAACGCAACGCCCAAATATAATCTCCGAGCGAACTCCGGCCGATATTGAAGTTTGTTAAGTTGCCAACGACGATTGGATCATTCGCGTTGTTGTGACAATCAACGCAGAGTTTGGGCTGACCTGATTGCACTTCGCCGCAGTATTGCTTGAGGTCAGGGGTAAAGAATGATTCGAGGCCGTTGATCTGGTGCACCTGCCAACCCGAAGGATTCTGGAGCTCCAGAGATGGATCCGGCTCGATGACTTTCCCGCAGTTGGCCAACATTTGCTTCTTCATATCCTCCGTAACTTTTTTGGGAGTCGGTGTGTACATCACCCAATAGAACTGGGCTTTACCCGTTGGATCGGTCCACTTGTAGGCCACGGTGAGCGAAAGGAGGTCTTCATACGCCGGCGTCGAGGATGGATAGTTTTC
>Ga0213877_10000063_pt1 | contig 12659 bp, 8 predicted proteins | sample VelepicoBEBS_R01_FD_160112 | JGI IMG/M metagenome (GOLD analysis project Ga0213877, IMG submission 160112) | Vellozia epidendroides bulk soil microbial communities from rupestrian grasslands, the National Park of Serra do Cipo, Brazil - BS_R01 | ecosystem: Environmental > Terrestrial > Soil >...
CCGGTCAGCGCTTCGGACTTTGGAGCATAGAGGCGCATGGTCAGGTTGAAGGGCCCCTTCGGAGCAGGAAGCCAGTTGGCCTCTTTGTCTGCACCTGGGCTCTCGTTCTGGAAATAAAGGTCGAGCGACCCGTCCGGGTTGTACTGGAATGGCATCCAGCTACTGACGGCGAAACGGTTCAGACTGTTACCGACTTGATAGCCGTCCTGGTCGTAGAGTGTAATCGACCAGAAGGCGTCCACAGGCGGGATCGCTGCTTTGTCGAAGTGGATCGCGTACCTGTTCGCACCGTCAAGCGGTTTGCCAGACTCGTCGCCAAGATTCAGTGGGTAAATCGCATCCTCGGGCACGTTTGCTCCAAGGCCGAGCTGGGCGATGATGGCGCGCTTGAGGTAATAATTGCCATACACGCCCATGGTGTTTGTGTTCATCGACCAGTAATTTGTGACACGCGCTAATGTCGGTACGGCCCACTCCATCAGTTTCTGGGCATCCTCTCGGGCTGACACCAGCACCTTTTGAATAGTTGGATCGGCCTTGTCGAAGTCGAAGCTTTGGCCGGGCAAGATGCCAATCTTCTTCAATTGATCGATCATCGGCTGGTCGGTGATGTGTGGTGGATTCACTTTGAGAAGCTCAGCAGCATAAGCGAAGTATCGACCCGCGGGCATCGTATCGACCTGTTTCTTTGGCGGCGTTTTCATATCGATGCTTGGATCGATTTTTACAGTCATCGGCTGCGGTGGCTTGCCCCATTGCGACAGCGGTGTGACCTTGTATCCAGCCTGTATCTTGTGAACTGCATCGTAATCCTGTGGTCCGTCGGTCTTCGTGCGTCCGATGATTACGATGAAGGGCGTCGGTGCGTCGATGCGCTGGGCGTCTTTGGGGAGCTTGAAATCATCAATAACCCGGTCGCGCAGATCAGGTCGCCAGCCTTGCGGAGCAATCAAAAAGGTTTGCGCCTTTGTACCGGTCGTTCTCCAGCCGGGTGAAGCAAACACATCGGTCCACGCATCGAGCATAGGCAAGAGAAAGTAGCGGCCGTCGGTGTCAGGCGAAGAAACCACCATAGGCTCCTTAGTCAGGTCGAGGTACGCGATAGAATAGAGCGTATCGAAGTTGACCCGGACGACGAATTTGTTGTCGGCGCTCGGATAAGCCTCAGCGCTCGCGAACATGTTCATCGGTGCCTTCAATGGCTCTTTGCCCGGCTCGACATTGGTCGAGTACAGGCGCGTAATGTCGTATGAAATTAGCGGATAGAAATACAAATAGGCATCAACGCCGATGGCGTGCATCTGATCGTCGGTGAGCGGCATGGGTTGGGCGTCCGCTGTTTGAAGCGGCGCTAGGAATGTGAGCGACACCACCGTCGCCGTAAAAAATGGCGAGAGGGTCTTGATTGGGTTAATGGCTTCTTTTTTCATCTTTGGAGAGGCAGGTTGCGGCCTTTGGGGATCAGGCCATCGGCGTGAAGGCGAACGTGAGCAAAGTCGTCGAGTTGCAAAGCCTGATCGACGCCGCGGTCAAGAGTTTTGGCCGCCTCGACATCATGGTCAATAACGCTGGCGTCGAGACACGCACTTCTGTGGGCCTTTGAGCCCGAGTGGGGAGTTGGATGGAAGCCATGGACTATTTTAGACGCAACTCTTCATCCTCTCAATGAGATGACCTTACGCCGATAAATTCGATACGACAGAAGAACAATACGAGAAGGTACTCGCCACTAACCTCAAGAGCGCCTTTTTCGGCACCCAACTGGCCGCCAGGCAGATGATCAAGCAGGGCGACGGCGGTCGCATCATAAACATTGCCTCGGTGTACGAGGATTGGCCGATGCCCGGCAATACCGCTTACTGTCTGTCTAAGGACGCCAGGCGCAGTGGCGACTCCCATCAATCTTTCGACCATGAAAGACCCTGCGCTGATGAAGAAGCTCAATTCCGCGATACTGCTGGGGCACATGGCCCAGCCGGAGGAAATCGGCAGCGTGGTCGCCTTCCTCGCCGGTCCGGGTGCCAGCTACGTCACGGCGACGACCATCTTCGCCGATGGCAGCATTGTGCAAAGCAGCCCCAGTCTGTAGTTTTCTTTGCAGAAAGGAATTGAAAGTCATGCCTGATCAGCCTCATGTGGTGATTCTGGGTGCCGGGTTCGGCGGCATCGGCGCGCTTAAAAGACTGGACGATCCCAATATAAAGGTCACGATGATCGACAAGCGCGACTATCACACCTTCCAGCCGCTGCTTTACCAGGTGGCGACTGACGAATTGGCGCCCACGGAAGTCGGTTTTCCCATCCGCGAGCTGCTGCACGGCCGAAAAAACGTTGCCTTCCATCAAGCCGTGGTCAGCAGTGTCGATTTGGGCAGAAAGGAAGTTGTAGCGGAAGGCATTGACCCAGTCCACTACGACTATCTGATTCTGAGCTTGGGGGCGGTGGTGAATTTCTTTCGCACGCCGGGCGCGGACCGACATGCGTTCCCGCTGTACACAATGGACGACGCGATTCGGCTCAAGGAGCACATCCTCACAACTTTTGAAGCAGTTGACAAGAACCCGGCACTTGTTGACAAGGGGGCGCTGACCTTCTGCATAGTCGGCGGTGGCTCAACCGGGGTCGAGGTAGCCGGGGCGCTGTCGGAGCTGTTGCACGTCGAGCTGGCGAAGGACTACCCGAACTTGCCAGTGGACCAGGCGAAAGTGCTGCTTTACGAGCAGTCGCCGCATCTTCTGGCACCTTTCGTACACAAGCTTCGAGTCTATGCCCAAAAAGCGCTGGAGGAACGCGGGGTGGAAGTACATACTAGCATCGGCGTAACCACAATTGGTCCGGATAGCATTGATCTTTCGACTGGAGCTACAGTCAAGACGCGGACGCTGATCTGGGCGGCGGGCCTCCAGGCCAATCCGATCGTCAGCTCATTGGGTGTGGAACTGGGGCATGGCGGGCGCATTCCGGTTGGTCCTGACCTACAAGTAAAGGATCATCCCGGTGTCTTCGCCATCGGAGACATCGCTGCTATGACCGACGACAACACTGGCAGAGTGCTGCCTGGGCTCGGTGCTACCGCTCTGCAAGCCGGCCATCACGTCGGCGAGACTATCAAGCGTCTGTTGCACGGAAAACCAAGCGAACCGTTCAAGTATTTGGACAAGGGGTTCATGGCGCAAGTGGGCCGCGGTGCCGCCGTGGTCGAGTTACCCACCGGTGGCACTATGACGGGGACTCCAGCTTGGTTGGCGTGGTTGGGCGTCCACCTGTGCCTGCTCAACGGCGCCGAAGAGAAGAGCGCGACCTTTGTGGATTGGGGATGGAACGTCCTCGCACGGAAACGCGGCAAACGCGTCATCTTGAGCGATGAGGATGCCGAGACAGCCCCGGGGGTTCACGTCTGAGCAAGCGGCGCGGCAGTCATACCAGAACGCAGGAACGAACAGATATGAGCACCGAAATCCTTTCCCGAATCCAGTTCGCCCTGACTGTGTCGTTTCACTTTCTGTTTCCACCGATGAGCATCGGACTGGGACTGATGCTTGTCGTCATACAGGGCCTCCGGTTGTGGACGGGCAAACAGCTCTACGTCGATATGGCACGTTTCTGGACGCGAGTCTTCGGGCTCATCTTCGGCATCGGCGTGGCCACGGGCATCCCGATGGAGTTTCAGTTCGGGACCAACTGGGCGCGCTACGCCCGCTTCGTCGGCGATATCTTTGGCAGCCCGCTGGCGATTGAAGGCATCTATGCCTTTTTCCTCGAGTCGGGGTTTCTGGCGCTGCTGCTCTTCGGCTGGCACAAGATCGGACCGCGAATGCACTTCTTCTCGACCTGCATGGTCGCGCTGGGCACGCTTTTCAGCGCTATCTGGATTCTGGTGGCAAACTCGTGGATGCAAACGCCCGGCGGCTATCATCTCGTCCGTGAAGTAAAGGTGGTCGCCGAAGGCAAGCAATACCCAATGAATGCTGACCTCAGCGGCCAGCCGTTCACGATCAAGGAAGTACCCCTGCCAGCGGATTACGTAGTGACGCCGGAGGACGTGCCCCACGTCCGCGCCGTGATTGACGACTTCCGTGCGGTGATATTGAACCGGTCCACGCTGGACCGGTTGTGTCACACCGTTCTGGCATGCTGGATTAGCGGGAGCTTCCTGGTGGTCGCCGTCAGCAGCTGGTGGCTACTCCGGGGACGACACATGGACCTGGCGCGGGGTTCGCTCAAAATCGGCGTGGCCGTCGCTACACTTGCCTGCTTGCTTCAGATGGTCGCCGCCGACTCGACAGCTCGGGGCGTGTCGCGGGATCAACCGACCAAGTTGGCAGCGATGGAAGGGTTGGGTGCATCGCGAAAGGAAGCCCCCATGGGCGTGGTGGGAGTGGTTCGCTGGAAGCGCGACGCCGGGGGTCAAATTGTCGGCGTCGAGGAGAACGCCATCCGCATTCCGAGCCTGCTCAGCATCCTGGTCTCCGGCGACTTTCTGCACCCGGTGGAGGCCAGCGAGACAGAAGTGAAAGGTCTCGCGGAGTTGCCTCCGGACGGGTTCCTCCTCCGCCGCTACCCAGGTGCCAGCGCCGAGGAACTGGCAAAAGTTCGGCCGCAATACTGGCCGAACGTGCCCGTCTTGTTCCAGACCTATCACCTCATGATCTCCCTTGGCGTGGCACTGGTCGGGATCGCCCTACTGGCATGCGTGCTGTGGTGGACCGGGAAACTTTGGGACACGAGGTTGAGATTTGTCCGTGCCTTCCTCTGGCTGCTTGTGCTCACGCCAGTGCTGGCGGAGATCGCCGTCCAGGCAGGGTGGTTCACTACGGAGATGGGACGGCAGCCCTGGGTTGTCTACCAGGTCCTCAAGACCAGCGATGCTGCGTCCCTGGTCGTCAAGCCACCGCAGGCTCTTAGTTCGATCATTCTGTTTTCCATGGTCTACCTTCTGCTGACGGTGCTTTTCTTCAGGTTATTTATCCGGATGGTCCGGAAGGGTCCGACTACTGAGGCCGGGGGGAGGGATCTTCCGGAGACATGGCAACCACTTTCGCTCAAGTCCGGTCGTCAAACGGGGGGCTAGGCGCCATGGATCTGAACACGTTCTGGTTTCTGCTTGTGGGTATCCTTCTAACGGGCTACGCGGTGCTTGACGGCTTCGACTTGGGCACGGGGCCGCTGCTTCTCTGTGCGAGGTCGGATCAAGAGCGCCGAATCTTCCTCAACGCCATCGGGCCGGTCTGGAACGGTAACGAGGTGTGGTTGGTGACGGGCGTCGGTGCGCTATTCGCGGCCTTCCCCCAGGTTTACGCCACAGTCTTTTCCGGTTTCTACGACGTGTTTATGTTGCTGCTCGCAGCGTTGATTTTCCGGGCGGTCGCCATCGAATTTCGCAGCCAGCGACCGGGTAAGCGCTGGCGGACGACGTGGGATCTGGCCTTCGCGATCAGCAGTGGGCTGTCTGCCTTCCTCCTCGGTGTGGCGTTCGGAAACATTGTGTGGGGTATCCCGCTCGACTCAGCCCGCGAGTTCCAGGGCAACTTGCTCACGCTACTTCAACCCTATGCGCTCTTGACCGGCTTCACGGCTGTGGTGTTGTTCATCATGCACGCCAACGTCTATCTTGTCCTGAAGACCGACGGACCGCTCCAGGAGAAGCTCATGAACTGGACGAGGTTGACGGTTACCGGCTATCTCGCGTGCTTCGTGGCGATGAACGCTATGACGCTTCTCGGCTGCCCTCACATCGTAGGGGCTTTCCGCCAGCGCCCCTTGATCCTCGGCCCCCTCTTCCTCGCAGCGCTATTGGTGACTTTCAACGTCCTGCGCGAGATCCAAAAAAAACGCCCCGGGCGCGCTTTCGCGAGCTCCTGCGCGGCGCTCGTGCTGCATTTCCTTCTGTTCGGCGCCGCCGTCTATCCGAACCTGGTGTACTCGACCCCGAACCATGCCTACGACCTGAACATATACAACGGTGCCTCGACGCAAAAGACGCTCGGGTTCATGTTTGTCGTGGCGATCATCGGAGTACCGATCGTGCTGATCTACACGATCACGGTGTACTACATCTTCCGCGGCAAGGTGGTGCTCACCGACGAGTCCTACTAATTTACCCTGACTGAACGAGCCATTCTGCGCAGGGCAAGACGGTTGACCAGGTGATTGTCAGTGTGCCGATCGAGTCATTCAGTCAGGCCAACGAGGCTCAGTTCTACGTGAGCATGTCGCGAGCTCGCGAGGCCATGCACTTGATCACTGACAGTAAAGCGGCCCTGAGGGAAACTGTGACCAGGCCAAGCAGCCGGCTGTCGCCAATGGAGCTCATCTTGAGCCCCGCTGGCGCGGAGCAGACGCAAGGCGCGAGCGCATACTTGCGACAGCGCGAGGCTCGGCGCACGCAAGAACAGGAGATGGAACGATGAACCTGAATCCATCCCTCACTTCAAAAGAACAGTATGGCCCGAAATCGGAGGCATGGCAGGAACAACAGTCGCCGCCGATTGTCCGCTTCTGGTGCGACGACGGGACTTGCTGGGCGATTCCATTTTTCCAGGTAGGGTTCATGCACAGTGTGCAGCTCGTTATTGCGAAACTTCTTTCCGTGGCTCTGGAAATTCTTCGTGATGCGCACCTAGTCGCCCCGCGGCCAGCGAGATCGTTTCGGCCCTAAAGACGCTAAATTTGCCGGACTGTGAGACAGCCAACGCTTTGCGCCAGTACGTGTGTGGCATCACGCACCGTCGCATTGATCACTTTAGTGTGAAACGGCGCATACTGGTCTGAGACATGAGTATAGAAGAGCACTCCGGGCTCCGTCCCATAACGAAGATTAACCTGCCCCGATTGCTCACCACGACCGCCTGCCCGGAACCGTTGCCCATCTGAAGAAGAAGTTGTGCCTTCGCCCCAATAGACTGTGAAGGGTTGGCGGCGGTAATAGTTCACAATGCGAGCAAGCGCTTTGCTGTATGTCTCATCGCGGATGTGCCAAGCCAAGAGCCACGACAATTGCGCGATTGAGGTTCCTCTACCAAATTGCTTATCCTCGGCACCTGTGGGTACTTGGGCCGGAGGTTTGCCAACGTAACGCTGGTTCTCAAATCGAATATCCTCATTGCGCCCCGCCATATATTGGTTTAAAAACTGCTAAAATAGCGTTGGGGTGTCGGAGTCGTTAGTTTGGGGTGGTTTGGTTCAAGAGGCCCCAGGTTGGTCACATCCCGGCGCATAGCGCTCTGGTTGTTCAGTTCCGTAGAGGAATTATGACTCGACGCCGCTAATTTGGAGTCCCCCCATGTCCAATCGTCCAGTGCGAGATTCCAATCCCGTGGATGCGCCCCCATCATCCGGCATGCGTCGGATTGCCGGCGGCACGTTCCGGATGGGCGCCGACAATGCATACCCTGAGGAAGCGCCCGCGCATAGAGTGGCGGTGAGCGGCTTCTGGATCGACGAGTACCTCGTGACCAATGCCGCCTTCGCCGCTTTCGTTACGGCAACCGGATACCGTACCGTCGCCGAACGCCCGCTCGATCCAGCCGCCTATCCTGGTGCCGATCCAAGCTTACTCACCCCCGGCAGTTCGGTGTTCTTCATGCCCACTGGCCCCGCGAACCTAGGCGACATTCGCAGCCGTTGGGCCTATGTGCCGGGCGCCTACTGGCGCCATCCGGAAGGCCCCGGCAGCACGATTGACGGACGCGAGCATCACCCAGTGGTGCACGTAGCATTCGAGGATGCCGAAGCCTACGCTGGTTGGGCGGGCAAGGCGCTGCCCACCGAGGCGGAATGGGAATTTGCCGCCCGTGGCGGACTGGACGGCGCCATCTTTTCCTGGGGAAACGAATTCAACCCCGCCGACCACTACATGGCGAACACCTGGCAGGGCACCTTTCCGTACCGCGACGAGGGCCTGGACGGTTTTTTTGGCCGCTCGCCCGTCGGATCGTTCCCGCCCAATGGCTACGGTTTATACGACATGATCGGCAATGTCTGGGAATGGACCACCGACTGGTATTCCGACCACTATCCGCCGGAAGCCGAGGGGCTGTGCTGCGTGCCGCGCAATCCGCAAGGTGTCCCGCGGCCCCTCAGTTACGACCCGACGCAGCCCGAGATCCGGATCCCGCGCAAGGTGATCAAGGGCGGCTCCTATCTCTGCGCGCCGAACTACTGCCGGCGCTACCGCCCGGCCGCGCGGCATCCCCAGATGGTCGACACCGGCACCTGCCACATCGGATTTCGCTGCGTGATACGTCCAGAGTCAACCTAAACCAAAGAGGAGACGCGAAAGAAACAACATGAAGAAGATGAACCGACGGCAACTGTTCCTTTCGTCGGCCAAAGCCGTACTGGCAACGATGTTTGGCGGCTCGTGGTTGTTCAAAGGGGCCAAGGCGCAGGCGTCTGACGCGACGGCGGGCGCGGCACCAGCCGCAGCACCGAAGGCCAGCGCTAGCGGATCGCCCTTCGGCACCCGTACCGTCCCCGGCAACTCGCTGCCGGCGCCCGAGCTGCCATTCGGCGGGATTGCCAATCTCAACGCTGCACAATCCACGCCCTGGTGGCCGCGGATCACCGTGCCCCCGAAGGGTGCGCCGAACATCCTGCTGATTATGACCGACGACGTGGGCTTCGGTGCTCCTTCCGCCTTCGGCGGGGTGATCCCAACGCCGGCGCTGGAACGAATCGCAAAAATGGGGCTGACCTACACGCGGTTCCACACGACGGCACTCTGCTCGCCGACCCGCGCCGCCCTCCTTACCGGCCGCAACCATCACTCAGTGGCGACCGGCGTTGTTGTCGATCAGGCGACAGGCTACCCGGGATACAACAGCGTGATCCCGCGAGAGGCCACCGCGATCGGCGAGATCCTGCGGCAGCACGGCTACGACACGTCGTGGTACGGCAAGGATCACAACGTGCCGCAGTGGGAGGCGAGCCAAGCCGGCCCCTTCCACAACTGGCCGACCGGGCCGGTAAAGGGTTTCGATTACTATTTTGGGTTCATCGGCGACGACACTACGCAATGGCAGCCGAACAATCTGTTTCGCAACACCACGCCGATCGAACCATATCTCGGCAATTCCGGCTGGAACCTGATCACGGCGATGGCCGATGAGGCGATCGGGCGCATCAAAATGCTGAACGAGGTTCAGCCCGACAGGCCTTTCATGATCTATTATGTGCCCGGTGGTACTCATGCGCCGCACCATCCGACACCGGAATGGATCAAGCGGATCAGTGACATGCACTTGTTCGACCAGGGTTGGAACGCCCTGCGCGAGCAAATCTACGCCAATCAGAAGCGGCTGGGCATCATCCCGCACGACGCCAAACTGACTGAATGGCCAGACAGTCTCAAGACCTGGGATACGCTTACGGATGAAGAGAAGAAGCTCTTCATTCGACAGGCTGATGTCTATGCCGCCTACCTGGCTTACACGGATCACGAGATCGATCGCGTGATCCAGGCGGTTGAGGACGCGGGAAAGCTCGACAATACGCTGATTATCTACATCAGTGGCGACAACGGTGCGAGCCCCGAAGGTACCGTGAATGGGGAGTACAGCGAGTTTGCGCCGCTGGCTGGGGTACTCCCGACGGTAGCCGAGAACATGGCCTTCTACGACCTCTGGGGCACGGACCAGACCTATCCGCATTATGCGGTGGGCTGGGCCTGGGCCTTCGATGCCCCCTACCAATGGACCAAGGAGGTCGCCTCCCATTTCGGTGGTACCCGCAACGGCATGGTCATGTGCTGGCCGGCGCGCATCAAGGACGCGGGCGGCATGCGCCACCAGTTCCACCACTGCATCGATATCGTGCCGACGATCCTGGAGGCCGCCGGTCTGGTTCAGCCGGAGATGGTCAACGGCATCGCCCAGAAGCCGATCGAGGGCACCAGCATGGTGTACACCTGGGATAACGCGAACGCGCCGGGCCAGCGGACAACCCAGTATTTCGAAATGTTCGGCACACGCGCGATCTACCAGGACGGCTGGATCGCCTCGGCGCCACCGGTGGCTCCGCCATGGGCACTCGGGCTGGGAAAACTGCCTACGGACGTCATGAACGACTTCCCCTGGCAGTTGTATAACCTCGATGTGGACTGGACGCAGGCCGACGACCTCTCGACCCAAATGCCGGACAGGCTGCGTGACCTGAAGGAGGTGTTCACCCTCGAGGCGGCGAAATATAACGTATTCCCGCTCGACGACAGCACCCTCACCCGGTTCATCTCGCGGAAGCCGAGCTATACCCTTGGTCGAACCCTGTTCACCTATTCGGGCGAGCTGACCAACGTGCCGTTTCCGGGTGTCGCGGGCGCGCCGAATCTGCTCAACCGCTCGTACACGATCACTGCGGAGATCACAATTCCGGAAGGCGGCGCCGAGGGCATGCTGGTCACCGACGGCGGCCGGTATGGCGGTTACGGCTTCTACCTGCTGAAGGGCGCGCCAGTCTTTACCTGGAACCTCGTGCAACTGGCGCGCGTGAAGTGGCGGGGCCAGCCGGCGCTGTTGCCCGGCAAGCACGTGCTGGAGTTCGACTGGGAGTATGACGGCCCGGGTCTCGGTAAAGGTGGCACCGGAACCCTGAAGCTGAACGGCAAAATTGTCGACAGCCATCCTATGCCGCACAGCTTCGCTTTCGGCCTCCCCTGGGTCGATACATTTGATGTCGGCATCGACACTGGCACCCCGGTGGACGACAGCGACTATCAAGTTCCGTTCCGGTTTACGGGCAAGATTGACAAGCTGACGGTGGAGCTCGGACCAGAGGAGCTGTCGACTGCGGACAGGGCCATGATCCACAAGACGTTCCGCGACAAGCAGTAGCGCCGTCGCACGCGGGCGGGGTCCGTCGCTGAGATCCTGCATATGAAGGACGTCAACGGTTCTGGCGCCCGCGCTGGACAGCCGTAGCTTGGGAGCATTGGACTAAACATTGACTTCTTCGTACATCTTTCATTTGTGCCGGCGCCGTATCTTTCGGGCCACCTCTCGAAGTTTGAGCCAATTGTCCAGGCTGGGTGTCGATTGCAGTTAAATCGTAGACTGAATCACTTTCGGGCCAGATTTTTGCAATTAACTCTCAAAAAGCTGGAGGCTGCGAATCGCGCCGCTCAGGACGCGGTCTAGTTAACGCCTTAGCCCACAGAACAAGTCCAACAAACAGAGTGACGGCCGATGCGGATATTTCCCCCCTAGATTTGTGTCGTCATTCATTTGATAAACTTATCTCGTTCCCTAAAAACCTCATGCATAGCAAAAGTTTATACGGTGCCTTTTCTTGTGTGACAATCAAGTCGCGAAGCGCCGGACTGGAGACGCCCTGAGCAGAGTGCTGCGCTGTCCTGCGCCTACTAATCAAAAATTTGGACGCGGTGAACCCATTGGGATTGGTCCAACGCATACCAATCAGGTGCACGCCTGGGCTGTGGGTTCGTACTCCTTACCTGTGCAGTACCCGGGCAGCGCCGTTACTCGTTCCGAGCGCGAGCCGCATTCTGGATGAGGAATGGGCTTTAAACCTTCAGGCATAATTTAGAGCTAGCAAAACAGACAAGGCAAACAGAAATGAAATAACAAAGATATGAGCACGTTAGTCGTTGTTAATTATAATGACCCCTTTAAAGCGGAAGAAGTTCGCCTTAACCTCCGGAAGCTGCAAAGAGAAAAGCTGTTGGACGTCGAAGACGCGGTAGTCGCCGTCAAGGACCAGAAGGGAAAGGTTAAATTACACCAAGCTGTTAATCTAACCGAGCCGAACGCATTCAGCGGTGGCTTTTGGGGAACGCTTATTGGACTAATCTTTTTGAGCCCCGTGCTAGGTTTCGCGATCGGCGTCTCAGTGGGCGCGGCTTCCGACGCACTCACCGAAGTCGGAATCGACGATCATTTCATGAAGGAACTGGCGGCCACGATGACTCCCGGGAGTTCAACCTTATTCGTGCTGGTAAGAAAAGTTACGCCTGACGAGTTGCTCGAAGAATTGAAGGGCACGGGCGGACGGGTCTTGAAGACATCCCTCACCCACGAGGACGCAGCTAAACTACAGGCCGCCTTGAGTGGAGCAAGATAATGTGAACGAGTACCTGACGAAAGCGCCTTGCAGCTGAATGCGCCCTCGTTTCAAACATCCCGCAAGAAGAAGCTGGCCCCAAAAAACACAATTATAAGCAGATCGCCGATGTGCTCGGCATTACCGAGCGCACGATCAAAGCGCATCATGCCCAGCTGATGCAAAAAATGGGGGTGCAATCGGCAGTCCAGTTGGGGCGGGCTGTCGCGTGGCTTGGCGAGTTCTTTCAGGCTGCACCCGCGCTCGATATGGCGCAAGGGCAGAGCAAATGAGGCTGAAACGTTTTGATTAAAATCCAAAAAGTACTCAAATTAGAGCCAAAAGGGCGCGATGGTTCAGATGTGCTCTGGGAAACGGGCAAAGCCGCGTTCCTACATAAAATGCATGCTTCCAAAGAGGCTCTGCAACGCGGCCGATGCCACCAGAGAGAATGATGCGGCTAAGCAGGCTGAGGCCGAACAAAGAAGAGCCTGGCACGAACAAAATGAAAAGGGCTGGAGGCTACTGGGAAAAATCATCAAAAGCGGAAATTCCGATAAAAACGGCAACGGTGACGAAGGCCAAGGAAACGGCAAAAAGAGGAA
>Ga0213877_10000064_pt1 | contig 12639 bp, 10 predicted proteins | sample VelepicoBEBS_R01_FD_160112 | JGI IMG/M metagenome (GOLD analysis project Ga0213877, IMG submission 160112) | Vellozia epidendroides bulk soil microbial communities from rupestrian grasslands, the National Park of Serra do Cipo, Brazil - BS_R01 | ecosystem: Environmental > Terrestrial > Soil >...
GAATCGTCGCGAATTTTGCGCGTCTTGGGAACTCCCTGCCTTCTTCATCAGCCGCGCTACAACATGTTTGATCGCCGCATCGAGGCCGGCTTGCTTGACGTACTCAAAGAGGAAGGCATAGGATGCGTCGTTTATTCGCCGCTGGCGCAGGGACTTCTAACGGAACGGTATCTGGATGGGATCCCGGTCGATTCGCGGGCAGGTAAAGCCGGCCGATTCCTGAAACCGGAGAACGTCCATGAAGAAGTGGTTGCACGCGCCCGGCTGTTGGCCGGGCTAGCGCGGCAGCGCGGGCAGAGCTTGGCGCAATTGGCCGTGACCTGGATCTTACGCCAGCCACAGATTACATCTGTGCTGGTCGGCGCAAGCCGCCCGACGCAGGTTGAGGAACTGCACGCCGCTCTTTCTTTTCCGGCGCTCACGGATACCGAACTGGCAGAAATCGAGAAGTGTCTGCGGTAAGTCGCTATCTAGCCCGCAATACGCGCGTCGCTGCAACTTTCGCGTCATTTTTGCGGGCTAGCTGCACTAGTTCGGCTGCAGACTGCTGGTTGCGTTCCTGATGGCAATGCCAGTATGCGGATACAGCCAGTAATCGGGATCATCGAGAGGGACTTGATCTGTAAGAATTACACCAGTTCCCCCCATACAAGCAGCCTGCGTTTGCATACTGCGATAGTTGCTTGCGGGAACTGTATAGCGGCCGCCGGGCACGGCAACGGTTCCGAGTTCGAAATAGTTATGCGACGGCGGTGTCGCATAAATGACGATCTTATCAGGGGGAATCTCCGGCAGCCACGGCCAATTTCTGCACCAGCTGCTACAGCCGGCCAAAATGAGAATTATGCTAGCGGAGCAGATTGTGAATATTCTGAACACAGCAGATCCCTTACACGAATTCATCCCGTCTTTAAGAGAGAAACGCATTGGTAACTGATCGAACGTTTGCCAAGTTCCCCCTTGGCGCGCTCGGAGATAATTCCGTTGGTCCAGATCTCGATGCCAATTATGCCCTGGCCACTTTCTACGAGACCGGTTAACGCCGCAACCCGCTGAGAAACCGCCTCGGTCCAGATGCCGTAATCGAATGAGACAGGGACAAGCAGTACGCCATTACTGTCCACTGCGCAGAGAAGTCCGTCTTCGACACGAAACGACTTTAGCGGTGCAGCGCGTCCAGAACAGAGCGCAAGCAGCTGGGCCACATGCTGGAAGTAGGTTGCATCCTGATCGGTCAATGCCCCGTTCGCCGTCTTAAGAAAGAGATCGGGATTGACCTGGACCTTTTCCAGAGCCGCGGTAATGACCGTCTCCTGCCGCGGTGAATACCATGGGTGATTGAGAAACTGGCGAGTTAGATCGCTGCTTGCGCCCAATGCGGATAACTTCTGTTCGTTCCATTTCCGCAAATCGTCGGGCGAGGAATTGTTGATCAAACTTTGCACGGTTTGGTCCACGCCAACGACTGTGAGGCCCATCCCGACCGGGCCTCCGATCGGCATGGTGCCAATATTGAGGGCCAATCCGCCGCCGGCCATTGCCGATGCGACTCGGTCAAGTTCCTGTTGCAGAACCTGATTACGAGAATAAACATCCACACCAAGGCGTGCCGCCAGTTCCCGCTTTGCTTTTTCGACGCCGAGCACCCCTTTAATTGCTTCGCCGGTGGATGCTTGCGCTCCGGTATCCTCTTCATTCTGGCTGAGAAACCCTTTCACTTTTCCAAAAAAACGTGCTGCTCCTTGTGGAACCCTTTTTACGGCAGCTATTGGGTCGCGCACGATTTCTTTCGCACTATCGTATTTCTCCTGAGCAGATTGGTTCAGGCCGCGAGTAAAGGCCTGCGTCGAACTGATACGGCGCAACTGATCGATCGCCCGCAGCTCCTGAAGAAATTGCAGAGCCGCTTCCGTTCCCGTGACTTCATATTCTTCGGTATGTGATCTGATTCTGTAGGTATTCTGCAGGCCATTATTTTGTGCGACTTTCTCCACGTACAAAAGTCTGCCGGCAAAGGCCGACTTAGGAAGAAAAATGTCCGCAGCAACAGGCCCCGGGACTTCGAAGTCTGACGAGGCAGGGCGAACGGTTTGTGCGGCAGTTGGGGACGGCATCTCGTTCTGGGCCTGGAGTCCGCAAATCGCCCAGACCGTCAGCGCGGTAAGGCTTGCGTTTCGGAGGAATGTCTTCTTGGCAAAGATCATCGATTCAGGATATCGATACAGGATGTATCTGATTCTTTTTCAGGGACATACGCATTGCTGATCGGCTTTGTACCAACATTTCTCCATACATGTCCACCGACGTCCGCAGAGTCCCATCTACTTCCACCTATGTCCAGCCAGGATTGCAATTTTGACTCCCATGTCAAAGGCACTTTTGACCATCCAGCCGTCCACTAGCTCATATTGCTAAAGCTAGAAATCCCACGGTCAAGATTCTTGGTTTGAAACAGAGACGATCAGTTTTCATATTTTTCTTTCAGAAGGCGACCCTCACCCTCATTTGGAAAACATCGACGTCCTGTCTCAGATAACCGCGCCACTGTTCTAATCAGAACTCAAATTAACCGGAGATCGTGTCGCGCGGCTCACCGTATGTTGGCGGCCTTCACTTCTTGTTTGTTCGCAGTCGGACTCGACTCTCCGTGGGCGAGCCGATCTAGAGAAGGTGGCGTAGTGCGAGGAATTCTGCGAAGGCTAGGGATTTTGCAAAGCCTTCGCCCGCGGTTTGCGGCAGACTAGATCCTGAAGAGTTGCTGCACAACACGCTATAGGTCCTTTGTTCTCCTATTCGGCAGCATGGTGGCTATGTGGCCACTTCCTGATGCTAATTCGCCCTTCTTATCGGATCATTTTAATACTGGAGTCAGGAGGAGAGCGTGTGTTCCGACCCCGTTGAGCGTCCCATAGCCAGTAATCTGACCAGCGCTATTGATACTGGTGGCCATATCCACTATCCAACCTGAGCTAGGCTCCAGAAGGTTATTGAGATCTTGCATTTGGCCGTTGCTATAGAGGAAGGCATGATAATCTCCTGTGCTGCCGTTGAGATAAGATCCGCCAACGATCTGGCCGCTGTCATTAATGCTGTTGGCTACGCTGTAGTTACCGCCGAGGTTGCCAAGATCGATCATTTGACCACGGCTATAGAGGAAGGCATGATAAGGTAAGTTAATGTCATTGCTAGAAGACCAACCAACGATCTGCCCGGAATTGTTAATGCCCTCAGCTACGCTCAAGCCACCGGCATAAGTGCCAAGAGTGCCAAGATCGATCATTTGACCACCGCTGTAGAGGAAGGCATGATAAGGTGCGTTAAATGGGTTTTTGCTGACATCAGACCAGCCAACGACCTGGCCGCGATCATTAATGCTCACAGCTCCGCTATTGATACCGCCGAGGTTACCAAGATCGATCACTTGACCTTCGCTACAGAGGAAGGCGTGTTGCTCGAAGGAAGGTAGATTGTCATAAATAAAGAAACTTCCAATGACCTGCCCGCGATTGTTAATGCCGGTAGCGTGATTGGAATCACCACCAATGCCTGGATCCTGCATTTGACCTCGGCTGTAAAGAAAGGCATGTTCTGGAGATGGATTACCTGTGAGTGGATTAGGTGTGGCATTGCTGCTATAAGACCCACCTACGACCTGCCCGCGATTGTTAATGCCCGAAGCAGAAGCGCCGAAGTTGGCAGGATCGTTCGCTGGACCGAGGTTGCCAAGATCGCTCACTTGGCCATTCCTATAGAGGAAGGCGTGATAAACTTCATTGTCATCCAGGTACCAGCCTACGACTTGTCCGGAATTATTAATGCTCACAGCTACCGAGGGGTTGGGAAGGCCAAGATCCGTGACAGTGTATTTCGTCTGTCCATTAGCTGCTGAAACCAGCAATAGGCACAGAAATCCCACGATCAAGGTTCTTGGGTTGTAAAAACAGGAGCGATCTAAAGTTTTCATATTTTCCCTCCAGAAAGCGACGCTTTACACTTACTGGGAGAACATCGACATCCTGTTGGTGGCCTTTACTCCTTTTTTGCTCGTAGTCGGACTCGACAAGTTCTGGAGAGACTCTTCATCTGCTTCCTTGCCAACAATGCGACGTAGTACTGGATAATACCGCTCGGTGAAATGGTGTGGCGTACATAATCAAAACACCTTCTGGATGAAGATTTCACTCAGACTGATGCCAACCAGGTCGCGAATGCGAACTCGAAGAACAATCAAAACGCCGGAAAGGATGCCCTTCACAGCGTGGCAGTCTCAGATCTGAACTTCGATATTCGATCGGAGATTTTCTTGTGCGTATCCCAATCCGCCGCGGCGGAACAGAGAATAGACCAGGCCTTGAGGCCGGGAAGACTTAGGGAAAGAAAATCGCCCTGAAAGCACTTCCAGCCCGCCACGTGGTTCCCAGGCCCAAATGCTTTCGGGCCTGGGCTATTCCGTGTTCGCCCTTCGGGCGACGGCGAAACGTCCAAATTCCAGAGAGGAACTCCCGGTAGGGCGGAGAGTTCCGCAGTCGTTATTTCGGGCCATCAAAAATGAGCTGATCGCTCGTATCGGCAGGAATCAACTTTCCGTTCGACCGATAGAAAACCTTGTAGATCGTTCCCGCAAAAGTTCCCAGCGGTCTGGAAGTGTACCCTTCGTCTACGCCTTCGAATGAGTTTAATCCGGTTTCGTCAACTCGAATGTCTTCGTAAATACTGCTCATAGTAGGTTTATTTACTTCTTAATTGTTTGATTCCGCTATAATTCGGACAGTTATATGGTTTATCTTACAATAAATCCCCAGCGAGGCTATGGTCCGGAAGTACCAATTTCTATAGCTCAACAGGGCTAGCCTGGATCGTTTGTGGGTCGGCGGCTGCGGGACGTAGGCGAAGCGTCCTCGCTTTGCCCTTGGGGGAAGCAAAGCGAGGACGCTTCGCGCACACCGCCTTGCCGCGGCGGATGAGCGATCCAGACTTAGACAACAAAAATCTCGGGCAGGGAGAATTCTGTTGCTCTCTTTTTTTTGCGAGCTCGATTTGCCTGGATAAGAATCGGCTCATACTGTTATAGGTTTGTGGGTCCATCTATGGGGTCTTCCTCTGAATCAACTGAGAAACAGATCCGGGTACTCATCGCCGACGACCATCCGATCGTTCGTGAGGGCCTGGTGGCGGTGCTTGGACTGGAGAGCGATCTGGAGGTGATCGGTCAAGCTCACGATGGAGAGGAAGCATGCCGGCTTTACATGCAGCTCAGACCCGATGTCCTTGTTCTGGACCTGCGGATGCCTAAGAAGGACGGAGTGGAGGTCGTGACCGAATTGATGTCACAAAGGCCCCGGCCACGGATCATCGTGCTGACGAACTCCGCCAAAGCGGAGGATCTACGCCGGGCGCTAACAGCAGGAGCAAAAGGCTATCTCTTGAAGGGAGCCGAGCCCGACGAGGTCTGTAATACGATTCGTGAGGTGTATGCCGGAAGATCCTCCCTGTCACGTGATGTGGCGGCAAAACTTGCGGATTCAATGACGCAGCCGGCTCTTTCGCAGCGCGAACTTCAAATTCTGAAGCAAATGGCTCTCGGCAAGAGTAATAAGGAGATCGGCCAGGTACTTTATATCAGTGAGTACACCGTCAAAAACCATGTGAAATCTATTTTAAGGAAACTGAATGCGATCGGTCGCACTGAGGCAATTGCGATAGCTTCCGAACGCGGACTTGTTAATATCGGCTAGCGAAGCCGCGCCTCAGACCAGCGAGAAAGGCAAAACCATCGCGGAGCTAACGCATAAACGCCGGAATAAAACTTGACTTGTCTGCAACACGCTTTGCCTTTCAAGGATCCTAGTTGAGGTGTTTAGGAAGCTTAGGAGCGCAAAAACGGGGAAATGGAGACCGCTGTTTGAATGACGCAACCGGACAGCAACGGAGCGGAACCCGGAGACGAGGCCCGAAGCACTGAACAAGAGCTTGCCAGGCTAAACCGAATCCTTCAGACGCTCTACCAATGTAACCACGCGCTCGTTCACGCGACCAATGAGAATGAGCTGTTTCAGTCCGTTTGTCAGACTCTTGTGGAGGTCGGAGGATTGCGTCTGGCATGGGTTGGACGATGTGAGAACGATGCCGAAAAGACGGTACTTCCTGTGGCGAGGGCCGGGTCCGGAGCTGATTACGTTGAGAACGCGCGGATTTCATGGAGCGAGGAGACGGATCGGGGTCGCGGGCCCACTGGCATTGCTCTGCGAACGGGCAAACCTTACTGGGTCAAAGACACTCGAACTGATCCCTGTTTCGCTCCCTGGCGATCTGCTGCGGTTTCGCATGGATATGCTTCCTGCGTGACTCTTCCCTTGATCGCTGATGGCAAACGGCTTGGGAATCTCAGTCTTTATGCGGGTGAGCCAAATGCTTTTAACGAACGCACCATCAAACAGTACACAGAGTTGGCAGACAACCTCGCCTACGGCGTGGCCGCGCTGCGCACTCGGGAAGAGCGTCGGGCGCAAGCCGCCAGGCTGGCGCGCTCGAACGAGTTACTGAGGCGCAGCCTGGACGCACTGGCACGCGACCAGCGCCTCCAGAGTTTCGTTGATCAGGTTTTGATGGTGCTGACCGAGCAACTAGGCGGCCATTCATCGACCCTCTGGCTGATTGATGTTGAAGAACGAAAAGGGTATCTGCATTCGGTTTTCGAAGATGGCCGTGTTATCAGCGGCGAGGAATCGGACCACCCGAATGCACGTAAACCTCGTGAGTGGGCGAGTGACGATGCCAGTTGGGTCGCCCTTCAGATGAATCGGCCATTTTTTATCTCTGATCCGGTTCATGATCCGGAGCTGGAGTATACTCCCGCGCAGCAAGCTCGCCTCACGGCGCTCGACATCAGGGCGCTCCTGCTAATTCCTCTCGTATTCAGCGACAAGCTGATCGGTGTGCTGTCTGCACGGATTGCTGGAAACCGTCAAATTGATGCAGCAGATCTGGAATTCGCGCAATCACTGGCGCAGCAGGCCACTTTAGCGCTCGAGATGGCCCGGCTGGCTGAGCGCGCCAAACAAACCGCCCTTGCGATTGAACGGGAAAACGCCGCCCGTGAACGCGCGGCCGAATTGGCAAAGACAAATGAGGCGCTGCGTGGTTGTCTCGATTCGCTGGCGTCGGTCCCGGACTTGGACGAGTTTCTCGGGCAGGTTATGGCCGCCATGACCCGGCAACTGGGCGCGGCATCATCCGTTCTGCGATTGCGGAACTTCGAGCGCAATGTCTTGACATTAGATCTCGTCTTCCAAGAGGGGCGCGTAATGACACCTGCGGAAGCGAAATATCCAGAGAGATTACGGACCATTCCGCTCGACGAACGCCAGCTCAATTTGCTGAAACAACCGGCCGCCGTCGTTCACTTGCTTGACGATATTTCTACGGTGCCTGAAGAGTTCCGGTCATACCTGCTTGGCCTCGGCGTAAAAACATCGCTGGTGATTCCATTGTTGTTAGCCAGACAGTTAGTCGGCAGGTTAACATTTCGATTCACCGAAGATAGGGAATTTCGACCTGAGGAATTTGAGATTGCGCGAGCGCTTGCCAGCCAGGCGAGCCTTGCCATCCAATTGACGCGTCTGGCAAATGTCGCCAGGCAATCAGCCGTACTAGCCGAGCGAAACAAATTGGCCGGTGAAATTCACGATTCGCTTGCTCAATTGTTCACGGGGATCTCGATGCAATTAGGCGCCGCCAAAAAAGTAATCATCCGGGGAACCGAGACCGGTCTGAACTATGTAGAGCGAGGAATTGAGCTGGCGCAATTCGGTCTGGCAGAGGCACGCCGCACGGCGTTCAGCCTGCAACCCTCTCTCATTGAAGAGTCAGGATTGGTTGGCGCACTGCAAAAGATGGTCGAACGCTCCAATATACCGGGCAGATTGCAGTGTAATTTTCATTCGAACGCCGTTCCAGAGGAGAACTTGTCGCCATCGGCCCGGCAAAATCTCCTGCGAATTGCTCAAGAAGCGATGAGCAACGCGGTGCGGCATGCGAAGCCGACGCTGATAAACGTCAGTCTTATTTGCGATTCGTCGGCCATCGTTCTGGAGGTCACAGACAACGGATATGGCATTACCGACACCCAGGCGGCATACCAAGAGGGATTCGGCCTATCGAACATGCACGCAAGAGCTGAACAGGTTGGAGCCCAACTGGATGTTCGAACGTCGGCGGGACGCGGTACCAGCGTCGTCGTTCGGCTGCCCCTGGGCTCATAAAGAGGTATGACCAACGAACTCCGCACTTACCGTCTGGAAAACGGAAACGTCTCCGACTCCCGGTTCATTGCTCACGACATAACAACCCGATCCAACAAACTGTTTTGTTTGTGTGTCGTACACCATCAAACAACGCAGTTTCGAATCATCCCCAGATCCATTTCCGCCCGGTGCGGCCGCGATTTTTCCTTCTGATCGTTTTTTGGTGTATTCCTCGAGCTGCTTCTTTGTTGGCCGCAGAGTTTCGACGGAAATATAACGATGTTTTGCGGTTTGTTTACAGTGTTTTTGAACCTCCGTGAAATACGCCTGGACCTGCTGTTGCGCTGCCGCTAACTGCTCGGAGGTGGGAGTATAGGAATAATCCGAGTCGTAATAACTGACACCGTAACCGCCGTAGGGAATGCCAAAGTAGTTTCTTGAATGGCGGTAATGGTCATCCCTACGATCATTGTCACCCGTGTTAACCGCAGAGAAGTGATTGGCAGATATTCCATGCGCCATGGACCCCGGAGACACCCCAACGATTCCTGTAGCCGTGACGCAGAACAAATAGATTGGTAGTTTCATATCTAGGGTTTGCTGTGGGGAAGTTTACCGGACAATCAGAGAACTACTATGGTCTGGAAGAACCTTTCTCTATAGTTCCATGGAGCTATTCCAGATCGCAGAAGAGAGGGCGCGGCATTCCGGGGCCCCGACCGGCTTCTCGCTCCAGGAGAGCTTTCGGGCTTGGCAAGAGGATTGCCGGCCAGCCATTGTGATACCTGCGTGAATACCCAGTTGCTATTCGTTATCGCTTTACTGGCTGCTTGCGTCGCGATGTTCGTCGCGGGCAAACCACGCATGGACGTGGTTGCACTTCTAGTGATTGTCATACTGCCGTTGAGGGGCATCCTCAAAATTTCCGAAGCACTGGCAGGTTTCAGCGACCCGAACGTGATTCTCATTGCGACGATGTTCGTCATCGGAGAGGGACTCGTCCGCACCGGAATCGCCTATCGATTGGGCGACTGGCTCTTCACAAAGGCCGGTGGGAGCGAGACTCGACTGTTGGTTTTGCTAATGCTGGCGACCGCGGGACTCGGTTCAGTGATGAGCTCCACTGGAGTGGTTGCTATCTTTGTGCCGGTGGTTCTAGGGATCGCCGACCGGCTGCGTGTGCCCCCGGGCCGATTGATGATGCCGCTGAGCTTTTCTGCACTGATCAGCGGCATGGTCACCCTCGTTGCTACTCCTCCAAATCTGGTAGTTGACAGTGCCCTTCGGCAAAGCGGGTGGGAAGGATTCAGTTTGTTTAGCTTTACGCCCTTTGGGGCGACAATTCTTGTGGTCGGCGTTCTCTATATGCTGGCGACCCGCCACTGTTTGGCCGCGCGGGTCGACAGGCAGCCTTTAGAGAGTCCGCGACGAAGTCTGCTCGACATGATCAGGGATTACGGACTGGCGGGACGTGAGCACAGGTTCCAGATCTGTCCTGATTCTCCGCTTGTCGGAAAGACGCTGCAGGAGTTAGGGCCCCGCCGCCAACATGGAGGAGCCAATGTGGTGGCCATCGAACGGGAAACCAGATTCCGTCGTGAGTTTTTAAGCGCCGGCCCTCATACCGAACTGAGAGCATGGGATGTCCTGCTGGTTGATGTGCCCAGGTCTGGCATCACGGGCGCGGCCCTGGCGGAAATGCGTTCTAAATTCGGACTTGAAGAGTTACCACTACAGGGAACCTATTTCACAGACCAGTCACAGGAGGTCGGGATGGCTGAAGTGATTCTTCCACCCGATTCAGAGATGGTCGGTAAAAATCTGCTCCAGCTGACTTTTCGCCGGCGACACCACCTCAATGTAATCGGGCTGCGTCGCGGGCGGGAAGCATTCGCAGGTCAATTGGTGAGGGAAAGGTTACGGCAGGGCGACACACTCCTCGTCATCGGTCCCTGGAAGGCAATTCGTCAACTGCAGACGCAGATGCACGACTTTCTGGTCCTGCGTCTACCGGTAGAGGTGGATCAGGTCGCGCCAGCGGCAAGCCAGGCTCCATTAGCTTTGCTCTGCCTCCTTGCAGTAATAGCTATGATGGTGACAGGGATTGTTCCGAACGTAACCGCAGCATTGGTTGGCTGTCTGCTGATGGGACTCTGTCGCTGCATCGATCTTGAGAGCGCGTACAAGTCGATCCACTGGCAGATTCTCCTGTTGATCGTGGGAATGATGCCCTTCGCTTCAGCGTTGCAAAAGACCGGAGGAATCGACTTAGCGGTCAACGCTCTTCTGCGCCTGTTTGGCGAACGCGAACCGACGTTGCTGCTTGCGGTTTTGTTTGGATTGACTGCATTGATCGGCCTCTTCATTTCCAACACTGCGACCGCTGTACTGATGACGCCTGTTGCTCTCAGTGCAGCTCAACATTTGAAAGCTTCCCCTTATCCTTTTGCAATGATCGTTGCTCTAGCCGCCTCTGCGGCATTCATGACGCCGATCTCGTCGCCGGTGAACACGCTTGTTATGGGCCCAGGGCAGTACCGCTTCTTCGATTTCGTAAAAGTCGGCGTCCCGTTCACGGTGCTAGTGATGATAATCAGTGTCTTGCTTGTGCCATGGCTATTTCCGCTGCATTGAAATAAGCCCTCTGGCTACTGTACAAGAGAGCCATGCATCCTCGCGATACCAGGCGTCTGTTGATTCTGCTTCTGCCGGCGACCCTCGTGGTGATCGGCCTGTTCGCACAGGAGATCCCAGGAAAACGCGCTCTGCCAATGCGGGTCGAACCGGGACTGGAGAATGCCGTGAAATGGGTCTGGCGAGTCGAGCCATCTGATGCCAAAGATTGGGGTTTCAGTGTCCCGACGCCAACGCCTTCACCGACTCCAACCGGTGCAAAAGTCGCCGAGCCAGAGGTGCGACCGACCGTGTATGAGGTAAAACCTGGAGACGCGCTCATTCTGATCGGGAAAAAATTCGGTCTCACAGTTGACCAGTTGAAGTTTTTTAATGGGTTGAAGACAAACCTGATTCGCGTTGGCCAGAAATTAAAGATACCAACGCTCGCCGAAGTAACCGCGGCAGCGACGCCTACGCCGCAAAAACGCAAACAAAAGCGAGCCGCGGATTCGAAGGCCGAATCTGAAACCGGGACCGAAACAGAGCAGCTCCGGCTGCAGATATTCCTTGACCGCGAGCAATTTTCAGCCGGGCCGATCGCAGGCGAGCCCGGACCGCTATTTGCCGGAGTAGTGGTGCTGTATCAAAGCACGCACCCAGATGCAAAAGATGACGCGGCGCTCAGCGCAAAAGCCAAAACGACGGTCACTAACGTCTTTACCCATTACAAACTCAGGGCGGAAGACTTCCGATTCATAGCACCACCCAGCGCAGCTGCACCCGAACCAACACCCGGCAAGTCTCATCAACCTCCGAGACGCGCTGTACATGCGGCCGTGCATCCAGTGGTGCATCGGGTGGTGCATCCGACATACGATGAAATGACCACTGTGCAGATGCTCGCTTATCGCACACCGTGGGAGTTCGTGGCGGAACGATTTCATTGCCAGGAAACCTATTTGCACATCTTGAACGACAAACTTCCCGCCCAACCCGGGATCGGCGCAGATTTTCTCGTGCCGAATGTAAACCCGTTCGAAATCGAGAAGGCGCTCGACGAACCGCTCCAACCGCCCGCCGATCCGACGAATCCGATAACGGCCGATGTCGTCGGGTTATCCCAATTGAATATCTACCAGAACGGTGTGCTGATTGCCGTATTTCCGTTGTCCCCTGCTCGCCCTGGTCTGCGCGGCCGCGGCTCGTGGATGATCCTGGATGCCATCCCGCGGCCCAGGCTCGGCACCTACCAGGAAGAGAGGCCTGAGCTGGTTCGCAAATCTATTCTGCCCGGTGCGACCCCGCAACCGGAAGCGTCCACGTCCAAACCCGCCCTGTCGTCAGAACAGTTCCTCGCCGCCGGCCCACGGAATCCGGTCGGCATTTTGTGGATCAATCTCGCAAAGTCGACGAATACAGAACCGCTGCCATACGGTTTGCACGGAACCAGCATCCCCGACCAGATGAACGATGAGCAAAGCCTCGGGGGCTTTCGCTTGACGAACTGGGACATTGCACGCGCCGTGCATTGCTTGCCATCGGGGACGACCTTGGAATGGAAGTAGGGCGGCAGAGACGTATCGCGGTGTCCACGTTTTCGGCGCCATGCGACGCCAGAAACGCTTCACAGGATGCCTAGCCCGCAAAAATCACGCCAAATTCGCAGCGGCGCGCGTATTGCGGGCAAAAAGCAGCGGAATTCTTCGGCGAAGCAGAAGAATTCCGCTGTTAGACCCGAACTCCGAAATACTTCGCGAGCAGGAGCTTTCGGGGCACAAAT